>ERZ1022756.25-NODE-25-length-65047-cov-23.832472_pt1 | contig 65047 bp, 58 predicted proteins | sample MGYA00520902_ERZ1022756 | MGnify/ENA primary metagenome ERZ1022756 (study PRJEB33162, sample SAMN09537601) | freshwater metagenome | isolation source: freshwater | place: Canada:Alberta | collected 2017-07 | study: EMG produced TPA metagenomics assembly of the...
GTCTACCTGTGATCGTTCGGCGGACCTCTCTCGGTGAGCAACATCGTCTTCGGCTTCCGTTTAGCGATGATAATAGAGACTGGTTAAGGAATGGCCGAGGGAGACAACCAGTTTGGATTTCCGACGGTCGTTATTGGGAGATCCCGAAAGCGTGGTTTAACGACTTCGTGGAACGCGCATTAAACAGATACGGCAAAGTGTGGATCATACAGCCTTACCGTAAGCTTGAAGTTTGCGCCCCTGCCTGCTGGACGGCAAGAGGTCACGAGTGCCAATGTTCCTGTATGGGTGCGAACCATGGCATGGGGGCTGATGGCAATTGGTTTGAAATAAGTGAAGCTTTTGCAGTTGGTTGGTCTGGAAAAGAGTGGGCCTGTAGGCTATTGAACGTTCGTGAAGACACCTTCTCTAACAGAGCATGAGCGAAGGATCGCCAAGAAGCTATTAGCCGACGGCGAGACCTACCAAGACGTCCAGCAAATTATCAACACTGGCAGGAGCCCGACAATTAACCCGGGCCGATTCGCTGGCTGGAAGACGTGGGAAATTGAAGAGGCGTCGGATGACGAGCTTTCCCGGTTTCGATACGAGAAAAGCTTAGTCGATCTGAAGACAGGGCTTTCACCAATTGAAAATGAAAGGCTTTTTCGTTCAAGAGAAGCGATGATTTGCGCCGTCGATCTGTTCAACAGCTCGACATTGATTTTCAAATTTGATGCCTACCCTGTCCTTAGTCAAATTGCTTGGACATACTTGCTGCATGAATACTATGACCGAATTGGCGTAGATATTTATCTACAAGATGGTAATTCTCTTCTACTCAGTCAAATGCTCAAGAGACAAGACTGCCCGCTAGAGGATGACGTCAGGAAAAATCTAGAAGCCGTTAAGGTTTTGCGAGACTCAGTTGAGCACAAATTATTGGGGTCGATCGCGCGAACATACTGGCCATTGTTTCAGGCGAATTGCTTGAATTATGATCGCGCGATACGAAAATTGTTTGGAGATGAAGCTGGTTTACAAACAAGCCTTTCTGTTGCGTTGCAATTTGGCCAAATGTCCATCAATCAATTATCGAATCTGCAAAAATATGACATTACTGAATCAATTGAGGCTATTGATGCGGCGATTGCAGAGCAAGTGGGCGTCACCGGCAATGAAGGGCTAAGCTATCAATTCAAAGTAAGTTACCACTTTGAAAAGGCGACCAAAGGCGACTCCCACATTGTCTTTAACCAAAATAATCCCAACGGCTCGACTACAAAAAATATACTCACACAAAAAGTCGTAGGTGATGAGCTCTGGCCTCATAAGCCGGATGCAGTTGTTAAGTCAGTCGCAAAGAAGACAGGACAAAATTTCAATCACCACCACCATCAGTTAGCGTGGAAAAAATATGGTGCTCGACCTAGATCGGGCTCAAAAAACCCTGGCGATTGCAAAAAGCACTTCTGCCACTTTCATGTAGCACATAAAGACTACACCTACTCCGACAAGTGGATAGAATTCCTTGTCAACATTGTTTCCGACGAGGACGAGTTTGAAAAGCTGAAAGCTTTCACTCCGACTTGACCCCACATTGAAACCGCCCCCCATCGCCCCCACCTTCGGTGCTGGGCATCTCGCCCGTGATCGGAACATCCTATGGCCAAGGGCCAACAGAAGAAGAGCCGCGAAGCGCGTAAGCCCAAGGCCAACAAGGACGCGCCGAAGACCAACGCCAGTCAGCCCAGCCTCAAGCCCGGCGGGATCAAGGGCTTGGAGAACATGAAGAACGCCTGACGGGGCTCTCCCCTCCCCGTGGGGAGGGGGGAAGACGGTGCGGATTTGCCATTTGGGGCGTCAGCCTTCAGGACGGGCGGCATGATGCCTGTCACCCCTGCCTTTTGGGCCCCCGCGCTTCGCCCCTGCGCCATTCGCCGCGCCGCCTTTGGCCCTGCCGTCCTGCTCGCTCCGCTGCTGGCGCTGACGGCCTGCGTCTCTCCCGCGACGAGCCGGAGCGATCCGCAGGGCGACTTCATGGCGGTGCTGGCGGGCCATTGCGGGAAAGCCTATGCGGGGCGCCTTGTCTCCACCGATGCCGCCGATGCCGATATGGCGGGCCGGGCGATGGTGGTGCATTTCCGCGAATGTGCGCCCGATCGCATGGCGATCCCGTTCCATGTGCAGGCAGAAGACGGGACGTGGGACCGGTCACGCACATGGCTCATCACCCGCACCGCCACCGGCCTGCGCCTGAAGCACGATCACCGCCACGCGGATGGATCGCATGATGCGGTCACCATGTATGGCGGGGACACGGCGCCGGGCAGTTTGGGCAGCGGCAGCGCGGGCGCGCAGGACTTTCCGGTGGACGGGGAAAGCATCGCGATGTTCCGTGCGGGCGGCATGACGGCCTCGGTCACGAATGTGTGGCGGGTGGAGGTGGACGCGGCGGCCTATACCTATCAGCTCAGCCGCAAGGGGCGGTTGTTCCGGGTCGCGTTCGATCTGACGCGCCCTGTCGCCCCGCCGCCGGCACCGTGGGGCTGGTGATCCGCCCCGCCTGAACGCAGCGGAGAGCGGCGCGCCCTGTCTCCGGCACGCCGCTCCCCGCTTTGCGTCTAGTCGTGTTCGCGGCCTCCGGCGCCCACGTAGAGTTCGCGGCCGCCTTCGTTATACTTGCGGCTCATTTCCTCCATGCCTTTGAGCGCGGCCTGACGGCTGGCCTCGGCGGTGTCGGCGCCCAGCTTTTCGGACGCGAGGAAGCTTTCGGGGCTTTCGTTCTGCTTGGCGGCGAAATCGCGGACGTCCTGGCTGATCTGCATCGAGCAGAACTTGGGCCCGCACATCGAGCAGAAATGCGCCGACTTCGCGCCTTCGGCGGGCAGGGTCTGGTCGTGGTATTGCTCGGCGGTTTCGGGGTCGAGGCTGAGGTTGAACTGGTCACGCCAGCGGAACTCGAAGCGGGCCTTGGACAGCGCATTGTCGCGCACCTGCGAGGCCGGATGGCCCTTGGCCAAGTCGGCGGCGTGGGCGGCCAGCTTGTAGGTGATCACGCCGACCTTCACATCGTCGCGGTCGGGCAGGCCCAGATGCTCCTTGGGCGTGACGTAGCAGAGCATGGCGGTGCCATACCACCCGATCTGCGCCGCGCCGATGCCGCTGGTGATGTGGTCATACCCCGGCGCGATGTCGGTGACGAGCGGGCCCAAGGTGTAGAACGGCGCTTCGCCGCACACCTGCAGCTGCTTTTCCATGTTCTCCTTGATCTTGTGCATGGGCACGTGGCCCGGCCCTTCGATCATCACCTGCACATCCTGCGCCCAGGCGCGGTGGGTGAGTTCGCCCAGCGTGTAGAGTTCGGAGAATTGCGCTTCGTCATTGGCGTCGGCGATGCTGCCGGGCCGCAGGCCGTCGCCAAGGCTGTAGGCGATGTCATACGCCTTCATGATTTCGGTGATCTCGTCGAAGTGCTCGTAGAGGAAGCTTTCCTTGTGGTGGGCAAGGCACCACTTGGCCATGATCGAGCCGCCGCGCGACACGATCCCGGTGACGCGCTTGGCCGCCATCGGGACATAGGCGAGGCGAACGCCCGCATGGATCGTGAAGTAGTCGACGCCCTGTTCGGCCTGTTCGATCAGGGTGTCGCGGAAGATTTCCCACGTCAGCTCCTCGGCGACGCCGCCGACCTTCTCCAGCGCCTGATAGATCGGCACGGTGCCGATGGGGACGGGCGAGTTGCGGAGGATCCATTCGCGGGTGTCGTGGATATTGCGCCCCGTCGAGAGGTCCATGATCGTGTCCGCGCCCCAGCGGGTCGCCCACACCATCTTGTCGACTTCGCTCGCCACGTTCGACGCCACGGCGGAATTGCCGATATTGGCGTTGATCTTGACGAGGAAATTGCGCCCGATCGCCATCGGCTCGCTTTCGGGGTGGTTGATGTTGTTGGGGATGATGGCGCGGCCCCGCGCGATTTCACTGCGCACGAATTCGGGCGTGATGATGGTCGGGATTTCCGCGCCCCAGCTTTGCCCGTCGCGCACCATGTCGGCGGCGATTTCGCGGCCCAGGTTCTCGCGCTCGGCAACATATTCCATTTCCGGCGTGATGATGCCTTGGCGGGCGTAGTGCATCTGGCTGACGTTCATGCCAGCCTTGGCGCGCAAGGGGCGTTTCACCGTGTTGGGATATTGGGGGACACCGCCGCTGCGATCCGGGCCGAGTTGGCCGTTATCCTCCGGCTTGATCTCGCGCCCATCGTAAGCCTCCACATCGCCGCGCGCGATGATCCAGTCGCGCCGCAGCTGCGGCAGGCCAGCGTTGATGTCGATGTGGGCATTGGGGTCCGTGTACGGCCCGGAGGTGTCGTAAACGCGCACGCTCGGCTCGCCGCCCTCAAGGTCGATCTCGCGCATGGCGACGCGGATGCCGGAGCCGGTGCGCGCGCCGACATGAATCTTGCGGCTGCCACGAATGGGGCCCGTGGTGACGCCGATTTCTACCGGTGAATTGATGTCGGCCATATCTGCTCTCTCTCCGTGGCGGAGGACGAGCGGACCTGTGGTGCAACGACCAGCCCACTCCCTCCGCCGATGCTAATCGGTTCAGGTTCGACGGGTCGAGCGGTGCTAACCGCCCCTCTCAGCCAAGCGGCTCCCCGGGGATGCGCAAGGATTAGGACAAGGCAGAGGCCAAGTCCAGTGCGGCGTCAGGCCGCTCCGCCCGCCGCCTGCCATTCGGCAATCGCTTCGACCGGAAAAGCCAGCATGATGACGTTGAGCGTGAGATTGTCGCGCACGACATATCCCGCCGCCAGCTCCCCGATTATCGCGAGCGCCACTGTCACCTTCACCGGCAGGCGCAGCGCCAGCCAGAAGCCGAACGACATCCACACGATATCGGCACCCGAATTGAGCACGGAGTCGCCAGAATAGCCCCAGTTGGCCGTGACGGAACGGAAGCGGTCGATCACCATCGGCGTGTTTTCGAACACCTCCCACGCGGCCTCCAGCAGCACCGCGAGCGGCAGGCCCCAGCGGAACGCTTTCGTCCCGCCCCAGCCCCGGCGAACGAATATCCACCAGCCCAAAGCGTAAAAGATCATCCCGTGGATGATGTGGCTGGGCGTATACCAGTCGGTGATATGCTGGCTGTTGCCGCCATCGTTGATCTGTCCGTGCCACAGCTTCACATAGCCGCATTCGCAAATCGGCACGCGGCCCATGCCAAGCAAAATGCCGATAGTGACAACAGCGATCACCACCGAAACGAGAACCGTGCGACGGTCAGGAATAAGTGCGCCCATAAGGCTTTAGCTGCCGACCGCGCACCGGATTGGCAAGCGGGCAGTGGATTGCAGAAACACAAAGCTGTGCATGCACTTACTGCGACAAACAGATGCCCCGATGGATTGTCTTTGCTGGCCGGGGTCAGCCTACCAGGATCATCACGGCAACGCCGATCACCATCACTGCAAATATGGTGCGGGCGATGCCGGCACGCGATGCAAGGCGGCGCGACAGCGGCAGCGCGGCCAGCGTTCCCGCGGCGCCGCCCGCGACCAGCGCGCCGAACAGCGGCCACGCGAACTGCCCCGCAGCGAGGTAACTTGCGCTGGTGGCCCCACCGAACAGCGCGACCGAAACCAGCGATGAAGCCCCCGCGTTGGCCAGCGTCATGCCGGTCGCGGTCATCAGGCCGGGCACGATCAGAAAGCCGCCGCCAATCCCGAAAAAGCCCGCAGCAAAACCCGCGGCAAGGCCAACCGGCACCAGCCTCAGCACCATCGGCAGGTTAAGCCGCACAGCCGGATCGCCTTGGTTCTTGCGGGGGATCAGCATTGATACGGCAATCGCGATCATTGCCCAGGCGAACCAGAACAATAGGTCCTTGCCATCGACCGTCTGCGCTAATGCAGCACCGCCCAATGAGCCTGCCAGCCCCGACACGCCGAATGCCATCGCGCAGGGCCATTTGACCTGTCCCGCACGCGCTTGTCCGAACAGTCCGCCAAGCGCGTTGACCGCCACCGCCGCTGCCGACGTGCCGATCGCCACATGGGTGTCAGCCACGCCCACGACATAAATCAACCACGGCGTCGCCAGCACCGATCCGCCGCCGCCGAACAGGGTCAGAAGCAGACCGACCAACACCCCGCCGAGCGCTGCCAGAAGGAAGGCTTCGATGCCCATGTCAGGCGGCGCGCGGCCGGTTCCAGGGGGCGAGCGCCAGCAGACGGGCCATGCCGCAGAACCCGCTGATGCCGGCAAAGGTCAGGCCCGCGCCGACAAAGGCGGAAAGCGCAAAGAACCCCGGCGCGACCAGCCAGCCCAACACCACACCGACCAGCACCAGCAGCCCGGCAGCGATCTGCACCTGACGCATCATTTCAAGCGGGGCTTTGGCATCGGTGACAACCGGAAGGCCAGCTGTGCGCCATCCGTCCAGCCCGCCCTCGATCACGAAAGCCGGGCCCGGAACGCGCGCAGCAAGCCGGTCGCACGCGCCTGCGGTGCGCATGCCCGATCGGCAGGTGAAGATCACCGCCTTGCCCGCCGTCAGCGGCAGCGCGGCGCCATCCCAGCCGGACAGCGGCACCGACCGCGCGGCCGCAATATGGCTGCGGGCGAATTCGTCAGCTTCGCGGATATCGATCAGCACCGCCTGGCCGGACGCAATCTGGTCATGCGCTTCGGCAGGGGTCAGGGAAGGCAGGGTCGCAGTCATGGCATGGTCCTCATTTCAGGGGGGCAGAACAGCTCCGCCAAGGTTTCGATCAGCCGCGCCGCAGCCGGATCGGCAAGGCGGTAGTGGATCACCAGCCCTTCCCGCCGGGTCGCCACCACGCCTTCTTCGCGCAGCAAGGCAAGGTGCTGGGAGAGCGCGGATTGCGACAGGCCGACGCGCGGCTGGATCTGCCCCACCGACAGTTCGCCATCGGCCAGCTGGCACAGGATCATCAGCCGCTTCTCGTTGCCGAGCAGGCGCAGAAGGCCAGCCGCACGCGCGGCGCTTTCTTCAAACAGGGCGAGGTCGAAACGGGTCAGATCGAACATGGGGCAAATATATAAGTTGATTCTAATTTAGCAAGTACTAATATAATGCCTGCAGGAGATTCCCATGAACCCCACAGTGCAAGCTTTCTTCGACCCCGCGACCAGCACGGTTACCTATCTGGTCCACGACCCCGCGACCCGCGTGGCGGCGATCATTGACCCGGTGCTCGATTTCGATGCCGCGAGCGGGCGGACAGCCACACACTCGGCCGACGCGATCCTCGCGGCCACGGCGGAGCAGGGGCTGACGGTGCAGTGGGTGCTGGAAACCCATGCCCACGCCGATCACCTGTCCGCCGCGCAACACCTGCGCGAAAAGACGGGGGCGGATGTGGTGATCGGTCAGCACATCACCACCGTGCAGTCGTTCTTCGCCGCCCTGTTCGAAGCTGAGGATGTGACGCCCGACGGCAGCCAGTTCCAGCGGCTGGTGGCCGAAGGCGATCGGCTGCCCTTGGGCGAGATGTCGATCGCGGTGCTGCACACCCCCGGCCACACGCCCGCCTGTGTCACCTATCTGATCGGCGATGCGGCCTTTGTCGGCGATACGCTGTTCATGCCGGATTACGGCACGGCGCGCGCCGATTTCCCCGGCGGCGATGCCGGGCAGCTTTATCGTTCGACCCGGCGCATCCTCTCCCTGCCGCCAGAAACCCGGATCTTCGTCGGCCATGATTACCTGCCCGCCGGGCGCAGCGAGTATGTGTGGGAAACCACTGTGGCAGAGCAGCTTGCCGGCAATGTCCACGTGCACGACGGTGTGAACGAGGCGGACTTCGTGGCGATGCGCAGCGCCCGGGACGCCACCCTGCCCGCGCCGCGGCTGATTTTGCCGTCACTGCAAGTCAACATCCGCGCCGGCGCCCTGCCGCCGCCTTCGGCAGGCGGACACACCTATCTGAAACTGCCAGTCAACGCGCTTTAGGACAGCCGGGGCGGGCGGTTATTCGATCACCCGCCCCCGCACCATCACGAAGTCGACTTCCTCCAGCACGGCCACATCGGTCAGGGGGTTGCCATCGACCGCGATGATATCCGCCGAATATCCGGGCGCGAGCTTGCCGATCTGGCTTTCCATCCCCAGCACCTTGGCCGCCACGGTGGTCGCGCTGGCCAGCACTTCGCGATCCGTCATGCCCTGTTTCTTCATCAGGGCCAGTTCTTCGCCATTGCGTCCATGCTGATAGACGCCTGCATCGGTGCCGAAGGCGACCGTCACGCCATATTGGCGCGCGCGGCTGACCAGCGATGCCATCAGCGGCTGCACGGCGCGAATCTTGTCTTCGACCACGGGAGTGTAAACGCCCTTCCCCAGCCCTTCGGCAACGCCTTCCAGCGCCATCAGGGTTGGGACCAGCACAGTGCCGCTGGCCTTCATCGCCTTGGCTGCGGCTTCATCCAGATAGGTGCCGTGTTCGATCGAATCGATGCCCGCTTCGGCAGCCTGCTGAATGCCGCGCGCGCCGTGGGCGTGGGCCATGACCTTCAGGCCCAGCGCGTGCGCGGTGTCGGCAATCGCCTTCATTTCGGCGGGGGTGAAATGCGCTTCGAGGCCGCGGCCCTGCTGGGAAAGCACGCCGCCGGTCGCCGTGATCTTGATCACGTCCGATCCATTCTGGCTGGCGAGCCGCACCTTGGCCGCACATTCGACCACGCCGGTGCAGGTGAAACCGCTGTCCAGCAGTTCGTTGACGTCGGCCGTGAAGCCGTTGACGTCACCGTGGCCGCCGATGATCGCCAGCGGCGGGCCAGCCGCAACAATGCGCGGGCCGGCGACCATCCCTTCAGCCGTCCCGCGGCGCAGGGCAAAGGCGGTATCACGCCCGCTGCCCGCCTCGCGGACGGTGGTGAACCCGGCCAGCGCGGTCAGGCGCGCGTTCTTTGCGCCCACGACCACGCCCCATTCGTCAGCCTCGGTCGCTTCCTTCCAGAAATCGCCGCCCGGATCGCCGGTCAGGTGGGTGTGCAGATCGATCAGGCCCGGCAGCACGGTCTTGCCTGCAAGGTCGATCTCGCGGTCGGCGGCAACGGCTCCATGGCCGGGGGTGATCGACACGATCTTGCCATCGGTGACAAGGATCGTGGCCGGGCCGGACGCCTCGCCCGCCGCATCGGCGATTACGGCGCCGGCACGGATCGCCACCGTCTCGGCCGCCAGCGGCGCGGCCACGCCTGCAATCGCCAGCCCTGCCAGCAGAATATTCCGGAAATTGCGCATGAACCTGTCCCTTGCCTTGATCGACCCCGCGCCTCTGATGGCGCGGGCGCACGATCAAGGCAAGCGCCCTTAAAAACAGGCGCAGGAGATCAGAAGGTGTAAGCAACCCCCAGGCCGGTGATGAACTGGTTCGCATCGCCCCTGACCGATGTGTAGGGCGTGTCTGCGCTGTCGCCCACCATTCGTGAATAACCGCCCACGCCGGTCAGGCTCCACCCGCCGTTCAAGGGATTGCGGTCCAGATCGTAGGCAAGGATCGCGAGCGTGCCGATCCGGTTCAGCCCGCCGTCGGCGCGGAAGCGTGCAAGACCCGTGGCCGCCGATTGGGCAGGGCTGACGGTGAAGTAGTAATTGGCGAAATTGTTATCGACGAACTCCGCACTGACCTGCGCCTGCAAGGTGATCGCCTTGCCCACCAGCGCGCGATACCCGATCTGCGGTTCGATGATCATGCCTTCATGCGCACCCAGCACGTCCCAGCGCGCCTGCACGCCGACACTGAGCTGGTCGAACGGCTTGAACACGCCCGGAAAGGTCACCGCGACATTGCCGCCCACTTCCAGCGCGGCATCCAGCTTGCCCGCGCGCGCCACCACGTCGTCGCTGATGCGGTTGTTGCGGTCATTGCGGAAGCGGAAGGCCGGGCCAAAGGCAACACGCGGACCTTTGCGCGGGGCAAGGCCGGGCTTGCCGGGGTTCAGGTCCAGCACGAAGCCCGCGCCATTCGGGCTGATCCCCACCCCGCCCACACGTCCCACGATCAGCGGCAAAGGGAAGGCGATGTAATCGTTGGATCCCGCATAGCTCGGCACCATCCCGACGCCGAGGCCGATGGTCGCCCAGGTCTTGTCGAAAACCGGCTTGGCAAAGGCAAACGGCGGCGCGCCTCCGGGTGCGGCCTGGGCCGAGATGGTGACAGCCTCAGCCTCAGCCTCAGCCTCAATGTTGGTTGCGGCAGCATCGCTGTCCACTTCGCCTTCCGAGGCAAACGCAGGCGCGGCAGCGAAGGCGGTGCAAAGAAGAGCGGGGACAAGGGAGCCTAGGGCGGTGCGAAATGTCATGGGGGCGATCCTTATGCAGGCCTTGGGGCGGCCTTAGGGCGGGTCTGGGGTCTGAACTCCCGCGCCCCATATTGTTTCCACGTAATGTTGCAACATTAGAATTGGCGGCGCGCCTGCGCGAGTGATTGCCGTTCTTGTCGCCCTGCCCTAGGGCCAAGGGTGAATGGCCGACTCAACCCACAATCAACCCTTGGCGCAAGGCGCGCGCCACGACGTCGCCATCGTCGGCGGCGGCCTGGCAGGCGGGCTGATCGCCTTGGCATTGCACCGCCATGCGCCTGATTGCCGGTTCGTTGTGGTAGAAGCCGGGCGCAGTTTAGGCGGGCACCACCGCTGGAGCTGGTTCGAAACCGACATCCGTCCCAATGCCCGTGCGCTGATGTCAGGCTTTGCCTTGAACGGCTGGGACGAAGGCTATGACATCACCTTCCCGCGCCTTGGCCGCACCTTGCCGACATCCTACCGTTCTCTCGCCAGTGCAGAGTTCCACCGTGCGCTGACCGCCGAACTGCCGCCGGAACGCGTGATGCTGGACACCAAAGCCGCCAGCCTTGATGCCGGCGGCGTGACGCTGGTGGATGGCACGCGCTTGGCGGCGAAACGCGTGATCGACTGCCGCCCGTTCAAACCGTCCAAGGCGTTGAACGGCGGCTGGCAGGTGTTCCTCGGCCAGCAATTCCGCTGCGAAACGCCCCACGGCCTGACCCGCCCCGTCATCATGGATGCGAGCGTCGACCAAATCGCCCCGTACGGCAACGGCGCGGCGTATCGTTTCGTCTATGTCCTGCCGCTGTCTCCGACCGATGTGTTCATCGAGGACACCTATTACGCCGATCAGCCCAAGATGGACGCCGAGGTGCTGAAAGGCCGGGTCGCCGAATACGCCCACCGCAATGGCTGGAAGGGCGAAGTGGTTGATCAGGAGGCTGGCATTCTGCCGGTGATTTCCGGCGGAGACTTCAACGCCGCGCTGGCCGAAGTCGCAATCCCCGGCGTCGCGCTGGCAGGCGCGCGGGGCGGATTTTCGCATCCGCTCACCAGTTACACCCTGCCCTTTGCCGTCGATAACGCGCTCGCCATCGCGCATCTGATTGCCAAACGGCCCGATCTGTCGGGGGCGGAACTTGCCGCGTTTTGCCAGCGTCGTTCCAAACGCCACTGGCGCGCCACCGCCTATTACCGGATGCTCAGCCGGATGCTGTTCGAAGCGGCCGAGCCGGACAAGCGCGTGGTTGTGTTCGAACATTTCTACGCCCTGCGCGGCGCGCTGGTGGAACGTTTCTATGCAGGCCGATCTACCTGGCCTGACCGGTTGCGCATCCTGACGGGCAAACCGCCCGTAGCTATTCCGCGTGCGATCCGTGCGCTGTTTTCCTCAGGCAAGCCTTTGGACGTCAAACCCTTGGATACCAAGCCTTCAAACATGGAGACCCCGGCATGAACGCCGATGCGAAGCTCAACCTCTCGGGCGCCAAAGGCGTAAACCCCGCTCTCGCCGAACGCTATGCTGGGCGCACCGCCTGCGTGATCGGATCGGGCTTTGGCGGCATGGCGCTGGCGCTGCGGCTGCAATCGGCCGGGATCAGCACCACCGTGATCGAAGCGCGCGACAAGCCGGGCGGGCGTGCCTATTTCTGGGAGCGCGACGGCTTCACCTTCGATGGCGGGCCGACCGTCATCACCGATCCGCCCTGCCTTGAGGAATTGTGGCAACTGACCGGCCACGACATCGCCGAAGATGTCGAATTGATGAAGGTGATGCCGTTCTACCGCCTGAACTGGCCGGACGGCACCAACTTCGAATATTCGAATGACGAACAGGAATTGAACGCCGAAATCGCCAAGCTGAACCCGGCGGACGTGGCCGGTTATGCGCGCTTCCTCGAATACTCCGAGCGGGTGTATAACGAAGGCTACCTGAAGCTCGGCACCAAGCCGTTCCTCGATTTCAAGTCGATGCTGAAGGCTGCCCCGGCGCTGATCAAGGAACAGGCGTGGCGTTCCGTGTACTCGATGGTTTCGAGCTACATCCAGCACCCCAAGCTGCGCGAAGCCTTCAGCTTCCACTCGCTGCTGGTGGGCGGCAATCCGATGAACACCTCGTCGATCTACGCCCTGATCCACAAGCTGGAAAAGGACGGCGGCGTCTGGTGGGCGCGCGGCGGCACCAACCGCCTGATCGCCGGGATGGTGCGCCACTTTGAACGCCTCGGCGGGACAATGATCGTCGGCGATCCGGTGGTGCAGGTGCATACCCTTGGCACCAAGGCAACCGAGGTCGAAACGAAAAGCGGCTTCCGCCAGCGTTTCGATGCGGTCGCTTCCAACGGCGATATCATGCATTCGTACAAGGACCTGCTGTCCGGCAGCGACCGCGGCAAGCAGATGGCCAAGAGCCTGAACCGCAAGAGCTTCTCGCCCTCGCTGTTCGTGGTGCACTTCGGGCTGGAGGGCACCTGGCCCGGCATCCCGCACCACATGATCCTGTTCGCCAAGCGGTACAAAGGCCTGCTCGACGACATCTACAAGAACGGCGTGGTGCCGGAAGATTTCGCGATCTACCTCCACCACCCGACCGTGACCGATCCGAGCATGGCGCCTGCGGGCAAGAGCACGTTCTACGCGCTGGTGCCGGTTGCCCACATGGGCAAGATGCCGATCGACTGGGACGAAGTCGGCCCGAAGCTGGAAAAGATGATCCTGGATGAGCTGGAGCGCCGCCTGATCCCCGACATCCACAGCCGGATCGTCACCAAGTTCAGCTACGCGCCCAAGGACTTCAAGCAGGACCTTTCCGCCCACATGGGCAGCGCCTTCAGCCTTGAACCGGTGCTGTGGCAAAGCGCGTACCTGCGCGGCCACAACCGCGACGATGTGATCGACAACTACTACCTCGTCGGCGCGGGCACACACCCGGGCGCGGGCATTCCCGGCGTGGTTGGCAGCGCGAAGGCGACGGCTGGCTTGATGCTGGAGGATCTGGCGGTAAAGGCGAACGCGTGAAACGTCTCGCCGTTTATTGCGGTTCGGCCTCGCCCGAAGACCCGCGCTATATCCAGCTTGCCTATGATGTCGGCGCGGCATTGGCCGCGCGCGGCATCGGGCTGGTTTATGGCGGGGGCAAGCTCGGGCTGATGGGCGCGGTTGCCAGGGGCGCGAAGGATGGCGGGGGCCACGTCATCGGCATCATCCCCGAAAGCCTGGTGCGCGCCGAAGTTGCCAACCATGATTGCGATGAACTCGTCACCGTCAGCGGAATGCACGAGAGGAAGCAGCGTTTCACCGACCTCAGCGATGGCTTCGTCACCATTCCCGGCGGGGTCGGCACGATGGACGAGCTGTGGGAGGCGATGAGCTGGTCGCAGTTGGGCTATCACTCCAAGCCCGTGGGGCTGCTCAATGCGTTCGGGTTCTACGACGATCTGCTCGCCTTCAACGCCAAGATGGCGGCGGTCGGCTTTGTCCGGCCAGCGCATCAGAACATTCTGATTGCGGCGGATACCTGCGCCGAACTGCTCGCCAAGATGGAGGCCTACCAGCCGCACACCCCGATCTTCCGCATGAAGGCTGAGGACCTGTAGGCTCGGGCATGGCGGTCGATGCCACCACCCGTGCCGCGCTGGTCGAACACGCGCGGCTATCGATCAAGCGCGGATCGCAGAGCTTTTCCGCCGCCGCCCGCCTGTTCGACCGCGAAACGCGCGAACGTGCGTGGCTACTCTACGCCTGGTGCCGCCGCGCCGATGATATTGCCGACAATCAGGAAATGGGCGGCGAGTTGGGCGACCAATCGGGTCTGGGAGAGCGCCTTGCCCTGATCCGCCGCCTCACGGCCCTTGCCTTCGCGGGCCAGCCCACCGGCGATCCGGCCTTCGACGCGCTGGGCGTGGTCGCTGCCGAAGTGGGCCTCACCCCGCGAATGGCCGAGGATGTGATCGCCGGCTTCCAGCTCGACGCCGAAGACTGGCGCCCGCGCACCGAAGGCGACATGCTGCGCTATTGTTATCACGTGGCAGGCGCGGTGGGTGTGATGATGGCGGTGGTGATGGGGGTCGATCCCAAGGATCAGGAGACGCTCGACCGGGCGAATGATCTGGGCCTTGCCTTCCAGCTATCGAACATCGCCCGCGATATCGTCGAGGATGACGCGGTGGGTCGCTGTTACCTGCCCGAAATCTGGTTGGTCGAACAGGATATCGAGCCGGGTCAGCACACCAAACCGCACCACCGCAAAGAACTTGCCGAAATGGCCGCGCGGTTGGTGGCCTTGGTGGAAAAGCATGAGGCTGCAGCCCGGGTAGGCGCGGCGAAACTCCCCTTCCGCAGCCGCTGGGCGGTGCTGTCTGCGGCGCGTATCTATGGCGCAATCGGGCGCAAGGTCAGGGCACGCGGGGCCGATGCCTGGGCAAGCCGCACCTACGTGCCGCGCGCTGAAAAGGCGCTGTATGGCGTGCGTGCGTTCCTGTCTGCCGTGATCAACCGCGAGAAGATGCCGGAAGGCGGGATCCACTGGGGCATCGCGGATTATCGGCCCGCTGCCCCCGCATCGCAACTCCGGGCCTGATCGGAGAACGCGTGGTTTCTTTTCTGACGGACTGCGATTAATCCAACCCGCATGATCGCCAAACTCCTGATCGCCAATCGCGGCGAGATCGCCTGTCGTATCATCCGCACCGCGCGTGCCATGGGCATCGCCACGGTCGCGGTCTATTCGGACGCCGATGCCAAAGCGCTCCATGTTCGCTCTGCCGACGAGGCGGTGCATATCGGCCCCTCGCCCGCTGCCGAAAGCTATCTGGTGGGCGCAAAGATCATCGCGGCTGCCAAGCAAACGGGCGCGGATGCGATCCACCCCGGATATGGCTTCCTCTCGGAGAACGCCGACTTCGCGCAAGCCGTGCTGGACGCTGGCCTGATCTGGGTCGGCCCCAAGCCTGCGAGCATCCGCGCGATGGGCCTGAAGGACGCGGCCAAGGCGCGGATGATCGAAGCGGGCGTTCCGGTGACGCCGGGTTATCTGGGCGCAGATCAATCGCTGGAACGCCTCACCAAGGAGGCCGAGTCCATCGGCTATCCCGTCCTCATCAAGGCCGTCGCGGGCGGCGGCGGCAAGGGGATGCGCAAGGTCGATGCCCCCGCCGATTTCGCCGCCGCGCTGGAAAGCTGCCGCCGCGAAGCCAAGGCCAGTTTCGGCAATGACGAAGTGCTGCTGGAAAAGTGGATCACCTCGCCCCGCCATATCGAGGTGCAGGTGTTCGGCGATGCCCACGGCAACGTCGTCCACCTGTTCGAGCGCGACTGCTCATTGCAGCGCCGCCACCAGAAGGTGATCGAGGAAGCCCCCGCCCCCGGCATGGACGCGGACACCCGCGAAGCGATCTGCGCCGCCGCCGTGCGCGCCGCCAAGGCGGTGGATTACGAGGGCGCAGGCACGATCGAATTCATCGCCGACGCCAGCGACGGCCTGCGCGCCGACCGGATCTTCTTCATGGAAATGAACACCCGCCTGCAAGTCGAACACCCCGTCACCGAGGAGATCACCGGGGTCGATCTGGTCGAATGGCAGCTGCGCGTGGCAAGCGGGGAGCCGCTGCCCAAGCAGCAGCAGGATCTGTCGATCAATGGCCACGCGATCGAAGCGCGGCTTTATGCGGAAGACTCGGCCAAGGGGTTTTTGCCGAGCACCGGAACGCTCGAAATGTTTGCCATCGACGATGGCTATGCCCGGATCGAAACCGGCGTTGCGCAAGGCGATGCCATTTCGCCCTTCTATGATCCGATGGTGGCCAAGATCGTCACCCATGCCGACACCCGCGAACAGGCGATCTGGCGGATGGAGGATTGCCTCAGCGAACAGCTTGTCTTCCCGGTCAAGACCAATGCCCCGTTCCTGCTGCGCGCCCTGCTTTCGGAGGCGTTCACCCAAGCCCGGCTCGACACGGGTCTGATCGGGCGCAATCCGGATTGGGCCGAAGCGATCTGCCTGTCCCAAACCGCACGGGATCAGGCCGCGCGGTCAATGCTGCATCGCCCGGAAATGAACGCAGCCGTTAGCGTTGCGGGCTTCCGCCTCAACGCCCCCGACCAGCACGACGTTGCCATGATGCTCGGAAACGAAGTTGTGATGGGCGATGCGTCGTCCAGGCCCGACGCCGGCGTGCTTCAACATGATGACGGGGAGACGGTGTGGGTCAACGAAGCGGGTGAGACCTTCGCTCTGCGGCCTTTCGCAGCGCGCGGCTCCGGCCAAGCCTCAGCCGCCGATGGCGCGATCATCGCGCCGATGCCGGGCAAGGTCATCGCGGTCGATGTGGCCGAAGGTCAGGCCGTCACCGCCGGACAACGTCTGCTGGTGCTGGAGGCGATGAAGATGGAACACGCGCTTGCCGCGCCCTTCGACGGGGTGATCGAGGGGCTGGCCGTCAGCGCAGGCGCTCAGGTGCAGGTCGATGCGGTGCTCTGCCGCGTCGTGCCTGCGGCTGGGGACGACGCATGAACCTCCCCTCCCCTTGGGAAGGGGAACACATGACCTGGGCCAAGGAACTCGAAGAACTGCGCGCCCGCGAAGCTCTCGCCGAGCAGATGGGCGGAGCGGACAAGGTTGCGCGCCAGCATGGGCGCGGAAAGATGGACGCGCGCGCGCGGCTCGCGGCGCTGTGCGACGAAGGTAGCTTCCGCGAAATCGGCAAGATCGCAGGTTCGGCCAAGTATGACGCCAATGGCGACCTGCAAAGCGTCACCCCCGCCCCCTTCCTGTTCGGGAAGGCCACCATCAACGGGCGTCCTGTTGTGGCGACGGCGGACGACTTCACCATTCGCGGCGGCGCGGCGGATGCGGGGATCGCCCGCAAGATGGTGCAGGCCGAGATGATGGCGCATCAGTTGAAGCTCCCCATCATCCGCATGATCGACGGCACGGGCGGCGGCGGCAGCGTCAAAACGCTCGAACAGATCGGCGCGACCTATATCCCGGCGGTGCCCGGCTGGGGCGATGTGGTAACGAACCTCGATACAGTCCCGGTGGTGGCGCTGGCGTTGGGACCGACGGCGGGCCTCGGCGCGGCGCGGACGGTCGCCAGCCATTATTCAATTATGGTCAAGGGCCTCAGCCAGATCTTCGCCGCTGGCCCTGCCGTGGTTGACGGCTTGGGCGAGGCCTACAAGGGCGGCGCGGCTAATCACGAGGAGGCCAAGGAGACGCTCGGCGGCTCGGCGATCCACACCCGCAACGGCGTGGTGGATGACGAGGTGGCGAGCGAGGCCGAAGCCTTCGTCCGCGCACGGCATTTCCTCAGCTTCATGCCCGAATATGTCGGCCAGCCCGCCCGCCGTGCGGCTTGCGATGACCCCGTCAACCGGCGCGAGGAGGCCTTGCTGTCACTGGTGCCGCGTGACGCGAAACAGGTCTATTCGATGCGCCGCTGTATGGAGATGCTGTTCGATACCGGCACCGTGTTCGAAATCGGCAAGCACTGGGGCCGCGCCGCGATCACCGCCTTTGCGCGGCTCGATGGCTGGCCGGTCTGCGTCATCGCCAGCGATCCGAGTTATCTGGGCGGATCGTGGGAAGCAAAAACGTCCGAGAAGGTGGAGCGTTTCGTGCGCCTTGCCGACCAGTTCCGGCTCCCCATCGTGCACCTCGTCGACAACCCCGGCTTCATGATCGGGCGCGAGGCGGAGATGGCGGGGACGATCCGCTACGGGGTCAATGCGATGAACGCGATCTACCGCGCCACCGTGCCGCTGGCCTCGGTCGTGCTGCGCCGCGCCTATGGGATCGCGGGCAGCGCGATGAGCAATGCCGAACGTTACCAATACCGCTATTGCTGGCCGAGCGGCGATTGGGGAAGTCTGCCCATCGCGGGCGGGCTGGAGGTCGCGTACAAGGCCGAACTGGAAGCCGCCGATGATCCCGCCGCGCTGCTGGAGGAAATCCGCGAACGGCTGGCCAAGGTGACCTCGCCATTCCGCTCTGCCGAGCGTTACAATGTCGAGGACATTATCGACCCGCGCGACACCCGGCCCTTGTTGTGCGAATTTGCCGGGCTGGCCTGGCGGCGGCTGGGGGCGGACTAGCGTCCCGCTTCCGCATCAGACAGCCCGAACAGCTTACCCTTCTCGCTCCACAGCACCAGCACAAGGCAGGCAAGGCCGCTCGCCAGCAGGGCCAGCGCCAGCGGGCGAGCGGTGCCATCAAAGGCATAGCCAATCGCGCCGCCTAGCAGCGCCGCGGTGGTCATCCGCACAAAGCCATGAACCGAACTGGCCGCACCGGCGATGTTGAAGAACGGGTTCATCGCAATCGCGCCGAAATTGCTGCCGATGAAGCCCAGCAGCGCCATGTTGATCGCCATCAGCGGGACGAAGTGCCACAGCTGTTCATCGGTCTGGAAAGCGAACATCACTTGCACTGCGGCCACCACAATGAAGGCGAACAGCGCCGTGTGGCTAACCCGGCGCGCGCCGAAGCGTTCGACGATGCGCGAATTTGACCAGCTCGCCACCGCCATTGATCCGGCGCAGATCGCGAATACGATCGGGAAGATATCGCCCGCGCCGAACGTTTCGGTGATCAATTGCTGCGAGGAATTGATGAAGCCGAACAAGGCTCCGAACACCAGCGCGCTGCCAATCACATAGCCTGTAACGCTCGGCAAGGTGACGGCTTTGACCATATTGGCGGCGATGGTGCGCGGCAGGATCGGCTGGCGGTTATCGTCGGTCAGGCTTTCGGGCAGGCGGATGAACACCCACAGGCCCACCAGCACGCCCAGCACCGCGCTTGCGGCGAAGATTGCGCGCCAGCTGCCGACTTGCAGGATCGCCTCACCGATGCTCGGCGCGACGGCGGGAACCATAAGGAAGATGACGAAAATCAGGCTCATCATCCGGGCCATCTTGTCACCGCCAACCCGGTCACGGATGATCGCGGGTGGCAGGGCGATGATCCCGGCGGCGAAGAAGCCTTGCGCCGCACGAACGGCGATCAGCGCGTCATAGGTGGGGGCGAGCGCCGATAGAATCGCCAGCGCGATATAAGCGGCCACCGCGCCCAGAAGGATTGGCCTGCGCCCGAAACGGTCCGCCAGCGCGCCCGGCACCAGCGCGCCAATGCCGCCGGTCAGCAGATACACGCCGATCACGAACTGGCGGTCATTGCCCGAAACCGAAAGATCGGCCGCCAGCGCATCAAGCGCCGGCAAGATCGCGTCGATCCCGAACGCGTTCAGCGCCATCAACATCGCCATCATCCACATCAACTCGGTCTCTCCAAGAGACTTTCGGGCAGGTGCGCAGGATGCAAGTGTGGTCGCCATGGCGGGGCCATTGCCCATCGGTTCGCCGGAAGACCACTGTTCTTTTCGCATCTGCACAAAATGGATGCTGCGGTGATTAGTTCCAGCAACAGTTCCTTCGCGCGCGGGAAGGTTCTATTTGTGCGGCATGGCAAGCGATGCGCCTTTCCCGGATGATGATGGCTCCGCGCGCGCAGCGGAGCTGGGCCTGCGCAAGATCATCCATGTCGATATGGACGCCTTCTTCGCCAGCGTCGAACAGCGCGATAATCCGGATCTCAAGGGATTGCCGGTCGCCGTCGGCGGAGCGGGCGGGCGCGGGGTGGTGGCCGCCGCCAGTTACGAAGCGCGCAAATTCGGCGTGAAAAGCGCGATGCCCTCGGTCACCGCATCGCGGCTATGCCCCGATCTGATCTTCGTGCGCCCACGGTTTGACGCCTACAAGGAAGCCAGCCGCCAGATCCGCCGGGTGTTCGAACACTACACCGCGATCATTGAACCGCTGAGCCTGGACGAAGCCTATCTCGATGTCACCGATGACCGGCTCGGCATCGGCAGCGCGACCCGCATCGCCACGCTGATCCGGCAGGAAATCCGTGCCAAGACGCGGCTGACCGCAAGCGCGGGGGTGAGCTACAACAAGTTCCTCGCCAAGCTCGCCAGCGACCAGAACAAGCCCGATGGATTGTGCATCATCCGTCCGGGCGAAGGCGCGCAGTTCGTCGCAGGCCTGCCGATCCGTCGCTTCCACGGCGTCGGCCCCCGGGCGGAGGCGAAGATGCAGGCGCTGGGCATTGCCACCGGTGCCGATCTGGCGGGCAAGGACATTGCCTTTCTGCGCACACATTTCGGCAGCATGGCCGATTATCTGTTCCGCGCGGCGCGGGGCATCGACTTGCGACCGGTGGCTGCGCACCGGGTGCGCAAATCGGTGGGTGGGGAGCGCACCTTTTCCGAAGATATCGGCAGCGGCGCGGCCCTGCGCGAAACGCTGGAGACGATCATCGCCATCGTCTGGGACCGGATCGAAGCGGCAGGTGCAAAGGGCCGCACGGTGTCGCTGAAGCTCAAATTCACCGATTTCCGCATCATGACGCGGGCAAGCTCGCTGCCCGACTACGTCAGCGGGAAGGAGGAGTTTGCAAGGCTTGCCCGCGCTCTGCTGGAGGGGGAACTGCCCTTGCCCAAACCGATCCGGCTGATGGGGCTGACGCTATCGGGGCTGGAAGGTGCCGAGGCTGAAAAGCCCGCGCGCGACGAAGCGCAATTGCGCCTGCTTTAGCCCCGCCCCACGCTCCGGGATTTCCACATGGCGATCCGGGCACGGGTGCTGCGGCCCAAGGGTTCAGGCAGGGAATGAGAGGGGAAGAACCGCGCCTCTGTCACTTCGCGCCCATCGGGCTTTGGGCGCTGATCGCAGGTGGCGGTGAAGATATGCGCGGTATGGGGCGATCCCGACAGCACTTCTTCCAGCCTGCCGATTGCTTCGATCTGAGCAAGTTCCACGCCCAGTTCTTCGCGTATCTCGCGCCGGGCGGCGTCCAGCGGGTCTTCGCCGCGCGAAAGGCCGCCCCCGGGCAGCGCCCAGACAGCCGGCCCATAGGAATGCCGCAACAGCAGCACCTCACCGCCAAGATTGGTGATGATCACGGTCACGCCCGCAATCGGCGTCTGGCGCCAGCGCCGCCACTTATGCCGCACGCTGTTCGCCAGCGGTAACAACGCACGGTGAAGCGGGGCTGGGATGATGTGCGGCATCAGGCGAAGATAGTTACAGGAATGCCGCGCGCCATGGCCGCGCGCAACAGGCGGGCAACCGGCAGGTCGCTTTCACCGCGCAGCGCCGCCGCAATGACCGCGCGCTTGTCCGCCGCGCCGCCCAGCGTGAAGACGAGCGCATCCGTATCCAGCAGCGCCGGGATAGTAAGCGTAATCCGGTCGAACGGCGCGTGCGGTGGCAGCGGATCCGGGGTGAGGCGGCGCACCATCTGCGGATCATCGACCGCAGGATCGGTGTTGGGAAACAGCGAAGCAATGTGCCCGTCCGCCCCCATGCCCAGCCAAGTCAGCGCGAAATGCGGCGGGGCAGCGCCTTCGGTCAGCGGCACGATCTGCGCGCCGGCCGGTTCCAGCAACGCACGCAGCTTGCCCGTGTTGGATGCTTCATGATCTTCGGGCACGATACGGTCGTCATTCGGCCAGATTTCCCTGCCCGCCCAATCCACGTGCCTGTCTTCGATCAGCGCACCGATTATGGGGAACGGGGTCGATCCGCCCGGCATCGTCACGGCCCCTGCTTTGCCAAGCGCCCCCGCCAGCCAGCCAGCGATGCCAGACGTGTCGGCGTGTTCAATGATTGTCACGTTCTGCATGGACGCACAGATAGCGAAAGGGCCGACCCCGGCAATGGGGGAACGTCGGCCGGCCCTTTGATTAGCTATGCATAGGGTTAGCCCAGGAACGAGGACAGGAACCACACGCGTTCTTCGGCCATGTCGGTCCAGTCGTCGAGCAATCCGTCAGTGGCGTTGTCGCCCGCGTCCTCCGCCAGTTCCTTCATGCGCTTCAACCGGTCGACCACCTTCTGGTTATCGTCGCGCAGTTCCGCAATCATGTCTTCGGCGGCGACCGAAGTGCTGTCCTGATCCTTGATCTGGGTATGCTTGCTGACCGATCCGGCCGACGTCAGCGTATCGCCGCCCTGCTTGCGCACGCGTTCGCCAATGACATCGATCTGGTCGCGGATCTGGATGGCCTGTTCGTCAAATAACAGGTGAAGATCGCGGAAGCGTGGGCCTTTTACATGCCAATGGAAATTCTTGGTCTTGATGAACAAAGCAAAGTGATCAGCAAGCAGACCGTTGAGTTCATCAATCAGTGCGGCTTTGGAATTGGCTTTGGCTTCGGCCATGATTTTCTCCATTATTGTGCAAATTGCGGCATAGGGATGCCGCTTACATGGTCATTACACCAACGCACTTAAATGGTTTGGGTTGCGGGCGAATTTTCGGTTTGGGTGATCGCCCAAAACGATCAGACAGTGGGGAAACGGGCGTCTAAGCCTATGAAAATCGCTGTCACGCCCAGCGCCGCAGCCAGTGCGATCCGCACCATTCGCAAGGGCCAACGCTGCATAATTCGCGCGCCTGCCGCCCAGCCAGCGCCCACCGCTGCAGCCCCGCCCAGTGCACCGCCGAGGCCTGCTGTCAGCGGCCAGTCCGTCCACGCCGCCAGCGCAAACACGCCGAAGCGCGCGCCATCACCGATCTGCCTCGCGAGCAGCACGATGCCGATAGCGGGCAATGAACGGGTTGGCTCCTGCGGCTCCTTGACGCGCACCGGCCATGCCAATTCGAAGGCGGCAATGGCGAGCGCGAAAGCGACCAGCATCTGCGCCGCGCGGCGCGGCAGCATCGCTGCAAACTCCGCTCCGATCCACGCCATCGCCGCTGCGGCGAGGCCGGCGGACAATACCGCCACCGCCAGCAATTGCGCGCTTTGCGCCAACGCATCGGACCAACGCGCCACCAGCCATTGATCGCGCCCGCCCATCGCCAACGCAAACACCAGCAACAGTGACAGGAGAAAGCCGTCCACCCGGCTGCGCCCGCTGCGTCAGGCCGTCCACGGCCCGGTGATCGCGAGCGTCGCGGTGGGGCCGTAGGCGTTGACGAACAGGACCTTGCCATCGGGAGAGAAGCACGCCCCGGCCAGTTCGGTCTGCGCTTTCAGACGCGCGACGACATAGGCTTCCCCGGCAGGCGTGATGCCCCGGATGTGGTTATCGACCACGGCGGTGTACTGGTCTTCGCATACCAGCAGGTGCCCGCTGGGCGCGACGGTCAGGTTGTCGCCGAAGTTGAACTGATCGGCACTTTCGCTTTCGAAGAACAGTTCGATCGTGTCCGATGCGCCCGCCAACCCGGGGGTCAGCTTGAGGATCTGGCCCAGTTCCTTCGCCCCGCCGCTGGTGCAGCAGGCGAACACTTCGCGCGCGCCCATGTGCAGGCCTTCGCCGCGCGCCACCAGCGCCGCGCCCTTGGCGACCGCGCGCTGGCGCAGGTCATCCTTCGGGGCCTCGACATCATCGAGATCGATCCACGAAACGCGGTAGGCCTTGCCAAGCGGCATGGCGGCGCTGGACCAGTTGCGGGTATCGGCTAGGCCCTCGATCACCATCGCCTGCAAACGCCCGCCTTCGGCCAGCTTGCCGGGGGTCGTGGGGAGGAACCGGTAAAGCACCCCGTCATCACGGTCTTCCGTCATGTAAACGATGCCGGTCGCCGGATCGACAGCGGCCGCTTCATGGTTGAAGCGGCCCATCGCGGTCAGCGGCACCGGATCAACCAGCCCCTGCGCCGATGCAGGGACTTCGAACACCCACCCGTGATTGCGCTCCAGCCCATCGCCATAGGGCTGTCCGGGGCCGGTCGGCGCTTCCTCGCACGTCAGCCAGCTGCCCCACGGGGTCACCCCGCCCGAACAATTGCGGATCGTGCCGCCAAGGCTGCGGAACTGGCGCTTCACCGCCAGCGTCGCCGCGTCGAGCACGATGGTGGTGGTGCCGCCCGGCACAAATTCGCCATTGCGCTTGCCAAAGCCCTTGGCAATCGGTCCGCCCGCATCGTGGCGCGGTTGCAATTCGTGATTGCGAACCAGCGCGATCTCTGCGTTGCCGATGTCGAAGCAGCCCATGCCGTCCGCGCGGTCCGGCACGGTGCCGCCATCGTCCATCCGGTCGCCAAGGCGGGAGATCACGCGGTAGGAGAAGCCCTGCGGCAGATCGAGCAAGCCTGCCGGATCGTGCTGCAATGCGCCGTATCCGGGAAACGCACCCTTGGCGCCCCGTGCTGAGGTGGCGGTGGTCGCCGCCTCCCGCATCATGCACCCGCTCGCGGCGAGCGCGGCAAAGGCCGTGGCAGTGGCGCCGAGAAAGCGGCGGCGATCGGGCGTGGAGAGGGTGTAAGTCACGCCCTGCGCTGTACTGGCCCGCCTGTGGTGGGGCAAGAAATTCATCCCCGTCCTGCCCCTTGCTGCATTTCGAGAGCTAGCGCCGCGCGGGCAAAGCGGATAGCCAAAGCGAAACACCTTAGAGGAGAGAGAGCGCATGAAACTCGAAAGCGGCATGGCAGCCGTGGTCACCGGCGGCGCAAGCGGGCTGGGCAAGGCAAGTGCGGCGGCCTTTGCGGCGGCGGGTCTGAAGGTTGCGATCTTTGACATCAACGACGAAGCGGGCGAGGCCCATGCGGCCGCAATCGGCGGCACTTTCCACCATGTCGACATCATGGACGAAAGCTCCGTCGAAGCCGGCTTCGCCGCCGCCCGCGCCGCTCACGGTCAGGAACGCGTGACGCTGCACTGCGCGATGGCATCGCGGCGCGGCAAGACGCTGGGCTGGGACAAGGAAGCAGGCGCGTTCAAGCGGCTGTCGACCGAGGATTACGCCTTCGGGGCCGAGGGCATTCTGGTCGCGTCGTACCGCGTTGCCAGCATTTCGGCGCTGGGGATGGCCAATGCAGATCCCGTCAATGACGATGGCGAGCGCGGCTGCATCATCCTCACGGCCAGTGTCGCTGCGCAGGACGGGCAGATCGGGCAGGTCATTTATGGTTCTTGCAAAGCGGGGGTGAACGGCCTCGTCCTGCCGATGGCGCGCGATCTGATGGACATGGGCATCCGCGTGAATTCGGTCATGCCGGGTATCTTCGCCACGCCGCTGATGCTGGGGATGAAAGACCGCAATCCGCCGATGTGGGCGCAATTGAACGCATCTGTCCCGTTCCCCAAGCGCCTTGGCGAGCCGGAGGAATTCGCATCGCTGGTGCTGGAAATCGCCCGCAACAGCTACATCAACGGCCACCAGTTCCGACTGGATGGGGCGATCAGAATGCCGCCGAAGTAGAAGCGCTACACAACCGAAGCCGTCAGGCTTCGCAAGCGCGACCGCGCGCCGGCCGGTAGGCCGCCCGCCCGGAGACGTTCGCGAAGCGAACAAGCCGTGAGGGAAAACGAATGACGACCACCGCAACCAACGAATACCCCACCAAGGCTTACGGCGCGACCGCGCCCGATAGCGGCGTCGGCCCGATGCAGATCACCCGTCGGGGACTGCGCCATGACGACGTGCTGATCGAGATCAGCCATTGCGGCATCTGCCATTCCGATCTCCATTCGGCCCGCAATGACTGGGGTTTCACCACCTACCCTATCGTTCCGGGTCACGAGATTGTCGGCATCGTGAGCGCGGTTGGCGACGGAGTTACCCGTCACAAGATCGGCGACCGGGTGGCGATCGGCTGCATGGTCGATTCCTGCATGGAATGCGCGCATTGCGACAGCGACCTTGAACAATATTGCCTCGATGGCGGGATGACAGGAACCTACAACGGCCACGACCGCCGGGACGGATCGCTCACCTTCGGCGGGTATTCCGAACGAATCGTCGCGCGTGAGGAGTTCGTGCTCAAGGTGCCAGCCAGCATACCAATGGCTGAAGCCGCGCCGCTGCTGTGCGCCGGAATCACGTCCTACAGCCCCTTGCGCACCTGGAAGGTCGGGCCGGGCAGCAAGGTCGCGGTCGCGGGCCTTGGCGGACTGGGCCACATGGGCGTGAAGCTCGCAGCGGCGATGGGCGCAGAGGTGACCGTGCTTTCCCGCAGCGAAAGCAAGCGCGCCGATGCCGAAAAGCTGGGCGCCCACGCCTTCCTGAACACCGACGATGCTGCCGCGATGAACGCCAAGCGCGGTTACTTCGACATGGTGCTCAACACCATTCCGGTGCGCCATGACGTGGTGCCGTACCTGCACCTGCTCAGGATTGACGGCGTACAGGTGCTGGTCGGGCTGATCGGAATGATGCCCGAACTGCATACCGGCGTGCTGCTGGGCCGCAAGGTGCTGACCGGCAGCGGGATCGGCGGGCTCGCGGAGACACAGGAGATGCTCGATTTCTGCGCGGAACACGACATCGTGCCCGATATCGAGATCGTCCGGATGCAGGACATCGCCGCCGCCTATGACCGGATGGAGGCAAGCGACATCAAGTACCGCTTCGTGATCGACATGGAGAGCCTGCGCACAGGATGAGGCGGTGGCCGGGGTTGGCAGGCGAGATAACTTCAAATTACTGAAGCTTTGAATATTTATGTTTACAAAGCTTGATGAAATGTAACTTGTCGCCCCGGCGCAACAGTGCACAGGCAATATGCCAACCGGAAATGCATAAATAATTGTGCGGCGCGCCAGCGCCGTTATTTGGTTTTCTTGCTGTCCACATGGACCATTCGCAAGAAAAGAAGCCACGGCGCAGCACGCAGGCGGAACGATCCTTCCTCTCTTTCAGGAGCGTTCCCTATGAAGTCTCGTTTTTCTTGCGCCGCTTCGGCGCTGATTCTGGCATCTGCCCTGTCAGCCCCGGCTTTCGCGCAGGGCACTGACAGCGCGGCGATCAACGCCGCCGCCTCTACCATGGTGGTCGGCAATCCCGCCCCGTCCGGCAATGACGCAATCACCGACTTCGATCTGGCGCTTGGCAAGGCGCCCGCCGCCCCGACGCTTGCTGTGGGCGGAGGCACTGGCGAGGTCGCCGTTTCGAGCGCGGTGATGGCCGCCGCCGCCGCCGCTGCGCAGTCCGGCACGACCGAGCGTGACGAACGCTTCACCGTCGTCCTCAACCAGGACAGCTTCTTCGGTTTCTACCCGACGTTCAACGGTCTCATTCCGGTCGGCGACAAAGTCGATCTGAGCTTTTACGGGATTCTCTGGACCACCCCTGATTTCGCCAGCTCTACGGGCCTCGGCTCCGATCTCTGGACCGAATTCGGGATCGGCGCCAACTTCCACGCTGCCGATGGCAAGCTGATGATCAAGCCGCAGGTCGGCATCACCAACGGCGCGCTGCTGTCGCGCGGCAACCTCGGCAATGGCCCACGCAACACCACCACCACGCTGAACGGCGGCAACGTGTTCGATGGCATCGTGCCCAGCCTGACCGTAAATTACAGCGATTCCCAGTTCGAAGGCGAATTCTATGGCGGCTACTACGCCGCGCTGCGCAACCGCAGCGACAATGTCGGCGCGCTCGACTTCCTGCACACCTGGGTCAACGCCGGCTACAAATTCACCAGCAGCTTCTCTGCCGGTGGCCACATGGAAGTGCTCGCCAACACCCGCGCCGATGTGCGGGGCGGCAGCGCCTCGAATGTGTACGAATGGTACGGTCCCTACGTGCAGTTCACGATGAAGAATGGCGCCTTCGCCCGCTTCACCGGCGGCATCGAAGAAGGCGGCGGCGCGGGTGGCAATCGCGGCGATTTCTACAAGGTGGCCGTCGGCATGTCGTTCTGATCGTCTGACAGCAGGTTGCCGCAGGGGCGCTGTTGCCGATCCGGCAGCAGCGCCCCTGTTGCGTCATGGGAGTGGCGCCGCCGGGGCAAGTGATGCGATGTTAGAAGAATATACGAATATTCGAATGTGCAAACTGTGGCAGGAAAGGCACGCAACAACCCAATACGCGAAGCGCTTTCCACATAAGCTTTGTGCGCAGGCGCAGCGTGACGGATGATGCGGATGGCCTGACGGGACCCCGAGTCATCGGATAAAAGCCCCGCATGCCGCGCAGGTGGAACGATCCAAACCTCTTCATGGAGCGTTCCTTATGTTCATTCGTTTTGCCTCGGCCGCCTCGGCTGTTGCTCTTGCTGCCTTCGCCACGCCTGCCTTTGCCAACGAGGCAGATGCAGCCATCATCGGCCCGGCCGCGGAAACCGAAACCGAAATCGCTGTCACCAAAGCATCCTTGCTGGGCCAGCGCGCGATGGCACCGATCGACTTCGTGACCGCCTCCGGTCAAGAAGACGACAGTTCCGCCATCACCGTTTCGGGCGCCGCCACCCTCACCTCCGATTATCGCTTCCGCGGCGTGTCGCAGTCGGATGAAGGCATGGCCGTTCAGGGCGGCATCACCCTGTCCCATTCGAGCGGCTTCTATGCCGGTGCATGGGGTTCCAACCTTTCCGGCTGGGGTACCTTTGGCGGCGCCAATATGGAGCTCGATCTCATCGCTGGCTTCAAGCTTCCCGTAGGCGAAGGCACGCTCGACACTGGCCTGACCTGGTATATGTATCCCAATGGCGCCAGCGAGACCGATTTTGCCGAACTCTACGCCAAACTCTCTGGCGCCGTTGGCCCGATCTCCCTGACCGGCACCGTCGCCTATGCGCCGCAGCAGGAAGCGCTGGGCAATGCCTTCCCCGTGGGCCGTCCGGCCGATCCGGGCGACAAGGAAGATAACCTCTACCTGGCGGGTGACGCAGCCTACGCCGTGGCCGATACGCCGCTGACCCTGAAGGCGCATATCGGCTATTCGGACGGCAACCCCGGCCTTGGCCCCAACGGCACCAGCGTCGCGCCGACCGGCACCTATTTCGACTGGCTGATCGGGGCTGACATTGTGCCAATTTCAGGCCTGACGCTGTCGGTCGCCTATGTCGATACCGACATCTCGGAAGCCGAAGCCAATCGCATCCGTCCCAACTTCGCGACGCTTGCGGGCAATTCGATCTCCGACGCAACCGTGGTGTTCTCGGTCACGGCATCGTTCTGATCCGGCTCCCATGAAGAAAGGGGCGCTCCGCTTGCTGGCGGAGCGCCCTTTACTTTTTGCGCCCCTTGCCGATAGGTTTCGTCCGGCAACCATAAAGGTTGCGGGAGAGGGATAATGAGGCGGATCGCGGTTCTGGCGGCAGGATGTGCTGCGTTGGTGCTGAGCCCGGCAAGCGAGGCGGCGGCGGGCAAACGCTATCAGGCAAGCATCACCCGCACCACTTACGGCATCCCGCATATCGAAGCGCGCGACTGGCGCGGTGTCGGCTACGGCGTCGCCTATGCCTATGCCGAGGACAATCTGTGCCTGCTGGCTGAGGAACTGGCGACCGTGGCGGGCGAACGTTCGCTCCACTTCGGCCCGGCAGGCAAGGCGACGCTCGGCTTCGAGGAGGTCGACAACCTTTCTTCCGACGTATTCTTCCGTTCGATCATCGATCTGCCCGCCTTGCGCAAAGGCGTCGCGACCATGCCCCCGCGGGTGCAGCAACTGCTTGAAGGTTATGTCGCTGGCCACAACCGCTTCCTGAAGGACGCCGGGCCGCAGGGCATCCCGGCCGAATGCCGCGGCAAGGCATGGCTGCGACCGATCACCGCCGACGATATGCTGCGCCTCAATGAAAAGCAGATGCTGCTGGCCAGCTCATTGAACCTCGCGACCGCCATCGCGGCCGCCGCCCCGCCGGGCGCTGCGGCACCCCAAGTCGCCATCACCCTGCCTAACCCCAAAGAGCTTGGCATGGGCAGCAATGGCTGGGCGTTCGGCGGGGATGTGACCGCCAATGGCCGGGGCATGCTGATCGGCAATCCGCACTTCCCTTGGAAAGGGCCGAACCGGTTCTGGCAGATGCACGTCAAAGGCCCGGATGGCTATGAGGTGATGGGCGTGGGGCTGGCGGGCACGCCCATGCCGACCCTCGGCTTCAACAAGGATGTCGCCTGGACGCACACCGTAACCGAAGCGCGGCATTTCACCTTGTATCAACTGGCGCTCGATCCGGCTGATCCGACCCGTTACATCGTCGACGGCCAGAGTGAGGCAATGACGGCGCAAACCGTCACCGTGCCGATGCCCGAAGGCACGCCCGCGGTTACCCGCACGCTGTATTCGTCGCGCTTTGGCCCGGTCTTCATCGCGCCGGCGCGCGGCATCACCTGGACCGCCCAAAGTGCCTTTGCCTTGAAGGACGCCAACCGGGGCAACCAGCGCGGGATCGAGGCGTGGCTGCGCATCGGCCAGGCGAAGAACGTCGGCGAGGTCAACGCTGCCGTCAGTGAAACGCTGGGCATTCCTTGGGTCAACACCATCGCAGCTGACCGTTATGGCGATGCGCTCCATGCCGATGTGACGGCGGTGCCCAATGTCTCGGCCGCCAAGGCGAAGACCTGCACCACGCCGATTGCCGGACTGTTCGCCGAATTCGCGATCCTGCTGGATGGGGCCAAATCGGGCTGCGACTGGGATGTTGCCACAGGCACCCCTGCCCCCGGCCTGATGCCCGCCAGCGATCAGGCGGCGACCGTCGCGAAAACTTGGCTCACCAATTCGAATGACAGCTACTGGGTCAGCAATCCGGCGATGCCGCACCGCGAATTGTCACCGATCCTCGGCAAATATGCGACCGCGCGCAGTCTGCGCACCCGTTCTAACTTCACCGAAACCACAGCATTGCTGGCGGGCGGCAAGCTCAATCATGCGCGCGCGCAAGACTTTGCCTTCGCCAACAAGAGCCTTGCCGCGGATATGGTGATGGAGCCGCTGATGGGCCTGTGTTCTGGTGAGGGGCTTTCCGAGCCGGCCGCACGCGGCTGCACCGCGCTGGAAGGCTGGGACCGCCGCTTCGATTCCACCAGCCGCGGCGCAGCGCTGTTCCGGGCCTTCTGGGCCAAGGCGGGGCGCCTTCCCGGCCTGTGGCAAGTGCCCTTCGATCCAGCCGATCCGGTGAACACTCCGCGCACGCTGGCGATGGACGGGGCCAAGGGTGAAAAGCTGCTCACGGTGCTGGCCGAAGCCGTGGCCGAACTCGACACGGCCAAGATCACGCTCGACGCGGCGTGGGGCGACGTGCAGCGGGTGATGGCGGGCAACGAAGCGATTGCGATCCACGGCGGCCCCGGCACTGCGGGCGTGCTCAATTATCAGGACGCCCGCCCCGCCCCCTCTGGCGGGCTGATGCCGGTGCACGGGACAAGCTACATCCAGATCGTCAGCTTTGACGAGAGCGGCCCGGTGGCGGACGCCATCCTCAGCTATTCGCAGTCCACCAATCCCGCATCGCCTCACGCTGCCGATCAGACCCGCGCCTATGCGGCCAAGCAGTGGCATCGCCTGCCGTTCGGCAAGCAGGCCATCGGCAAGGCAGCGATCGGCAAGGTCAAGCGCATCGCCGAGTAGCAATTCGGGCAACGTGGCCGCCAGGTCGTCATTTGACCTCGAAAGCGACCGCCCCCTTCATCGGGTGGCCATCGGCTGACGCGGCCTGCCAGCGCACGTCATAGCTGCCGGTCGGCAGGGGCTTCTTCAGCGTCAACGTCATCGTCTTGCGATCGGCTGACCAGCTGGTGGTGAAATTGCGGATCGGCATTTCGCCGTGGTTGGCCATACCGGGCATTGCGGTCATGATGATGCTGGCGGCGGCGTTCGCCTGCACGACCGGCTGACTGAAGGTCAGGGTGATGGTCTTGATCGCCTTGGCCGTCGCCCCCGCCGCCGGGGTCGACGCGGTCAGTTCGACGTGGGCCTGCAGCGCCGACGGGGCGAGCGCGCTCAGGGCTAGGGCTGCGAAGAAAGCGGGGATACGCATGGGGGCATTTTCCTTCGTATTGATCAGAACCAGAGACGGATGCCAGCGATGAAGCTCGTGGCAGACGGGTTTTCGCCGCGCAAGCGAGCGAAGTCCGCGCCTTGGCCGGTGCGCCAGGATTGCTCGACGCCGATATAGGGCGCGAATTCGCGACGGATTTCATAGCGCAACCGCGCGCCGACCTCGATCTGGTCGATACCTGCGCCGATGCCAAGCTCCGGAATGTCCTGCGCCGACAGATTGGCCTCGATGCGCGGCTGGAGGATGAGGCGCTGGGTGATCCGCTGGTCGATTTCGGCCTCCACGCGGGCGGTCAGATCGCCCCGATGCGAAAGGAACAGCGCGGCGTCCACTTCGAACAGGTAAGGTGCAAGGCCCTGCACCCCGATCACCGCATGGGTGGTATCCGGCCCGCCGATATCGTGGCGCACCCCCGCTTGCACATCCCAGAACGGCGCGAAGGCGCGGGCGTAAAGCGCCTGCACTTCGGCATCGTCAGGGGCGTTGCCGAACGCGCCTTCGCCCTCGGACTTGAACCACAGCCGCTCGGTGGGGCCGCCGTAGTAGCCTTGAATGTCCCACAGGTAGATGTCTTCGCCCTGCCGCACCTGCGCTTCCAGCCGATCACCCTGAAACCAGAACGCGGGGAAATCGCCATGCGTGCGGCGCAGGTCGTCGCGCGATGCGGCCATCGCCTCGGCACCCCAGATTGCATCCGCAGCGCGCGGCGGACCGCTGCCTGCGGTGGACGGCGGCGGTGTTTCCATTGTCGGCCCGGGGGAGGATGCGGAGGCGGGCGTGCCCATATCGCCCATATCGTGCCCGGCGTGCTGGTCGGGCGCGGGCGCGGGCACATCATGGTGCTGGTGCTGCGCTGCGAGCGGTGTCGCAGCCGTCAGCGCCAACAGGCAAACAGCAATCCTCATGCCCCGCTCTCCGGCCCCATGACCGTGACCGTCTGCATCATCCCGCCGTGCATGTGGTAAAGCAGATGGCAGTGAAACGCCCAGTCGCCCGGTTCATTGGCGGTCAGATCGAACTGCGCGCTCGCCCCCGGCTGGACGATCACGATGTTCTTGCGCGGCTGGTGGGCGGGGTCTTCGCCATTGACGAGTTCGAAGAACATCCCGTGCAAGTGGATCGGGTGCGCCATCATGGTGTTGTTGATGAGCTTGACCCGCACCCGCTCGTTCCACGCGAAACGGATCGGCACGTCGCTGACGGCGGAATACATCTCGCCGTCAAAGGACCACATATAGCGTTCCATGTTGCCGGTGAGGTGCAGCTCCAAGAGGCACGACGGCGTGCGGGTATCGCGGTTCGGCTCCAGCGCCGACAGCATCCGGTAATTGAGCACGCGGTGGTCGACATCCCGCAAGCCAAGTCCCGGATCACCAAGCTTGTCGACCGGCGCCATCGAAACCATGTCGATGCCGGGGCCAACCTTCACATCGGGCGGCAGCAGCAAGGTGTCGCGCATTTTCATGCCGTCCATGCTGTGGCCGCCGCCGTCCCCGTGATTCATCCCCATGTCGCCCATATCGAGCAGGGGGGGCTTGCGCGGCGGAGGGATGGGGGCACGGGCGCCGGAGCGGCTCGCCAGTGTGGCCAGCGCCATGCCGGACCGGTCCATGCTCTCGGCGATGATGGTGTAGGCTTCGGCGCGGGGTTCGATGATGACGTCGTAGGTTTCCGCCGTGCCGATCTGAAATTCATCGACTTCGACCGGCTTCACGTTCTGACCGTCCGCAGCGATAACCGTCATGGAAAGGCCGGGGATGCGCAGGTTGAAGAAGGTCTGCGCCGCGCCGTTGATGATGCGCAGGCGCACCCGTTCGCCCGGGGTGAACAGGTATTCCAGCCCCTCCTTCGGCCCGCGCCCGTTGGCAAGGTAGGTGTAGGTCGATCCCGTCACATCGGCGATATCGGTCGCGGGCATCCGCATTTCGGCCCACATCCGGCGATCTTCAGCGGTAAGAGGATATTCATCGCTCCAGCTGGTTTGCTGGTAGTTGAAATAGCCTTCGCCCTTCCTCAACCGATCCATAATGAAATGCGGGTGATGCGGAGTGAACTCGCTCAGCAGCAGGATGAATTCACGGTCATAGGCGACAGGTTCATCGCCCGCCGGATCGATAATCAGCGGGCCGTAATGCCCCTGCTGTTCCTGAAGCCCGGAATGGCTGTGATACCAGTAGGTGCCAGATTGGCGGATCGGGAAATCGTAAACAAAGGTCTGCCCCGGCTTGATCCCCGGGAAGCTTATGCCCGGCACGCCGTCCATGTGGAACGGCAGCAGCAGACCGTGCCAGTGGATCGAGGTGTCCTCGGCAAGGTTGTTGGTGACGTTGAGGCGGACATTCTGGCCTTCCTTCAGGCGCACCAGCGGCCCCGGCACGCTGCCATTGACCGCGATGCCGTGACCCTTGCGGCCCTGCACGACGCGCGGGCCATGGCCCACGGAAAGGTCGATCACCGGGCCGGACACCGCGTCAAAACCGACGCGGATCGGTGCTCCGCCGCGCATCTTGTGCGTCGCATGGCCCTGCGCCCAGGCGGGCAGCGCGGCAAAAGCCGAGGCTGCCCCGGCTCCGACGAGCAAGCGGCGGCGGGAAAGGTTGGAGAGGGTCATGGCAACCTATACGTTTCGCGCGCGGGTTTGGCTTGGAAGGGCGGCGATTTCCTGCGGCGGCGGGCTGAAGGCGGCAAGGATCGGGCAAGGCCCAGGCTCCCCGCGGGCGCAGTCCTCTGCCAGATTGCTGAGCGCGGCGCGCATCGCCTGAAGTGTCGCGATACGCTCGTCAATTGCGGCGATGCGTGTAACCGCCAGCGTGCGGGCGGCGGTCCGATCATCCGGATCAAGCGCCAGCAGCACGGCGATCTCTTCCAGCGAGAAGCCCGCCGTCTGCGCCGCGCGAATCGACCGCAGCCGTTCCAGATCGGCGTGGCCGTAACGCCGTGCCCCCGGCCCGCGCGGGGGCTCGCTTAGCAGCCCGCGCCGCTGGTAGAAGCGGATCGTTTCGACCGAAACCCCGCCTGCCTTTGCCAATTCGCCGATCTTCATTTCAACCCTTGAAACCGTACCGTGGTACGGAACTTATATGGATGGCGCCACGAGGTTTCAAGGGAAGACCATTGATGAAATCCGCCCGAACTGCCGCCCTTTATCGCTTGGTAATGGACCACCACACCTTCCCCTGAATGTGGCTTTGGATGGCGGCGCGTTTTGGTACGGGGAACGCCGTCTCGGCGCGCCGCCGAACTGTCACCGGATCGCGCCGTTGAAAAGCGCACGGCGGCCGGTGCTGATACAGATCCGCAAACATCGGAACCAGAAACACCAGCGCGGCCATCCACCGCTGGGGTGAGCGTTCTGGCTCGCAGCGCAGGGTATTAAGGCACATCGCGAAATCGGGGGTGTTGATCGCGGCCATAATCGACTAGGAGCCATGGGAACTTGCCTCGCCTGCGACCGAAGACGACACTGGCGCGACCGGCAAACATCAGATCCCGAATGCTGCATCGCAGCTGGGGATTCCGACAGTCACCGAATTAAGCCGTGCTGCATGTGCATCCGGCAGGAGTAAATACTGCATGAAGGGTTACAAAGCGCCGAGCTTTCAGGACAGGGCTGCGGCCTCGATCCAGGCCAAGGAAAAGGCTCTGGCAAAACTGAAGGCCGCGCCCCAGCCGGACGCGGCCGAACTGGCCGCACGGGCGGCCCGCCGCGTCGAACGCGAAGCGCTTGCCGAAGCAAAGGCCGCCAAGGCCCGCGAAGCGCGCGAAGAAAAGCAGCGGCTGGCCGAGGAAAAGAAAGCCGAAGCCAAGCTTGCCGAAGCAAAGGCCAACCCGCCAAAGCGCACTGAAGCCGAACAGAAAGCGGCCCGAGATGCGCGCTATGCTGCCCGCAAAAACCGCAAGTGACCGCCGCAAGGATGACGTTCCGCGACTTTGATGTCGCGGCGTTTCTGAAGGATCACTGGCAACAAAAGCCGCTGCTGATCCGGTCACCTTGGGAATCCTGGTCCAATCCGGTCGAGCCTGATGAACTGGCGGGTCTGGCTTGCGAACCGCTGGTCGATTCGCGGATCATCACGCGCCGCGATCACGCCTGGGAGCTGGAGCATGGCCCCGTCCCCGAAAGCCGCTTTGCCAAGGCAGGGCGCGATCCGTGGACGTTGCTGGTTCAATCCGTCGATCATTATCTGACCGACGTGGCAGCTTTGCTCGATCCGTTTCGCTTCGTGCCCAACTGGCGGATCGACGATGTGATGGTCAGCTATGCCGTGAATGGTGGCGGCGTAGGCGCGCATTTCGATCATTATGACGTGTTTCTGGTGCAAGGCCTTGGCCGAAGGCGCTGGGAAATCGGCGCAATGTGCGACGAAGACACGCCATTGCTGCCCCATGACGGGCTGCGGCTGCTTGCGGATTTTCAGGCGACCGAGGAATGGGTCCTTGAGCCCGGCGATATTCTCTACATCCCGCCGCGCATCGCCCATCGCGGTACGGCGGTCGGAGATGACTGCATGACCTATTCGATCGGGTTTCGCGCACCATCGCGCGCCGAACTGATCGAGGCGTGGGCCGATGACATGGTGCCCGATCTGCCCGACAGCGACCGGTATGGCGACCCGCATCTGGCGCAAGCGGGCAATCCCGGCGAAATCAGTGCGGAGGCGATCACCCGGCTGCAGGGCATGATTGCCGAGACGCTGCACGACCGCACCCGGTTCGCCCGCTGGTTCGGACAATTCAGCACCACCCCCAAAAACCCCGATATCGACTGGCGGCCCGAACATCCGGCTGATGTGGACGAGATCAGGCAGTATCTCGCAGCAGGTTTCCCTTTGATCCGCAACGCAGCGAGCCGGTTTGCCTTCATCCATGAGGCAGGATCACCCACCATGCTGTTCGCCGACGGGCACTGTTTTTCCTGTGCCGAGGATGCGGCGGAATTTGCGCAAGCGATCTGCGCCGAGGGTCAGCTTGCCGTCTCGCCCGATGCTTCCGCCGCGACGCTGGAACTGATTACACTGCTGTTCAATACAGGAAGCGTTGCGTTCGAAGCGGAGGAGTGACGCTCTGCCCGGCGTCACCTTGCCTAGACCGAAACTTCCGTGAACTCGCCGGACACTATCCCGGCCACGGTCCAGTCACCGATTGACCAACGCACAAGCCGCAAGGTCGGCAGCCCCACGGCCGCCGTCATGCGGCGCACCTGCCGATTGCGTCCTTCGCGGATCGTGATCTTCAGCCAGCAATCGGGGATCGACTTGCGCTGGCGGATGGGCGGATCGCGCGGCCAGAGATCCGGCGCGTCGATCCGGACGACGTCGGCAGGCAGGGTCATGCCATCCTTGAGCCGGACTCCGCGGCGCAGAGGGTCGAGATCCGCGTCCTGCGGATCGCCTTCAACCTGCACCAGATACGTCTTGGGCAGTTTGAACCGCGGATCGGATATGCGCGCCTGCAACGGCCCGTCATCGCACAGCAACAGCAGCCCCTCGCTATCGCGATCAAGTCGCCCCGCGGGATAGACGCCCTTCACGGACACGAAATCCGACAATGTCGAGCGGACCGTCGGCGATCCGCGGTCGGTGAACTGCGACAGCACTCCGAAGGGTTTGTTGAACAGGATCAGCCGGGCCATGATCATGCCCATACCGACCAGGCGATGAGATGTCTGCATGATCGTGGCGGCGTGGCCGGCTTCGGGCAGGCGTTTTCAGCCTCTACCTTCGCGCGGACCTTGTTGCAGACGGCAACATCAGTTCGCGCCGCGATCGCAATTCCCTCCATCCCACGTGGCCCCATGATGGCCTACAGAATCGCGAGATTCGGTGTGAAAATCCCACGATTTCCGGAGGTTTGCAGCATTTTCGGGATGTTGCGGGAAGGCGGCGCTGGAGCGGGTGAAGGGAATCGAACCCTCGTCGTCAGCTTGGGAAGCTGCTGCTCTACCATTGAGCTACACCCGCATCACTTTGCAAATGCTCGACATTTAATCCCGAGCCCGCCGCGGTTTACAGTATAAGCTGCCCTACCCCGCGAGATGCGGGAGCCGATTGCCACGATTACCAGCGACTGGTCAACCTAAGTTCGTCTAATCCCGGACACCTATTCTACTGCCGCATGCAGGAGCGGATTGCGGTGCTCAAATCGATCCCGCTCGGTCGCCGCCACCGATCCAAGATCGATTACCGCCGGCTGGCCAAAAAAGTGCGCGCAAAGGGGTGACGCCGGCCCATTGTTTCACATGAAACACCGTGCAAACCGGGCCTAAAGGGGGTCTAACCGGCGTCAAACCCGGGTCTGGCCCGGCCTAATCCTCAAGCCATTGCTTCCACGCAAACCAGCCCATCACGATCATCGCGATGGCCAGACTGCGCGGGTCGATCTTTCCCGCGCGCAGATCAGTCAGGTGTTCGTGGAGCAGCGCCGCGCCAGCTCAGAAATACTTCGCGCTGGCGATGGCTGCCCCTTCGGACAGCGCGGCAAGCTTGGCCCACACGATTTCCGGATCGAGCGCATTGCTCCCCGCGTGGACCGAGAAGCCGCAATCCACGCCCAGCATCACGCGTTCCGCCCCCAGCAGATCGGCATAGCGGCCAATGCGCTGGGCGATGAGGTCAGGGTGTTCGATATAGGGCGATTGCGGTTCGACCATGCCGGGGCACAGGATCTTGCCTTCGGGCAGCGGGTTTGCCTCGAAGAAGGCGAATTCATGGGCGTGGCGCGGGTTGGCGCCTTCGATCAGCACGGTCTGCGGCTTGGCAGTCCAGACGATGTCCGCGATCTCATCCAGCGCCACGTCGCAGTGGTGCGGGCCGGGGTAATTGCCCCAGCACAGGTGCATGCGCAGCTGTTCGGCGGGGATGTTCTGCACCGCGTGGTTCAGCGCGGCGATGTTCATGCCGATGCGCTTGCGGAACTCCTCGGTCGAAAGGTCGGTGAACTGCACATGGCGGCCCATGGCAAGGTCCGGGCAATCGACCTGCAAGGTGATCCCGGCGGCTGCGATGGTCTCGTATTCATGGCGCAGCCCTTCGGCGAGGGCGAAGACATATTCCTCGTCGCTGGCGTAGAACTGGTTGGGGAAGAACAGCGCGGTCACGCCGGGGCTGGCGGCGGACATAAAGGTGGCGTGGCCATTTGCGAGTCGGACGAGGCGCTCGGCATCGATGCGCGGCGCTTCCATGTCGATAACGGTGATGGGCGAAGTGCAGGCTGGCGCGGAACGCTTGGCCCGGCCCTTGTTGCCGAACACCTGTGCCTTGGCGCCGGGGAAGGCTTCCAGATCGGCGAATTCATATTGCCCCGCTTCGCCGCCGAAGCCGGACAGGCGGTGCTTGATATAGGTGGCGTAGCTGGGCTTCGACTGTTCACCGTCATTGACGATGCTGACGCCCGCTTCGATCTGGCGTTTGATGACATAGGCGGTGGCCGCTTCGACCGCGGCATCGAAATCGGCTTCGGACACAGGTTCGCCAGCTTCACGGGCGAACACCAGATCGAGCAGGGCTTCGGGGCGCGGCAGGCTGCCAACGTGGGTGGTCAGAAAGCGTTTACCGGTCATGGGGCAAGCCTTGATTGGAGGGGTGCGCAGACGCGCAGGAAATCGGCAACGGCGGCATTGAAGCCGACCGGATTATCGGCATTGGCAAGGTGCCCGGCATCGGGGATCAGCGCGTGGCGCGCGCGCGGGGCCGCATCGGCGAGCGCAGCGGCGCAGGCCCGCCGCCACGGCGTGTCAAATGCCCCGGTCATGGCCAGCACCGGCATGGGCAGCACGCCGATGACTTCGCGCGGGAAGCCGGGTGTGTTTGTCGGCGCCAGCAGATCGCGCCCGTCGTAATCGGCGAGAATCTCCGCCATCAGCGCCCCAGCTTCGGGCGTGCGGGTCGCCATCAAGGGGTGCGTTGCCCATTCGGCGCGCAGCGTGGCAAGATCACGGCTGGCGGCCAGCACGCGGAACCGGTCGAGGTCGATCGTCTCCTCGCGGGGCACCAGCGCGGGCAGCGGTGCGCCCGAGATTACAAGGCCGGTCAAGCGGGATCCATATTGCCGCGCGACATCCAGCGCGACCACCGCCCCGCGTGACAGGCCGAGCAGGGCGAAGCGTTCAAAGCCGAGGAAGTCGGCGATGGCGATGACGTCCTCGGCCTCCTGCGCCAGATCGGCAGGCGCGCTCGCCCGTCCGCAGCCGCGCCGGTCGGGCATGACAAGGAAATGATCCTGCGCCAGATCCGCGATTTGCGGCGCCCACATCCGGTGATCCAGGCTCCACCCGTGGAGCATGATCAGCGGCGTGCCCTCTCCCGCCATGGCGACCGGCAGAGTGCCGCCTGCCACGCCGACCTCTCCCCGCCACAGGGGATCGGACACGCCGCCACCCTTGGATCCAGCCTTGGGAGCAGCCATCAGCGATTGCACCCCCACGGCGGTTCGCGTCAGGCCGCTTCGTCGGCGCGGAACGGGTTGTTGTTGTGGTGTTGCCCGGCCAGCCAGCGCTTCAACTCGCCATGGGCCGAAGCGCGACGGTCGGCATCCAGCGGCTCGGCGCGCGGATCATCATGGGTGAATTCGATGATCATGCCGTTGGGATCGGTGACATAGACCGAACGGCAATAGCCATGTTCGAGGATATAGGTCTGCGGTTCGACGATCCCGGCCGCCTTGATCCGGCGCTCCAGCTCGTCCTGCGCATCGGCATCGACCTGCAGCGCGATGTGGATGAAGGGGCTGGCGGGCATCTCAGGGCCGAATTCGGCCTGATCATCCGGATCGGCAAACTGGAAGAAAGCAAGCGCGCTGCCATCGGCGAGTTCGAAGAACACGTGGCAATAGACGCGTTCCTTGCCGAACAATTCGTCCTTCTCGCAATAGGTCGCCATCAAGGGGAAGCCGAGCACGTCTTCGTAGAACGCGCGGGTCGCTTCCAGATCCTTGGTCACATAGGCGGTATGGTGCAGGCGGTTCGCGAGAATCTTCGTCATCGTGCTCTCTCCGTCAGTGCGTCAAAGTTTCAGGCAGCCAGCTTGGCAGCGATCTGCGCCACGTGCGCGCCCTGGAAGCGTGCCCCGGCCAGTTCGTTGTCGCTGGGCATCCGGCTGCCGTCATTGCCCGCCAGCGTGCTCGCGCCATAGGGGGTGCCGCCGCTGATCTCGTTCATCTCGGAATTGCCCGCGAAGGTATAGGGCAGACCGACAATCACCATGCCGTGATGCAGCAGCGTGGTGTGGAAGGAAGTGATGGTCGTCTCCTGCCCGCCGTGCTGGCTGGCGGTGGAGACGAACACAGAACCGACCTTACCGACCAGCGCCTTGGTGAACCACAGCCCGCCCGTCTGGTCGAGGAAGTTGCGCATCTGAGCGGCCATGTTCCCGAAACGGGTGGGGGTGCCGAAAATGATTGCATCATAATCGGCCAGCTCGTTGGGGTCGGCGATATCCGCCGCCTGATCAAGCTTGATCCCCGCACCCTTGGCGACGTCTTCGGACACCAATTCGGGAACGCGTTTAACGGTGACCTCGGTGCCGGGGATGCTGGCGGCGCCTTCGGCAACCGCAGCAGCCATCGTCTCGATGTGGCCATAGCTCGAATAGTAGAGCACCAGCACCTTGGTCATCGTCATTCCCCTTAGAACTTGTAGCCGACTTCGACGCCGTACCGCGCCGGACGCGCACGGAACACGAAGCCCCCGGGCGAGAATTCGGCGTTATACGTTTCGTCGAACAGGTTTTGCGCAAAGCCGGTGATCGACACGCCGTTTTGCAGCGTCACGCCCGCACGCACATCGACCAGATCGACCGGCTGGCGGACGGTCGTGTTGAACGGCTCCCACCAGGTCTTGCCGATACGGCGGTAGTCAATCCGCAGCAGGCCATCGACACTGTCGCTGATCGCCCCCGCATATTGCGCACCGAGGTTGAAGGTATAGTTCGAAACCTGCGGCGCCTTGTTGCCGATCACGGATGCGTCGGGGAAGGCCTTGATCTCGCTGTCGGTCACGCCGATCGCGGCGTTGATGTCGAGATCGGGCAGGATTTCGGCCGTCGCTTCCAGCTCGAACCCGGTGAGACGGGTTTCGGGGATATTGCCGAGGTTCTGGGTCGAAGACTGGGCAAGGAAGACGAAGAAGTAGCTGTTTTCCGACTTGGTGGTGTAAGCCGCGCCTGCCAGACGTACCGGGCCAAGCTGCGCCTTGGCGCCCACTTCGAAGGTATCCGCGGTTTCGGCCTGGAACAGATCGCCCACGCCGGCAATCCGGTTGGCCGCCGCTTCCGCGCCGACGCCGGTCTGGTTGAACCCGCCCGAACGGAAGCCGCGGCTGTAACCGCCATACAGCGTCACATCGGGGCTGGGTTCGTAGGTCAGCGTGATCTTGGGCTGCCAATCATCGAACACTGCGGCACGCACCTCGCCGCTGCGGGCCTGCGGAACGCCCGGCACCACCGGCAGGAACGCCTGCGGCGTCAGCGTCGTCTGGCGACGACGGTCACGGTCATAGCGCAGCGAGCCATCGACGCGCAGTTCCGGCGAGAGTTCATACCCAGCATTGGCGAACAGCGCCCATGCGAAGTTTTCCTGACCATCCGACAGGAAGCTGAACTGCGGGTTCAGCGGATTGGTTGACGGGCTGCGGAACACGGGGAGCACACCGTTGCCAGTGTCGATCATGTTGCCCGTCGAAATGAACCGCGTCGTATCGATCAGGTAGCCGCCAGCCATCCAGTTGAACGCACGTCCATCTTCGGGCGAGGCAAGCCGCACTTCCTGACTGAACGCCTTCACGTTCAGATACTGGCTCTGGTTGAGATCGAAACCGCGCCCGGGGCCGAAGATCGTTTCGAACAGGTTGAAGAAGAAGCTTTCACGGATCGGCTTGAAATCGAAAGCGTCACCGGTCAGCACTTCCTTGACCGTGTCATAGGACGAGATCGAGGTGAGCACGGCGTTTTCGCCCGCATATTCGATCTTCAAAGCGGCATTATAGATGTCGCGGTCGTTCTGGCCGGGGTTGTTCACCTCGACATCGGCGACCGTGTTCACGTCGCCGACGATGTTGTAATACAGCCCCTGCGTGCGCAGCTGGTTCATCGATCCGCGCAGGTCGATGGTCAGACGGTCAGTCGCGTCGATCAGCAGATTGGCGCGCAGGCTGAAATCTTGGACCGGATCGGCCTTTTCATTCAGGAACGTGTTTTCGATGAAGCCGTCGGTGTCGTACCACGATCCGGCGATGCGGAACTTCACGTTCTCAGCAATCGGCCCGCTGACCCCGCCGCGCAGGAAGTAGCCGAAGCCATTGTCGACGCCTGCGGTGATGTTGCCGGAGAATTCGTCGGTCGGCTTCTTGGTGGAGATGATGATCGCGCCGCCAATGGCGTTGCGCCCGTAAAGGCCGCCCTGCGGGCCTTTCAGCACTTCGATCTGGTCGATATCGAACAGGTCTTGATTGAACTGCGCGGCGTTTACCTGCTGCACGCCGTCCACGATCACTGCGACCGAAGGTTCGGAATTGCGGTTCTGCGTGATGCCGCGGATGATGACGAAGGCGTTGCCCGCGTTCTGCGTCTCGACGAGGTTCACGTTGGGGGTCAGGGCAATGAAGTCTGCCGGACGCTCGATCCCGGCATCCTGGATCGCTTGCGAATCGAACGCGGTGACTGCGGCAGGCGTGTCCTGAAGCGTTTCAGAACGGCGCAGACCGGTGACGAGAATGCCCTGATCGTCGGCCGCTTCAGCCGCCGGAACGGCGTCCTGCGCAGCTAGTGGCGCTGCGGCGAGCGCGGCGACGGCCATGGCGGTGCTGCTGACCAACCCGCGGGTGGCAAGGCTCAAGCCCGAAAACTTCATACATCTCTCCCCTATGCGCGCGCACAAACGCGCCGCTCTTGTGGCGACCCCTCCCCAAGCGGCAATTATGAAATTCGCAATGCGAAGTCAACTTCGATATGCGAAACTTTGGCAATGTGGCCGCATGGCCACGCACGCGGCCGAGATTAGGGGCAGGACGGGGGCTTCGATATGGCGTCGGCTTATGGCTGAGACGGCTCCGCCGCCTCCCCGGTCAAGGCCGCAGCGAGGCCTCCAGCGCGGGCCAGCGCTTCAGCGACGCCTCGATCTCTCCCGCAGCCTCCCGCAGCAGCGGCAGGCGGGTACGCACCAATTCGTCCTGCGAGATACGGGTGGTCGAGGTCGAGCAATTGATGCTCGCAATCACCCGGCCCCCGCGCCCGAAGATCGGCACCGCGACCGACACGATGCCGTAATCCAGTTCATCCAGCGCCGAATCGTAACCGCGCGATGCGATCAGATTCAGCCGCTCGGTCATGGCGGTGCCATCGGTGACGGTGCGTTCGGTGAAACGCTGGAACGGCGCGCCCGCGATCAGGCTCTCGCGTTCGCCTTCGGGTAGGTGCGCGGCCAGTGCCTTGCCCAGCGATGTCGCGTGAAAAGGGAAGCGCGTGCCGACCCCAGTCGCCACGCGAAACCGCCGGTCGGTGGAAACGTGGGCAACATAGAGGATGTCCGTGCCCGACAGCACGGTCAGCGACGCACTATCACCGGTCTGGTCGCGCAGCCCTTGCAACGGCGACAGCACCACCTGTTCAATCTGCATCGAGGCAAGGAACGCCGAACCGATCGTCAGCACCGCCGGGCGCAGCAGGAACTTGCGTTCGTGCTGGCCGACATAGCCCAGCTCCACCAGCGTGATGAGGCAGCGCCGCGCCACCGCCGGGGGCAGGCCGGTGCGGGCCGCCACTTCCGACAGCGTCATTTCGGAATGATCCTCGTCAAAGGATTTCAGCACGCGCAGCCCGCGTTCCAGTGTCGAGAGGAATTCGGGGTCTTTGCCCCCGGCACCCTTGTCTGCGGCTTCAGCCCCTGCGGATCCCATGCACCGGCCTTTCGATGGAGCGGCGGATCGCCGCGTCGTCGGCTCCCAATAGGGGCGGGGCGGTGACGCTGTCCATCCGCTCGCCATCAAAGCTGAGAGGGAAGCGGATCGTGCGGAATTCCCCCTTTGGCCCGTCCGGATCGCTGACTTCGATGCCGAGCACCTTGGCCTGTTCCGTCGCCAGCACTTCGGCGGTGTCGTAAACCGGCGAATTGGGAACTTCGAGGCGGGTCAATTCCGCCGTCCAGTGATCGCGGGGTTGCCTGGCAAAGATCGGGGCGAGGAAGGCAACGACATCTTCGTAATGGCTGATGCGTGCGTCGCGGCTTTCGAAGGCGGGGAGCGACAGCATATCGGGCTGACCAACGGCGATGGCGAGGTTTTCCCAGAACTTCGGCGGCGAAGACATATGCAGCGCCAGCCACTTGCCGTCCGCGCATTGGAAGACATAGCTTTGCGACACGTGCGGGCGCGAATACGGCCCCATCACCTGATCGGCGGAGAGCAGGTGGGTGAAATCATCGAGGTTGAAGTGGCACATCGCTTCGAACATCGAGGTTTCGACCACGCGGCCCTTACCTGTGGCATGGCGCTCATTGAGCGCGGCCAGGATGCCCAGCGCGGTGTAGAAACCCGTCATGGCATCGGCGATCGCCGGGCCGACAACGCGGGGATGTTCGGGGTTGACCAGCAGCCGCAGGAACCCGGATGCAGCCTGCGCCACTGTATCGAAGGCGGGGCGATCCCGCTCCGGCCCTTCACTGCCAAAGCCGGAGATCGAGGCATAGACCAGCCCCGGGTTGATGGCCTGAAGCCGCGCGGCATCGACCTTCAGCCGGTCGGCCACCCCTGGGCGAAAGTTCTGGATGAACACGTCAGCGGTTTCGACCAGGCGGTCGAGAATTGCGAGATCATCGGGGTTCTTGGGATCGATGGTGATCGACCGTTTGTTGCGGTTATAGGTCTGGAAATGCGGCGAATACAGCTCGCCCTTGAAGCTGCGGAACGGATCGCCGGTGCCGGGTTGCTCCACCTTGATGACATCCGCACCCATGTCGGCCAGCAGCATCCCGGCGGCAGGGCCGGTGATGAAGGTGCCCATTTCGAGCACGGTAACGCCTGCTAATGGCCGAGCGGTCATTCTACACATCCCATCTGCTTGCCTTAATCGTCATGTGATACTATATTCTTCGCATAACGAAATCAACTTCGAATAACGAAAAAGGACGGGCCATGCGCATCGGCAAGCAGGATAATGCGGTTACATCAATCTGCACCTCGGATGCGGAAAGCATCACGGTGCGGGGGATGGACCTGTGTTCCGAGGTGATCGGCCACGTCGATTTCACCAGCTATTTCTGGCTGCTGGTGACCGGCACCATGCCCTCGCCCTCGCAAAAGGCGCTGGCCGATGCGGTGCTGTGCGCAATTGCGGAACACGGGCTGGTGCCCAGCGTCGTTGCCACCCGCATGACCTATGCCGCCGCACCCGAAGCGTTTCACGGCGCGGTTGCAGCGGGCCTGCTCGGCTGCGGTTCTGTGGTGCTGGGCAGCGCCGAGGTGGCGGGCAAGTTCTACGCGCAGGTCGTTGCCGAGGGTGGTGATCCTGCCGCTGCCGCCACTGCCGCGATCAAGGCGCTGCGAGCCGAAAAGAAGGCGATCCCCGGCTTCGGTCACCCGCAACACTCGGGCGGTGATCCGCGCGCGCACCGGCTGCTGGCGCTGGCCAAGCAGCACGGCATGGAAGGGCCGCACATCGCCATGCTGCGCACCATCGAACAAGTTCTGCCAGACGCCATCGGGCGCAGCCTCCCGATCAACGTCAACGGGGCGATCCCTGCGGTGATGCTGGACGCAGGCTTCCCGCTGGCGGCGCTGAAGGGCATATCGCTGCTCGCCCGCACGGCCAGCCTGATCGCTCACCTTCAGGAGGAGACCGAGCGGCCCATCGGCTTCATCATGTCGGGGGCAGCGGCGGAACGGATCGGATTTGATGACGGGTCCGAATAACCGCGCTTGATCCTTGGCCGCCTGCGCGCCACTGTCGGTGCGAGGCGTGAGGGGACGGACATGATTGGGCGGCATTTCATTTCATTGGCGGCCGCATTGGCAGCGGCTCCGGCGTTTGCGGACACGCCCTTGCGCATGAGCGAAACCGAACAGGCCGCCCCCGCCCTGCCCGCGATCCTTGCTCCGCAAGATCGTGCTGCGCTGGAAAACCGCATCCTAGCCGAGCGGCTTGACACCATCATCCCGCAAATCATGCGCGCAGAGGGCATCGATATGTGGCTGCTGGTCGCGCGCGAATACTTCGAAGAGCCGGTGGTCGCCACCATGCTCGATGCCGAGAACATGCACGCGCGCCGCCGCACGATCCTGATCTTCCACGATCCCGGAAACGGACAGCCGGTCGAGCGTCTCACCGTCAGCCGCTATGGCCTGGGCGGACTGTTCGCCCCCACTTGGGATCCCGACAAGCAGCCCGATCAATGGCAGGCCGTGGCAGACCTTATCGCGGCCAAGAACCCGGCGAAGATCGCGATCAATTCCTCCGATCTCTACCAGTTCGCCGACGGCATGACGCTGAGCCAGTACGACCGTTTCATGGCGAAGCTGCCCGCCGCGCTGCATGGCCGCGTCGTCAGCGGCGAAAACCTTGCGATCCGCTGGCTCGAAACGCGCACGGCTGCGGAGATGGAGCTTTACCCCACCGTTGTCCGCATTGCCCATTCGGTGATCGGTGAAGCGTTTTCGCGGCGGGTCATCACGCCAGGCGTGACCACCGCCGAGCAGGTGCAATGGTGGTATCGTGACCGGCTGATGGCGCTGGGCCTCACCCCGTGGTTCCATCCCTCGGTCGCGATCCAGCGGCAGGGGGTGGAGGGTATGATCGAGGGCGCCGAGGTTATCCAGCCGGGCGATCTGCTGTGGACCGATTTCGGCATTACCTACCTGCGGCTCAACACCGATACGCAGCACCTCGCCTACGTCCTGAAGCCGGGCGAAACCGACGCGCCGACGGGCCTGCGCGCGGGGCTGGCGAACAGCAACCGCGTGCAGGATTTCCTGACGAGCGCCTTTGCGGTCGGCCGCAGCGGGAACGAGGCGCTGGCGATTGCCCGCGCCAATGCGATTGCGGCGGGCCTCGATCCGTCGATCTACACCCACCCCATCGGCCATCATGGCCACGGTGCGGGGCCGAGCATCGGGTTTTGGGATAACCAGAAACCGGATGTGCGGGGCAGTGGCCCGATCCGGGCGAACACGGCATGGTCAATCGAGCTGACGTCCTATGCCGCCGTGCCCGAATGGGGCGGGCAGCGGGTCGATTTCCGCACCGAGGAGGACGCCTTCTTCGACGGAAAGACCGTGCGCTATATCGATGGGCGGCAGACCGCGATCACGCTGATTCCATCGGGTCAGTGAACGCGCGTCTCAATATGGTCGGAATGCTGCGGTAAGGGGTGCGCTCTAACTAACGAAGGATCGCCCATGCCCCTGCTTTTGTGCCCCAACGACAATAGCTCCATGCAGACCGTCGATCGTGACGGCGTCCAATTCGACATGTGCCCTTCATGCCGCGGCGTGTGGCTGGACCGGGGGGAACTGGAAAAGCTGATGGCCGCCGCTCAGGCCCCCGCTCAGGCCAGCGCGCCCGCTGCTGCGCCGCGCCAGTCGCCCCCGCCGCAGTCCGGCTTTGCAGGCGGTTTTGCGAGCGGTTTCGGTGAACGGGGCGAGTACGGCGAACGCGGCGAATCCGGCGAACGCGGGGAATACGGCTTCGGTGGTCATCGCAAGAAGCGCGGATCAATCTTCGACATCTTCGATTGACCCGACGGCTCAGCGCGCGGGCGCGGCTCTGGAAAATGAGCCGATGCCAGCACTTTTGAGGGGAGCAGCGAGGCTTGCATGGCAGGCGTGAGGGGGGCATGGGAACGGCAGATAGGAGATACTTTCCCATGCGTCAGATCGACCACTTCATCGTCGGCGACAGCCCCGCCCCCACCCGTAAACACGCCATCTGGAACCCGTCGACCGGCGAAGTGCAGGCCGAAGTGGCATTGGGCGATGCAGCCCTGCTGGCCCGCGCAGTGGAGACGGCGAAGCGCGTTCAGCCCGGCTGGGCCGCCACCAACCCGCAGCGCCGCGCGCGCGTGATGTTCGCCTTCAAGGAGCTGGTCGAGGCGAACATGCAGGACCTCGCCGAGATGCTCTCATCCGAGCACGGCAAGACCGTGCCGGATGCCAAGGGTGATGTGCAGCGCGGGCTGGAAGTGATCGAATATGCCTGCGGCATTCCGCAGATCATGAAGGGCGAATATACCCATGGCGCAGGCCCGGGGATCGACGTCTATTCGCTGCGCCAGCCGCTCGGCATCGGGGTGGGCATCACCCCGTTCAACTTCCCGGCGATGATCCCGATGTGGATGTTCGGCATGGCCTGCGCGGCGGGTAATGCCTTCATCCTGAAGCCTTCGGAGCGCGATCCCAGCGTGCCGGTGCGGCTGGCCGAACTGTTCCTCGAAGCGGGCGCGCCTGAAGGCCTGTTGCAAGTGGTCCACGGCGACAAGGAAATGGTCGACGCGATCCTCGATCACCCCGATATCGCCGCGATCAGCTTCGTCGGAAGCTCCGATATCGCGCAGTATATCTATGCCCGCGGCACCGCCAACAACAAGCGCGTGCAGGCCTTTGGCGGCGCGAAGAACCACGGCATCGTGATGCCCGACGCCGATCTCGATCAGGTGGTCAACGACCTGACCGGTGCGGCGTTCGGTTCAGCGGGAGAACGCTGCATGGCGCTGCCGGTGGTAGTGCCGGTGGGCGAGGAAACGGCAGAACGCCTGAAGGCCAAGCTGCTCCCCGCCATCGCTGCACTGCGCATCGGTGTCTCCAACGATCCCGACGCGCATTACGGCCCGGTGGTCACGCCCGAGCATAAAGCGCGGATCGAGCAGTGGATTACGACGGCCGAGGAAGAAGGTGCGGAAATCGTCGTCGACGGGCGCGGGTTCACGCTTCAGGGGCATGAAAAAGGCTTCTTCGTCGGCCCGACGCTGATCGACCACGTCACCCCGCAGATGAAGTCCTATCAGGAGGAAATCTTCGGCCCCGTGCTGCAAATCGTACGCGCCGCCGATTTCGAGGAAGCGGTGCGCCTGCCTTCCGAACACCAGTACGGCAATGGCGTGGCGCTGTTCACGCGCAACGGCCACGTGGCGCGGGAATTCACCGCGCGCGTCAATGTCGGCATGGTCGGCATCAATGTGCCGATCCCGGTGCCGGTCGCCTATCACTCGTTCGGTGGGTGGAAGCGGTCCGGCTTTGGCGATATCGACCAGTATGGCACAGAAGGCCTGCGGTTCTGGACGAAGAACAAGAAGGTCACGCAGCGCTGGCCGGATGGCTCGCCCGACGGCAGCAACGCCTTCGTGATCCCGACAATGGGGTGACGGGCTGTGCGAAAGGCGGCTGGGCAAGACTTGCCCCGCCGCCTTGGCCGCGCAGATCGCACCATCCGCGCTTGGCTAATCCGGCGATTTGCGGCTAAGGCCCCGCCCTATGTCGACCCCTTCCCTGCCCGCCGCACCCGCGAAGGCCGCGCATTAGAGCCATGAAGCGGGTCTTTGCCAATATGGGCTGGCTGCTCGGCGGGCGCGGGTTCAATGCAGTGTTGAGCCTTGTCTACCTCGCCATCGCCGCGCGCACGCTGGGGACGGAAGGCTTTGGCCACTTCGCGCTGATCATCGCGCTGGGACAGGCGATCACCGGCTTTTCCAGCTTCCAGACCTGGCAGTTCATTGTCCGCTGGGGGGCCGATCCCGACAACCCCGGCGTCGATCTGCAACGCGCGCGTGAGGCGACGGGGTTTGCCGTGGCGCTCGATGGGGTGTCGATGGCGGTCGGAACGCTTGCCTCTGCCGTGCTGGTGCTGACCGCGCCGCTGTGGCTGGATGTGCCCCCCGACCTCATGTGGCTGACCTTCTGGTACTGCGTGATCTCGCTGATGACGATCCGCACCACGCCCACGGGGATGCTGCGGCTCCATTCCGAATATGGCCGCGCGACCTGGGCCGAAGCTGTGCAGCCGGTGATCCGCGCGGGCGGCGCGGTGCTGGCGTGGTGGCTGATGCCCGATGTGACGGGTTTCATTTTCGCCTTTGCCCTGTCCGAAGTCGGCACGGCCATCGCTCTGTGGATCGTCGCCGCAGGGGTGCAGCCGGTGCCACTCGCCTCGATCAGCCTGCGCGCCATTCCTGCGCGGCACAAAGACGCATGGCGGTTTGTCCTGTCGACCAACATGTCGGGCAGCCTGGCCGTGGCGGGCAAGCAGGTGATGATCCTGCTGGTCGGCACCTTTGGCGGAGCCTACCTTGCGGGCGGTTTCCGCATTGCCAACCAATTGGGCGTGGCGCTGATTGCGCTGGCGCAGACGATCTCCAAAGCGATCCTGCCCGAACTGGTGCAATCGCGTGACGGCGCGGTGGAGATCGCGCGCCGCATGGCGAATATCGCCGCGATTGCGGGCGTGACGGCGGTGCTCACCGCGATATTGTTCGGCCGCCCCGGTCTTGCCCTGATCGCGGGCGAGCAGTTCACCGGCTTCTACTGGGCGATGATCATCCTCAGCATCGCAGGCGCGGTCGAACTGGTGGGGGCGAGCCTTGAAAGCCTGCTGATTTCTGCCGGCAAGGCGCACGTTGCATTTCTGGCGCGGCTGTTCCCGACGATCCTTGCGCTGGTAATGCTGGAAATGGCGATCGACTGGAAGGGCGCACAGGGCGCAGGCTTTGCCGTGCTGGGATCAAGCGTCCTGACCGTGGTCGGCTTCTACCTCGCCATCGTGAATCTGAAACAATTCCGGCTGGTGGTGGATGAACCCAACGAAGAAGGGGCGGACCAGCGGCCCGCCCCTCCCAAAACCTAGGCCCTCTCGGTGTAAACGAGAGGGGCTACCTTACCCTTCGTAAGCCAGCTTCGGCTTGCGCGCTGCGCCCGTTTCATCGAGCCGCCGGCGGGGCGAATAGTACGGTGCCTGCTTCAACGCCTCGTCACCTGCCAGCGCGCGTTCCACCACCGCGCGGAAGGCGGTGATGAACTGGTCGATCCCGGCCTTGCTTTCCGTCTCGGTCGGTTCGACCAGCATCGCGCCATGGACGACCAGCGGGAAATACACCGTCATCGGGTGATACCCCTCGTCAATAAGTCCTTTGGCCACATCCAGCGTGGTCAGCCCGCCGCCGAAGTCCTTATCGCCGAACAGGGCTTCGTGCATGCACGGGCCAGAATCCGCGAAAGGCGCGTGGAGGATGTCGTCCATCGAGCGCAGGATGTAATTGGCGTTGAGCACCGCGTCCTCTGCCACCTGCTTCAACCCGTCGGCCCCGTGGCTGAGGATGTAGGTCAGCGCGCGGGTGAACATACCCATCTGACCGTGGAAAGCCGTCATGCGGCCGAAGGTCGGCCCGCTTTCCTCACGGTTTTCTTCCTCGACGAGGTAGAAACTGTCATCATCGGCGCTCTGGCGAATGAAGGGCAGCGGCGCATAGGGCGCCAGTGCTTCGGACAGGACAACCGGCCCGGAACCCGGCCCGCCGCCGCCATGCGGGGTGGAGAAGGTCTTGTGCAGGTTGATGTGCATCGCATCGACGCCCAGATCGCCCGGGCGCACCTTGCCTACGATGGCGTTGAAGTTCGCCCCGTCGCAATAGACGTAACCGCCAATGGCGTGGACGGCGTCGGCGATTTCGCGGAAGTCCTTTTCGAACAAGCCGCAGGTGTTGGGGTTGGTGATCATCACCGCCGCTACGTCCGGACCAAGCCGGGCCTTCAGCGCCGCCACGTCAACGCGGCCTTCGGGCGTCGCGGGGATATCTTCCACGCGGTAATTGGCGAAGGCCGCCGTGGCAGGGTTCGTGCCGTGGGCGCTTTCCGGCACCAGCACAACTTCACGCGCATCGCCGCGGGCTTCGTGTGCGGCGCGGATGGCGAGGATGCCGCACAGCTCGCCATGCGCGCCGGCCTTGGGGCTCATCGCGACAGCGGGCATGCCCGTAAGCGTGCACAACCAATGGCCGAGCTGATGCACCACCTCCAGCGCGCCCTGCACCGTCGATTGCGGGGCGAGCGGGTGGATATCGGCAAAGCCGGGAAGCCGCGCCATCTTTTCGTTCAGGCGCGGGTTGTGCTTCATCGTGCAGCTGCCCAGCGGGAAGAAGCCGAGGTCGATCCCGTAGTTCTGGCGGCTGAGGCGCGTGTAGTGGCGCACCGTCTCCGGCTCGGTCAGGCCGACGAGGCCGATGGCTTCGTTACGGGCGAGGCCGCCGAAACGGGTCGGTGCCTTCGCATCGACGTCAGGCAAATCGACGCCGGTCACGTCCTTGCGGCCGATCTCGAACAGCAGCGGCTCTTCGAGCATTAGCCCGCGGTTGCCAGTGGTGGTGACGGGGCCGCCCAGAAAGCCGCTTTCCGCGTGCGTCATTTCAGGCTTCCAACCGGATTTGTTGGGGGCGTTCATCACACGGTCTCCTTGATGCTGGCTTCAAGCTCCTGGGCGAGCCGCTCGATGTCTTCCTCTGTGGTGGTTTCGGTCACGGCGACCAGCAGCGCGTGCTCCAGCGCATCGACCCCCGGATACAGCCGCCCCAGCGACACCCCGCCCAGCACGCCGCGATCCGCCAGATCACGGATGATTTCGCGCGCGGGCTTGCCGCCCAGCATCAGGGTGAATTCGTTGAAGAAGGCGTTGTTCAGCACTTCGACGCCGGGCACGCGTGCCAACCGGTCGGCGGCAAGGCAGGCAAGCCGGTGGTTCTCCGCCGCCAATTGGCGCAGGCCGGTTTCTCCCAGCAGCGTCATGTGAACGGTGAAGGCCAGCGCGCACAGGCCCGAGTTGGTGCAGATATTGCTCGTCGCCTTCTCGCGGCGGATGTGCTGTTCGCGGGTCGACAGCGTCAGCACGAAGGCGCGCTTGCCCTCGGCGTCCGTGGTCTCGCCGCACAACCGGCCCGGCATCTGGCGCACGTGCTTGGGATCGCGCACCGCGAACAGGCCGAGGTAGGGGCCGCCGAATTGCAGGCCGACGCCGAGCGATTGCCCTTCGCCCACCACGATATCTGCGCCCATTTCACCCGGCGACTTGATCGCGCCCAGCGCCACAGGTTCGGTGTTCACCACAACCAGCAGCGCGCCCTTGGCATGGGCGGCTTCGGCAACGGGGGTGAGGTCGCTGATGCGGCCGAGAATGTCGGGATATTGCACCACGACGCAGGCGGTTTCCTCGTCGATGCGGGCGATCAGGCCCGCAAGTTCGGGATCGGGGGTGATCGCGGGCAGGGCATCGGCGATCTCGTCACCGGTGAAGTGCGCCATGGTCTTCACGACCTGAGCATAGTGGGGATGCAGCGCGCCCGAGAGCACCGCGCGCTTGCGCTTGGTCACGCGGGTCGCCATCGCCACCGCCTCCCAGCAGGCGGTCGATCCGTCATAGAGCGAGGCATTCGCCACCGCGCAGCCATACAGCCGCGCGACCTGTGTCTGGAACTCGAACAGCATCTGCAACGTGCCCTGCGCGATTTCCGGCTGGTAAGGCGTGTAGGCCGTCAGGAACTCGCCGCGCTGGATGATGGTGTCGACGCTGGCAGGGACATGGTGCCTATAAGCGCCCGCGCCGAGGAAGAACGGCACATCTCCCGCTGCCATGTTCTTGGCCGCCAGCTTTTTCATATGGCGTTCGACCGCCATTTCGCTCGCGTGCATCGGCAAGCCGTGGATCGGGCCGTTCAGGCGGGCGACTTCGGGCACATCGACGAACAGATCATCGACGCACTTGGCGCCGATTTTCGCCAGCATCGCCTGCCGGTCGTTATCGGTGAGGGGAAGGTAGCGCATCGGGTATCAGCCTCGCATGGAGAGGGAGAGGGGAAGAAGGGAGAGGTGGGGTTGACGCCTCACAGGCCCTCAAGGAACGCCTTGTAGCCGGCTTCGTCCATCAGCCCGTCAAGCTGACCGGCATCGGCGATGGTCATCTTGAAGAACCAGCCTTCGCCTTCGGGCGCGGAATTGACCAGCGAGGGGTCTTCTTCCAGCGCGCCATTGGTTTCGGTCACTTCGCCATTGATCGGAGCGTAAACGTCGGAAGCCGCCTTGACGCTTTCGACCACGGCGGCATCCTTGCCCTTTTCGACAGCGGTGCCGACGCCGGGCAATTCGACGAAGACGATATCGCCAAGCTGGCCTTGGGCGTAATCGGTGATGCCGACAGTCGCGACGTCGCCTGCAACGTCAATCCATTCGTGTTCGTCAGTGTAGTAGCGCATGGGTCAGCTCCCTCTGAAATAGCGGTGGGGCACAAAAGGTGTCGGTGAAACGGTGGCGGCGAGGCGCTTTTGGCGCACCTCGACTTCGAAGGTGGTACCGGGCGCGGCATAATCGGCGGCGACATAGGCCATCGCGATCGGCGCACCCAAAGTGGGCGAAAAGCCGCCGCTGGTAAGGATGCCGATCTTGTCGCTTCCGGCAAAAACCTCGGCGCCTTCACGCGCGGGGAGGCGGCCTTCGATCGTCAGGCCGACCCATTTGCGGGCCGTGCCTTCATTGATTTCGCGGATGATGCGGTCAGCGCCGGGGAAGCCGCCTTCCGTGCGGCGGCGCTTGTTGATGCCGAACACCAGACCCGCTTCGATGGGCGAGATTTCCGGCGTCATGTCGTGGCCGTAAAGCGGCAGCCCCGCCTCCAGCCGCAGCGAATCCCGCGCGCCAAGGCCAATCGGCTTTACTTCCGGTTCGGCGCACAGCAAATCGGCCACTTCGGCAGCGGCCGCAGCGGGGAGCGAGATTTCGAACCCGTCCTCCCCGGTGTAACCCGCCCGCGCGATGGTCACATCATGGCCGGCCAGCGTGAAGGCGGCGAACTTCATGAAGGTCAGCGCCTCCACCCCCGGCACATGGCGTGCGAGCACGGCGGCGGCTTTCGGTCCTTGGAGGGCGAGAAGCGCCTGTTCGTCGAGGTGATTGAGGGTGATATCGTCCGGCAGCGCTTCACGCAGAGTGCCGATATCATCCCACTTGGTCGCGCCGTTGACGACCAGATACAGCGCATCGGGCCAGCGCGAGACCATCAGATCGTCCAGCACGCCGCCGTCCTCATCCAGCAGCAGCGAATAGCGTTGCTGGCCAACCTTCAGGGTCGAAAGGTCGATCGGCAACACGGCTTCGACAGCCGCATCCAGATCGGGGCCGGACAATAGTAGCTGGCCCATGTGCGACACGTCGAACAGGCCCGCATTCTCGCGCGACCAATTGTGCTCGGCAACGATCCCTTCATACTGGATCGGCATGTCATAGCCCGCAAACGGCACCATCCGTGCCCCGCGCGCACGGTGCCAGCCATCCAGCGGCAACGCATCCAGCGGCAGGTCTTCGACGTGTTCTTCGGTGTCCTGGTCAGTCACTTGGGCAATCCCCGGCAGAATACGGCAGTCCTGCGGCGCACACAGGCACCGCCACGATACTGCCCCCTCTGTCGGGTGACCTGAGAGCTTCGGCGTGAGCGCCAACGCGGCGGCACGCCTCCCCTTCGGTGGCCACGGATTTGCATCCGGGGCGCTTTCCAGAGTGTCACGCAGCCGAGCGGTCCGTTGGCCTGAGAGTTTCCGGGGCGGTTGCTCCTTCGGCGCCTTTGCCCCGCTAGGGGCATCGGGCTCTCCCGCTCGCCTGCCCGCACAGAATCGATTCTGTGCGGAAGACGATTTCGCCCTGCGCGAATTGCTGCACCGCGTCAATCGGGCGAGCGCGCGCGGACCGTGTGGAAAACGCTTTTGCGCGTTGGGACGCGGCTGAAAACGCTGGGGAACCGGGTGAAGGCGGAGGCTTAGGGTTTGGTTTCCACCAGTTCCAGCGCCCGCTTCATGAGCCCCTTCTCGCGATCCGTGAAGTTGCCTGTGTCCTCCCCGCCCGGCGGAGGCGCGTTTTCGGTGGTGAAATAGACGAAGCCGCGCTGGCCCGTATTGTCGAACCACAGCCCGGATAGCAGCCCATAGGCCTCGCCAGAATGGCCCATCCACGGCCCGCCTGTGCCGAACAGTGTGTCGTTGCAGGGCAGATCGCCCATCTCGATCAGTTGCACCCCCATCCCGTAACGGCAGAACAGTTCGGCCTTGCCGGTCTTGCCGACGAACACGCTCAACAGCAGCGGGGCGAGGCTCTCCCACTTGAGGAAGCCCGTCCGCCCGGCCTGCATCTGCGCCTGCCCGATCTTTGCCAAGTCCATCATCCCGATCCTGACGCCTCCCTGTGGGCTAAAGATCGAGGCATTGGTGCCGGGAATATAGGCATCGAGATCGCAGGCATGCCCCTCGGCCACAGGGATGGTGCAGGCGGGCGGCAGGCGCTCTGGCGAGTCGGCGGCGACTTCGCCGGTGTGGCGATAGAGCGTGACGGCACGCGCCTGCATGTCGGCATCGCAGCCCACCCAATTGAGACAGGCCTTCACCCCCAAAGGCGCAAACACCAGCCGTTCGACCAGCCGATCATACCGCTCGCCCGAAGCCACTTCGAGCGCGGTGGCGACCAGCGGCGAGCCCAAGTTGGCATATTCGAACGCTGCCGCGCCCGATGGGCCGGTCTCGCGCCATGCAGCAGGATCAGCGAGTTTGGCTTCAAGGCTCTCGCCTAAGGGGATGACATATCCGCCTGCGTCCGACAGGCCCGCGCGGTGCGACAGCAGATGCGCGAGCGTGACGGGCGCGTCGGGATGGTGCGGGGAGCGCAGCTTCCAGCCGAGATAGTCGGACATATCGCGATCGAGATCGACCTTGCCCTCGTCCATCAGCCGCAGCGCGGTGAGCGCCATGATCAGCTTGGAAATACTCGCGATCCGCACCGGATCATTGGCTTCCAGCGGGCGGCCGGTTTCCTTGTTCGCCAGCCCCTCGGCGATCAGCGGGGTGATGGTCTCGCGATCAAACGCCACCACAACTGTCGCAGGCGGCGGCGGCGTCTCCTGCGCGGCGGCAGGAACGGCGATGAAGGCCAGAGCGGCGAGGATGCGGCGGATCATGCCGCACATCATCGCCGCCCTGCGCGCTTCGTCAATCGAGATTCGGCCGCAGCCAGCGCTCCGCCGTTGCCAGATCGACTCCGCGCCGGGCGGCATATTCCTCCACCTGATCGCGGCCGACGCGGGCGACGCCGAAATATTCGGCTTGGCCATGGCCGAAGTAAAAGCCGCTGACGGCCGCTGTCGGCCACATGGCGAAGCTTTCGGTCAGGGTCAGACCGGTGTTTGCGGGCGCATCCAGCAGATCGAACAGGATCGGCTTCAACGAGTGATCGGGGCAGGCCGGATAGCCCGGCGCCGGGCGGATGCCGCGATATTGCTCCTTGATGATCGCCGCATTGTCGAGCTGTTCGCCCGCCGCATAACCCCACAGCGTGGTGCGCACGTGCTGGTGCAGAGCTTCGGCAAACGCCTCGGCAAAGCGGTCGGCCAGTGCCTTCAACAAGATGTCGGAGTAATCGTCCTTGTCCGCCTGAAAGCGGGCCGAATGCGAATCGATCCCATGGATGCCGACCGCAAAGCCGCCGATCCAGTCGCCCGAAGGATCAATGAAATCGGCAAGGCTCATATTGGCCCGATCACGGGATTTCTTGACCTGCTGACGCAGCATCGGCAGCCGCGTGCCGTTATCGAGTACGATATCGTCCCCGTCGCGCCCGCACGGCCACAGGCCTGCAACCCCGCGCGCGGTCAGCCACTTTTCGCCGATGATCTGGTCGAGCATCGCATTGGCATCGGCGAACAGCTGCGTCGCGGTTTCGCCGACCACTTCGTCGGTCAGGATGGCGGGGTAATTGCCGTGCAACTCCCAGGCGCGGAAGAACGGCGTCCAATCGATGAAGCCGCGCAGGTGCTCCAATGACCAGTCATCGAAGACGTGCAGGCCCGGCTGCGCAGGCGCGTCGGGCTTTTCCGCAAGGTCGATCACGAAGCCGTTGGCGCGCGCGTCTTCCAGCGGCAGCAGCTCGCTCGTCGTCCGGCCGGCGCGCGCATCGCGCACGGCGACATATTCGTCCTCGACCTCGGCGACATAATCATCGCGCTGGGTGTCGGACAGCAGCTTGGACGCCACCCCGACCGCGCGGCTCGCGTCGAGCACATGGATCACCGGGCCTTCGTAAGCCGGGTCGATCTTGAGCGCGGTATGCACCTTGGATGTGGTCGCCCCGCCGATCAGCAGCGGCATGGTCATGCCGGCGCGCTGCATTTCCTCGGCCACGGTCACCATCTCGTCGAGGCTCGGCGTGATGAGGCCCGACAGGCCGATCATGTCGGCCTTATTGTCTTTTGCAGAGGCAAGGATCGTCGGCCAGGGCACCATGACGCCCAGATCGATCACGTCATAGCCGTTGCACTGCAACACCACGCCGACGATGTTCTTGCCGATGTCGTGCACATCGCCCTTTACCGTGGCCATGATGATCTTGCCCTTGGCCTTGCGCTCGGCTTCGGGGAGGAGGTCTTTTTCCGCTTCAATGTAGGGGATGAGGTGGGCGACCGCCTTCTTCATCACGCGCGCGGATTTGACCACCTGCGGCAGGAACATCTTGCCGCTGCCGAACAGGTCGCCGACCACGTTCATCCCGTCCATCAACGGGCCTTCGATCACTTCGATCGGGCGCCCACCGGCCTCGGCGATGGCGGCGCGCATGATTTCGGTATCGTCGACGATATGCGCATCGATGCCCTTGACCAGCGCGTGTTCAAGCCGCTTTTCGACCGCCCAGCCGCGCCATTCCTCGGCGGCCTTTTCATCGGCGACGTTCTTACCCTTGAAGCTTTCGGCAAGGGTGATGAGGCGTTCGGTCGCGTCAGGATCGCGGTTGAGGATCACATCCTCGCAGGCGTCACGCAGGGCCGGGTCGATCTGGTCGTAAACGTCCAATTGCCCGGCGTTGACGATCGCCATGTCGAGACCCGCCGGGATGGCGTGATAGAGGAACACCGAGTGCATCGCGCGGCGCACCGGTTCGTTGCCGCGGAAGCTGAAGGAGAGGTTAGACAGCCCGCCCGAGTAATGCGCGTGGGGGCAAAGCTCGCGCAGTTCCTGCACCGCTTCGATGAAGTCGACGCCGTAGTTGTTGTGCTCCTCGATCCCCGTCGCCACCGCGAAAATGTTGGGGTCGAAGATGATGTCTTCGGGCGGGAAGCCCTCGGCCACCAGCAGATCATAGGCGCGCTTGCAGATTTCGACCTTGCGCTGCTTGGTGTCGGCCTGTCCGACCGTATCGAAGGCCATGACGACCACCGCCGCCCCGTAATCCATGCAGACGCGCGCGTGCTGAAGGAAGGCTTCCTCGCCTTCCTTCATGCTGATCGAATTGACGATCGGCTTGCCGCTGACGCACTTCAGCCCCGCTTCGATCACGTGGAATTTCGACGAATCGATCATCACCGGCACGCGGGCAATGTCGGGCTCGGCGGCGATCAGCTTGAGGAAGGTCGTCATCGCGTGGACCGCGTCGAGCAGGCCCTCGTCCATGTTGACGTCGATCACCTGCGCGCCGTTTTCGACCTGCTGGCGCGCGACTTCGACCGCCGCGGGGTAATCGCCCGCCATGATCAGTTTCTTGAACGCGGCGCTACCGGTCACATTGGTGCGTTCACCGATATTGATGAAGCGGGCGGAGGAGGAGGGTTGGGTCAATTGTGTTCTCTCAGGAGGAATCAGGCCGCGATAAAGGCTTCCAGCCCCGCCAGCCGCATGGCAGGCTCGGGCGAAGGGGCCTTGCGCGGCTCGGACTTGGCCACCGCCTTGGCAATCGCGGCGATATGCGCCGGGCTTGATCCGCAGCAGCCGCCGAGGATGTTGACCTGCCCGTGATCGGCCCAGTCCTTGACCAGCCCTGCCGTGGTATCCGGCTGCTCGTCATACTCGCCCAACTCGTTGGGCAGGCCGGCGTTGGGGTAAATCATCAGCAGCGTATCCGCGATCTGCGACAGCACCTTCACATGCGGGCGAAGCTGCTCCGCGCCGAAGCTGCAATTCAGACCGATGGTCAGCGGCTTGGCATGGCGCACCGCATACCAGAACGCTTCGACCGTGTGGCCGGACAGGTTGCGGCCCGAAAGATCGGTCAGCGTCATCGAGATCATCAGCGGGATGTCGCGGCCCAAATCGCGCTCCAATTGCTTGACCGCCATGATCCCGGCCTTGGCGTTGAGGGTATCGAACACGGTTTCGATCAGGATGAAGTCCACCCCGCCTTCGACCAGCGCGGCGGCCTGTTCCTTGTACACCGCAACCAGTTCATCGAAATCGATCTCGCGGTAGCCGGGGTCTTCGACATCGGGGCTGAGCGACAGCGTCTTGTTGGTCGGCCCGATCGCACCGGCGACAAAGCGAGGGCGGCCGTCCTTGGCCGCATATTCATCCGCCAGCGCGCGGGCGAGCTTGCCCGATCCGATGTTGATATCCGCGACCAGACCTTCGGCGGCATAATCCGCCTGGCTGATGCGGTTGGCCGAGAAGGTGTTGGTGGAGATCACGTCCGATCCCGCGTCCAGATAGGCGCGGGTGATGTCCCCGATCACGTCCGGACGGGTCAGGACGAGGATATCATTATTGCCCTTCTGGTCGGCGGCAAGGCCCAGATCGCCCGCATAATCCGCCTCGGTCAGCTTGCGGTTCTGGATCTGCGTGCCGAACGCGCCGTCGAAGATCAGCACGCGCTTAGCAGCGGCGTCTATCAATTGCTGGCGGGCAGTCATTGGGAAGACTCCGAAACAGGACGCTTCCCGAGCATATGGCAGATCGCATAGGCCAGTTCGGGGCGGTTCAAGGTGTAGAAGTGGAAATCGCGAACCCCGCCCGCGTAAAGGCGGCGGCACAGTTCAGCCGCAACCGTGGCAGCGACCAGCTGGCGCGCAGCGGGCTTTTCATCCAGCCCTTCGAACAGGCCATCCATCCACGCCGGGATCGCCGCCCCGCAGGCGGTCGCGAACTTGCGTGCCTGTGCGACGTTGGTGACAGGCAGGATACCGGGCAGGATCGGCGCGTCGATCCCAGCCGCAGCGCACTTGTCGCGGAAGGAAAAAAACGCCTCGGGCGAGAAGAAGAACTGGCTTATCGCGCGGGTCGCCCCTGCGTCCAACTTGCGCTTCAGATTGTCGATATCGTCAGCCGCGCTGACCGCATCGGGGTGCGTTTCGGGATAGGCGGCGACCGAGATATCGAAGGGGGCGATGGCTTTCAGCCCGCTCACCAGTTCCGCTGCGCTGACATAGCCTTCAGGATGCGGAGTGAAAGGCGCGCCCGGCTCGCCCGCGTCCCCGCGCAGGGCGACGATGTGGCGTACGCCCGCTTCCCAGTATTGTTCGGCCACCTCGCGGATTTCCGCCTTGCTCGCCGCAACGCAGGTGAGGTGCGCGGCGGCGGGCATCTTCGCCTCGGCGATGATCCGCGCGACCGTGGCGTGGGTGCGTTCACGGGTGGAACCGCCCGCGCCATAGGTGACGGAGACAAAGCTGGGGGCGAGCGGCTTCAACTGCGTGACCGCATCCCAAAGCTGTTCTTCCATCTTTTCCGACTTGGGCGGGAAGAACTCAAAGCTGACCGCGACATCGCCCGGAAGGCCGGAAAACAGCGGCGCGTCGGTCGCGGTGCGGTATTCGTGAAGCTGGTTCAGGGTCGGGGTCATCGGGCAGTTTCCAGAGCGGGTATCTTGGGAGAAGCGGGGGCGGCGCGGCGGGTGGCCGTCCAGATCTTCACGACCAGTTCGCCGCCTTCGAGCGCCGTGGGCGCAGCGGCGACGAACCCGGCGGCTTTGAGCAGATCGGCCATCTGACGGTCCGAAAAGCCAAGGCGCACGTGCTGGTGGCGGGTCCGCAAATCCTCGTTATCGTGGCTGGCGAAATCGACGATCGCGATACGCCCACCGCCGCGCAGCACCCGCGCCGCTTCGGCCAGCGCAGGCGCGGGATCCGCCGCGAAGTGCAGGACCTGATGGAGCAGGACCGTATCAAAGCTGCTGTCAGCAAAGGGCAGCTCGGCAAAATCGCCCTGCACCAGTTCGATCTGCGCAGCGGGCAGGTGCTGAAGCTTGGCACGGGCCACACGCAGCATTTCGAGGTTCTTATCGAGCGCGACGATCCGTTCGGCACGGTTTGCGAAGATTTCGGCCATGCGGCCCGTTCCGGTGCCAATGTCGAGCAGTTGACCCAGCGGCGCATCGGCCAGTGCATCGGCAAGGCGGGTTTCGACCTCCGCATCGGCGCTGTGGAGCGCGCGCAGCTCGTCCCATTCGCCCGCGTGCCTTGCGAAGTAGGTTTCTGCTGCCGCCTCACGCGCGTCGCGGATCGCTGCGAGCTTGCGGCGGTCGGCTTCGCACAGGGCTGCAAAGGCAGGCTCGTCGGTTTCAGCAAGCGCGAGGAGATCCTGCACCGCGCCAATCACCGCGCCGCTCGATTCGCTCTGGCGCAGGAACACCCAGCTGCCTTCGCGGCGGCGTTCGGCAAGGCCGGCATCACACAGGATTCCGACATGGCGAGACACGCGCGGCTGGCTTTGCCCCAACACCTGTGCCAATTCGCCTACGGCCAGTTCCATCGCCCCCAGCAGGCGGGCAATGCGCAGCCGGGTCGGATCGCCCAGCGCTTTGAAAATGTCTTCGATCACCATATCGCTGGCATCATATAAAGATATTTTTATATGTGTAAATCATCCTTGCGCGAGCAAGGCTCTCTAATCGCATCAGACCGCCTGCCAACTGGTGTGGTCAACCGATCACGATCGGCGCGGCTCCGCTGATCGGTTTGAAGGTTTCCGCCCGGGCGGGCAGATCGGCGGTGGCATTGTGCCGGGCCACCGCATCGTCGATGGCGGTGCCGGCTTCGTGAGCGGCGACCGCGACGAGGCACCCGCCAAAGCCCGCCCCCGTCAAGCGCACGCCCCCGGCGTCACCCAGCGCCTCGGCGATCAGCGCGGCCAGCTGGTCGATCGGCGGCAGCGAGACATCGAAATCGAGCGATAGCGACAGGTGCGCCTCGCGCATCACTTCGGCCAGCAAGGCCGTATCGCCGCGCGCCAGCGCGACGGCCACAGGCTCGACCCGCTCGATCTCGCCGACCACGTGGCGGGCGCGGGCATGGAGCACCGGATCAAGACCGGCGGCCCCCGCCTCAAGCTTTGCGGCGTCCAGATCGCGCAAGGCCTTCACGCCGAAATGCTGTGCCACCGCTTCGCATTCTGCTCGGCGGTGGTTGAAGGCGCTTTCGGTCAGACTGCGACGCAGGCCGGTGTCGATCACCGTGATGGCAAGGCTGGAATGGATCGGGATCGGCAAATGCTGGAGCGTGCGGCAATCGAGCAGCAGCGCATGATCGGCAACGCTGGCGGCAGAGGCCATCTGGTCCATGATCCCGCACGCGCAGCCGACAAAGTCGTTCTCGGCAAGCTGCGCCACCTTGGCGAGCGTCTCAGCCCCGAGGCTCAGCCCCGAATGCTCCGAACAGGCCAGCGCTACCGCCACCCCGAACGCCGCCGAGGACGACAGGCCCGCACCAATCGGCACATCGCCCGCGATCGCCATGCGCATCGGCCGCACACGGTGGCCATAACGGCCGAGCGCCTGCACCACACCGCGCACGTGGTTCTGCCAGTTATTCTCGCCCGGGCGGATCGGCGCGACCAGATCGAAGCTGTCGCGCGCGCTCGCCATGTCACCCATGTCGAGCGCGACCGCCTCGAACAGCTTCTGCTTGGTTTCAGGCGACGGGGGACCAAACGCGACAATCGCCTCGCGGTCGATCGCGCAGGGCAGGACATAGCCATCATTGTAATCGACATGCTCGCCAATCAGATTGACCACGCCCGGCGCCGCCACAAATCGCGTCGGTTCCACCCCGAAGGCGAGCCGGTAGCCCTGCCGGGCGCGGGCAATCAGTCTTTCGCGGCGATCCATGCTGGTCCGTGTCCCTTCGGCTAGCATCGGTAATGCACCAAACCACTGACAAAAAGCAACATCTCCGCCGCGCATGCAGGCGTGAGGTCGCGCTGCGGTTCAGCCAGCATCTCGTGGCCGACCATGAATTTGCGCACCTCGGCCGAACGCAGCAGC
>ERZ1022756.26-NODE-26-length-62770-cov-10.117404_pt1 | contig 62770 bp, 60 predicted proteins | sample MGYA00520902_ERZ1022756 | MGnify/ENA primary metagenome ERZ1022756 (study PRJEB33162, sample SAMN09537601) | freshwater metagenome | isolation source: freshwater | place: Canada:Alberta | collected 2017-07 | study: EMG produced TPA metagenomics assembly of the...
CCGCACCCCATTTTCGACACGCAGATCGGCGCCATGGCGCTCGCGCAGGCGGAGCAACTCGGTTACTCCAATCTCGTCGAAAGCTGGCTCGGCCTCAGCCTCGACAAGGGTGCGCGCTTTACCGACTGGTCGCGCCGCCCGCTCGACAAGCGGCAGATTGACTATGCCATCGCCGATGTGACGCATCTCGCCAAAATCTTCCCGATGATGCTGGAAAAGCTGCGCAAGACCAATCGCGGCCACTGGCTCGACGAGGAAATGGAGCGGCTTGCAGACCCTTCCAACTATCAGCTTGACCCTGACGATGCCTGGCAGCGGGTGAAGGTCCAGTCGAAGAAGCCCGACGTGCTGGGCCGCTTGCGGGCGATAGCGGCATGGCGCGAGCGCGAGGCCCGGCAGAAGAATTTGCCGCGCGGGCGCATCGCCAAGGATGAGACGCTCGCCGAACTCGCCGCACATCCGCCGCGCCAGCAGGATGATCTCGGTCGGATTCGCGGCCTTTCCGCCACATGGCGTAACAACGACATCGGCGCGCGGCTGATGCAGGCGATCGAGCGGGCCGAGCCAATGACGCGCGAGGACATGCCGGCAACCGCGCCGCGCGGACCCAGCCTGGGCAAGGATGGCGCGCTCGTCGCCGACCTGCTGAAGCTGCTGCTCAAGATCCGCGCCAAGGAAATGAATGTAGCAGCGCGCCTCATCGCGCGCAGTGAGGAACTGGAGCAGCTGGCGGCGGGTGTGCGCGAAGGGCTCTCCATCCTTGCCGGCTGGCGAGCCGAGGTGTTCGGGGGCGATGCATTGGAACTGGTCGAGGGGCGACTTGGTTTCACGGTAAAAAACGGGCGACTGACCATGACCCGCCCGCAGACGGAGGATTGACGCGATGCGAGCTGCCCCTGCCCTGCTGACCATCGCCGCTGCCCTAGCGGTCAGCGCATGCTCGAGCCGCGAGCAACGCTATGAGACCGGCGTGCGCGAGCCCATTTCGCTGCGCGATGATGGCGATGAATGCGGCGCATCGCTGGTGCAGAGCTTCACCGGCCTACGTGCCAACGCAACACTGCGAGAGGAAATTGCCAGCCGCTCGGGGGCGCGCACCATCCGCTGGATCGAACCAGGGATGGCGGTGACGATGGATTACAGCGTCGACCGGCTCAACGCCGAGCTCGATGCCGACGGGGTCATCCTGACGCTGCGCTGCGGCTAAGAAATCAGCGGACGCTTTCGGCCTTTAGGCCGAGACCAGCGGCGAGCTGACGCAGGCGCTTGTCCACCTGTTCGCCCGCAAAATCTGTACCCGAGCCATTGTAACTCAGGCGAAGCACATCACCGATGCGTTCAATGCGCGTCACCTCCAGCCCGGCCAGCGCGCCGCCTGAAAGCCGCTGCGCGAGACGAATGGCCAACCCCCACTGGCTGGCACGGGCGAGGCGCGCGTCAAGGATGGGATCAGTGCGCATATCAAAGGGCCGGCCGCTGCCGCCCGCGCTCGAAAAAAGGGCCTGAGCAAGTACCAGCCGGTCTGCAAGATCAATCCCAAGCCATTGTCCGTGCAGCGCCATCTCCGCCGCACGCTCGTCCCGGAAATCGGGGTTGGCGGTCGAGGCGACATCCGAAAGGAGGCAGGCGGCAAGGCGCAGGCGCGCCGCGGCGGCATCGTCATCTGCAAACAGGGGCGCGATCCACGCCTCAATCGCACGGCCATGCGGCACGAAGCGGGCAAAGCGGCGTCCTTCGGCCTCGGCAGCGAGAATGAGCGGATCCTGCCGGCGGAGATCAGCCGGCAGTGCACCGAACAACAGGCCTTCACGGAGGCCACTGGTCGACACGACGAGATGACTGCTCTTGAGCTGACGCACCAATGGAACGAGCAGCGCTGCTGCATCCGGCATGGTGCCGACGCGCGCACTGCTGAGGCCGGGAATGGACATGGTTGAAAGATCGGCATTGGCGAGACGACGGGCCAACCGCGCCGCGGCCTCCACCGGCATCAAATGGCCCGAAACCACCGGCATCGGATCACGCGCGATCATCATGTCGTAGCGGGCCAGCGCGCGCCAGGAGCCCCCCACGAGATAGAGCGGCAGGGCCGTATCTCCATCCGGCCATCCGGCATCGGCCAACATCCGCCCGATCACCTTGGAAAAGCGGGGGCCATGGGCCGTGCGAAGTGCGGCAAGGCGCAGCACGCCCAGAGGAAAGCTGCTGTGATGGCGCGTTTCGCCATCGCTGACCCGCACCAACTCAAGGCTGCCGCCCCCAAGATCGGCAACAATGCCGTCGGCATCAGGAATGGCAGAGATGACGCCGAGGCCAGCAGCACGAGCCTCTTCCTCGCCTGACAACAATTCCACATCAAGACCGATAGCGCGTGCATCGGCGAGGAATTGCGCGCCATTGCTGGCATCACGGACAGCCGCCGTGGCGACGCAGCGCAGCTCGTCAATCGCCATCGCCTGTGTGAGCGCGCGGAACCGGGCAAGGCCGGCAATGGCACGGCGATAAGGTTTGGGTTCGATCGCGCCAGTGGTCGCAAGGCCCGACCCCAGCCCAACCATCAGCTTTTCGTTGAACACGGGACGCGGAGCACGCCTCGGCCCCGCATAGACGACCAAGCGAACGGAGTTCGAGCCGATATCAATAATCGCAATGCGGCGCGCCGCGCGGTCTGCCATTCTGTTTCTGCCCCCTGCCCCGCTGTCGTGCTCAGCCGTTCCAGCGCGTCAGGTCAAGCTTGGGCACATCCTTTCGCCGCCGCAGCGTATCACCACGGCCAGAAAGCGAGGCATTGTTCATGAAATATCGGTGCAAGTTGAACGGTTTGTCGCCGGCATCGACGCGGGTGTAGCCGCCATCAGGCGCGAGTCGCCAGCTTTGTTCATTGTCGATGAGATTGGCGACCATCACCTGATCGAGCAGCTGATCGTGCACGGTCGGGTTTTCGATGGGGATCATATACTCAACGCGGCGGTCAAAGTTGCGGTTCATCCAGTCCGCCGAGCTGATGTAAACGAGCGCCCCGCGCGAAGGCAGCGCGGCGCCATTGCCAAAGGCGAACAGGCGGCTGTGTTCAAGGAAACGCCCGACCACCGATTTGACGCGGATATTTTCGCTAAGGCCGGGCACGCCGGGACGCAGGCAGCAGATGCCCCGCACCACAAGGTCGATCGGGACACCAGCCGCGCTGGCCTCATAGAGTTTTTCAATGATCTGCCGGTCAACCAGACTGTTCATCTTGGCCCAGATACCGCAGCCTTGACCCGCCTTTGCGTTGGCGATTTCGGCATCGATCAAGGCCATCAGCCGCGGACGCAAGTGCAGCGGCGACATGGTGATCATCTCGAGACCGCGTGGTTCGATATAGCCGGTGATGTAGTTGAACAGCTGCGCCGCATCGCGCCCGGCGCGCGCATCAGCCGTGAAGAAGCTGAAATCCGTGTAAATTCGCGCCGTGACAGGGTGGTAATTGCCGGTGCCGAAATGGCAGTAGGTGCGATAAGCACCACCTTCGCGCCGCACGACCATGGAAACCTTGGCGTGGGTTTTCCATTCGATGAAGCCGTAGACCACCTGCACGCCAGCGCGCTCGAGCTGCCCCGCCCAGTGGAGATTCTGCTCCTCGTCGAAACGGGCCTTGAGTTCGACAACAGCGGTTACCGACTTACCGGCCTCTGCCGCCTCGATCAGCGCGCGGATCACCGGCGACTGGTCACCTGCACGGTATAGCGTCTGCTTGATCGCCACCACATCAGGGTCTGCCGCCGCCTGACGGAGGAAGGAGAGCACAACATCGAAGCTCTCATAAGGGTGGTGGACGACGATATCCTTGGTGCGGATCGCGGCGAAGCAATCCCCGCCATGATCACGGATGCGTTCCGGAAAGCGCGCAGTGAAGGGCGTGAACTTGAGGTCAGGCCGGTCTTCCCCGACAATCTGATCGAGATCAGCCAGCCCAATAAATCCTGATGAAACAAGAACTTCTGGTTCTTGCCCATCAGCCTCCTCGACCAGATCGGCAATCAGCGCCTCAGGCGTTTCGCTGTCGAATTCGAACAGCACGATGCGCCCGCGACGACGGCGGCGGATAGCGGTGCGGAAATGCTGGACAAGATCCTCGGCCTCTTCCTCAAGCTCGATATCGCTGTCGCGGATCAGGCGGAAACGGCCGTGACCGAGCACAGTGAAGCCGGGGAACAAACGGTCGGCGAACAGCGCAACCAGCGTATCGACCGCGACATAGACCGCGCGCTCCCCCGGCACGCGTGCAAAGCGCGGGAGCGTCGGCGGGATCATGACCAGTTCGCGCACTGCCTCCGCGTCCGACTGGCGGACGAGATCGAACACCACCGCCAGCCCCTTATTGGGGATGAAGGGGAAAGGATGGGCAGGATCGAGCGCCTGAGGCGTAAGGATGGGGAAAATCTGTTCGATGAAATGCTGTTCGAGCGCCGCGCGCCACCGGGACGCCCCGGCGACATCATGCACCACCTCTATCCCGCGCCGCGCGAGCTCAACCGAGAGATGGTGCCACTCTGCCTGCTGTTCACCGACCAGAGTCTGCGTCGCGGCGGCGATGGCGTCGAGCTGTTGCGTCGGCGTCAGTCCATCCTGGGAGCGTTCCTCGATCCCCTGCAACTGGTGCGCCTTGATCCCGGCGACGCGCACCATGAAAAATTCATCGAGATTGTTGCCGGAGATGGAGAGGAAACGAAGACGTTCGAGCAGGGGATGGGCGGCGTTACGCGCTTCTTCCATCACCCGCCGGTTAAAGGCGAGCCAGGAGAGTTCGCGGTTGAAATAGCGGGCTTCGGCAACGCCAGGTGCGGTCACGGGGGCGTTCATGCAGCCTCCTCCTGTCCTTCCTCGCTCTGCCCCGCAGGGTCGAACAGTCCAGTTTCAATCAGCGCCATGCGAGCGAGACGCACGCCGGGCGCCGCCCCGGAAGCGAGACTGGCGGCATCGATCGCGCCTACAGCGGCATGAATAGCGGAGTAGCTGCGCTCAATCCGCGCCGCGACATAGGAACCCAATTGGGGGGCGGGCACGAGACCACGGCGCGTGAGCAGGAGTTCAACAAGATCGCGGGTCAGACAGGCGTCCGGCGCGCCAATCTCTGCCACCGGCGATGCACGCAAACGGGTACGAAGGTCAGGAACTGCGAGAGTATCAATACTGGCAGTCGAAGCCGTAACGATGAGCAGCCGTCCCCCCTCATCACGCGCCCGGTTCCAGGCGTGGAACAAGGCCTCCTCATCGGCCAATTCCAGCGGATCGACCACAGTGCAGCCGAGCCGTTCCGCAGCGAGCCCTGCAAGGGTCGAGCGGCCAGATCCGGCGGGGCCTGTGAGTAGCATCGCGGGCGCGGCCCAATCCGCTTCAAACAGGTGGCGCACCGCCTCCCGATTGCTGTCGCTGACCAGGAAATCCGGGGTGTTGCCGCCATTTTGCCCGGCCCAGGCGAGCGGCAAAGGCAATTGCCGGGCTTTGCCCCCAGCGGCGGCAAGCGGCGTGCCAAACAGGTCAATCGCAGGCGCAGGCTCGCTCATCGGCTGATGCGGAACGTGCCGCCGCTCTCCGAAACGCGCCAGCCACCCGCGGCGAGCGCTGCGCGCATAGCGGATGCATCACCACGGAAGCGCACACGCACCACAGAAACACCGCCAATCGCGACGCTGCTGGTCGAAGCGCTTTCGACACCACGAAGCCCGCGCAGAGCGGATTCGACCGCAAGGACCGCCTGGGCATCGGGCGTATCAACCTGCACCGAGTAGCTGGCGGTAACGGTTGCCTCTTCCTCGCCAGCTCCTGCGGTACCGATTTCAACCGCATCGTCGGCCTCGGCCTCGGCTTCAGCTGCTGCTTCTTCGAGCTCCTCGGGATCGACCGGCTCTTCGATGATCAAGGAGGGGTCAGTGCGCAGGCGACCGTCAGCCAGCGCGGCGATGTAGAGTCCATCAATGCGGCGCACCCCATCGACCATCATCTGGCGAAGGCCTGCAGGCGAGCGGGCAGTGAGCGTGAATGTACCAAGCAGGTCATTGTCAGGGCCCGAGCGCGCCGAGAAATAGCCGATGATCGGTCCGCCCGGCCACATGCGTTCGATCCGCACAGTCGGCATCAGCACGTCCGACGCGCCATATTGATCGAGAATATCACGCCACCACGTGCGGCTGCGCCGCCGCACCTGCCCAGGGTTGAGAAGCAGGAGGTCCGATCCCGTTCCTGCCGTGCGGACGTAATCGATGCTGCTGTCGCTGGTGCGGAATTGTGCCCAAGCGCGCTGCCATTCGCTGCGCTGTTCGAATGCCTGCGGCACGCCGCCTTCATAGACGATCGGCAGCACCAAATAGGGCGGTGAACGGAACACGCGACCCGATATGCCGAGAATCTGGCCCGCACGGGCGCGATCAAACTGAACGCCAAGCGTCGCAATGTAGCGGCCGGGGCCGATCTGTTCGCGCTCGACAACAATCGCCGAGACGATGCCGTTCAACGTCGAATCAGGGAGCGCCGGGCCGCCGCTGCCGCCATTCATCTGACGCACCAGTTCCTGCCAGCCTTTGCGCTGCGCCTCCTGCCAGCCCTTCATCCGGGCATCGTCGGCATTATCGCCTGTGACGTCGATGCGAATGCCGGTGACAATCAGATCATTAGTGCTGGCAATCGGGGCAATACCGCGATTCCCGGACTCAATCTGCGCATAAACGACCGCTCCCGCACCGAAGCCGAGCAGCAACGCCAAGGGCAACAGATACCGGGCGCGGGGGCGCAATGTCGGGGCAGACTGGGTCACGGAGGGCCTTTTGGCCAAAGCAGCGTGGAAATCCAAGCGCGATATGGCTAGGCGGGCGCAATGAGTGACACGAATAACAGCAGCGCCCCCTATACCTATGCGCAGGCGGGGGTATCCATTGCCGCCGGAAACGCGCTTGTCCGCGCGATCGCGCCGCTCGCCAAGGCGACGCGCCGGCCAGGCGCAGACGCCGATCTGGGCGGGTTCGGAGGATTTTTTGATCTTCGGGCCGCCGGTTTCCATGATCCGCTGCTGGTCGCGGCGAATGATGGCGTCGGCACCAAGCTGAAACTTGCCATCGACAGCGGGCGGCATGACGGAGTCGGTATCGATTTGGTGGCGATGTGCGCCAATGATCTGGTCGTTCAAGGCGCCGAGCCGCTCTTCTTTCTCGACTATTATGCGACAGGCAAACTGGACAATGACGTGGCGACGGCGGTCGTCGCCGGCATTGCCGAGGGGTGCAAGCAGGCCGGCTGCGCGCTGATCGGCGGGGAGACTGCCGAAATGCCCGGCATGTATTCCGACGGCGACTATGACCTCGCAGGTTTCTGCGTTGGCGCGGTGGAACGCGACCAGGTGCTGACGGCGGACAAGGTGGCGGCGGGCGACGTGATCCTCGGCCTCGCCTCATCCGGCGTCCATTCTAACGGATACAGCCTCGTCAGGCGCCTCGCGGCAGACAAGGGCTGGAAGCTCGACCGCCCAGCACTGTTCGACCCCGAACGGCTGCTGATCGACCATCTGATGGAACCGACGCGCATCTATGTGCGCAGCCTGCTGCCGCTAATCCGCGACGGAAAAATCCATGCGCTCGCACACATCACCGGCGGCGGCCTGCTCGAGAACATCCCGCGCGTTCTGCCGGCGCACCTCCATGCCCATGTCAACGCCGATGCCTGGGAACAGCCCCGGCTGATGGCGTTTCTGCAAGCGCAAGGCGCAATCGAGCCCGAGGAAATGGCGCGGACGTTTAACTGCGGTATCGGCATGGCCGTCGTCGTGGCGGAAGGCGATGTCGCGGCGGTCACCGCTGCGCTCGAAGCGGCAGGAGAAACCGTCCAGCGCATCGGCACCATCCGCGAAGGCGAAAAGGGCTGCACGGTCAGCGGCAGCATCGAGACATGGAGCGCCCGCGCGCCATGGAGCGCGACGCATGCGGGGTAAGCGGTGAAGCGCGCCCGTGTCGCCGTCCTCATTTCAGGCGCGGGGACGAACATGGCGGCGCTCATCTCCGCGAGCCGCGCCGACGACTGCCCCTATGAGGTGGCGTTGGTGGTATCCAACCGCGAGGATACAGCCGGAATTGAAGTCGCCAAGGCGGAAAGCATTCCGGCCTTTGTCATTCCGTCAAAGGGTTTGGCACGGGACAAGCATGACAGCCTCGTCAGCGAACTGCTCGGCGCGCACGACATCGATTTCGTTGCGCTCGCCGGCTATATGCGCATCCTGACGCCGACGTTCGTGCTGCAGTGGCAGGGCCGGATGCTGAACATCCACCCCTCGCTGCTGCCCGACTACAAAGGGCTCGATACCCACGCCCGCGCGCTTGCCGACAGGCAGAGCCATGCCGGATGCAGCGTCCATCTCGTCACCGCGGAACTTGATGACGGGCCGGTGCTGGGTCAGACGCGTGTCGCCATCCTGCCCGACGACACGCCGGAGACGCTGGCCGCGCGGGTGCGCATTGCCGAGCATCAGCTTTATCCGCGTATCCTCAGCCAATGGGTGATGCGCGAGGCCGTATCTGGGCGGATATCCGCCGATGGATCGAGCTGAACTGGAAGCGGTGACGCCGAAAAAGCTGACCGCAATGTGACAGGTGCTCGAGCTGTTCTGAAAAGCGAAAGGCCGCCGGATCTCTCCGACGGCCTTGCTGCTTTGGTCATGCCGGAACCGGCAATCAGCCGACGATTTCTTCCGGCTTGAAGAAGAAGGCGATTTCGATCGCGGCATTTTCTTCCGAGTCCGAACCGTGGACAGTGTTTTCGCCGATCGACAGGGCATGGGTCTTACGGATCGTGCCTTCGGCGGCGTCGGCGGGGTTGGTGGCGCCCATCACTTCGCGGTTGCGCGCGACGGCGTCTTCACCTTCGAGCACCTGCACGACGACCGGTTCGCTCATCATGAAATCGCAGAGTTCACCGAAGAAGGGGCGTTCCTTGTGCACCGCGTAAAAGCCTTCGGCCTGTGCGCGGGTCATGTGGATGCGCTTCGAAGCGACGACGCGCAGGCCGGCTTCTTCCAGCATCTTGGTGACCGCGCCAGTGAGGTTGCGGCGGGTGGCATCAGGCTTGATGATCGAAAAGGTGCGGGTGACCGCCATGGGAACGCTCCTGCGAGGGGCGGATACGCCGATTTCCGCGCTCCGCTGTTGTCATTGAGGCGCGCCCCTAGCGGCGAGGCGGCGTTGGCGCAAGCGTGAGCGGCCTATTGCGTCACATCGAACATCAGCGTGACGTTGGAATACTCGCTCTTGCGCAGCACGGTAACGCCGAAGGTGCGAGGGGTGCCCTCCCCTTCACGACGGCCTTCCCAGCTCAATATCTCGCCGGCGTTCAGCCGCCCGGCATAGGCAAGACCAGCAGCCTCAGCCTCGCGCTCATAATGGCGGAGGATTTGTTCAGCCGGCGCAATCACCGAAAAGGTGATGATCTTGCCCCCGGTGGGCGGGCTGGATTCCTGCACTTCCAGCGCGTCTTGTTGCCCCTGATACAGGGTGAAGCCGTCCGGCAACCGCTCATCGGCGACCGCGACCGGGCGGGCATCCGCCTGCTTCTCGACTTCCCCGCCCGAACAGGCAGCAAGCGCAAACAACGGAACGGCAACAACGGCAAGTAGGCGGGTCATGGCAGGGCCTTTCGTTCACATCGGAAGCGTCGGGAAAAACGGATATGTTGCGAGGGCGTTCCGCTTGCAAGCAATGCGATCACGGCCCCTCCTGCCAACGGCCGCTTTGATCCTGCCGCCAGTAATGGCAGTCGACGCCCTCACGCTTCGACAGCGATTTCCAAGCCGCACGCGCGCCATCAATGCCCGCACCATCAAACAGCAGAAACACGCGATCGAAGCCGAGTGCTTCGTCCCGCCATTCGCCATCCGCGAGCGCAATCAATCGTGCACCATTGGCGGGGGTGGCAACATCAGCGGCAATCAGGATCGGCTCCTGCGCAGCTTCCGCGCCCGGATGATCCACAGGTGGATGGGGGAGGAAGCTCTCGGGAATCGCAGCCCATAGGCCAGCATCAACAGCCTCGCGCTGGTCCCGTCCGGCAGCAACCACCAGCAAGCGGTCGCCGCCAGCCAGCACACGGCTGGCAAGGCGAGCGAGTACCGCGGGCGCGGGATCACGCGTCAGATGATAGAAATCGACGCGCGCCATGCCCGTTTTCCTCAGCCCTCCAGCTCGGCCGCAACGAAGGCGTCGAGCAGGCGCACGCCATAACCGGTCGCACCCTTGGCATATGTCGGACCGTCCTTGTCCGACCAGACCATGCCCGCGATGTCGAGATGCGCCCAGCGGGTGTCACCTTCGACAAAGCGCTTGAGGAACTGTGCGGCGGTGATCGAACCGGCGTCGCGCGGGCCGACGTTCTTGATGTCGGCAATGGGGCTATCGATCAGCTTGTCATAGGCGTCCCCAAGCGGGAAGCGCCACAGCTTCTCTCCCGTCGCGAGGCCGCATTCGGTGAGGCGTGCAGCGAGCGCATCGTCATTAGCGAACATGCCGCCATGCTCGCGGCCGAGGCTGATGATCATCGCGCCGGTGAGGGTGGCCAGATCGACGATCGTCTTCGGCTTATATTTGCGCTGAGCCCAGGTGATTGCATCGCACAGCACCAACCGTCCTTCGGCGTCAGTGTTGATCACCTCCACCGTCTGGCCTGACATGGTGGTGACGATGTCGCCGGGACGCTGGGCGTTGCCATCCGGCATATTCTCAGCGAGCGCGCAGACGCCGACGACATGGACCGGCGCCTTCCTTCGAGCGAGCGCGAGCATCGCGCCAGCGACAGCGCCTGCCCCGCCCATGTCCCATTTCATATCCTCCATGCCAGCCGCCGGCTTGATCGAGATACCGCCGGTGTCGAAAGTCACGCCCTTGCCGATGAGAACCAGCGGTGCACCATCGGCAGCGCCCTCACCCTTCCATGTGATGGCGAGCAGGCGCGGTGGGCGCACCGAACCCTGACCGACGCCAATGAAGGCACCCATGCCAAGTTCCGCCATCTGCTTTTCATCGAGCACTTCGAGCGCAAGGCCGGCCTCGGTCAGGCGCTGGCAGCGTTCGACAAAGCTCTCGGGATAAATGACATTGCCCGGCTCAGAGACGAGTTCGCGCGTGAAGGCGACGCCTTCTGCCACCGCGCGCAAACGATCCCATGCCCCTTCGGCCCCTTCGCCAGCACCGGCAATAGCAACCCGTTCAAGCGTCGGCTTCTGCTTGTCGGCGAGGCGCGTGCGATAGCGGTCAATCCGCCAGCCGCGCAGGACCGTGCCAAGCGCAAAGCGGGCAGCATTGTCGGCCGATGCGCCCGAGAGATCAGCGAAAGCGGACGTTGCGCCCGATATCTGGAGCCGTGCGGTAAGCGCGCCGCCAGCGCGTTCAAAGCCCGCGGCATCGCCGCTTCCGGTCCCGACCAGCAGCAGGCGGCGCACGAGCGGGCCTTGCGACAGCCAGCCTTCAAATGCGGTGCCAGCTGCACCGTCGAAACGCGCCTGTTCAATTGCACCCGCAAGGATCGCGCGATGATCGGCAGGCAGACGATCAAGCGCCGCAGGAACAGCGCCACTGGCCACGGGAACGACGAGGACATCGCGATCGCCAGGCTGGCCGGACACGAATTCGATAATCATGCGCATCATCTTCCTTGTGCGATGGGAACCAGACGACGATGCGCCGGGCAACAAATGTTGCCGGGCAGATAGATGCACCCGCGCCCGGTTGCAAAGCCCCCGGTGCGGCTTATTAGCACGAACGCTGGAGGGATGGCGTGGCGCCACACCCCCCTTTCTCGCGAGGAACCCGAGTGTTGCCGACGGCCGCCCAGCCGACATCGCCCGGATTGCGGCTTTGGCTGCACGGCGGAACCGCGCTTGCGCTGGGCTGGACCGTGCTGGCTGCGGCGCCCGTGAGCGCGCAGCAGGCGCAACCGGCTGCACCTGCGGTTACTCCGGAGGTCGACGAGAGCATCGGCTTTGCCGCAGATACCGTCAATTACGACAACAGCGCCGACACGGTCACCGCATCGGGCAATGTCGAACTGGAGCGTCAGGGCTGGCGGCTGCGCGCAGACAGCGTGATATGGAATCGCCGATCTGGCTTGGTCACCGCTAATGGCAATGTCGCACTGACCAATCCCGAAGGTGACATCGCCTATGGCGAATCAGTCGAACTGACAGACACGCTGCGCGACGGGGTGGTCGAAAATCTGCTGCTCGTCTTTACCGAAGGCGGACGACTGGCGGCGAACCGCGGCGAGCGTCTGGCGAACGGCGACATGACGCTCGAGCGGGCGGCTTATTCGCCCTGCCCTATCGAAGATGCCAATGGCTGTCCGACGGACCCCAGCTGGCAGGTTCGCGCTGCGCGCGTTTATTACGACCGGGCAGCCGACCGTATCCGGTACCAAGGTGCCCGCATCGAACTGTTCGGACTACCGCTGGTGCCTCTGCCTGGACTGTCCCACCCGGCATCAAGTGCCGCAGGATCCGGCTTTCTGGTTCCTGATCTGCGGGTCGACCGGGTCAATGGCGTCGAGATCGCCCTGCCATGGTATTGGCGCATCGCTCCAAACCGGGACCTTACCCTCACCCCGCACATCTATTCCAATGCCGCGCCGATGGCCCAAGCGGAGCTGCGCGGTTTGGCGGCCAAGGGTGCTTGGCAGGTGCGCGGATTCGCAACCTACAGCCAGCGCGTTTCCGTTACCAATCCGGGCGCGACAGGCGAGAATGCGTTCCGCGGCTATCTGGAAGGCAGTGCTGGATTTCAGTTCGATCCGCGCTGGAGCCTTTCGGCATCAGGCCGAATCGCAACCGACCGCACATTCCTGCGCCGCTATGACATCAGCCGGGACGACCGGTTGCGATCAACTTTCAGCCTGGCACGCAACGGCGGCTCATCCTACCTCACCATCGCTGGCTGGGCGGTGCAGACGCTGCGTGTCAACGACCGGCAGGGCCAGCAGCCCATAGCATTACCGCTCATCGATTTCCGCCAGCGCCTCGACGATCCCTGGCTGGGCGGCCAGTGGCTGTTGCACGCCAATACGCTCGCCCTCACCCGTACCTCGGGGCAAGACACGCAACGCCTGTTCGCCAGCGCACAATGGGACTGGCGGCAGTTGACCCCGCTAGGACAAGAAGTTCGGCTGACCGCCCTTGCGCGCGGCGACATTTATCACACGCAAGACTCGGCGATGACAGCTATCCCCAGCTATCGCGGCCGTGACGGGTGGCAGGGGCGTGCCTTTGCCAGCGGCGCGATCGATGTCAGCTGGCCATTTGTTGGTCCATTCGCCGGCGGGACACAGCGCATTAGCCCGCGTATCCAGCTGGTCGCGACATCGCCGGTGGATAACATCGACATCCCCAATGAAGACAGCCGCGCCTTTGAGCTGGAAGACAGCAACATCTTCGCGCTCAACCGCTTTCCGGGCAACGACCGGTTCGAGGACGGTACGCGGCTGACCTATGGTGTCGAGTGGACGGTCAACCGGCCGGGTCTTTCGGCATCGACCAGCATCGCGCAAAGCTATCGCCTCGACGATCGGCCATCACTGTTCCTCGACGGCACCGGCCTGACCGACCGGTCATCCGACATTGTCGGGCGGACCACGGTCGCGTTCCGCAATTTTGTGAGGCTTACGCACCGCTTCCGGCTCGACAAGGACGACCTTACCGTCCGCCGTAACGAGATCGACGCGACCATCGGCGGGCGCCAGACCTATGTGACGCTGGGGTATTCGCGGCTCAATCGCGACATCGCCAATCTGGGCGAGGATCTGCGCGATCGCGAGGAAGTGCGTGCCGGCGCGCGTATCCGGGTTGCGCGCTATTGGTCGGTCTTCGGTTCTGCCATCGTCGATCTGACCGGGGCTTTGGACGATCCCTTGACCACCTCCGACGGGTTTACGCCGATCCGCCACCGTCTCGGCATATCCTATGACGACGACTGCCTGTCGATCGGACTTACCTGGCGGCGCGACTATCAGGACACCGGTGACGCACGGCGCGGCAACAGCTTCCTGCTGAGGCTGGCATTCCGCAACCTTGGCGTGTAGACCACACATTGCGTGGTGTTTTTCTGGATCAACGGCTCAGGCTGCGTTCAGGGGACAAGGCGCACAGGCCGGCCTTACAGGGGCTGGGAGCCCCGGGTGATGGCAACTACAGGATGATCGGACAAGCATGACTGGCAGCATAGGCACCGCCCGCAAGCGCTTTGCGCTGGGCGCTGCGGCAATGGCGATGATCGCGACCGGCGCTTTCGCCCAGACGGTCGGTGACCAGCCCGGTTCGGGCGAATCGCTCAACATTCCGAGCAATGTGCAACTGTTCGGGAATGCCGACAGCAACGTGTTCCGCCCTACCGCACGGGTGAATGACGAAATCATCACGGCGACCGACGTTGAGCAGCGCGTTGCTTTGGTCCGCATCGCCAATGGCGGCAACATTCCCGCCGAGCAGCTCGATGCCGTGCGCCAGCAGGTGTTCAACCAGCTGGTCGACGAGATCCTCAAGATCCAAGAAGCGCGTGCGCAGGAACTGGAGGTCGAAAACAGCGAGATCGATCAGGAATTCGCCCGGATCGCCGCTGCTCAGCGGATGACCCCAGAGCAGTTTACGCGCTTTCTGACGGAAAATGGCTCATCGGTCGCATCCATGCGCCAGCAGATTCGGGGGGATGCCGCATGGGAGCGGCTGCTCGGCCGCAACATCGAACCCTTTACCAACGTCAGCCAGGAAGAGGTGACGTCGCTGGTCGAGCGCCTGCAGGCGCAGCGCGGCACGATCGAGTATCGCGTAGCCGAAATCTATCTGCCCGCGACTCAGGACACGCTGGCGGCGACGGTCGAGACCGCGCGTCGTATCGCGCAGGCTCTGTCCGAAGGCGCACCCTTTGCGCAGCTGGCGCAGCGCCATTCCCGCGCATCGAGCGCGGCAGTTGGCGGCGACCTCGGCTGGATCCGCATCAATCAGCTGCCTGCTTCGATGGGCGAGGAAGTCCAGCGCATGCAACCCGGCCAGCTGGCTGGGCCGTTGCAGGTACCAGGCGGCCTGTCGATCATCTATCTGGTTGACCAGCGTCAGGTGCTGACCGCCGACCCGCGGGACGCAACGCTCTCGCTTAAGCAGCTCTCCTTGAATTTCCCCGAAGGCCTGTCTGTGGCGCGGGCTACGGAACTCGCCGCCAATTTCGCCAATCAGACGCGGACCATTGCCGGTTGCGGACAGGCTGATGCCGTCGCAGCATCGCTCGGCGCCGAATTGATCAGCCGTGATCAGATTTCGGTACGCGACCTGCCACCGCAGCTGCAGGCGACGCTGACGACCCTGCAAATCGGACAGGTGACACAGCCCTTCGGTTCACCCGAAGCCGGTGTCAGCGTCCTTGTCCTGTGCGGACGAGACATGCCGCAGGAAGTCACCATTCCTTCGACTGACGATATTGCGGAAAACATCCGCCGCGAGCGCATCAACCGGCGCGCACAGCGCTTTCTGCGCGATCTCCGCCGCGATGCGGTGATCGAGTATAGTTGATCCAGCAGGAGCCGCGCGGCAAAGGACGCCGCCTGGTTCCAGCTGCCTTGCGACAGCACAAGGAAACCCGGGATTGCAGCCTGTCGTTATTTCGCTTGGCGATCCGGCCGGAGTAGGGCCGGAAGTGGTCGCCGCCGCCTATCAGCGCAAGTCCGACCTTCCGGCCGTACCCTTCTTCGCTGTGGGCGACATTGCATCCGTGCGCGCGGTCTATGACGGCCCTATCCGGCAAATCGATAGCGCAGCCGAGGCTGCCGCGGTGTTCGAAGAGGCACTGCCAGTCTGGCATATCGAGGATTCTGGGCCGTTGGCGCCCGGCCAGCCGACCATCGAAGGCGCGCATTGCGCTCTTCATTCGCTGGAGATGGGTGTGGGCCTGGCTCGCAGTGGCGAGGTTTCAGCGCTCGTCACGGCGCCCATCTGCAAGGAACAGATGTACAAGGTCGGCTTTACCCATGCCGGCCAGACCGAATTCATTGCTGACCGTTGCGGCGTATCGCGCACCAATGCGGTGATGATGCTTGCCGGGCCCAGCCTGAAAGTCGTGCCGATCACCGTCCATGTTCCCTTGCGCGACGTGCCCGAATTGCTGACGCAGGAGCTGATCATGGCCCGCGCGCAAGCCGCAGCACGCGGCTATTCGAAAGCGTTTGGTGACTGCAACCCGCGCATAGCGCTTGCCGGTTTCAATCCTCACGCTGGGGAGAATGGCGCGATCGGGCGCGAGGAAATCGAGATACTCCTGCCCGCTGTCACGCAGTTGAGGGAAGAGGGGCTCGACATTTTCGGCCCTGTCTCGCCCGATGCGCTGTTCACGCCGCGCATGCGCGAAACCTATGATTTCGCGCTATGCCTTTATCATGACCAAGCCCTGATCCCGCTGAAAGCGCTCGATTTCGACAGCGGGGTCAATGTGACGCTCGGCCTTCCGATCGTGCGCACCTCGCCCGACCATGGCACCGCTTTCGACATTGCCGGTCAGGGCATGGCCGACGCCGGTCCCATGCTTGCCGCGATCCGTATGGCGGCGGATATCGCGCGCCTGCGCGCCTGCGCTTGAGCGGCCCCGCCCATCCTGCCCTGCCGCCGCTGCGCGAGGTGATCGCGCGGCACAACCTTTCCGCCAGCAAGGCGCTTGGCCAGAATTTCCTATTCGACGAACAATTGCTTGACCGGATCGCTGCAATCCCGGGCGATCTCACAGAAGCGCGCGTCTTTGAAGTCGGGCCGGGACCGGGTGGGCTGACCCGCGCCCTGCTTCGCGCCGGTGCCAAAGTCACCGCCGTTGAACGCGATGCCCGATGCCTCCCCGCGCTAGCCGAGGTGGCAGACGCCTTTCCGGACCGGCTGACTGTCATCCACGGTGATGCCATGCAAGTCGATGCCACAGCTGCGACCGGCGGGCCTCACCATATCGTGGCCAACCTGCCCTATAATGTTGGCACCGCGCTGCTCGTCGGCTGGCTGGAGAGTACGGCCTGGCCGCCGGCCTGGGCTTCGCTGACGCTGATGTTCCAGGCCGAGGTGGCGGAGCGGATCGTCGCCGCGCCGGGCACAAGCGCCTATGGGCGGCTCGCGGTGCTGGCGCAGTGGCGCAGCAAGGCAAGGATTGCGATGCGCGTCCACCGATCGGCGTTCACCCCGCCGCCCAAGGTGATGTCGGCTGTCGTGCACATCGTCCCCAAAGATATGCCCACAGGTGTTCGCCCGCAGACAATTGCCCGGCTGACCGCTGCGGCTTTCGGACAAAGGCGCAAAATGCTGCGGCAGTCGCTGAAGGCGCTTCCCGGCGCGGCAGAGGCGATGGCGGCTTGTGGCATAGACTCGGAGCGGCGCGCAGAAACGCTGACCGTTGCCGACTATGTGGCGCTAGCGCGGGTGATCGACGCCCGCGACTGAGGGGCAGGCAAGACCTGCCAGTGATCAGTTGGAAGACGTCGGTGCGCCAGCCACGGTCGGACGCGGCATCACATCCTCTGCGCGCAGGGCAGTGTGCGAACCCGCAGCGCTAATCGCGGCACCAAGGTTAGCTGCCTCCGGGCAGTCGGCCGTTCCACACAACGTCTGCAGACGGGCGAGATTCTCGCGCGCTTTTTCCACCGCACCGCGCTGCACCAGCGCCTCGCCCTGTGCGGCAATGACGCGGCGGTCATCAGGCAGAAGGCTCAGCGCCTCACGGAAATAGCCGACTGCCTTGCCCGGCAGATCCTGCGCCTGTGCGATACGGCCGAGGCCGATGTAGGCATCCGCATTGCGGGGGTCAGCGGCCAGGGCGGTTTCGAACCAGCCGATCGCCTGATCATATTCACCAGCCGCATAGAGCCGCTCACCCTCTGCCTGCATGGTGCGCGACAATTCCGAAATCGGTCGTGGGGCGGGCATATTACCGTAAGAGGCACTAGACACAGTCACCAGCATCGCAGCCGCAACAATGGCTGTGGGGGTGAACCGCATAATCGTCTCCCAACGCGTTTCTTGCCTGTGAATCTTCATGGCAGAAATCATCCTGCCCGCATTCGCGCGATAAAGAAACCGTCTGTCGCATCATGGGCTGGAGTGAGGATGATCCCGGCTCCAGCGGGCCTGCCTGCCGACACCGGCACCGGCTCTGACACGAAACGGGGGTGGCGGGCGATGAACGCACGGACCTGCCCTTCGCCTTCGGCGCTGGTAAGGGCGCAGACGGCATAGACGAGCACTCCGCCCGGGCGGACTAGCGGGGCAGCAACATCGAGCACATGCGCCTGAAGCGCCAGCAAACGGTTCAACCGGTCGCGGCTAAGGCGCCAGCGCGCTTCGGGATTGCGGCGCCAGGTGCCGCTGCCCGAACAGGGCGCATCGACCAGCACAACATCGGCGCTGCCTTCAAGATCAACGAGCGCAGCGGCTTCACGCCCCGGATCGAGCAGACGGGTTTCAACCGCTGCCCCAGCACGTGCAGCACGCGGCGACAATTCAGACAGGCGACGACGATCGGTATCGCAAGCGATCAAGCGGCCTTCGTTAGTCATGGCGGCTGCGAGCGCGAGTGTTTTTCCGCCGCCCCCTGCGCACAGATCAATAACGGTCATGCCGGGACGCGCGGCACAGGCCGCTGCAATCCACTGGCTGCCGGCATCCTGCACTTCAATCGCGCCGGCAAGCATTGCCGGATGATCAGCGAGCGGCGTGTCTGCGGGCAGTCGCAGCCCTTCAAGCGGGGCGGGCAAGGGCTCGCCCTCCGGCAATTCGATGCCAACCGCACGGGCGCGGTTGATTCTGAGATCAAGCGGCGCGCGTTCCAGCAACGCCGCGCCTTCGGCACTGTCAATGCGCGGATCGAGCAGTGGCATCAGCCAGACTGGCAGAGGGCCTCCGTCAGCGCGGGGCTCGCTTGCAGAAATGGCGTCCGGAGCGCGCGGCTCTCCCGTAAACAAGGCGGCAAGATCACCGTCACCGTCGGCCAGCGCCACCATCGCCGCGCGCCCATTCGCCGGACGCTCGCCGAAGCGGCGAATTGCTGTCCAGGCGAGATCACGGATCGCCCGCCGGTCCTTGGAGCCCGCGTAGCGCCTTTCCTTGAAGAAGCGTGTGGCAATGACATCTGCAGCAGCCCCGCCATCACGGGCGGCGGCAATGACGGCATCGAGTAGCTCGATAGCAGTCTGGACGCGGGCAGCAGGGGTCATGACTGGCGCGCCTTCCCTACGCAGGGCACGAACGGGCTTATGGTGCGACCACCTTGGCCCAGCCGCTCATCGCGTCGGATAATTGGGAGCCTCGCGGGTGATCGTCACGTCATGAACGTGGCTTTCCGAAAGACCAGCGTTGGTGATCTGGATGAAGCGGGCCTTGGCGCGCAGTTCGGCGAGTGTGGCGGCACCGGTATAGCCCATCGCCGCCTTTACCCCGCCGACCAGCTGGTGGATCACTTCACGCGCGCTGCCCTTATAGGCAACGCGACCTTCGATACCCTCCGGCACCAGTTTAAGTTGATCCTTGATATCCTGCTGGAAATACCGGTCGGCGCTGCCGCGCGCCATGGCGCCGACGCTGCCCATGCCACGATAGCTCTTATAGGCGCGGCCTTGGTAGAGGAAGGTTTCGCCCGGTGCCTCCTCGGTGCCAGCCAGCAGGCTGCCGACCATCACGGTTTCGGCGCCGGCGGCGAGCGCCTTGGCGATGTCACCCGAGGTGCGCAGGCCGCCATCGGCGATCACCGGCACGCCCGACTTGGCGGCTTCTTCGGCCGAATCCATCACGGCGGTCAATTGCGGCACACCGACACCGGCGACGATACGGGTGGTGCAGATAGATCCCGGACCGATGCCGACCTTCACACAATCGGCGCCGGCATCGATGAGAGCGCGCGTCGCCTCCGCTGTCGCCACGTTACCGGCGATGATCTGGACAGTGTTCGACATCCGGCGCACGGCCGTCACCGCCTCTGCCACCATCTTCGAATGGCCGTGCGCGGTATCGATGACCAAGCAGTCGCACTCGGCATCAAGCAGCGCTTCGGCGCGGGCGAGGCCCTTGTCCCCCACAGTGGTGGCCGCCGCGACGCGCAGGCGGCCGGTATGGTCCTTTGTTGCATCAGGATAGGCAACCGCCTTGTCCATATCCTTGACCGTAACGAGGCCGACGCAGCGGTAATCCTCATCAACCACCAGCAGCTTTTCGATGCGACGCTGGTGGAGGAGGCGGCGGGCTTCTTCTTCGCTGACGCCAGGGCGGACGGTCGCGAGATTGTCGCTGGTCATCAGCTCGCGCACCGGCTGGGCTGGATTCTCGGCAAAGCGCACGTCACGATGGGTAAGGATACCGCACAGCCGGCCCGACGCCTCAACCACCGGTATGCCCGAGATACGATTGGCCGCCATCAGCGCCTGCGCCTCAGCCAACGTCGCATCGGGACCGATGGTGATGGGATTAACCACCATTCCGCTTTCGAAACGCTTTACCTGGCGTACCGCCGCGGCCTGTTCCTCAATCGAAAGATTGCGGTGAAGAACCCCAATGCCCCCGAGTTGAGCCATGACGATCGCCATTTCGGCCTCTGTCACCGTATCCATCGCCGAGGAGATGATCGGGATGGCGAGGCGGATATCCCGCGTTAGCCGCGTGCCGGTATCCGCGCCGCTCGGCAGCACATCCGATGCGCCCGGCTGAAGCAGCACATCGTCAAAGGTGAGGCCGAGGCGGATATCCATGTTTGCCACTTTCGCGTGAGGTCGGACGTTGCCCGCGCGAGGCGAATCGCGCGAGGTGGCGGCCCATGTAAACGTGAGACCGTTACTGCGCCAGTGGGACGAAAATCAGGGCCGCGGATAGATGGCGCGGCTCCCGAAATGGCGGGCGAGTGCGACATGCAGGTCGGCATCGTCTGCGGCACCGCCGAGCGGCACGGCATCGGTCAATTCATCATCTGGTGCGTGATAGGGGCCGGAAAGAAAGGCATTGAGCAACGACATGTCCGAAAAACTGCCGCCCGCCATGATCGAGGCGACACCCTTTGCGGTCAGTGCCCAACCATCCTGCCGGCGGATGAAGGCATTGCCTTCCTCATCGCTGTCGACCGCCCGACCAAGCGAACGGGCAACGGAATCCACACCGGCTTCGAGCCCCGGCACAGTGCCACGCCCGACCATGGCAACCGGGGTACCACGCGGGGCGATGGCGACGGTATCAATGTTGAGATTGACGACGATACGGTCGAGCGGGACGGTGGGATGGTCTGCCCAGTGATAAGCGCCAAGCAGCCCCTGTTCCTCCGCAGTGGTGGCGATGACGATGATGTCACGATCCGGCCGGTCGCCGGCACCCAGCCGCTCGGCAGCCTCAAGGATGACGGCAATGCCGCTGGCGTTGTCGACGGCACCATTACAGATCCGGTCCTCCGCGCCTTCGGGACGGCACAGGCCGGTATGGTCCCAATGGCCCATCAGCATCACTGCACCACTGTCCGCCACACGGCCCGGCAGGCGACCGACGACATTATAGCTGGTGTAGCGGCGGACGTAGGTTTCGGCCTCAACATCGGCCGTGAGAGCGAGCGGCGCGGCTGTGAAGCCTTCTGCAGCAGCCATTTCCGAGGCACGTTCAGGATCGACACCGCCTGCGCGCAAGAGGACGGCTCCACCGTCAGCGGACACCAGAACCTCGGCAGGCGCAGTGCCCGCGCGGGCGGCGAGCTGCATCGTCCGGCCTAAAAACTGGCGCGAGAATGCCTCAAACGGGAAGTTGGCAGGCGGCAGGATGACGATGGCCGCCGCACCGGCCCGAGCCAGCGCTGCACGCCTATCCGCACCCGACATGGGATTTTCTCCCGGCCGCGGCGCGGAGAGCATCACCGCAACCTTGCCGCGCACATCGGCAACGACTTGGCCTGCGGCATCAACACCATGGCCGACAAAGACCATCTGCGCCCCGCTTGCGATCCCGCGACCGACAGGCGAGCGTACCGCTAATTCCGGGAGCGCCACTGCGCGCCCCTCAGCGTCGCGAACGCTCATGCTGCCATGGCTGTTGTAATACTCGACCAGCGGCACCGGCTGGTACCAGCTACCATCCGCCGCACCGCCCACAAAGCCGGCCGCCGACAGGTGGCGCGCGATATAATGGGCAGTCGCGGTTTCCCCCGGCGTGCCGGGGAACCGCCCTTCACGCGCATCATCAGCAAGCCAGGCAATATGGCCCCGCAAGTCGGCTTCGGTCACAGGGGCATTGCCGAGTGTCTGGGCAGCAAGCGGTGCGGTGGTGAAGGCCGCGATCGCGGCGAAAGCGTAAATTGTCTTCATGGAGCCGTCATGCCTGCACGTCGCTCGGCGCGCAACGCCTCGCGCTCAATGAGTTGGCGTGCGGCAGCAACATGCATATCCTCGACCATCGCGCCCTCATGCCTCTGCGCTCCGCCGCTCGCCGCAGCGACCAGAGCCACGGCCGCAGCGATCGCCGCAGGAGACGGGGCGAAGGCCGCATTGCAGGGATCAACCTGCGAGGGATGGATCAGCGTCTTGCCATCGAAGCCGAGCCGGTGGCCGTCGCGTGCCTCGGCTGCGAATGCCGCCGCATCGTCAATGAGATTGCAAACGCCATCATAGGCAAGCTTGTCCGCCGCGCGTGCGGCAAGGACGATCGTCTGGATGGCCATCGCCATCGCGATGCGATCGCGCCCGTCAGGCAAGCGCAGTTCATGCGCCAGATCGTTGAGCCCGGCGATCAGACCGGCCACGCGGGGGTGCGCCGCGATCGCGCGGGCATCGAACACCGCCACAGGGGTTTCGATCATCGCGAAGACCGGCAGTCCACCGGGCACAGCCAGAGCATTGAGCGTGGCGGTCGACTCCACTTTCGGAAGGACGATGGCGTCAGGGTGAACGCTGGCGAGCAGGGCAAGATCATCGGCATGGTGCAGGCTGTCCGTTGCGTTCAGGCGCAACGCGACGGTCTTCCCCGGAAAGCCCGCGGCGAGAGATGCGGATGCGCCCGCCCTCGCCTCAGCCTTCGCATCGGGCGGCACCGCATCCTCGAGGTCGATAATCAGCATGTCGGCGGCAAGCCCGCGCGCCTTTTCCAGCGCGCGTGCCTTATGCCCCGGGACATAGAGAAGCGAGACGGGCGGGGGCACAAAGGGCGAAGCGACTGGCATGGCGTGGCTTTCGAAAAAAAACGTCGATTCTGCGTGAATGCACGCGCAGTCCCGCTATAGTCCACACCACAAGCTCACGGGGAGACTCATCGTGGAATTCTTCTGGCTGCTAGTTATCCTGGCAATCGTGTTTCTCTTCGCTTCGGTGAAGATGGTCCGCCAAGGCTTCAACTACACCATCGAACGGTTTGGTCGTTACACCAAGACAGCATCGCCGGGCCTTACTGTCATCGTTCCCTTCTTCGAGCGCGTCGGGCGCAAGGTGAACATGATGGAGCAAGTACTGGACATTCCGGGGCAGGAAATCATCACCCGGGACAATGCGATGGTCGGCGTCGATGCGGTGGTCTTTTTCCAGGTGCTGGACGCCGCAAAGGCCGCCTATGAGGTGAGCGACGTCTATGTCGCGATCATGCAGCTGACGACCACCAATCTGCGTACAGTGATGGGGTCGATGGACCTCGACGAGACACTGTCGAAGCGTGACGAAATCAATGCGCGCTTACTCTCTGTCGTCGATCATGCGACCGGACCGTGGGGCGTCAAAATCACTCGCGTCGAGATCAAGGATATCCGCCCGCCGCAGGACATTTCCAACGCCATGGCCCGTCAGATGAAGGCCGAGCGTGAAAAGCGCGCGCAGATCCTCGAAGCAGAGGGCCTTCGCGCCTCGGAAATCCTGCGCGCCGAAGGCGAGAAGCAGGCGCTGATCCTGCAAGCCGAAGGCCGTCGCGAAGCAGCCTTCCGCGACGCAGAAGCACGCGAGCGTGAAGCCGAAGCCGAAGCCAAGGCAACCCAGATGGTGTCAGAGGCGATCTCGGGTTCAGGGTCCGCCGCAATCAACTATTTTATCGCGCAGAAATATGTCGAGGCGATCTCCGGCTTTGCAACATCGCCCAATGCCAAGACCATATTGTTCCCGGTCGAGGCAACGCAACTGATCGGCACGATTGGCGGTATCGGGGAGCTTGCGAAAGAAGCCCTGTCGGGCGGAACACCGCCAACGCAGGCGCCTGCCCCGCGCCGGCCTGGACCCTTTGAGAGCGCGTAAGCAAAAATGTGCAACGCCGCTGCGATGAAACAATGAAAGGATCGAGATCATGATCCCGGAATTCCTTCAGAACCATTCTACCGGTTGGCTGAGCATTGGTCTGGTGCTGTGCATTGCCGAGATGATCGTGCCGGGCGTGTTCCTGCTTTGGCTGGGCATCGCCGCTCTGCTGACAGGACTTGTGGTCTTCCTCGCGCCCATTCCTTTGGCGGCGCAGCTCGTGGTGTTCGCCGTTTTGGCGGTGGCGAGCGTCTATATCGGGCGGCGCTGGTCAGCGAGCGCGGAAATACCAAGCGCCGATCCGCTGTTGAATGACCGGCTGGCACGGCTGGTAGGCGAACCGGTAGTAGTCGAAGATCCCATTGTCGGCGGGCGCGGGCGGGTGCGCGTGGGTGACAGCGTATGGCCGGCAACCGGTGCCGATGCACCGGCTGGCACGCGCCTAACCGTCATTGGCGCGACCGGAGGGGTGCTCCAGGTCGCGCCTTAGAAAGGGTCAGCGACCAAACAACTTGCTGGCTAGACCAGTGATATCATTGAGCGGATTGCCATCCCCATCGCGGTCGATCATCTGACTGACCTGTGCCAGCGCGCCTTCACCACCGATACGGGATAGCAGCTGGTTGAGAACATCGGGCGACAGGCCGGTCGCGGCAGCGGCACTGGCGACGGTATCGCCCGGCTGAGGATGTGCGGTGCCGAGCGCGGCCATCGCCTGACGCACCTGATCCTCACTGATACCAAGCTGACCGGCGATGGCGCCCAGATTCTGGGCCCCGCCGAGCTTACCAAGAATCGAATCGAACAATGACATGGGATGGTCCTTCCCTCTGGATCAGCGCCCGGATGGGCGGATCGAACCATGTGCTGACGCATGGCTGAGGCAGACGCAACGCGCTTGGACCAAGCAATTGAATTGCCAGAGGCCGACGATTTCAGTCGAGCGGCTTTTCCAGGATCACGAAGGCCAGATCATCACGCACCGGCTCACCAAAACGCGAATCGCCATAGGGGAAAGGTGCTGTCTCACCGCTGTCGCGATAGCCGCGCCGCCGGTACCAGCCGATCAGTTCGGTTCTGAGCGAAATGACACTCATCCGAGCGCGCGTGCGGCCGAAGCTCTCACGAACTTGCCTCTCAGCCGCCCCCAACAGCGTGCGGCCAAGGCCGCTGCCCTGCTCAGAAGGGGATACAGTGACCATGCTGACATAGCCATGTGTGTCGCGGTCCTCGGCTGCGACACAGCCGATTAGTACGCCGTCAACTTCGGCGACCAGCAATGCTGTCCGCTGGCCCGCCAGCATCGCGGCAAGCATGGTCCGGTCGGTGCGCTGCCCACCGAGCAGATCAGCCTCGTGCGTCCAGCCGGAGCGCGCGCTGTCCCCGCGATAGGCCGATTCAACGAGAGCGTGCAGCGCCGGAATGTCGGAGACAGTCGCGGCGCGGATCAGCACCTCAGGCTCAGGCCGCGCGCGGTGCCGCCTCGCGGACCCCTGCATCGACATGCTCGGCAAACTGCTCGAAGTTCGCAATGAACTTGGCGACCAGATCCTGCGCCGTGCGGTCATATTCCGCACCGTCGGCCCATGCCCCGCGCGGATCCAGCAGCTTGCTGTCGACGCCCGGCACCGCGACCGGGACTTCGAAACCGAAGTTCGGGTCCTTGCGGAATTCAACGGTGTTGAGGCTGCCGTCGAGCGCCGCATTGAGCAACGCGCGGGTCGCCTTGATCGGCATGCGACTAATCCCCGGCATCGTTGCCTTGCCACCCGACCAGCCGGTGTTGACCAGCCAGCATTTCACGCCGCCCTTGGCGATCCGCTCCTTGAGGAGGTTGCCATAGACGCTGGGGTGACGAGGCATGAAGGGCGCGCCGAAACAGGTGGAGAAGGTCGCTTCCGGTTCAGTCACGCCGATTTCGGTGCCCGCAACGCGCGCCGTGTAACCCGAGAGGAAATGGTACATCGCCTGATCCGGCGTCAACCGCGCAATCGGGGGCAGAACACCATAGGCATCGGCAGTGAGAAAGATGATGTTCTTCGGCACTGGCCCGAGATTTTTTTCCGACGAATTCGGAATGAAATCAATCGGGTAGGAACCGCGGCTGTTTTCAGCCAAGCTCGCATCATCGAGGTCGATAATGCGCGTGTCGGGATCAATCACGACATTTTCGAGCACCGTACCGAACCGTTTGGTGGTGGCGAAGATTTCCGGCTCGGCCTCTTCGGACAGGCGGATCATCTTCGCGTAGCAGCCGCCCTCGAAATTGAAGACTGCTGTATCGGACCAGCCATGCTCGTCATCGCCGATCAACGTACGGCTGGCATCGGCCGAGAGCGTGGTCTTGCCGGTACCCGACAAGCCAAAGAAGACCGCTGTATCACCGCCCGCACCGATATTGGCGGAACAGTGCATCGGCATGATACCGTCTTCGGGCAGCAGATAGTTGAGGAGGCCGAACACCGACTTCTTCATTTCTCCGGCATAAGCGGTGCCGCCGATCAGGATCAGCTTTTCCGCAAAATTGACTGCGATCACTGTCTCGCTGCGGCACCCGTGTCGCGCGGGATCGGCGCGGAAGCTCGGCAAATCGATGATGGTGTAATCGCTCGTGAAACCGGCCAATTCCTCGGCGGTCGGGCGGCAAAGCATCGTGCGAATAAAAAGATTGTGCCAGGCAAATTCGTTGATCACCTGCACACTGACGCGGTGTTCGGGCTGCGAGCCGCCAAACAGATGCTGGACGTAGAGTGTGTCCTTCTGCGCGAGCGCGGCGAAAAAGTCAGCCTTCAGCGCCGCAAAATGCGCAGGCTCCATGCCCTTGTTGGTCTTGCCCCACCAGATGGTCGATTCGGTGGTGGCATCGCGTACAATGAACTTGTCATTGGCACTGCGGCCAGTGTGTTTGCCGGTGGCAACGACCAACGGGCCATCCTTTGCCAGCAGGCCTTCCCCATTGCGCACGGCATGTTCAACTAACGGAGCTGTCGTCAAATTTTCGAACAAGGTCGCATTCGTTGCCACCTTTTCGCCGCCGATAATCAGCGCCATTGCCATGCACTCCTTCGCAACAAAAACGGACCGCCTCCGCTCGGCCATCTACTTCGCAAACGCGTGCAGAGTGACCGCCTGTGCGTCCCGTTAGTGAGGCTCTTGGCCCGCGTCAAAAGCCTTTTCGGATGACACCGCAGGACATGCCTCACCATTGCCCATTTGCCCTCACATGCGCTAATCCATCGCACAATGAACAGCCCTGCTCCTCCGATGATCGCGCTGGTTGATGACGATCGCAACATCCTGACTTCAGTGTCGATTGCCCTCCAATCAGAAGGGTTCGGAACGCGCGTCTATACCAATGGCGAAACGGCGCTGAAGGCGCTCACGGATAACCCTCCGGATCTTGCGATCTTCGACATCAAGATGCCGCAGATGGATGGGCTCGAACTACTCCGCCGTCTGCGCGAGAAAAGCCAGCTGCCGGTCATTTTCCTGACTAGCAAGGATGACGAACTCGATGAGGCGCTCGGCCTTGCGATGGGAGCTGACGATTATATTGCTAAGCCATTCTCCCAGCGCCTGCTGATCGCGCGCATCCGTGCCATCCTGCGTCGCAGCGAGATCGTGCGCGCAGGCGCCGAGCCGGCCGGAGAGGGCGAAAGCGCGGTCGCCGAACCGATGGTGCGCGGCGATCTCATCATTGACAGCGCGCGCCACCGGGTGACCTGGAAGGGGCAACCGGTGTCGCTGACCGTTACCGAATTAATGATCCTGGAAGCGCTGGCGACACGACCGGGCGTGGTCAAAAGCCGCAGCGCGCTGATGGATGTGGCCTATCAGGACGATGTGTTCATCGATGACCGCACTATCGACAGCCACATCAAACGCATCCGGCGCAAGTTCCGGACAGTCGAACCAAGTTTTGACGCGATCGATACCCTTTATGGTGCGGGCTATCGTTTCGGCGGTGAATAAGCTTCGCCCCCAACTGCGCCTACCGATCGGTACGTTGCCGCTCGCTTGGCGTATCTTGGCGGTCAATCTGTTTGCCGTGGCGATGATGGCCGCCGCATTCTTCTATCTTGACAGTTTCCGCACACGGTTGGTCGACAGTCGGATAGTCCAGCTCGAACAGGATATGGGTTTCCTGCAGACCGCCCTCGCGACAACGCGGCCCGACGGACAGTTGCAGTTGCTCCAGGAATTTGCACGCGCCCATGAAGCGCGCATCCGCGTTTACGGCAGTTCCGGACCGCCGCTGGTCGATAGCAACACTTTGGGCGAGCCGGCCTATCAACTGCGCGATCCGAATGCCCAGCCTTGGAACCGCAAGGCGGCAAGGGCGATGGACCGCGGCATCGACTGGATTGTCGGAGCGCCGACGCCAAGCCCTTTTGCCGAGCCCGTTCCTGACCGCGCCGAAGCCTGGCCGGAAATACGCGAAGCCCTATCGCGCGAACGGAAGGTCGCAAACCGTTACCGCATGGCGCCGGATCTGACGCCTGTGTTCAGTGTGGCGCACCCCGCCAGAATTTCTATTGACGGCGCGGAGCGCCCGGTCGTGCTGCACCTGACCACCAACGCCCGGGACATCACCCGGACCGTGCGGGCCGAACGGCAGCGTCTGGGCATCGTGCTGGCGATCGTGCTCCTCGCTTCAGTCCTGCTGTCGCTGTTTCTGGCGCGAACTATCGTCCAGCCGCTTCGCCGGCTGGCCGATGCAGCGACCCGGGTCAGGTTGGGCCGCGCTCGCGAGGTGGTGGTTCCACGCCTTCCTGACCGTGGCGACGAAATCGGCCTGCTCGCCCGTGCACTTTCCGACATGACAGGTGCGCTGAGGGGTCGGATCGATGCCGGAGAGCATCTGGCGGCGGATATTGCCCATGAGCTCAAGAACCCGCTCGCATCGCTGCGTTCCGCGCTGGAAGGGCTGGAACGGATCGAGGACCCGGCTTTGCGGGCACAGCTGTTCGCTATTGCGCACGATGATGTGCTGCGGCTCGACCGGCTGATCTCCGATATCGCCGAAGCCTCTAGAGTTGACGCAGAACTCTCCCGTGCACGGTTTAGGCCCATCGACATCGGCCAGATGATCACACCCGTGCTAGAAGCACGCCGCGCGCGGGCAAAGCCCGGCGATGCAGCCATCGCCTTTGCCCGCCCGCGTGTCGGCGCTGCGCGGATCATGGGCGAACCTTCGCGTCTGGTGCGCGTGATCGAGAATCTGCTGGACAATGCCCTGTCCTTCTCCCCGCCCGGCGGCGTCGTTCGGATCGGCGCGACGCACGCGGGAGGCGAAGTGATTTTGCGCGTCGAGGACGATGGGCCGGGCGTGCCGGAGGACCAGCGCGAAATGATCTTTCGCCGGTTCCATTCCGTTCGCCCGGACGGCGAGGCGTTCGGCAAGCACAGCGGCCTAGGCCTCGCTATCGCCCGGGCCATCGTGGAGGCGCATGACGGCACCATCCGTGCTGTCGATCGCGAGGATTCAGCGGTCGGTGCCTGTTTCGAGGTGCGGCTGCCAGCCGCAGCGGACGCGGAGTGATGACCAGCATGCGCGTTCAGAGCACCGCAGTGGCAATCGAAGGTCGCGGTGTGATGCTGACCGGTGCACCAGGAACGGGCAAATCCGAACTGGCGCTCCGCCTGATCGCCGACGGCGCGACGCTGATCGGGGACGATGTCGTGGAGATCGCGATAAACGAGGGTCGGCTCACTGGATCATCGGTTGCAGGCCAGACAGGTCGGCTGTTCATATCAGGCATAGGCCTGGTGCATGTCGCCGCTGCCGCCGGTCCGATACCGCTATCCATCTGTGTTCGCCTTGATGCCGCCTGCCTGCGTAGCGACCGTTTGGCCAACCTAGACGCATGGGAGGCCTCCCCCGGCCATTGGCTTCCGCGCATTACGCTCGACTGCGGCCCGGCCGCTCCCGAAAAGGTACGACTGGCACTGCGGCTATGGGGACATTAGATGGAGGAAATGCCAACCTCTGCTCATCCTGAAAACGGATTTCGTCAAACAATCCTGCTGGTTACTGGCCTTTCGGGTGCAGGCATGTCGACGGCACTTCGCGCATTGCAGGACATGGGATGGGAAACGGTCGACAATCTGCCTATCCGCCTGCTCGGGCCGCTGCTCGCGACCCCGCCAGTTGATGGCAGCGAGGCAGGCGAACGTCCGCTCGCCATCGGTATCGACAGCCGCACGCGAGGGTTCAGCGCCGACGGCATTGTGCGCGCGATGAAGCGCTTGCGCGAGGCCGGCAAACTCGATGTGATGACGCTGTTCCTTGATTGCGCGGGCACTGAACTTGACCGGCGCTATTCCGAGACGCGCCGTCGGCATCCACTGGCGGAAGACCGGCCTGCCTCTGACGGGATTGCGCGGGAACGCGAGATACTCGATCCGCTGCGGCGCTGGGCTGATCATATTGTTGATACCACAGCCTATTCCAGCAACGATTTGACGCAGGAGATGCGCAGGCGATTTTCGCTGGGGGACCGGTCCGGTCCGACTGTGACCGTGATGAGCTTCGGCTTCGCACGCGGTTTGCCGCGCAATGCCGATCTGGTGTTCGATATGCGGTTTCTCAGAAACCCGCACTGGGTCGATTCATTGCGCGAAGGAACCGGCCTCGATGCGGCGGTCGCGGACTATGTGCGTGGCGATCCGGCCTATGATGAGGCGCTCGAGCGTATTGAGGGGCTGATTGATATGTTACTGCCGCGCTACCGCGCTGAAGGCAAAAGCTATGTCACGATCGCCATCGGCTGCACCGGTGGCCGTCACCGATCGGTTCACGTCGCCGAACGCATCGCCCAGTTCCTGACCTCTCAAGGTCACAGTCCCAATATCATCCACCGCAACCTTTCAAGCCTGCCGCAAGAGGGTCTTGAGGGGCGGCGCCCTTCGGCCTAAAGCGGCTCCCCTAATGCCCAGCTCTCCTGTTCCGCCCATCGGGCTCGTCCTCGTCACTCACGGCCAATTGGCCGAGGAGTTTGTGACCGCCATGGAGCATGTGGTCGGGCCACAGCGAGCCATCGCGACCGTGTGCATCGGCCCCAATGACGATATGGAGGCGCGACGCGCGGAAATTGCTGCGGCAATCGTGCGCGTTCGCGGCGAACAGGGCGTCATCCTGCTCACCGACCTGTTCGGCGGGACCCCCTCCAACCTCGCCATTTCATTGATGGAACCAGGCAGCGTAGAGGTGATCGCGGGCATCAACCTGCCCATGCTGATCCGTCTCGAATCCGCGCGTCGATCCATGAATGTGCGCGATGCCGTGCGCGCAGCAAAGGAAGCGGGACAGAAGTATATCTCGGTCGCATCCGAACTGCTCGGCACGTCTGCCTGATCGAAACGGGGGCGTGGTGTGAGCGAGCGCAGCGAAACGGTGGAGATTACAAACCAGCGCGGCTTGCATGCGCGAGCCAGCGCAAAATTCGTCAACTTCGTCGCCGCTCTGCCGACCGGCGTGAAGGTCGAGGTCGAGAAAGACGGCAACCGCGTGAACGGCCTGTCGATCATGGGTCTGATGATGCTGGGTGCGGCCAAGGGCGATTCGATTACCATCCACACCTCGGGCGAGTGCGCCGAAACCGCGCTGCTCAAGCTCGTCGGCCTCGTCAAAGACAGTTTCGGCGAGGATTGAGCGGGTGGAGCGCAACGCGCGCGGCCACCGGCTGATCGAAAGCCACGCCAACCCGGTGGTCAAACGCGCGCGAAGCCTGCGCGACAAAAAGCATCGCCGCGCCGAAGGGCTGTTCCTCGCCGAGGGACTTCGGATCCTTACCGAGGCACGGGAAGCGGGCGTATTGCCTGAGCAGATTTTCTACGCCGCAGACCGGCCAGTCCATCCATTGGCCGAAATGCTGTTCGAAGCCATGGAGGCGAGCGGTCGCGAAATCATCGCCACCAGCGCGGACATCCTCTCTCGCCTCTCCGGTAAGGACAATGCGCAGACGCTGGTCGGCCTCTACCGCGACCGGATCGTACCGCTCTCCACCATCGACCGCAGCGCTGCGCCGATCTGGCTCGTGGTGCAGGCGATGCGTGATCCCGGCAATCTGGGCACCGTGCTGCGGACCGGCGATGCGGTCGGCGCAGGCGGGGTCATCCTGATCGACGAGTGTGTCGACCCCTTCTCCGTAGAGGCGGTACGCGCGAGCATGGGCGCGCTGTTCACCCAAGTGATCGCTGCCGCGCCGTGGGAGGCTTTCATCGGCTGGTTGCGCGAGGGGCCGGGCTGCCTCGTCGCCACCAGCTTGGCGCCGGGCGCAGTCGATTACCGCTCGCCCGACTATCCCGCCCCCACCTTCATCCTCACTGGCAATGAATCGCGCGGGCTGCCGCCGGACTATGAGGCCGCCTGTGACCTGCGGGTGAAGATGCCCATGCTCGGCAAGGCCGACAGTCTCAATGCCGCCGTTGCGACGGCCGTCATGGCCTATCGCGTGCTCGACCGGCAGGGCGGCGCCTGAGCCAAGCCGTTCATTGGCCGCACAGGGCGGATCGACTATGCTCTCCCGCATGATCGATCGCCGCGCCATCATCGTCCTCAGCGCCGCCGCGCTTCTTTCCGGCTGCGCTACCCTGCCCGCCCCTGCGCCGGAGACAACCGTACCAACAGGCGAGGCTTGGTTTGCGCTCGGCACCGAACCCTTCTGGTCGCTGGAGATCACCCAGAGCCGCATAACCTATCATGACGCCGAGCGGAGGCGCGTGGCCGAAGCAAACCCCGGCGCGCAAACGAGTTTGAACGGCCGGCGTTACGCGGGGCAGCGCATGACCGTCGACATCAGCATGCAGCCGTGCAGCGACGGGATGAGCGACCGGCGCTACGCGGAAACGGTGCGGCTGACCATGGACGGGCGGACGCTCAACGGTTGCGGCGGTGCGATCGTGCCACCCGCCGGCCTCGATGGCACCAACTGGCGAATTGTTAGCATCGACGGCTCGGCCATCATCGCGGAACGTGGCGGGGAGATGCGCTTCGAGGGCAACCGCATTTCGGCGAGCGCCGGCTGCAACCGGCTGACCGGAAGCTTTACCAGCGATGGCACACGCCTCACCGCCAGCCAGATCGCCGCGACCCGGATGGCCTGCCCGACCGAGATCATGGGTCAGGAAATGCGTCTTTTGCAGATGCTGCGCCAGTCTCTCGCCATCCGCTTCACGCCTGACGGGAGGATGATGCTGACCGGAGACGGAGGCGCGACCATCGTGCTGGAACGGATTATCTAGGGCTTAAGGCTCAACCCGCTTCCACTGCATCCTCTTTGCCGCCAGCAAGCGAAACCAGCTTGGCCTGCTGGCGAATGGCGGTTTCGACAATCGGCGGCGATTCGACAGCCTTCCCCGCCGTATCAACGTCGAGCGCCTCGAAACGGCGGGCGGAAGTCAGCACTTGTGACTCGAGGCTGCCGACAAAAGCATTGTAGGCGCCGACCGCGGTATCGAGATTCTTGCCAACCCGCGCCACATGGCCACCCATCACAGCAAGACGGGCGTAAAGCTCCTTGCCGAGCGCCGCAATATCGCGTGCCTGCTCGACCACCCGTTCCTGCCGCCACACCGCAGCGACGGTGCGCGCAATTGCAATAAGATTGGTAGGTGTCGCCAACAACACACGCTTTTCAAAGGCAAAATCCCAGATACCGGGATCAGTCTCAAGCGCCGCGGACAGGAAATGTTCGCCGGGAATGAAGAGGATTACATAGTCGGGCGCGGTTTCAAATTGGGTCCAGTAGCTCTTGGCCCCGAGTTGGTTGACGTGCGCCTTGAGGCTGGCGGCATGGGCAGCAAGGCCCGTGTTGCGCGTCGCTTCATCCTCGGCATTGAAAGCATCCTGATAGGCGTTGAGCGAAACCTTGGCATCGATCACCAGGCACTGGTTGCCGGGGATGCGGACAATAACGTCGGGGCGCAGCCGGCCGCCATCCTCTTGCGCGACGCTGACCTCGGTCTGGAAATCCGCATATTCGGAGAGGCCGCAGCTTTCGAGCACATTACGGAGCTGCTGTTCGCCCCAGCGGCCACGCGCCTTGGGCGCATTGCGCAAGCTGTTGGAAAGCCGCGCTGCCTCCGCCTTCACGCCTTCGTTTGAAGCGTGGAGCGATTCCATCAAACCGGCGAGTGAGCCGAACGCCTGTTTTCGCTCATTTTCAACTTTTTCTACTGCTTGTTCATAGCGTTGCAGCCGTTCATTGACAGGTGCCAGCAACTCCGAAAGTCGCGCACCAGCAGCCGCCTCGCTTGCCTTGAACTGCTGTCCGGCATTTTCAAGGAACTGCGTCTGCGCGCGATCAAGCAGCTTGGCGGCCACTTCCTGAAACTGCGCGGCGAGTGCATCGCGCGCTTCGGTCAGCGCGGCAATCCGTTCTTCATGCGCGCGGGCATCGGCATCTCGCAGCGTGCGCAGCGAGGCGAGCTCGATCGCATGCGCTTCCCGCTCCTGACTCGCCTTTTCGAGATCACCCGCCGCCTGCTTGAACAGACCGTCGAGCCGGTCACGATCGACCAGCGCGGCATCGCGCTCTGCCTTGAGGCCCGCCCCGGCACGCCCGCCAAGCAGCCAGCCGATAAGAGCGCCCAGCAAAAGGGCGGCAATCGCAACGATCAGAGAAACGGTTTCCATGCCGCGAACATAGCCGGAACGCGGCCGCTGTCAAAGCACTCAGGCGGCGCGACGAATCTTCGTCAGCTTCTTCAGCAGCATCTCCCGCTTCAGACGCGAAAGATGATCGATGAAAAGGATGCCTTCGAGATGGTCATGCTCATGCTGGATGCAGGTCGCCATCAGGCCGGTCATGCGCTCACGGTGGTGGTTGCCGTCCTCATCCTGCCAGTCGACAGTGAGTTCAGCAGGTCGCGTCACGTCGGCAAATTGCTCGGGCACCGACAGGCAGCCTTCGGCATAGACGCTATGTTCCTCGGTAAAGTCCGAAAAGACCGGGTTGATAAAGGTGCGCGGATTGCGAAGGACGCGCTTGCCCTCCTCATCCTCGGGGTCCGGTTCCTGCAGGTCGATGACGAGAATACGCTTCGGCACGCCGACCTGGATCGCGGCAAGGCCGATACCCGGCGCGTCATACATAGTCTCATACATGTCAGCGACGAGCTGTTTCAGCGCGCCGTCAAACTCGGTAACCGGCTCGGAAATGACGCGCAGCCGCGGGTCCGGCGTCTCGATGATGGGAAGAATGGCCATGGCGCGGAGGTATGGCGGCGGGTGGCAGGGGTCAAGGGGCGCAAACTGCGTGGATGCGTTTTACCCCACCGGCCGCCGCGCTCTCAGCGCCTGCGCGAGCGTGCCCTCATCGAGATAGTCGAGTTCTCCGCCCACCGGCAGGCCGTGGGCGAGCATGGTGAGGCGGATGGGGAGCCCCTCCAGCCGGTCGGTGATGTAATGGGCAGTAGTCTGCCCTTCGAGCGTCGCATTCATGGCCAGCACGACCTCGTCGATCCCGCCTGCAGCGACACGACGGATCAGCGGTTCGATGGCGATATCCTCCGGCCGCACGCCGTCGAGCGCGGAAAGCCGCCCGCCGAGAACATGGTAACGGCCCGGGAACAGCCGCGAGCGATCAAGCGCCCACAGGTCTGCCACTTCCTCCACCACGCACAGCGCGCGCGCATCGCGGCGGGGATCGGCGCAGATGCCGCACGGATCGCTGGTGTCGACATTGTTGCAGGTGGAGCAGGCGACCAGGCTTTCGCTCACCCGGTCGAGCGCGGCGCGCAGCGGCGCCAGCGCGGTCTCCCGCCGCTTGATGAGGTGGAGCACCGCCCGACGCGCGCTACGCGGACCGAGGCCCGGCAGACGGGCAAGCTGTTGGACAAGGGCATCAATCTCGGCGGAGGCCATGGAATGAGCGATAGGGTGGCTCGACGCGGGGCGCAATGGTGGGGGGCACCCTTTGCCTTTGCCCGCGCACGCGCATAGAGGCGCGGCGATGCGTATCGTCTTTATGGGAACGCCGGACTTTGCTGTGCCGACGCTCGATGCCCTCCTTGCGGCAGGGCATGATGTTGCGTGCGTCTATACCCAACCGCCGCGCCCTGCGAACCGGGGCAAGCGGGAAACGCCATCACCTGTCCATGCGCGTGCTGAGGCTCTGGGGATAGAGGTCAGGCACCCCGCCAAGCTGCGCGATCCTGCCGAGCAAGCGGCGTTCGCTGCGCTTAATGCCGACGTCGCTGTTGTGGCAGCCTATGGCCTGATCCTGCCGCAAGCGGTGCTTGATGCGCCGCGTCATGGCTGCCTTAACGTCCATGCCTCGCTGCTGCCACGCTGGCGGGGGGCGGCGCCGATCCAACGGGCCATCCTTGCCGGCGACCGGGAGACGGGTGTCGGCATCATGCAGATGGAAGCCGGGCTCGACACTGGGCCGGTGCGGTTGGAGGGGCGCACACCAGTGGACGCCAAGACCGCCGGCGAGCTGACCGCAGAGCTGGCACAGATGGGCGCGGAGCTGATGGTCCGCGTGCTTGGCAAGCTGGAAGCCTACCCGCCGGTGGTTCAGGCCACCGAGGGGGTGACGCATGCGCCAAAGATCCTGAAGGATGAGGCCCGCATCGACTGGAATCTCTCCGCCGTGCAAGTCGAACGGATGGTGCGTGCCTTCGCGCCCTCGCCTGGCGCCTGGTTCGAGGCCAATGGCGAGCGGGTGAAGCTGCTCGCCGCTGATGTTGTGCCGCCCGATGGGGCCCAGCCCGCGCGGCCGGGAACCATCATCGATGACCGGCTGGTTATCGCCTGCAATCCGGGTGCGATTCGCGCGCGCACCGTCCAGCGCGCTGGACGCGACGCTATGAGCGCGGACGAATTGCTGCGCGGCTTTGCGCTGCCCCCAGGGATGCGGCTCGACTGATGCCGCGTTATCGCCTCACCCTCGAATGGGACGGGCGGCCCTATATGGGCTGGCAGCGGCAGGAGCATGGGCCGAGCGTCCAGCAGGCTCTGGAGGAAGCAGCGGCGCGCATCACGGAACATGACGTGACAGCCATCGCGGCCGGACGGACCGACGCCGGGGTTCATGCCCGCGCGATGCCTGTCCATTTCGACAGCGAAAAGGCACTGACGTCATTCCGCATGATGGAAGCGCTCAACGCGCAGCTGCGCCCGCACCCAATCGCGGTGATCGATTGCCGCGAGGCTGACGCCGAGTGGCATGCGCGTTTCTCATGCACCGGGCGCATCTATGATTATCTGATTATCAATCGACGCCCACCTTTGACGCTGGAGGCCGGCATGGCCTGGCGGGTCACGCATGACCTTGATGCAGAAGCGATGCACGAAGCGGCGCAGCGGCTGGTGGGCCAGCATGACTTCACCACCTTCCGGTCCGCCCACTGCCAGAGCGCGAGCCCGGTCAAGACACTCGACCGGCTGGACGTGGCGCGCACCACCGACCGCATCATGATCCGCGCAGAGGCACGGAGTTTCCTCCACCATCAAGTGCGCTCCATGGTCGGCTGCCTGATGATGGTCGGGCGCGGCCAGTGGAGCGCGGACGATCTTTCCTCCGCTCTCGTGGCCGCCGACAGGCAGGCACTCGGGCAGAATGCACCGCCCGACGGGCTCTATTTCGTCGGCGCGCGCTACGAATAATTTAGATAGAAAACAGTTTCTTAAGGCTCTTTTCGAGCATGAAGAACTGCCAGATTTGGCGGCCGTGATCGATCCGGCCGGACTGGTGGGCCGTGACGAGGCGGTCGATGGCCCGCATGTCGAACCAGCCCGTGGCGGCGAGTGTCGGTGATGCGCCGAGCGCCCGCGCCTCTTCCGCCAGCCCTTTGCGGAACCAGGCGGTCAGCGGCGTGACGAAGCCCATTTTCGGGCGATAGAGGATATCGCGCGGTAAGGTGCGTTCCATCGCCCGCTTCATCAGCCATTTGCCGGTACCACCACGCACGCGCATGTTGGCCGGCAAGGTGGCCGCGAATTCGACAAGATGATGGTCAAGCAACGGCTCTCGGGCTTCGAGGCTGACCGCCATGCTCATCCGATCGACCTTGGTCAGGATGTCACCCGGCAGCGCGATCATCATGTCGGCATATTGCGCCCGATCGAGCGGCTCGGCGGCGGGCGCGGCGCGCATTGTGCGCCACCAGCGTTCCTCCGCGCTATAGCCGCGAATGCGTGCACGCATGGAATCGCTGTAAAGCTCTGCCCGCATATCCGGCCCGGTCACGCCAATGGCGAGAGCATAGGCTTCTTCGCCAGACCGAGCGAGGCCGGTCAGCGTCGCCTTGGCGCGCAAGGGACGTGGCAACCAGTCCATCTGCGGCAGCGCTCGCCCAAGCGGACCAAGCAGTGTGCGGCGAAGGGCGGACGGGATCCAGCGGCGGACCCGTTCCTCCTGATGCTGAAAGACGAGCCGGCGATATCCGGCGAAAGCCTCATCCGCGCCGTCGCCGGAGAGGGCAACCGTTACTTCCTCGCGCGCCAGCTGGCTAACGCGATAGGTGGGCAGCGCCGAGGCATCGGCAAAGGGCTCATCGAAATGCGCGGCGACAGTATCGGCAATCGCGAAGTCCTCCGACGAGACAATGCGCATGCGATGATCGGTGGCGTAGCGACGCGCGATGACATCGGCATAGCGCGTCTCATCGAGCACGGCCTCGTCAAAGCCGATCGCACAGCTGTTGACCGCATGTGGGCTCGCCTCGGCCATCAGCGCGACGACTGTGCTGCTGTCGACACCGCCCGAGAGGAAGGCACCCAACGGAACATCCGAGACCATGCGGCTGCGCACGGCGGCGCGCAGCAGCTGGAAACAATGCTCTTCCGCTTCCCCGACACGTGCGGTGATGCGGCGGGAAAAATCGAGCGTCCACCAGCGCTGCGGCGCAGGCATCGGCTTGCCACGGCGAATGTGAAGATAATGGCCGGCAGGAAGCTTCCTGATCCCCGCGACTATGCAGGCATCGTCCGGTACATAGCCAAAGGCCATAAAGTCCTCGACCGCCGTCGCATCCGCCTCGACTCTAAGGTTGGGGAGCGCAAGCAGGCCCTTCAGTTCGCTCGCAAAGGCGATGCTGCCGTCGGGCAGCTCGGCCAGAAACAAGGGTTTGACGCCCAGTCGGTCACGCACGAGGAACAGGCTGCCATCGGCCGCATCATGAATGGCAAAGGCAAACATGCCATCGAGCCGCGACAGGCAGGCCGCCCCCCATTGAGAAAAGGCGGCAAGGATGACCTCCGTATCGCCGGCGGTCTGGAAGCGATGGCCGAGCGCGGCAAGTTCGGCACGAAGCTCGCGGTAATTATAGACTTCGCCATTATAGGTGATGGTGAAGCGGCCTTCACTGCCATGCATGGGCTGGGGCGAGCCCGCGACATCGATGATCGACAGGCGCAGGTGTCCGAAGACGACGCCAGGCGCGTGCCACAGCCCGTCCCCGTCCGGCCCGCGGTGGCGCATCGGTGCCAGCATGGCCGCCACCCGCTCCGGCGGGAGCGGGCGCGGCTGTTCAGGATGATAGAGGCCGGCAATCCCGCACATATTCTTGGTCTGCATCCCCCCGTTTCAGACCCTGTTACCCGCTCGTGTCGCGCGAAGTCGAGACACAGTTGCGCAATCTATCGCCCGGCAGATGCCGCCAAGAGGGCTTCGGGCCCGCCAGCAGCGGTAACGAAACGTTCGATTGTCGCGCGCGCCTGTGCCCCCTGCGCCGAGACGATCATCGCATAGGTGCGCTCATCCCCGCCGGTGAAGCGCGCGCGCAGCACGGCGAGCTTCACCTGGCCCGGGCTGGCAGTGACACTTTCGCCGACGCGGTAAAGGGTTAGAATGTCACGAAAGTTCCCGTCCTTAGCGATCCGGTCCACGCGCGCAGGGCCGAGCGGGGCGAGGCGTTCGCCCCATGCCCAGTCGCTCTCGGGATCAACTGCGCCTTGGCCGTAGCCGACCGGTTCTGCCCCCTCGCTTTGACGGGCATAGGCGACAAGAACGAGATCGACAGTAGCGCCGTTGGCGTCAGCATAACGGGCGTCGAGGCGGGCATCTTCGCCATCGAAGCGGGCACGCCAATCCGTGGAAGCGGCGGGGGCCTGCATCCAGCCCGCGACGGCTGGGGCTGAGGGCGCACCGAGCGGTGCGGCAGTGGCCGAACCGATCACGCCAGCAGCGACAGGAGCGACGACGGCGAACGCCACCAGCGGCGCAACCAACGCCATCTTGGCACCACTGCGTGGGAGGATGGTGGAGAGGCGGGCAGCATCAACCGGCACCTCTTCAGGATTACGGTCAAACCAGGGGCTGGCGGCCCAGCCGACGATGGCGATGACGAGGCCGAAGAATATCCAGCCATAGATCAGGTGATCTGCGCCGACAGCGAACTCGGTGCCCCATTGCTCCGCCATCCAGATGGTGCCGTAGGCGCGCACGCCGTTTGCGAGCACCGGCACGACCATCGCAAAGACAAGAAATGCGGCACGGCGCTGCCAGCTCTTGAACAGGAGATGGGCCGCAAGCACTGAGAGCGCGGCCATAGCGACGAGAAACTTCACGCCAGAACAGGCCTCCGCTACCGCGAAATAGCCAGCCGGCGTGGTGATGAAAATGCCCTCGATATAGGCGGGGATGCCGGTGAAGCGCAGCAGCGCCATCGACATGTCAGCGGTCAGCATCTGCATCGGCGGCACCAGTTCCTCGCCGAACGGTATCATGAAGAAGGCATAGAAAATCGGGAAAGCGAGGCCCCAGGCAATCTGCGGGCCAAGCAGCGCCGGAACCGTCCCCTGCAGCATCAGGATCAGGCCGAGATGACGGGCGAGGCTGACGCTTGCAGCATCACCAATGAACCAGACAAATGCGCCGCCAGCGACCCACAAGAGGCCGGGAAGCCAAGGTCGCGGGGTAAGCTTCGCCAACTCGTCGCGCCGCAACCACACCAGCCACCCGATAATCGGCGGCAGGAAAATGCAATGCGCGAACGTAGAGCTGTTTAGCCAGACCGAGACGAGGTGCACAGCATCCCGCACGAACAGGATCAAGATCAGCGCCCATACGGCGCCAAGCATCACCAGCGGGTGTTTCCAATGTGACGGGATGGTCATGTGACAAGCCCTTTGAGTGGTGCGAGACGGGCGTCCCAGCCGTAGCATTCAATCATGCGCTCACGCGCAGCCGCACCCATGGTGGCGGCACGACGGCTGTCCGATCCGAGCGCGACGAGGGCGGCGGCTGTCGGCCCCGCGCCATCTGCGACGATCAGGTGGGTGCCATGCTCGGCATCAATCCCTTCGGCTGCGCCGGGTGAGGCGACCACGGGTCGAGCCATGGCCATGGCCTCGAGCAGCTTGTTCTGAACACCGCGTGCAAGCGCGAGCGGAGCGACGACGGCATCGGCCGCAGCGAGCCAGGGACGAACATCCGGCACCTCGCCCGTCACGATCACGCCGGGTAGATTCGCCAGCGCCCTCACATCGCCCGTCGGCGCGCGTCCAACGATGGCGAACCGCGCCTCCGGTTCGGTTTCGCGCCAGCGCGGCAAGATGGTGCGGGCGAAGTTGCTGACCGCTTCGATATTCGGGCGGTAATCCATCTGCCCGGTGAAAACGGCGAGCGGTGCGGTAGCATCGTGCGGCGGCGCAGCGGTCCGGTCAAAACCCCCATCAGGATCGAAGAAGGCGGTGTCGATGCCGTTGCCGATGGCCAACACGCGCTCCGCTCCAAGCCCGCTGCGCGCACGGAACAGCGCGGCCTCGGCCTCCGTTACGAAGGTCGCGGCATCGGCGGCCCGGGCGTGGACTGCTTCCCAACGCGCAAGCAGACGGCCCTCGCGCCGGTTGACGATACCCATTGGCGACAGCGCACCAGCAGCAGCGCCGAACTGTTCGAACTTGGCGGAATCGACGTCGACGAAATCCGTTACGATCCGGCCGGCAAAATCCGCACGCGAGGGGAGAAAGGCAGCCATCTGACCGGAAAAGGCGACAATCGCCGAGATGGGACGGTTGGCGAGGATGGTTCGCACGTCGCGCGCCAGTGCGCCATCGCGGAACGCCTCAACCGAGGCGGGGGTACCCCTGAAGAGCGACCGCAGAACGGCCATCGGCCGCGAAGTCTGGCGGATTCGAAAGGCAAGCGACGCATAGTCCCCCGCCATATGATCTCGGGCCACCGCAGCTTCGCTTTCACTGTCAGCAAGCGCGGCAACATGAACCGGTGCAATGGTGCGAAGCGCCTCTGCAATACGCCAGCTGCGGATGCGGTCACCACGGTCTGGTGGCCAGGGCGCACGGTGCGCGAGGAACAGGATTTCGCTCATCCCAGCTGCCTCGCGATTACGGGGCCGACCCGGTTGGCTAGCCACAGCGGCAGTCGCTGCCAGCCATTGACCATCAGCCTATATTTGGCGCTGGTCGGGTTCATGTCCCGCACTGTGCCGTTCGCTGACCAATGGGCGTAAGCGAGCGGCACCCCCTCGAACCCCCAATTCTTCTTGTAGGCGGCGGGGCCACTGCCGGTTTTCGAACGGCCGAAGTCGAAGCGGGCCATTCCACACTCCCGGGCATGGCCCATCAGCGCGAAATACATGCGCTCATTGGCGCGAAGGCTCCTCGCATCCCGCGTGCCGCCTCCCCAATAGGGCATGACGCTGCCGCGCCAGTACAGACTGAGCACGCTCGACTGCGGCGCGCCATCCTGTGTCACTGTCAGTATATCGGCATCATCTCCAAAGGCATCGAGCACAGCATCGAACAGGCGGCGGGGGAAGACCGGCGTACCAAGATTGCGGACGCTTTCGGCATACACGGCGTAATGCGCGTCGCGCGCCCGGCGATCGCGGCCAACCGTAACGCTGAGCGGCGCGGCCAGCCCTTTACGCACTTCCGCGCGATGCTTGCGCGGAATGGCGGCGAGTTCCTCTTCGTCAGTGGCGGCAAGCGGCCGTTCAAAGCCAAGGTGGCTATCCCGCACAACTGCCCATCCGTTCGGCATAGTCCCGCCACGCAGTTCGATCGACGATAGGCCTAGCGAAGTGGCAAGATCGCGAGCCGCCGTAGCGAGCGCCTCTGCTGTTGCTTCATCATCGGCGAGGATGCCGCCGCCTACGGCAAAGCCGCTCGATATCAATGCCGATCCGAACAGACGGGAACGAATATGGTGAAGCGGTAGCAGGCCGATGATGGTCCCGGCTGGATTGCGCGCCACCAAGGGGTGCCAGCGATGGCCAGCGGCTGTCTCTATCGCCCTGCCCCAACGCGCACTGTGAAAAGGCGTTGCGCGGGCGTGTGCAGCCACAAAGGCTTCGACATCGCTGTCAGCGCCGGCAAGGCCGACAACAGGTGCGGCGTTCATGCCGCGGCCTTGAGCGCGGGGCGCTCCGCAATGCGCGCGGCAAGCGCATCCATCCTTTCCCACGGAAAATCGCGAAGCAACCGTTCGAGCTTGGCTTCCATCGCGTCAAGTCGGGCGTAATGTCGAAGCTTCGACTTCAAGGGCGCGTTGGTGACACGCGGCTGCGCGGGATCAACTTCCCAGGGGTGAAAATAGGTCAGTGCCGGTTCACCCCGCGCATTAACCTGCCGGATCGCCCACGCGCTGAAAGCATAAGGGAGAAGGCGAAAGAATCCGCCGCCGCCAGCGGCCAAGGTGCGACCGCCGATCTCAGCCGTAGTGACGGGGATTTCCAGCATGGGCGAGTCAGCCACAGGGCGCCAGGCGAAACGCGGGCTTTCCGGCCAGCCATAATGGTCATGTCGGACAGGCGCGACGCTGGAGGTATAAGCATAACCCCCTTCGGCCAGCACTTCGTGCGCCCAAGGGGTGCGGCGGTCGATCGAAAAGCTCGGGGCGCGATAGCCGGTCACGGCAACGCCGCCCGCATCCTCGATGATGGCGCGGGCCTTGGCGAGATCAGCAGCAAATTCGCGGGCGTCCATCAGGAACACCCGCTTATGGTCATAACCGTGACTGGCAATTTCATGCCCTGCGTCGGCGATACGGCGCACCAGTGCGGGCGCCCGTTCGGCGATCCAGCCCAGCAAGAAGAAAGTGCCCTTGACGCCTGCCCGATCGAACAGCGCAATCACCCGATCGGTGTTCGCCTCAAACCGATGCTCGAGCCCGTCCCAGTCGCTGCGCGCGATACTATGTTCGAACGCGCCGACCTGGAACCAGTCCTCTATGTCGACTGAAAGGCCGTTGACGGGTGGATGGGCCATGACGGGCACACTCAGGCGGCGCGACCGTGCAGTTCGCGCACCTCCGCCTCATCCTGTTCGACCCACCGGATCAGCAGACCCAGAATGCGACGGATGGCAGCGTCCTGTTCTTCGCAACGCGCTTCCAGCGCCACAAGCTGAGCACGCAACGCCTCCAACTCGATGTCATCAGCTAACGGCAATGCTGGCTCTGGGGTCGCCGAGGCCTCAGGCTCGGCCGGGATATTGACGACCGGCGGTTCAGCGAAATCCGCCACGGTAAAGCCGGGGGCGGGCATTTCCGGCTGTGCCGAGCGGGCAAAGACCGGCTCCTGTGCGGACGGCTGTTGCGGCTCGGAAACGGGAGGCGGAGGAGCTGCCTGCATCTCGGCAACCACAGGCGCGACAGGCGTAGCAGCGGCGGCGGCAGCGCGCGGCGCCGGTGCCTCCACCAACTCAGCCGGCGAAAGGCCCATGTCGGCCACAACCGCACGCACATCATCGCCGGACAGCTCATGCAGTTCCTCGACCGCTCCATAGAGCAGCAGACGGCTGGCAATGGTGTTGACGCGGCGCGGGATGCCGGCACTTGCCTTCCACAATTCGCCGTAGGCAGCCGGCGCAAAGACCGGATCCTCACGCCAGCCGACAAGGCTGAGGCGGTGGATGAGGTAAGGCTCAACCTCCTCGGGCAGCATCGCTTCAAGGTGATGGGTAGCAATCACACGCTGGCGCAGCTGTTCGAGCTGCGGCGAAGCGAGTGTCTTGCGGAACTCCGGCTGCGCCAGCAGGAATATCTGCAGCAGCGAGGTTTCGCCGAGCTGGAAATTGGACAGCATGCGCAATTCTTCGAGCGCACTGACCGCCAGATTTTGCGCTTCATCGACAATCAGTAGCACGCGGCGGCCAGCCCGGGCTTCCTCATGGAGGAATGTTTCAATGGCAGCGAGCGCGTCTGACTTGGCAGGGCTGGCGATAGCGATGTCAAAGGCATCAGCGACTAGGCGCAGAAGATCAGCGTCAGCGACCTGGGTCGAAACCAGCCGCGCGGCCGTAAGCCGCGAGGGATCAACCGATTCCATGACATGGCCGACCAGCGTGGTCTTGCCCGATCCGACCTCGCCGGTGATGACGATGAAGCCTTCTCCCTGTGCAAGACCATAGCCCAGATAGGACATGGCGGTGCGGTGGGTCGCGCTTTCGAACCAGAAACGCGGGTCCGGCGTCAGCTGGAATGGGCGTGCCGAAAAGCCGTAGAATTGTTCGTACATGCTGGCTCTCTAATCCTGTTAAAGCCTGTGGGCGGCCGCTGAACGTCCTAGAAACTGTACCGAAGGCCGAGCAGCGCCGAAGCAAAGCTCTGCGGATCGAAACCTTCCTGATCGATGGCGTTGAAAGCCACCGCCGCTGTACCGGTGAGACGCGGACGGAACTCATGGTTGAGCGCGGCCGAGGCACCTGCGGAAATGGTATCCCCCTGGCCAAGGCCGCTGAAGAACCACGTCGAATAGGCGCTGCCGGTAAAGGCTGTGCGTTCATCTATCGGGCGGGAAGCCGTCAGATAGGCAAACAGCGTTTCATCAACTGCGCCATCGAGCCCGGGGATACCGACAATGCCCTGGGCTTTGTATGTGCGACGGTCATAGCCAAAGCCGACTCCCACGTCCCAAGGCCGCATGCGGGTGGACATGGAGAGGACGGCGCCGCGATTGCGGAAAGCAAAGCCGGTGATGTTGCCGAGTGTCGGCACAAGGCAGGTTCCACCGCCCTGCCCAAAGGCGCAGCCGCCCAAAGTCCCGTCAATCGGATTGCGGCCGATGACAAGGTCGGTGGGCAGTGCGGCAAGTCCGCTCGACAGCTGGCGACCTGTGGTCGACAGATTGTCATAGACGGCAAGCTGATAGGCCGTGTCGCGGCTGGCCTGGAAGCTCCAGCTACCGGTATATGTCCAGTCGTCATAGCGACGGCCGACGCGTGCTTCGACAGCCATGCGGCGCGACGGGCGATAAAGCACACCCGCATCCCAGATGAGGCCTGAGGTATCGAAAGCGATGGCGCGTGGCACGCTGGTATCCGAAACCAGACGGCCAGCGGCATCAAGCACTGGCTGCCCGCCGGCATTGCGCAGCGGTTGCCGGAAGCTGACTTCGATATCCTCGTAACCGACGCCACCGACCAGGGCGAACCTCGGCGTGACCGGAAGAGTGAGGTCAAGCCGCCCGAACATGCCGTCATAGCGCTGGTCTAGCTGACCCGATTGCTCACGATCCCAGCCGCCCGAGAGGCGCCAGCCAAATGGCATCCGTCCAGGACGCATCCCGATGCTGGCAATGGCGGCATGATTGGTCGATTCATCGAAAGCGCCAACACGCGGGGTGCCCGGTGTCAGCACGGTTGCAGCATCAATCTCTGCCTTGGAGTAGCCAAAGCGATAAGCCGCACCGACATCGACATCCCCTATGCGGCGGCCAAAAGTCGGGCCGGCATAGACCGAATAGATTGTCGCGCTGTTGCTTCGGTCGCCAACGCCGAAATCGGCACTGCCGCCACGCGGATCAACACTGGCACGGCTGGCGAGCGCACCGCCCTCCAGCGCAAATCCTTGCGCAACATCGAAACGGCCGCGCACGACACCTGAAAGAATGTCATTGTTCCCCAGCGGGTCATCCCAATCGATGCGCCGTTCATAGCGAACATCAGCAGCAAGACGCGCACGACGCGTCGCAATCTGGGATTCGACGCCAACCGCCACAGTCGAATAGGTCAGTACATCGTTGGTGCCGCCATTGAGCTGGGCGCTCAGAATTTGCCCGACTTCGATATAGGGCGTCACTTCAACGCGTGGACGGGCAGACCTGCGGGCGTCATCGCGCGCCGATGTGACATCGCCGGCTCCGTCCGCCACCGCGGCATCCTCGGGAACCCCGAAGTTGACGACCGGCGGAGGCGCTTCATCGCGCACCATCTGCGCGTGCGCGGGCGAACCCGCCGCAAGCGCCGCGACAACGAGCGCCGATGCGCCCGCGAAGCGGGAGAGAGAGATCCGGGCCATGGTCAGCCTCCTTCACCATAATAGCTGCCGAAGCGGCGCCCTTCGGGAGTGAAGCGCACGCGGTTGAGCAGCAGAGAAATGCCTTCATGCTGGCCGATGAGGCCGATACCATCGCGCAGGGCGGCCTCGCGCGTGACATCCGCACGAACCACCACCAGCACCTGCCCGCAATGATGGGCAATCACACCCGGCGAGGAGGCGGCCAGCAGCGGCATTGAATCGAAAAGAATAATCCGGTCAGGAGCGTCTGCTTGAAGCCGGTCGAGCAATTCGGCCATGCGCGTCGAACCAAGCAATTCGGTGTCACGCACATCCTGCGCACCAGAAGGCAGTACAGCGAGGCGTGGCATGTCTGTCGGGATAACGCATTGTGCCAAATCGACCGCAGGATCAGCCAGCGCATCCATGAGACCAAGGCCCGGCGTGAGCCCAAGCTTTCGGCAGACGTCCCCGCGCGCCGGATCACCATCAACAAGGATGACCGAGGTATCCTGTTCCGAGGCAAGGCTGAGCGCGAGATTGAGGCAAGAAAAAGTCTTGCCTTCATCAGGCTGGGAAGAGGTGACGAGAATGCGCCGGCCGTGCGTGAGCACGGGGGCCGCGCGCAGCATCTGGCGCTTGACGATGCGGAACTCCTCCGCGATCGCGCCAGCATTGCTGTCGGGATCAATCAAACCTTCGCTCGCCAACAGCGCACGGTCAATCGTCTGCTGCGGTGCAGCTGGGACGAAGCGGCGGTGCAGCACCGGCGGGCCAGCGCGCGGCGACACAACCGGGACTGGAGCGGGATCGACGGTGGTGGTCGGCAAAGCCGCCGCTGCTTCCGCAACACGTGCAGGCTTGCGGTCTGCGCGCGGTGGGCGCCGTTTGACCGGAGCATCCACCACAGTGCCGCTTTCGATCTGACCAGGGTCGACACGGCGCAGCTGGCCACCGAAATCGAAACGCTGATCCGCACGTTCAAGCAACGAACGCTTTGGCTTGGCTGGCTTCATCTCGGTCATTTGCTCGTCTTTCTTTCCCATGCCCGGATCAACCGACGGTGCTGCGCTGGAAGAATTCGACCGCGAGCAGCACCACACAGAGCCCGGCAAGGCCGCCGCCGGCCGCCACGAAGCGGGTCAATCGCTTGCGACGATGCGCCTGAAGCTCAGCAGTCAGAATTTCCGTAACGGAGCCCAAAACCGGCAGGCCGGAAGCACGAGCAAGGCGCGCAGCCGTGGCATAAGTGCCCTGCACCTGGCTGATGGCAAAGGCGGCGGCACCGCCCGCACCCAGTGCCGCAAACAGCACGCCAATGAGGAGCAGGGGCTTGTTCGGCGCTGATGGTGTGGTCGGGACCGAAGGCGGATCCAGGACCGTGATACGTACTGCATCGGCTGTGCTTTCGGCAGCGCCGCGAAGGCGCAATTGCTCGCGCCGCGCGACCAGCCGGTCATTCTGATCCTTGAGGACATTATAGTCCCGGTTAAGCCGGTCATATTCGGCCGCAACAGCTGGTTCTTGAATGCGGCGGGCGTTGATCTGCGCGACCTCAGCCGCGAGTTGCGCACGCCGGGCGTTGAGCGCGTTTCGCTGAGCAACAAGGCCGGCATAGACGGGGTTAGAAATTGAACCGCCACCACCGCCACCTTCGCGTGCGGCCTGGGCGCGCAGCGCCGAAATCTGGGATAACAGCGCTATCACGTCTGGATGCTGGCCTGTGAGGCCGCGGGCGCGCATGCCGGCCAGCTCGGCTTCCGCCGAAGCGAGTTGCTGACGCGCAACGCCTACGCCGGTCGAGCCGATGCCGCCTCCGGGCGAGGACGGCGGGGTTGCCGCAATCTGGCCATTGAGCGCGATGATTTGCGTTTCGATCTGCGTGAGTTCTGCACGTGCGGCATCAATCCGCGCGCTAGGCGAGCCGATGCCGGGCAGCATGCCAAGATTGCGCGATTCAAACCCTGCCCGAGCGCTTTCGGCCTGAGTCAGCTTGGTCTGCGTTTCGAGTATTTGCTGGTCGAGGAAGCGGATGCTCTGCTGCGCATCGGCGGCACCATCGCGGATGCCGCTGTCACGAAATTGGGCGATCATCGCTTCGACGACACGCGTGACCATCGCCGCATTCTCGGCATTGCTGCGTCCGCCGCCACCCAAGGTGACAGTGATATCGATGCCATTGTTCGGTGTGGTCGTGATCTTGGTGTTTTTCTGTAGATCGGCCGCAGCGGAGGCGCGCGCGCGATCATCGGCGGCGGCATCAACAATCCCTGCGGTCACCACCACCTGCTGCAGATTGCGTTCCGATGCGATGGAATCCTTAAGCTGGTCGAACCGACGCTGCTGATCCATCGGGTTGCTGACCGGATCAGGCACCACGTCATTGACCGCAACGAGGATGCGTGCACTCGATTCATAGCTGTTGGGGATGATCGCCACGACCAGCCATCCGATCAGCGCAACGACCCAGGCGACAGCCATAGCCAGCCAGCGGCGCTGCCAGACACCGTGGAGAATGATCTTCAATTCATCGATCAGCGAGTTCATCGGTCGGTTTCAGCTTTCGCGTAAGGGGCTTCAGCAGCGCGGATCAAAATGAGCTTTCGGGGATGATGATCACGTCGCCCGGTTGCAGCCGGACATTGGCGCTGGTGTCCCCACGCCGGATGAGATCATTGATCCGCAGAGAATATTCCTGCTGCCGACCGGTGGCGCGGTTGAAGCGGACAAGGCGCGCGCGGTTTCCGGCAGCATATTCGCCAAGCCCGCCGACGGCGATCATCGCATCAAGCAGGGTCATGTTGGCACGGAAAGGCAAGGATGCCGGTCGCTCGGTCGCACCTATGACCCGAATCTGTTGGGAGAAAGTCCCTGTCGCCTGATTGACGATGACCGAGACGATAGGATCATTGATGTAACGTGACAGCTGGATGCGAATATCCTGCGCCAGCATGGTGGGCGTCTTACCTACAGCCGGCATGTCCGTGATCAGCGGGGTAGTGATGCGGCCATCTGGGCGCACCTGAACCCGCCCGCCCAGTTCCGGGTTACGCCACACGAAGATGGTCAGTTCATCAAGCGGACCAATGACATATTCCTCACCAGGCCCGTCTTGACCGGACACGAAGGAAGCGGGCGGGAGCTCGGCCCCACCGCTGCGACCGCCGGCGCAACCGGTCAGTGCCACGGCTGCAAGACTAACGCCGGCAATCAGACCGCGGCGCAAGGAAGCAATCTTCATCACATTCATCCTTCGTCGTCGCGGAGCTGAGCCGCCACGCCGAAGCGATCAGGGCACAGGTCCGCCCATCCCGATTGCCAGCGAAGGGTGAATATAGCGTTAGGATTGAAGAGCAGCCGTTCTGAACGGCAACCCCAGAAATCAGCCGAGAACGAGCTCTGCGGCAGGCGGATGGCCAAGGAATGCGGCCGGGCTGGCGCTGGCGCCATAAGCGCCGGCCATGAATAATGCCACGAGATCACCGACATCAGCGCGCGGCAGCATCACAGCATCACCGAGCCTGTCGAGCGGTGTGCATAGGCAGCCGACAACATGAGCGACCTCTTCGCCCGCGGCGCCCAATTTGCTAGCAACGGCAATGGGATAGTTGCGGCGTATAACGGTGCCGAAATTGCCTGAAGCGGCCAGCTGATGATGAAGGCCGCCATCGGTAACGAGAAATATCTCGCCATGGCTGACCTTCCGGTCGACAATGCGCATCAGATAGACGCCGCACTCTGCAACGAGATAACGGCCCAATTCCATTGCGAAGATGGTGTCGGCGAGACTTTCGGCGCGCGCGTCAAGCGATCCAGCAAGCCGATCTCCAACAAAGCCGACATCGACAGCCGAATCACCCGGAAAATAGGGAACACCCAGCCCGCCGCCGATATTGACCAGAGGAGGCACGGCGCTGACGGCATCGGCCAAACGACCCGCCAGCGTGATCGTCTGCGCTTGGGTGTCGGCAATGGCTTCGGGATCGAGCGCCTGGCTGCCCGCAAAAATGTGAAAGCCCCGCCAATCGGCCCCGGCAGCAATAATGTGGCGGACCAAATCGGGGACACGTTCGGCATCGACGCCGAACGGCTTGGCGCCACCACCCATGCGCATGCCCGAACCCTTCAAGTCGAAGTCCGGATTGACGCGCACCGCGATTCGCGGCGCGATGCCGATGCTATCGGCAATGGCGAGCGCCCGATCAACCTCCCCTTCGCTCTCGGCATTGAGCGTCGCGCCGGCGTGGATCGCGGCTTCCAGTTCGCGGTTGCGCTTGCCCGGCCCGGCAAAACTGATGTGATCCGCCGCCATGCCGGCTGCCAGCGCCTTGCCCAATTCGCCAGCCGAAGCGACGTCAAAGCCGTCAACGACATGGCGCATGGCATTGAGGACGGCAGGATGGCTGTTCGCCTTGATCGCATAATGGATCAAAAGCCCTTCCGGCATCGCAGCACGAAGCCCGGCGACACGGGCGCGAGCGATGGCAAGGTCATAAACGAACAGAGGCGTTTCTCCAGCCTGCTTCGCCAGCGCATCGGCCCGTTCCCCGCCGATCAGCAGCATGCCTTCGGGGTCGGGCAAGAAATCAGACGGTATCGCCCCATGCGGCTTGGCCTTGATCTCGCTCATATGCCAATCTCCGAAAGGGCTGCGGCGGTGATGCCTGTACGGTCGAGCTTACCATTTGGATTGCGCGGCAATTCACTGCGAATGAGTAGATGGCGCGGCTGCATGAAATTAGGAAGGTCGACACGCAAACGACTGCGCAGATCATCCTCAATCGAAGCAGGATCGGCAGTACTGGAAGGACGCAGCACAATCGCGATCGCCTGACCCAATGCCGGGTCGGGCACACCCAGCGCCACAGCTTCGGCGACAAGACCCGTTGCGACCACGGCTTCCTCCAATTCGGTCGGGCTGATGCGGTTACCGCTCGACTTGATCATCTCATCATCGCGTCCGACGAATGTGATGAAACCCTCCGCATCCGCCTTTGCCTTGTCCCCCGACCAAACAGCGATGCCACCGTAGCGGGAATGAGCTGGAGCAGGCTTGAACCGATGCGCCGTGCGATCGGCATCCTGCCAATAGCCCTGCGCGACCAGTGGGCCGCAATGGACAAGTTCACCCGGTTCGCCGGGTCCAGTCGGGCTGCCATCGGATCGGACGATGAGGATTTCAGCATGGGGTATCGCCTTGCCTACCGATTCGGGGCGGGTATCGATGAGTGCGGGATCGAGATAGGTCGAGCGGAAGGCCTCTGTGAGACCGTACATTGCGAAGATGCGGGCATCTGGAAACAGCTCCCGCAGCCGCGCGACCATCGGTCGGGTTAGCGCACCACCACTGTTGGTGAGACGGCGCAAGCGTGCAGCTGTATCCGCTGGCCATTCACATTCGAGCAATTGGACCCATAGCGGCGGAACGCCTGCGAGCGTCGTCGCTCCGAAACGTTCTACTGCTCGCACCACCTCCCGCGCAGTCAGATAGTCGACCGGCGCCACGCTGGCGCCCGCATACCAGGCCGAAAGCAGCTGGTTCTGACCATAATCGAAACTGAGTGGCAGCACGCCGAGCAGCCGGTCAGCGCTGCCGAGGCCGAGATAGGTGGCAACGCTCTCCGCACCGAGCCACAGATTGGCACTGGAGAGCATCACGCCCTTGGGTCGACCGGTGGAACCCGAGGTGTAGAGGATAGCCGCTAGATCAGCCGGGTCACCGGACGAAGGCGGGAGCACCGCTTTTGCCGAGAGCACCGCATCGGCACAAGCGCCATCATCGGCAAGGATGCAATCAGCCGGCATATCGCCATGCTCCAGCGTCCCGGCGCGGGCGGCGTTACACAGCAATAGCCGGGCGCCACTGTCGCATAGGATATGCGCCACTTGTGCGCGCTTGAGCAGCGGATTGACCGGCACATGCACCAACCCCGTCCGCACCGCCGCAAGCGGCATGAGAGCCGCAATCCAGGTTTTGCCCAGCCAGGTCGCCACCCGATCACCGCGGGCAAAGCCATGCGCCGCAAGCCAGGCGGCAAGCGCACCGACCCTACGGTCCAGTTCCCGATAATCGAATGCACCGTCTTTCATCAGAAAAGCCGGAGCATCACCACGACCACGGAGCGCGAGATGGTCAATCGGCCAGATAGGGTTGCTTAATGCATCGGACATAAAAGGTCGGCGATTATCCGTCGGGGCGAAGGGTGCGGGAAGCGCATAGATGATGGCACTGGGTGAATATCATTCTAACTTTGCCGATGCGAGGGACGCTGGCGAGGGGCTGTTTGATGAGGCGGCCCTGCGCTCGCCCTTTGACCGGCTCGACTGGTTTGAGGCTCTGCACCGTGACTGCATGGCGAGCGCAACTCCCTTGATCGGGATATACCGTGAAGGGAAAGTCGCCCTGCGCTTAGTGCTGGCAGTGAATAGCCAGCACATCAGCGCGATGGCCAACTGGTACAGCTTCCTTTGGGGACCTCAATGGGCTGGCAACCCTAGCGCAGCAGAAAAGGGACGGCTGGCGCTGGCGGTTGCGCGCGACCTGCGCAGCCAAGGCGCGATGCTGACCCTTGCGCCGATCGCGGACGCAGAGGATGCCAAGCTGTTGGAAGACGCGCTGCGCACCGCTGGTTGGGATACGGAACGGACCGAAACCGGCCGCAATCATTGGCTCGACACGCAAGGTCGCAGCTTTGACGATTGGTGGGCCGAACGACCTGGCGCGCTGCGCTCCACTGTGAAGCGTAAAAGCGCGAAGAGGGCCGTCGCTATCGCCATCCACCGCGACTTTTCCGATGCGCTTTGGGACGATTATGAGGCGGTCTATCGCGCAAGCTGGAAGCCAGCCGAAGGGCAGCCCCATTTCCTGCGCGCACGCGCCAGAGCCGAAGCGGACAAGGGCACGCTGCGGCTTGGGATAGCACGGATCGACGGGAAACCGGTTGCGGCGCAGTATTGGAGCAGCGATGGTAGCATCGCCTATATCCACAAGCTCGCGCATGTTAGCGAGGCAGAGAGTTTATCTCCGGGCACGCTGTTGACGCATGCGCTGTTCCGCATGGCCTTTGACGAGGACAAGGTTGCGCGCATCGATTTCGGCACCGGTGATGACGGCTACAAACGCGACTGGATGGAGGCTAGTGCTTCGCTGGATACAGTCGAAGCCTGGGATCCGCGCCAGCCCTCGGCATGGCCCACTCTTGGCAAACGAAAGGCCAAGCGGCTTGCCGCACGGCTGATCGAACGCTAGCGCGCGATCGATGGGCCTTCGGTGGCCATGGAGACGGGGATTTCACATGTCTGACGGGGCAGCGATGGTGGAAGCGACAGTGCGCGCGACCCTCGTGGATATCCTCGGAATTTCAGCATCGCGTGCGGCTGCGTTCGATGAGACGACACCGCTGTTCGGTGCACTGCCAGAGCTGGATTCGATGGCGGTGGCGACTTTGCTGACCGAACTGGAAGACCGGCTGGGCATCGCCATCGATGATGATGAGATCGATGTGGACATGTTCGAGACATTCGGCGCCCTTGTCCGTTTCGCCGTTGGTAAGGCGCTTAACTGATTGGCCAGCGGGGGGCGCCATATGGCAGAGCATTGCCTGCGCTTTCCCGGATCGAACGACCAACCGGCCGTGCTGATCGTGCCGCCTCTGTTCGACGAGGCGAACCGGATGCGGCGAACGTTGGTACTAATGATGCGCACCCTCTCGGCACTGGGGACGTCAAGCCATTTACCTGACCTGCCGGGACAGAATGACAGCTTGGTCGATACCGAAGCGGTGTCACTAAACGATTGGCGTTGCGCACTTGCCGCCGTCGCTGCCCAAGAAAATCGACCCATTCTCGTCGCCAGTTGGCGAGGCGGAGCCTTGATTGATGATGCCGTCGCCAATGCGTTAGGCTGGTGGCGAATGGCGCCGATCGCGGGTGCGACAATCGTCAAGGCAATGATCCGCACGCGCATTGCATGCGACAAAGAGAGCGGCCGGCAATCAGGAGCAGAGGCGATCCGTGCCAGTGCAGCGGAAGGGCCTGTTGAACTGGCAGGGAACTTCCTTTCTGCCGCCATGCTTGACGGGCTGGACGCGGCAACGCCGTCGCTGGTCGAGCCGTTGCGGCAGCTCTCTCCGAGCGATGTCGGCGGGAGCGCGCTGTGGCTGCGCGCGGAACCGGGCGAAGATGCCGCCATGGCGGAGGCAATGGCAGCGGACATTCATTCATGGGCAGCGATATGCGCCGCACGCTGAGCTTTTCCGTCGATAGCGCCATCTGCGCGGCGACCCTGGACGTGGCGGCGGGGAGCCATGGTCTACTTATCATTTCAGGCGGCAACGAGATCCGCTGCGGCGCGCATCGTGGCATGGCGCGGCTGGCGGCGCGGGTAGCCGAAGCCGGTCATCCCGTGCTGCGGTTCGATCGCCGCGGCGTTGGCGACAGCGAAGGCGAGAATCTGGGATTCGAACATTCGGCTGAGGATATCGCCGCGGCGATCGAGCTGTTTCGGCGCGAATGTCCGCAACTCACTCACATCACCGCTTTCGGCAATTGTGATGCAGCGACAGCGCTTATCCTGCACCACCATAAGGGCAAACCGGACGCGCTACTGCTCGCCAACCCCTGGACGATCGATATGGCCGTCGAGGCGAGCGAGTCAGATGCGCCTGCCCTGCCCTCTGCCGAAGCGATCCGCGCCCGTTACGCCAAAAAACTGCGGGATCCGCGAGAGTGGCTACGTTTAATGCGCGGCGGCGTCGATCTGGGAAAGCTATGGCGCGGCGTGCGTGCCGCGAGCGCATCGCGCACACCCTCGCCCCTGGCTGAGCGTGTGCGTCAGGCAATCGAACGCATTGACGCGCCAGTGACCATCCTGATCGCCGAACGCGATGCTACAGCCATGGCCTTCATGACCCACTGGACGACGACGATCGATACCGATCGCTACAATTTCAGAATGCAAAGCATAGACAGTACATCGCACAGCTTCGCTGATGGCGAGGCACGGGCATGGCTGGAAGCGCGGGCGCTGGAAGCCTTGTCCACCAGCCCGCAAAACGACGTGTCGGAGCTTTAGCTTCCGAAACCGAAGCCGAGGAACCCGGGAACTGGACCGTTCCAACCGGGCTCGCCATCTGCGTCGCTTTCAGGTTCCAGGTCGGCCTTGCGCGCTTTCGCCTTTGTCGGTTTGGAGTCGACCTTGGGCTTAGTTTCGCGAACTGACTTTTCATTGCGCTCGCGCTCGGACGGCGCCGCCTTTTTCCGGGCTGGCTTAGGCTTTTCGGCATCAGCCTCTTCAGCCTCAGCCGCGGCAGACTTGCTGCTGAAATCGTCAGCCCAGCCAATCTTTACGCCGATCAGCTTCTGCACATTATCTATCGCCTCGGCATCGCGATCGGTGACGAAGGTATAGGCATCGCCCTTCGCGCCCGCGCGCCCGGTCCGACCGATGCGATGGACATAATCGTCCGGATGCCAGGGCGTGTCATAATTGATGACATGGCTGACGCCTTTCACATCAAGGCCACGCGCTGCGACATCAGAGGCGACGAGGATGTTGATTTCCCCCGCCTTGAACCGCTCAAGCTCGGCAATACGGCTCGACTGGTCCATATCGCCATGAATTTCACCGGCGCGGAACCGATCGCGCTTCAATGACTTGGCGAGATCACGGACGGTCGTCTTGCGGTTACAGAAAATGATGGTGGTCATGCCCTCATCCTTGTCGAGGATGCGGTTCAAAACGTCGCGCTTGCGGCGTTCGTCCACCTTTACAAGCCGTTGTGTGATATCGAGGTTGGTGCTCGCAGGCCGCGCCACCTCGACCGACTTCGGGTTATCGAGGAACTTGTCCGCCAGTTTTTTGATCGGCGGCGGCATGGTCGCAGAGAACAGCAAAGTCTGGCGCTGCTTCGGGAGCTTGGTGCAGATTTCCTCGATGTCAGGGATGAAGCCCATGTCGAGCATCCGGTCCGCCTCGTCGATGACGAGGAGGTCACAGCCAGTGAGCAGGATCTTACCGCGCTGGAACAGATCCATCAGGCGCCCGGGCGTGGCGATGAGCACATCGACACCCTTTTCGAGGGCCTTAACTTGATCGCCCATCTGCACGCCGCCGATGAGCAGGGCCATCGAAAGCTTATGATATTTGCCGTATTTCTCGAAATTCTCGGCGACCTGTGCAGCGAGCTCACGCGTCGGTTCAAGGATCAGGCTCCGCGGCATCCGGGCCCGGGCACGGCCGTTGGCAAGGATGTCGATCATCGGCAGCACGAAGCTGGCTGTTTTACCAGTACCCGTTTGCGCGATGGCGATAAGATCGCGCATCATTTGCACTTGCGGGATGGCAGCTGCCTGGATCGGAGTCGGCTCGGTATAGCCCGCCTCTGTCACGGCGCGGAGCAATTCGTCGGATAGGCCGAGGTCGGCAAATTTCATGTGGCGCTGTTGTCCGGGGCAAAGTGGCTTGGCTGCATCTGCATGATGCGCCCGCACTGCTGGTCGGCGCCTAGCTGCATGTGCCGGAAAGTCAAGCAAATTGGGGCGTCTTCCCCCTGCGAGCGAGACGGGTTAGAGCAGTTGCGATGACGGCACCCGACCCTGCCCTGCTCGCCCGCCTTGCCGACCTCCTCGGCCCTAAGGGCTATACCGACGATGGCGAGATGATGGCGCCTTGGCTGTCTGACTGGCGCGGACGGGTGCATGGGCGCGCGGCGGCCATGCTGTCCCCTGCATCGACCAACGAGGTACAGGAGATTGTTCGGCTGTGCGCAAAGGCGGGCGTTCAGCTGACGGTGCAAGGTGGCAACAGCGGCCAATGCGCTGGCGCGACACCGGATGGGAGCGGCGAGGCGCTACTCCTCTCGCTACGGCGGATGAACCGCATCCGTGAGGTCAATGCTTCTGCGCGCCTGCTCAAAGGGGATGCTGGCGTTATCCTCGTTCACGCGCATGATGCAGCAGAGGAAGTGGGCCTGCGCTTTCCACTTACGCTCGGCGGAAAAGGGTCTGCCACGCTGGGCGGCCTCGTCTCGACCAATGCCGGAGGCACGCAGGTGCTGCGCCATGGAACCATGCGCGCCCTGACTGCGGGGCTTGAGGTGGTGCTGCCTGATGGCAGCCTGCTCGACCTGATGACGCCGCTTGCCAAGGACAATCAGGGTCCCGACCCGAAACAGATATTCATCGGTGCGGAAGGAACGCTGGGCATTGTCACCGGCGTCACGCTCAAACTGGTGCCAGCGGTGGCCGCACGCGCGGTCGGCTGGTTCACGGTTGCAAGCCCGCACATGGCCCTGCGGGCGCTGCGTCGAATGGAGGGGCCATTAGGCGACGCATTAGAGGGCTTCGAAATCGTTCCCCAGGTCGCGCTGACCAATGTTGTGGAGCACATCCCTGGCACCCGCGCACCGGTGGAAACGGCCGGCCCTTGGCACGTGCTGGTCGAACTCGTCGCCCATGCCGGAGAGGATGACCCCACCCCCCGACTGGAAACAGCCCTTGCCGATCTGATCGAGACGGGCATTGCGAGCGACGCGACCATCGCCGCAAGCGAGGCGCAGGCAGAGGCTTTCTGGCGAATCCGCGATGCTATTTCCGAGGCCGAACGCGCCATTGGCCCTGCCATACAGCATGACATTAGTGTGCCGGTGGATCGTATGCCCGATTACATCGCCGCCGTGCCGAACAAGGTCGCCGTCGACTTGCCCGGCGCCACATGCCTTGCGTTCGGGCATTTGGGGGACGGCAATGTCCATTTCCATATCCGCCCACCCTCAAGCAGCGATGCCGAGGCCTGGATTGCGGCGAATGGTGAGCAGGCCAGCCGCATCGCCTATGCCGAGGCCGTGGCTATGGGCGGATCGATCAGCGCGGAACATGGCATCGGCCGGGTGAAGCGATCCATGCTTGCCGAACTCGGCGATCCCGCACGGCTGGCGATCCTGCGCGCGACCAAGGCTGCCCTGGACCCTGCGAAGCTACTCAACCCCGGCGTTCTGGTGCCCGACGCGAGCCTGCTTGCCACAGCACCACGAGCGCAATAAAGGCGCTTATTCATGCGCGAAGGGCCCTGAGCCGCCGCACAAACCTGTTCAATGTCCCGGAGTAGCATCCCCATGGCCACCGCGCCCGCCCTTCCCATGTTCTTCAAAGATCTCGTCCCGCTCTCGACTTCGCTTCACAAGGATTGGAAGCTCCAAACTCAGGACAAGGCACCGTTCCTGATCGGTCAACACGCCATTCCGGTGACGATCGACGAGTTCATTCTCGCCGGCCGTTTTTTCCCGATCGTCTTTTCTTCGGGTGCGACGCCAGTGCCACTGGCACTGATGGGCCTCAATGAAGGCGTGAACGTGTTTGTCGATGGTGAAGGCAAGCTTTCAAAGCCGGTCTATGTTCCGGCTTATATCCGCCGCTATCCCTTCCTCCTCGCCCGCCTGCGCGAAGGCGCGGAGGAAATGTCGCTCTGTTTCGATCCGAGCGCACCCGGCGTCGGCGCGGATGTGGACGGCATGCCGTTGTTTGACGGCGACCAGCCCAGCCAGACGACCCAAGAAATCCTCAATTTCTGCGAGCAATTCGAAACCGCTGGCCAGCGCACGCAGGCCTTTGTCGACGAGGTTCTAAAGCTCGACATCCTGATTGACGGTGAAGTCGCCATCCAGCCCGATGGCGCCGAACAGCCCTACATCTATCGTGGCTTCAAGATGATCGACGAGGAAAAGCTGAAAGAACTGCGCGGTGATACGCTGCGCAAGATTTCCCAGAACGGCATTCTGCCGCTGCTCTATGCACACCTCTTCTCCCTGCAACTGATGCGCGAAATTTTCGCCGAGCAAATGGCCGCCGGCCAGATTGCAGTGCAGGTTCCTGCCACCGCCAGCTGACCGAATAGCCGCCCCAAACCGGGCAAGTTGAAGGCCGCTGCACCTTGAAGTGCGGCGGCCTTTATCTTATCTTTCGTTCATCACCCGTTGCCGGCTTCCCCCCCTTTCCGGCGCGGTGATGGCACCCCTTGGGGTGTCCCTCCCTGGACCCTGGCCGCCCCGCGGATTTTTCGCGGGGCGGTTTTTTATTCGGCAGCCAGCGGCCAGCGGGAGCATCCCGCGACATGGTCGGCAGCAGCATGGGCTAGCCTGGCGACGAGATCGCCCATGCGCGCCACCGCCGCCGCATCAAGCTCCCCCGCCGAGTCGAGATAGAGGGCGCGGTCAAATTCAATCTGCACGGCCTCCACGCCCGCCCTACGCCGCCCGTGCCGTTGTATCGTGTATGCGCCGGCATAGGGCGCGTTGCGGGCAACAGTGAGGCCCGCACCCTCCCCTTCCGCCAGCAAGCGGTCGACCAGTTCGCTGGACGCGGTCAGGCCATGGCGATCACCGACCACAAAATGCGGCACAGAGTCCGGCTGAGTGGGCATGGAATGCAAGTCGATCAGCACTGCCCGCCCGCCTCCGGCAACACTCGCGAGGCCGAGCAGACGCTCTATCTCTCCATGCCAGGGGCGGTGGACAGTATTGAGCCGCCGTTCAAGCTCGAACCGGCGCAGCGGTCGCTGCCATAACTCGCCTTCGGGCATCAGGCGGCGTGGCACCAGACCAAGCCCGGCGCGGACGCGGTGCGCGGGCGGGATCCTTGGCCGGTCATCCCCGATCAGCAGGCTATCCCATTCATCCTCCGACCGGTTGAGGTCGATAAAGGCCCGGGCGATGGTCGCGACCAGCACGGAGAAGCCCTGGTCTGCCACAAGGCTGGCAAGCGCGTCGGCATACCGATCCTCCAGCCGTTCGAGCACGGAACGCGGCACCCGCGCCAGCCTGTCCAGTTCGGGCGGATAATGGCGCCCGGCATGGGGCACCGTTATCACCACCGGAACGGTCGGACGCGAGGCGCCGATCAGCCGATAGGGGACGGGAAGCGGTGCATCCATCATCGCACTAAGCACGGCAGGGCGATTCGCCGCAAACATGATCGGTCCACTCTCGCGCAATCGCGTGACGATATGTTAAGCCTCCAGCCGCTATCGGTACGGGCGCCTGCCCGATCGGCGGGCGGAAGGACGCAGGGGAGTGTGCTTTGGCGATGGTTCGCGTGTTGCTGGCCGAAGATGACGAGGCGATGCGCACCTATCTGGCGCGCGCGCTGGAGCGGAGCGGCTATGACGTCAGCACAGCCGCCACCGGGCTGGAAGCGCTCGCGCTGGTCGAATCCGGCACGTTCGACCTGCTGCTGACCGACATCGTCATGCCTGAAATGGATGGGATCGAGCTGGCGCAGAAAGCACAGGCGCTGGATCCGGCCCCGAAGGTGATGTTCATCACCGGCTTTGCCGCAGTCGCGCTCCAAGCCAATGACACGATGCCCGAGGCGCGCGTCCTTTCCAAGCCGTTCCATCTCAAGGATCTGGTCGGTCAGGTTGACGCGCTGTTCAGCGGGGCGAGCCGGCTGGGCAACGGCTGAGGCGGACCGGTATTTAGCGCCTTGCCAAGCGCAGGGAGAGGCCCTAGAGGCCGCGCTTCGAGTGGGCGTGTAGCTCAGTGGTAGAGCACTGTGTTGACATCGCAGGGGTCGCAAGTTCAATCCTTGCCACGCCCACCATTTTCCCCCTTCAGCAGATATGTCAGCCGCAGCATGCGCGTGCGCGCGATGCGCAGCGCTTTGCGCGCGCGTGACCGGATTTCGATGACAAGAAATGGTGCTGCTGGCGAGGATTGAACTCGCGGCCTCTCCCTTACCAAGGGAGTGCTCTACCACTGAGCTACAGCAGCATCCGGTGCCGGCGGCGACCCTGAGGGCGGCGGGCAGGCGCGGCCTATGACTGGCCGCCCCTTGCCTGTCAAGGCGATGCTTGAACCTCATGGCCGCCCCGCGCTATCCCCTCCTTCCATGAGCAAGACTGATCAGGATCGCGCTGCCGGTGCAAGGGATGGGGACCGCGCCGAACGCCTCGCCGAACAGCTGCGCGCCAACCTGCGCAAGCGCAAGGCACAGGCGCGCGCGATGGCGGGCGAAAAGCCCGCGGGCGATCAGCCCGGAGACTGAACCCGCCGCACCGGCACGGGGATGTTGCAGACATCCGCGCCGCCCGCCGGCACATTGAAAAAGGGATCGCGCCGGTTGGCCCGCGCCTCGGCATAGCGGGCGAACGCCTCGCTCCCGGTCGAGAGATATTCGAAGCGGGGCTGATCGCCCGCCGGCAGATCGCTGGCGAGGCGGACCGAGACGATGCCGGTGCGCTCCTCTGCGCTCTCATAGAAGCCGAGCGGGCCGGTGCCGCGCGCCAGCGAGGAGAGATGCTCCATCCCCTCCACCACCCGGCCGACCAGCGCGATATTGCGATC
>ERZ1022756.27-NODE-27-length-62577-cov-11.721634_pt1 | contig 62577 bp, 58 predicted proteins | sample MGYA00520902_ERZ1022756 | MGnify/ENA primary metagenome ERZ1022756 (study PRJEB33162, sample SAMN09537601) | freshwater metagenome | isolation source: freshwater | place: Canada:Alberta | collected 2017-07 | study: EMG produced TPA metagenomics assembly of the...
CACCCCGTCGATCGCGGCGATCCCCAAGACCAAGCCCAAGGCCCCCAAGGGCGGCAAGGCGAAAAAGGCCGAGACAGGCGCGGAGTAGTCCGCACGCGGCAACTACCGAAAAGAACGAGGCCCCGGTGAAAGCCGGGGCCTTTTCCATGCGGACGGTTCAGCCCCGCTTGGGTGGCAAGGGAAAGAATCCACTGGTCCGCGCCACATAGTCGGCATAGCCCGGCCGGGTCTTGTTGAGCCCCTTTTCGAGGATCGGCGCACCTGACCAGCGCATCAGCATCCAGGTGATGAGGATAGGCGAAGCGATGGTCCATGCGCCAACGCCTGTCTCTGCGCTGACCAGCCAGATGCCCCACCAGGCGGTGGCATCGCCGAAATAATTGGGGTGCCGCGTGTAACGCCACAGCCCCTTGTCCATCACCTGCCCCTTGCTCGCGGGATCTTTGCGGAACGCCTCAAGCTGCGCGTCACCGATGGTTTCAAAGGCAATGCCGGTCAGCGCGACGGCGACGCCGATCCAGCCCAGCACGCCGAGCGGATCACTGTCGCCATCGCCCAATATGCCGACCTGAGCCGGCAGGCTGACGAACCACAGCAAAGGCCCCTGCAGCAGGAAGACGATCAGCAAGGATGCAACCGCAAAGCTCCACCCGTTGCGTTCCATCGCGCCGCCCAGGATGCGCTCGTAGCGCGGATCGCGGCCCAGCCGCCGCCACCGCAGCAGGAGGTGCGTGCCCAGTCGCATCCCCCACAGGGCGGTGAGGATCAGGAGAACCCAGCCATGTGGCGTAATGCCGCCCTCACCCGCACCGGGCCACACCTGCCAGGCACTAAAGGCAGCCAGGCCGACCATGCCATAGGCCCATACCGCATCAATAAAGCTGACATCGCGGATCGCGACCGCGACCTGCCACAGGATCAGCAGCGCCACCATCAGCACCGCAAGGTTGAGGAGAAGGGGAAGCAGGATCGTCATCATGCAGCATCCAGATGATTAAGGGCCCCTGGCATTGCTGCCGGATCGGGGCCGATGATGTCGGCCAGGCTCTTGGTCGCGAGCTCAGGGTTTCGTGGGGTGCAGTCCCGATAGATTTCCCACACCTTGGCCATGTCGGCGGCATAATCCCCCGTCGGCCAGATGGTGATGGTCAGCCCTCCGGTCTTGCGGCCATAATCCATCAGGCCGACGACCAGGGGCACCTTCGCCGCCATCGCGATCTGATAGAAACCGGTCTTCCACTTGCCGGATTTGCTGCGCGTGCCTTCAGGCGCGATCGTCAGCATGAATTCGTCGCGCGTCTCAAATTCGCGGACCATCGCCTCGACCATATTGTGCCGCGCGGAACGGTCCACAGATATGCCGCCCATTTCACGCATGAACCGACCCATCGGCCAGCGGAACAGCGAATTCTTGGCCATGAAATGCGCATCGACGCCCAGATCCTGGGTCAGACCCAGAAAATAGAGAAAGTCCCAGTTGGAGGTATGCGGCGCGGCGATGATGACGAACTTGCGTGGCTCGGGCACGATGCCCACTGCACGCCAGCCGTAGCGCCGGTACATCAGCATCAGCACCGCCTTCGCCAGCCGCGACAGCAGCCCCACTTTACCCGCACGACCATCACCGACCTTGGCAGGCCCGTCCATTCCTCTACCCTCCCGCTCCACCGACAAACCTCTCTCTCGGGTCAGTCCGGCGACGCGCACCATCCTATGCGTTTATTGCAAGGATGCCAGCAAAACTCGCTACAGTATCAAGATGGTAGAGCCCCGGGGAGGCCTCAACGAAAAAGGGGGAGGCACTGCCTCCCCCTTTCGGAAACGGGTTACGGAACGCGATCAGAAGCTGACGCTGACCCGTCCGTAGAGATAGCGGCCATTGAAACCGAACGGCGTGAAGCTGCTGTACGGAATGAAATAGCCGTTCTGGCCATAGTTCTGGCCGTTGACGATGCCGGCTCGCACGGTGTCCGGATACTGGTCGAACAGGTTGTTGGCACCGATCGCCACTTCGATCGCATCGAGTGCCTTCGCGCGCAGTTCGAGGTCGAACAGCCACTCTGCGCCCAGCACCTGGTCACGCGGCGCATCAACGCCCGGTGCCAGCACCTCACCATAGCGGTTGCCGCGGAAGCTGGCGGAGAAGATGCCAGCGTCCCAATCGATCCCGAAGTTGATCTTGTCCTGCGGCTGGCCGTCGGTCAGGCGCAGCGATTCCTGCCGCCCGAACAGGGTCAGCCCGGGGAGCGTCGGCAGGACCGCACGGTCAGTGATCTTGGTATTGGTGATATTGTAGCCCGCATTAAGGCGGATATTGCCAAGACCCAGATCCGGCACGCGCCAGCTCGCCACAATGTCCAGACCTTCGGTCTTGGTGTCGATGCCGTTGATGAAGAAGCGGGCCGAGGTGATGTTATTGAAGCCGGCACCCTGCAGCAGCGCAACGACAGCCGTACCCTGCAGATTTTCCGTCACCACAACGCGGTTGTCGATGTCGATATTGTAATAGTCGGCGGTCAACGTCACCCCGTCGATCAGCGACAAGGTGATGCCGCCGGCGAAGTTGAGCGACTCTTCCGGCTCGAGCGGCCGCGAACCCAGCGCGCGGGCGACAGCGCTTTCGACCGGGAAGGTTCCGATCTCGAGCAGGACACCGTTCACGTTGTTCGTGCTGGTCGTCGCATAATTCTGCTGGTGCAGCGACGGGGCACGGAAGCCAGTCGAGATCGACCCGCGAAGCCCGACGCCTTCGATCGGCTCGAACCGCGCCGCCAGCTTGCCGTTCCAGGTGCTGCCGAAGTCCGAGAAATGCTCGTAACGGCCGGCCGCCTGCAGCGTGAAGCCTTCGGTGAGGTCGGTCTCAAGCTCGAGATAGGCTGCCCAGCTGTCGCGGCTCGTATCCACCTCGTTCGCGGGGCGGAAACCTGGGAACACCTGCGCGCCGGCCGGTGCGCCGAACGTCGGGGCGGCAAAGGGGCCTCCCTGCCAGCTCTGCACGTCGCCTGCCAGGATACGGTAGTTCTCGTTGCGATATTCGCCGCCGAAGGCGACCGACAGGCCGTCACCGATGCCGACATCGAACTCGCGCTGGAGGTCGAGGTTGATGGTGGTCTGGCCGAAACGCAGACCGCCCGAATCGAACCTGCGGGCGCTGTTGGCGCCGCCGAAGCTCACGTTGAAGCTGTTCTGGACGCCGAACTGGAAGCTGTTGTGGCCGTAAACGGCGCTGAGGTCGTACTTCCAGTCGGAAACCTCACCGCGCACACCACCGGCAACAGCGACGTCCTCGATCGTCGAAACGATCAGCGGCAGGAAGCCGTTGGGATAGAAAGGCACGAAGCTGGTGGTCGATGCCGAGAAATCCCGGTTACGCGCGTCGTTAGCACGGCGATAGAAACCGGCGCTTTCGGCATCGCGAACATTGTAGCTGGCAAAGGTGTAGAGTTCCGCCGATGGCGAAATCTCGTAACCGGCGTTCAGGAACAATGTGTAATCCACCGTCGCGGCATCGCCAAAGCGGTGGTTGAAACGATCGAAGGTCAGCTCGCGCGGATCAACATTGCCCGCGATGCGCGGATATTGAAGGCGCGGGTCTGGGCCCGACCGGTTGGTCGCACCGCGATCCTGGAACTGCGCGGTCAGGTTGACATAGCCACCCGGTCCGATCGGCAGGCCATAGTTCATCGCCATGGTCAGCGTGCCGCCGTCGCTGCGGGTCTGGTTGCCCGTGCTGTTGAGCAGGAACACATCGCCCGCACCCGCTGCGGTGTTGAGCAGCGGCTGGCCATTCGCGCCGGTTTGCACGCCCGTGAAGTTCGGCACACCATCCATCGTGGTTTCATAACGGCCGTAGGTCACCTGCGCGCGACCGCCTTCGCTGCGGCGCAGCTGGACGTTGATAACGCCGGCGATAGCGTCCGAACCATATTGCGAGGAGGCACCGTCGCGCAGCACCTCGATCCGCTCGATGGCGAGCGGCGGAATGGTGTTGAGGTCGACCGCTGCCGAGCCACGACCCACGGAACCGTTGATGTTGAGCAGCGCCGAGGTGTGGCGACGCTTGCCGTTGACCAGCACCAGCGTCTGGTCGGGCGAAAGGCCGCGCAGGGTGGCCGGGCGCAGCGCGTCCGTGCCGTCGGTGATCGACGGTTGCGGGAAGTTGAACGAGGGAACGAGCTGATTCAGCAGGCGATTGGTTTCGGTGAAGCCGCTGTCGGCCAGCGCATCACCGCCGATGACGTCGATCGGCACCGGGGAGTCCTCGACAGAGCGGTCGGCACGGCGGCTGCCGATGACGACCAGGTCGATGCTGTCCTCTTCCTCGGCGGCGGGGCCGCTGTCCTGGGCAAAGGCGGGGGTGCCGATCGCAATGGCGAGTGCCGGCAGCGCAATGGCCGCAGCAAAGCGGCTGGATGTGCGGATCATGTCAAAGCATCTCCTGAAACGGTCACCGTCACGAAAGGGGAGTGAAGAGGACGGTGGGAAGGCGCTTCTTATGGCCGATGCAGGGATGATTCCACGGGACGAAGGTCTATGCGGCACATTTTGTCGCGCGCTGTAGCATTCCCGCAACATCATGCCAGCGAAGCAGAATGGCCCCGGCCCCCTTGGCAATTTGGAAACGACGCTGCTATCGCCGCCAACACCCATGGCCAGCATAGACGACAAACCGCCGACACCGATCCTCGACACGCCGTTCGACAGCGCGCTGGCCGACCGCTATCTCGTTTACGCCCTGTCGACGATTACCGCACGGTCGCTGCCCGATTTACGCGATGGCCTTAAACCGGTGCACCGGCGTCTCCTTTGGGCGATGCGCCAACTGCGGCTCGATCCTGCACAGGCCCATAAAAAGTCGGCGCGCGTCGTCGGCGACGTCATCGGTAAATTCCATCCGCACGGCGATACGGCCGTCTATGACGCGATGGTTCGCCTCGCTCAGGATTTTGCACTTCGCTACCCGCTGGTCGACGGTCAGGGCAATTTTGGGAATATCGACGGCGATAACGCCGCCGCTTATCGTTACACTGAAGCCCGCCTGACCCGCGTCGCCATCGACCTCATGGCAGGTCTCGACGAAGGCACCGTCGATTTCCGTCCCACCTATAATGGTGAGGAACAGGAACCAGAGGTGATGCCCGGCCTGTTTCCGAACCTGCTCGCCAATGGCGCACAGGGCATCGCGGTCGGCATGGCGACCAGCATTCCACCGCACAATGCTGCCGAGATCATCGACGCCGCGACCCTCCTGATCGACAAGCCGGAAGCCCCGCTCGAAGCCCTGCTGGAACATGTGCAGGGGCCCGACCTGCCGACCGGCGGCCTGATCGTTGACAGCGCCGAGACGATCCGCTCGGCTTATGAAAGCGGGCGCGGCTCCTTCCGAGTGCGCGCGCGGTTCACCGACACGCCGGAAAAGGGCGATGGGCCGGGCGCATGGCAGCTGGTCGTCACGCAAATTCCCTATGGTGTCGCCAAATCCAAACTGATCGAACAGATCGCGCAGCTCATCGCAGACAAAAAACTGCCGATCCTCGAAGATGTGCGCGATGAATCGGCGGAGGATGTGCGCATCGTCCTCGTGCCGCGCAGCCGCAACATCGATCCTGAAGTCCTCAAGGAAAGCCTTTACCGGCTGACCGATCTCGAAACGCGCCTGTCCCTTAACATGAACGTGCTTGATGCCACGCGCACCCCGCGCGTCATGGGTCTGAAGGACGTCCTCCAAGGCTGGCTTACGCACCAGTTCGATGTGCTCGTGCGCCGCACCCAGCACCGGCTTGATCGCATCGCTGAACGGCTGGAACTGGTTGACGGCTACATTATCGCTTTCCTCAACCTGGATCGCATCATCGCCATCATCCGCACTGAGGATGAACCGCGCCCGGTAATGATGGCAGAATTCGGCCTCACCGAGCGCCAGGCCGAAGCCATCCTCAACATGCGCCTGCGGTCTTTGCGCAGGCTTGAGGAAATGGAGCTGCGCCGCGAGAAGGAGGCACTCGAAAAGGAACGCGCAGACCTTCAGGCGCTGCTCGATAGTCCGGCTCGGCAACGCACGCGCATGAAGCGCGACCTCGCTAAGCTGCGCGAAGCCTATGCGCCCGAAACCGCCATCGGCGCGCGCCGCACCACCGTCGCAGAGGCCGCACCGGCACGCGAAATCTCGATTGAAGCCTTCATCGAGCGGGAGCCGGTTACGGTCATCCTTTCCCAACGCGGCTGGATCCGGGCAATGAAGGGGCACGTCGATCTTGCGCGGACGGATGATCTCAAGTTCAAGGAAGGCGATGCTTTTGCGCTCGCGCTTCACGCACAGACAACCGACCGCGTGATCCTGGCTGCGGCCAACGGTCGTTTCTATACGCTCGCAGCGGACAAGCTGCCTGGCGGGCGTGGCTTCGGCGAACCTGTCCGATTGATGGCCGACATTGATGGCGAAGGGGATATTGTCGCAATGCTGGTCTCGGCGCCGACAGCCAAGTTGCTGGTCGCGCAATCGAGCGGGCATGGCTTTGTCGTGGCCGCATCCGAATTGGTGGCGGAAACCCGCAAGGGCAAGCAAATCGTCAACTTGCGCAGCAACAGCAGCCTGTCTGCCGTCCGCCCAATCGCGCCAGATGATGATGCCGTCGCCGTGGTCGGCGACAATCGAAAGCTGGTCGTCTTCCCGCTCGCCGATCTGCCAGAAATGGGCCGCGGCCAGGGCGTTATGCTGCAACGCTATCGCGACGGCGGCCTTGCCGACGCGCGGACATTGAAGATGAGTGACGGCCTATCTTGGCCAATGGGCGGCGACACCGGGCGGACACGCACTGAAAGCGACCTCACCCCCTGGCGCACGGCCCGTGGCGCGGCAGGACGCATGGCACCCGGCGGCTTCCCCAGAGATAACCGGTTTTTCCCAATAGGCTGAACTGTCCCCGCGACAGGGCGTGCGCGGCAGCGACGGCCGTTGGTCCCCTCAGTCCCGCTGCCCTGCGTCCAGCCACTGTCGCAGATCGACAGCGGTCGGGAAGCCTTCGCTGATCCACTGGTCCTCCAATCGTCTCAGCAATCGCGCGACCTCCGGCCCGGCCGTTACCCCCAACGCCACCAAGTCCCCGCCCGAGAAGGGCAGGCGCGGAACATCCCATCCGTCTAGATCGGCCAGCCGCTCAGGCTCGCCTGCCAGCAGCAACCGATCCGTCGCACCTTCGATGCCGATACGATAGGCAAGCGCACGTGCATCCCTGCCAGCATCATCCGATAACGCCACATGGAGCCGTTTACGCAGGCGATTGGACAATTTGAGCCGCGCTGCCGCCTTGTCTGCCGCCAGCGCATCGCCCGCCACCAATGCGGCAAGCCGCCGACCGGCATCGCCAGCAACATCTGCCGCACCCTCGGCACGCACCAACGCCTCCAGCCGATCGACCGAGCCATTGACTGCTTCGGGCAATATCTCGGCGAGCACGCCAGCCTTATGCATCAGCCGCACGACCGATGCGGGATCGGGCAGTGCGAGGATACGCATCAATTCATCGGCAACGCGTTCGCGGGAGAGGCCGCGCAGCTTCGCTGCCCGCCCGGCGACCGTCTCAAAAGTGGCCTCATCCGGTGCGGCAATGCCAAACCGGCCCAGAAAACGGAACCAGCGCAGGATACGCAAATGGTCCTCGTCGATCCGCGCAGCGGCATCACCGATGAACAGCACGCGCCGCGCGTCGAGGTCGGCAAGACCGCCGACCGGATCGAAAATCTCCCCTGACTGGGGATCGGCATAGAGCGCGTTGATGGTGAAATCCCGCCGCTCCGCATCCTCGGCCCAGTCGTCGGTGAAGGCGATGGTGGCGCGGCGCCCATCGGTAGCGACATCGCGCCTGAGCGTGGTGACCTCGAAACCGCGCCCGCCGGCAATCGCTGTGACTGTGCCATGGGCTATCCCGGTCGGCACCGATTTGATGCCAGCCGCGGCCAACCGTGCGACCACATCCTCAGGCACCAGCCGCGTCGCCAGATCGACATCGGAGACCGGCTGACCGAGCAAACTGTCGCGCACCGCCCCGCCGACCGCCCGCGTCATTGCGCTGCCGCCAAGCGCGTCAAGGATCGCAAGCAGGGCCGTATCCTCTCGCCAGGCGCCGGGCGGGAGCATGATCATGCCGATGCACTCAGGTTGAGCGCACGTGGGTTCTCGTCCAGCCCGAGCAAAACCCCGATGTTGCGGATCATCGCCGCTGTCGCCCCCCAAATTCGCTCACCGTCAAACGCGATTTCCCAATAATGGCGCGTCCCGCCCTCCCAGTCGACCATCTGGCGCTGATGCATCGCGGGATCGAACAGATGGTCGCAGCGCACCTCGAACAGATGCGCCACCTCGTCCGGGTGTGGCAGCAAAGGCAGATCGGGCGGGATGACCGCGATGACCGGAGTCACCACATAGCCGGTGACCGTGCGATAGGGCGGCGCGAGACCGATGATCCGCGCTGCATCAACCGGCAACGCCACCTCCTCCGCCGCTTCGCGCAGGGCCGTGGCTATCAGGTCAGCGTCATCGGGGTCGACACGCCCGCCGGGAAAAGCAACCTGACCCGAATGGCTGCGCAGATGCGCCTGCCGCCGTGTCAGCAGCACAGTGGGGTGCGGCCGCTCGACAAAGGGCACGAGCACTGCCGCCGGCACTTCACGCTTGCCCTGCAGCGTGCGCCACTGCGCATCGCCGTCATGCGGGACACTCGCCGCACCGCCTGCCGCGAGCCGTTGTGCCAGCGCGTCGGCCAGCATCAGCCTGTCTCGCCGAGCGGCCAGGCCATGCCGCCGCTCCACAGCCGCCCGTCGCCATCGGCATGGGCCGCGCAATCATAATAGACGCTGCGCGCCAATCGCGCCTCGAGCGCCCGCTCTGCCGGCCCCCGCACATGAAGGTAGGGCAGCACCCCCGCCGGCCCTTCGCGCAGGCGCAACGGATGCTCCGCGCCCAGCATCACCACATCGCCGCTGTTGAGGCGAAAGGCGACCTTCGCGTCATCCCGCTCTTCCTCGAACCGGGCTTCGACCACCACGAACGGCGCATCCTCGACCATGATGGTCAGTTTCTCCGCCGGCGTCACCAATACATGGCTGCCGTCTGCCTCGCGTCGCAGGATTCGGCTGAACAGGCGCACCATCGCCGGCCGGGTGATCTCCCCGCCCTCATGGAACCAGCGCCCATCGGCAGAAATGCGGATATCGATCCGCCCCTCACGCGCTGGATGCCAGCGTTCGACCGGCGGCGGCGCATCGCTCTCCATCCACTGGGCGAGCGCATCCATCGGCAAGTCGGCAAAGTCGGGAAGCGGGGCCATCGGCATGGCGGCGATGTGGCGCATCCACAGCGTCACCGCAAGCGGCGCGCTCCCCCACCGCCTCAGCTGCGGGCCGGGTCAGGCGTGATCGCCCCCGCGCCATCGGGCACCGCATGCCCGTTTGCGCCGCGCGCCAGCAAGCGCCGCTGCTCGACCGGGCCGGGCACCACCCATTCCCCCGTCGCATCAGCGGCAAAGCCCCAGAAACGGCCATAATATTCGGGATCGCCGATCATCATCAGCGCGCCATCCGCATAAAGCGCGGCCGCATCCATCATCGCGTCCATCAGCGCGCGTCCGGTGCCGCTGCGCTGCAAGGCGGGCTCGACCGCGACCGGGCCGACCATCACCAGCGGCACACGCTCGCCACTGGTGCGCTCCAGCGCCACCGGCCAGCATTGCAGCGTGCCAATCAGGCGCGCATCATCCCATGCCGAAAAGCTCAAAGCCGGCAACGCCGCGCATCCCTGCCGCATGCGATAAGCGGTGCGGCCGTGCCGGTCGGTGCCGAAAGCAGCATCGAGCAAAGCCTCCACCCTCTCGGGCATAGCGGTGGATAGGGGTTTGATCTCGACCAGCGGGGAATGCTCCATTAAGGGGAGCGGCCTTTAGGGGCCACCGCCCCGCCATGCAAGAAAGCCTTCCCCCTCCCGTGACTTATCCCGACAGCCTGATCCTCGAAGTCCACGATCTCGAAGTCGACGTGCTGACCGGCGTCTATTCCGAGGAAACCCACCTGCCCCAACCGCTGCGCATCAGCGTGATTGCGGACATGGCGGTGGAGGATCGCTATACGCCCGATACCCCGCTGTCGGCGTCCAAATCCTATATGGATCTCAAATTCGCCGCGACCGATGGCATCCCGAAGGATGTGCATTTCACGCTGATCGAGGCGGTGGCGGATCATATCGCGGAAACCGTGTTCATGCAGGATGACCGGGTCAGCGCCATCACCATCCGCATCGTCAAGCTCGCCATTGCAGAGGCGAATGAGAGCATCGGCATCACCTTGCGCCGCAATCGCCCCGCCCCCGGGGCCCGCGCGCTATGACCGCGCCCGCCGTGAACCACCGCCCCCTCGCGCTGGTGACCGGCGGCCTCCACCGCATCGGCGCGAGCATCGCCGCCACCCTCGCCCGCGCCGGCTATGACCTCGCGCTGCACCAGCGCACCGCCTCAGACCCTGACCCCCTTCTTGCCGCAGCGCTGGCCGAAAGTGGCGCGGACCATCGCCTGTTCCGTCACGATCTGGCGCAAGCCGGCGCCGCCGCGAGCCTGTTTGCCGAAGTCAGCGCCGCATTCGGCCGCCCGCCGCTGCTGATCGTCAACAACGCATCCCGCTTTGCCGAAAGCGAGCTCGACAGCCTCGACGAAGCGGAGCTCGCCCGCACCATGGCCGTCAACCTGACCGTGCCGGTGATGCTGACACAAGCGCTGCTCGCCAGCACGCCCGCATCCCCTGCCCCCGGGGCCTGCGTCATCAACATTCTCGACCAGCGGGTGGTGAACCCGGTGCCGGACCAGTTCGGCTATACACTCACCAAGCAGGCGCTGTGGCAGGCGACCCGCACCATGGCCATCGCCGCCGCGCCGCATGTGCGGGTGAATGCCGTCGCCCCCGGCCTGACCCTGCCGACGGACGATTACGCCCCCGGCCAGATGGAACGCCTGAACGCCGCCATGCCCCTCGCCCAACTCCCCACGCCCCAGGCCATAGCGGACGCCGTCCTCTATCTGGCCAACGCCGCCCATGTGACGGGCCAGACAATCTTCGTGGACGGCGGCGCGAACCTGCGCAGCTACGAGCGGGATTTTGTGCGGATGTGAGGGGGCGGGCGCCAACGTGCACTAGGACACAGCGGCTGTGACTACCCCCTACTTCTTCAACCCGATCTCCCTCAGCCGTTCCTGCAGATAGTCATCCGCCGTGATCGGCTCCGGATAGCGGTTGGGCTGGTCGGCGCTCACGCACTGGGGCAGCGTTTCGATCAGATAGTCGGAGCGGAAGTGGAGGAAGAAGGGCATGGAATAGCGCGCATGGGCGGCGCGGCCGGCGTCCGGGTTGCGCACGCGGTGCGTGGTTGATGGCAGGCGGTGGTTGGTCAGGCGTTGCAGCATATCCCCCACATTCACCGCCATCGCGCCCGGCGGCGGGGATACGGGGAGCCAGCTGCCGTCGCGGTCCAATATCTCCAGCCCCGCTTCCTCCGCGCCGAGGAGGAGCGTGATGGTGTTGATATCCTCATGCGCCTCCGCGCGGATGCCGCTCGGGCTGCCCTGAACGGGGGGGTAGTGGAGCAGGCGCATCACGCTGTTCCCATCCCGCACCGTATCGTCGAAGAAATCGGGGGAAAGGCCGAGGTAGCGGGCAATGGCGGAGAGGAGCTGCCCGCCGACGCGGTCAAACTCCGCGAACATCGCCTCGAATGTGGCGCGGAATTCCGGCACTTCCGCCGGCCAGACATTGTTCGGCTGTTGGTGGCTGAGCGGGTGCCCCGCCGGCAGATCGCGCCCGACGTGCCAGAATTCCTTGAGATCGACGTGGGTCGCGCCCTTGGCAATCTCCGTCCCGAACGGGGTGTAACCGCGCGCGCCGCCCTGTCCGGGCTGGATATAGGCGCGCTTTGCCTCCTCCGGCAGCGCGAAAAAGGCGCGCGTCATCGCCCAGGCGCGGTCGATCAGCGCGGGGTCGATGCCATGATCGGTGATCATGGCGAAACCGAAGCGTTCGAACGACCCGCCGAAGTCTCTCGCAAAGGCGGCATCATCATGCGCGGTCATCGAAATGACGGGGACACTTGCGGACATCGGCAACTTCCTGAAATGGGGGGCACGAAAGGCGGCAACCCTTGTGACGCGCCGGAGGCGATAACGCACCCGCTGGCGCTGGCAAGGGCTGTTCGACAAGAGGAATGAATGAACGGCACGGGGCGGACATTGACGGCAATCAAGAGCGGCACGATCGCGCTCGCGCTGTTGCTCCCCCTGTTGCTTGGCGCCTGTTCGTCGGAGGATGGCGCGGGGGACACCGCCGAAGCCGGCCAGCGCCGCGCCGCGGTGGAGCCCGCCAGCGCCGCAGATGCCATCACCCGCCTGCCGGAATTCTCGATAATGCGGCAGGCCGTCACGCTCACCGGGCGCGGCCAACTGATCGGGCGCGGTGCCACCATTACCCTGCTTGCCCCGCGTGACACTGCCTTTGCGCAGCTCGGTGCAGAGGGGAAGGCTGCGCTGCTCGCGGAACCTGCGCGTGGCCGCCTCGCGCGCATTGTCGATCTTCACATCATCCCTCGCGCCTTGCGCGCGGAGGAATTGCGCCAGCTGATCCGCGATGGCGGCGGCAGCACGGTGATCGCCAGCCGCGCCGGGCCGCTCACCTTCACCAGCGATGACGCGACGATGGTCGTGACCGCGCCGGACGGCAGCCGCGCGACGATCGGCATGACTGAAATCTCGGCCTCGGGCAGCACCGTCTATGTGCTCGACCGCGTGCTTGGCACTTCTTCCGGAGAATGATGATGGCCTATTGGCTGATGAAATCGGAGCCTGACGTTTACAGCTACGATGATCTGGTGCGCGAAGGCGAAGGCACGTGGGATGGCGTGCGCAACCATCTCGCCGCACAACACCTCAAGGCGATGCAGGTGGGGGATCAGGCGCTCTTCTATCACAGCAATATCGGGAAGGAGGCTGTGGCCGTGATGACCATCAGCGGGGCCGCCATTCCCGATCCCACTGAACCGGAGGGGACACGCTGGGTGGCGGTCAAGGTAAAGCCGCTACGCAAACTCTCTCGGTCGATTCCGCTCGCGGTGATCAAGGGCGAACCCCGCCTCGCCGAGATGGCGATGATCCGCCAGTCGCGCCTGTCCGTTTCCCCCGTGCGAGACAGCGAATGGGCAGTGCTGATGGAGCTGGCGAGCGAAAATGGCGGCTGATCGGCGCCAAGACGGAGCTATTGAATCCAAAACGGATTAATCTATGCTCCTATCCGTTGGCTGACTTGCGACGGCCAGTCCGTCTTGGTGGAACATTAATCCCCATTTCGGCGCAAAACTGAACCCGCCTTGCTTTGGTAAGCACGGCTCGGCGTGCCAACCATGGCCCCAGGATTGATCCAAAGGACCATATAGGATTAATCTGGAGGACCTTATGACCGGCCTGTACCGCACCGATCCGTTCGCTGAAAACCCGAAACCAACCGCCGCCTTGGCGAAAGCCGAAGGTCTGCGCCTTGCCTGTTTCTCCGCCGACGGCGTTTTGCCCGCAGCCGTTGAGCGCATGGCCACCATGCTCGGGCTTCATTGTCAGAGCCGCGCCATCTCCGATCTGACGCCGGACCTGCCATTGACCGCAGATCTGAACTGGATCGTTGTACGCGGGAACAGCGATGTCGAGAGGCTGGCCTCCATCGCTCAATATGTCAGCAATGAAGCGCTGCACCTCATCATTGATTGTTCGGAAGACTGTCTGGATCAGGCATGGGGCGTGCTCGGGAATGATGCCGGCGTCTCGCTGCTATGCCGCCCGAGTGACGCCGATATCGGCGCCGCGCTGGCGAGCGGCATGCGCTCCGCACAATTGGACACCCTGCACGATACGGTCGATGATGCGCATCTCCGGCAGATTGATGAACTGCGCTCGGAAGTCGACAGAATCAGCCGGATGCTGGCCCGCCTCAGCTATGAGGGCCGCACGACGGACGGTTCACGAGAGCCGGCGAGCCCCTTCATAGAAGATCATGTCCACGCCGCCTCCCGCTCCTTTCACGCGGGCCCGGGCAGCGACTATGCTGGCCCCACGGTCACCGCGCGCGAGGTACGGCAGGTCATCCGCCAACGCCGGCTGCGCGACGAACTTTTCGATCCGGAGCTTTTTGCCGATCCGGCATGGGACATGCTGCTCGATCTTTATGCCGCGAAACTTGACCGCAGCAGAGTGTCGGTATCGAGCTTGTGTATCGCCGCTGCGGTTCCCGCGACGACCGCTCTGCGCTGGATCAAGACACTGACTGAAAGCGGACTGTTCGAACGTCACGCTGACGTTCATGACGCGCGCCGCATCTTCGTCCAGCTCTCCGAAGGCGCCACTCAGGCCATGCATCGCTATTTCGCGCGCGTTGCCGATCTTTCACATCTCGCCTGAAGGCTTGCCAAGCCGGCCTTTGCTCTGGCAATAGCGCGCCACAAACCAGCGTGGGGGCGATTAGCTCAGTTGGTAGAGCGCCTCGTTTACACCGAGGATGTCGGCAGTTCGAGCCTGTCATCGCCCACCATCGCATTTCCGACATTCGCCCGGGGGGCGAATGCGGCAATGCGATCCCGAAGCGAAGCGAAGGGCAGCGCGCAGGCCGTCCGGGAGTTTAGCGAAGGGCCGCGCAGCCCCGCCCGCTCAATCCGCTGCCTGGGTCTTTGCCCGCGCCCGCCACACTGCCCAGAGCGTATATAAGCCCATCGCCGCCCAGACCACATTGAGCCCGGCCGATGGCATCGCGCCATTATAGCCCGAATTGAGCACGAACCCGGCCGCGCCGATCACATTCATCCACTGATAGACATAGCCGCGCGGCTCCAGTCGCCCCAACGACAACAGGATGTAGCTCGCAAGGATCAGCGCAGCCGCAGCCCAGCCGATGATTTCGATAAGAAGTTTGGGATCGGTCATGGGCGCAGCACTGCCCGACTGCGCCCCAAAAGGAAACGCCCGCCACGCATGAGGCGCGGCAGGCGTTTCGCTAATCAATAGGCCGTGATCAGGCGGCCAGCTTCCTCAGCACATAATGGAGGATGCCACCGTTCATGAAATACTCGACCTCATTCGCTGTATCGATCCGGCAAAGGGTATCGAAAGTGAAGGTCGAACCGTCCGGGCGAGTGACTTCCACAGTGACGGTCTGGCGCGGGGTCAGCGATGCAACACCGGTAATGGTGAAGCTGTCATCGCCAGTGAGGCCAAGCGTCTCGCGGGTCTGGCCGTCGACGAACTGCAACGGCAGCACGCCCATGCCGACGAGGTTCGAGCGGTGGATACGCTCGAAGCTCTCCACGATCACCGCGCGCACGCCGAGCAGGTTGGTGCCCTTGGCCGCCCAGTCGCGCGACGAACCTGTGCCATATTCCTTGCCGGCAACGACGACCAGCGGCGTGCCGTCCGCCTTGTGGCGCATGGCGGCGTCATAGATCGGCATGACTTCGCCCTTGTAGCGGCTCATGCCGCCCTCGATGCCGGGCACCATTTCGTTCTTGATGCGAATGTTGGCAAAGGTGCCGCGCATCATGACTTCATGATGGCCGCGGCGCGCGCCATAGCTGTTGAAGTCGGCCTTGCTGACCTGACGCTCCATCAACCACTTGCCGGCAGGGCTGTCGGCCTTGATCGATCCGGCCGGCGAAATGTGGTCGGTGGTGATGGAATCGCCCAGGATAGCGAGCGGCTTGGCACCGACGATGTCGGATACCGGCGCCGGCGTCATCGTCATCCCCTCGAAATAGGGAGGGTTGGCGACGTAGGTGGAGCCGGTGCGCCACTGATAGGTCTCGCTGCCTTCGACCTGGATCGCGCGCCAATGCTCGTCGCCCTCATAAACGCTGGCATAGCGCGTTTCGAACATGGCACGGTCAATATTGGCGTTCATGACCGAGGCGATCTCGGCGTTGGTCGGCCAGATATCCTTGAGGAACACGTCGCTGCCGTCCGTTGCCTGACCGATCGGTGTGGTGGTGAAATCCTCCGTCACCGTGCCCTTCAGCGCATAGGCAACCACCAGCGGCGGTGATGCGAGGAAGTTGGCGCGAACGTCCGGGCTGACACGGCCTTCGAAGTTGCGATTGCCGGACAACACCGAAGCGGCGACAATGTCATTGCCGTTGATCGCCTTGGAAATCGGTTCAGCGAGCGGGCCCGAATTGCCGATGCACGTGGTGCAGCCATAGCCGACAAGGTTGAAGCCCACCGCGTCGAGATGTTCCTGCAGCCCCGCCTTGGTGAGATAGTCGGTGACCACCTGCGATCCCGGCGCAAGGCTGGTCTTGACCCAGGGCTTGGGCTTGAGGCCGCGTTCGTTGGCCTTCTTGGCGACGAGGCCGGCCGCGACAAGCACCGATGGGTTGGAGGTGTTGGTGCAGCTGGTAATGGCGGCAATCACCACGTCACCGTCGCCGATGTCATGATCCTTGCCCTCGACCGCGACGCGCTGCGGCGATGCCTTTTTGTAGACATTGGCAAGGTCGCCGTTGAACACATTATCGACTTCGGTGAGCACCACCTTGTCCTGCGGACGCTTCGGCCCGGCGAGGCTGGGGACGACGCTGCCCATGTCGAGCTCAAGCGTATCGGTGAACACCGGATCGGCCATACCGGCATGGAGCCACAGGCCCTGCGCCTTGGCATAAGCCTCGGTCAGCGCGAGCTGGTCTTCGCTGCGACCGGTGAGGCGCATGTAATCGATGGTCTTTTCATCGATGCCGAAGAAGCCGCAGGTTGCGCCATATTCGGGTGCCATGTTGGCGAGTGTTGCACGGTCAGCGAGCGTCAGCGTCTGCAGGCCCGGGCCATAATATTCGACGAAACGGCCGACCACCCCCTTGGCGCGCAACATCTGCGTCGCGGTGAGCACCAGGTCGGTGGCAGTCACGCCTTCCTTGAGCTGGCCCGTCAGCTTGAAACCGACCACTTCGGGAATCAGCATTGAAACCGGCTGGCCGAGCATCGCAGCTTCGGCCTCAATCCCGCCGACGCCCCAACCCAGCACGCCCAGGCCGTTGATCATCGTCGTATGGCTGTCCGTGCCAACGCAGGTGTCAGGGTAGGCCACCGTCGCGCCTCCGCTGTCCTCGCTGGTCCACACCGCCTGCGCGATATGTTCGAGGTTCACCTGATGGCAGATGCCGGTGCCGGGAGGGACCGCCTTGAAGTTGCTCAGCGACTTGGAACCCCATTTGAGGAAGTCGTAGCGCTCGCCGTTGCGGTAATATTCGATCTCGACATTCTGTTCGAACGCCTTGGGGTGACCGAATTCGTCGACCATCACGCTATGGTCGATAACGAGATGCACAGGCACCAGCGGATTGATCTTGCTGGTGTCGCCGCCAAGCTTGGCGATGGCATCACGCATCGCGGCAAGATCAACAACGCAGGGCACACCGGTGAAGTCCTGGAGCAGCACGCGCGCCGGGCGATACTGGATCTCGCGCTCCGACACCGGGTTGTTCTGCCAGTCGACCAGCGCCTGAATGTCGTCAGTGGAGACAGTGAAGCCGCCATCCTCGAAGCGCAGAAGATTCTCGAGCAGCACCTTCATCGAAAAAGGGAGGCGCGAAACGTCACCCAGTTTCGTTGCCGCTTTGGCCAGCGAATAATAGGCATAGCTCTTGTAGCCGACGGTCAGCGTATCGCGTACGCCGAGTGTGTCCTGTCCGGTGGTGGTCATTATGCTCTGCCCCCTTTTCGATGCTGGGCCGTCAACAGCGTGTCCGGGGGAAGCGCAGGACGACCATATGCCCGTCGCGCGTCAGCCAGCCGCTAACGGTGGTGAAACTGGCGGCGCCTTAGCGCAGAGGCAGCAGCGCGAAAAGAGGCGGGATACCCTTTTCGCGCCGTTCATGTGTATGCGGCTCCGGTGATCCAGATCGCGCTCAGCGCCAATATTGTCAGCGCCAGCGAAATCGCCAGCATCCACCGCAGAATGCCTGGTGTTACCCCGGCCCGCGCCTCAGTCGTGGTTTCCCGAATTTCGTCGCCCTGCTTGTCCATCTCTGCCTCCAACTCCGACTGCCTGTGGCAACGTTGCTGGACCGCAAAGGTTCACCGGAATCGCAGTCGTCACGCGTCGATGGACGTTCCCACCGCCGCATGCACCAGCCCGCCGTCGACCGCGAGCGTTTCCCCGATCACATAGTCGCCAGCCCGGCTGCACAGATAGATGGCGGCAGCCGCCATATCCTCGGGCGTACCGATGCGCCTGGCCGGGATGCCCTTGGCAACTTCGTTACCATGGTCGCGCGCTGCGCGGTTCATGTCGCTTTCGAACGCACCCGGAGCGATGGCGGTGACAATGATATTGTCCCGCACCAGCCGCGCCGCCATCCGCTTGGTCAGATAAAGGATGGAGGATTTGGACGCGTGATAGCTCCAGGTTTCCCAGGGGTTCAGACGCAAACCATCGATCGAACCGACATTGACCACCTTGGCCGGCCGGTCCGGCGTGCCGGCGGCCTTGAGCAGCGGATAAAGGGCCTGTGTCAGGAAAAAGGGGCCTTTGACGTTGACGTCCATCACCTTGTCCCAGCCGCTCTCGGGGAACTCCTCGAACGGGGCACCCCATGCGGCGCCGGCATTGTTGATGAGGATGTCGAGCTTCGACTCACGCTCGGCGACGGCGGCAGCAATCGCCTTGCAGCCCTCGACCGTTGAAACATCGCCCGGAATGCCGATCACCTTGTCACCGAAGTGATCGACCGCCGCAGCCACCTGCGGGCCTTTACGCGCGCTGATGTAGACGCGCTCACAGCCCGCGGCGAGAAAACCTTCGACGAACATCGCACCAATCCCGCGCGACCCGCCGGTGATGAGCGCAACCTTGCCTTGAAGGCCGAAGAGCGAATTCAGGTTCATGACTTAATCCCCAATCCCGTGTCAGCGTCGCTCAATATCCATTCATCCGCGCGACGCGGTCCGTGTGATAATTCACGTCACCCATGAACTCAGCCAGCGCGCGGTCGCGCTTCATGTAGAGGCCGATGTCATATTCGTCCGTCATGCCGATGCCGCCATGCATTTGCACGCCTTCACGGACTGCCAGATTCGTTGTCTGGCCGACCTTGGCCTTGGCGACAGAGACCATCAGCTCGGCACCGTCATTGCCCTCATCAAGCAGCTGCTGCGCCTTCATCACGCACGAACGGGCAATCTCCATTTCCGAATAGAGATGCGCGGCGCGATGCTGCAACGACTGGAATTCGCCGATCAGACGGCCGAACTGCTTGCGCTGCTTAAGGTAGGTCATGGTCATGTCCATCGCGCCCTGACCAACGCCCAGCAGTTCTGCCGAAGCACCGGTGCGTGCAGCGGCGAGCAACGGCTTCAGCGCGGACCAGCCGGCATCGACCTCACCCACCACCGCATCAGCCGTCACCTCAACACCGTCGAGCGTCAGCTTGGAAGCGATCGAACTGTCCACGAGACGGCGCGGATCAGCTGAAAGCCCGGCCGCGTCTCTGGGAACCGCAAACAAGGTGATTCCCGATTCTTCGCCCGCTGCGCCGGCCGTGCGCGCCGCGACAAGCAGCATATCGGCGACATGGCCGTTGAGCACGAAAGTCTTGGTTCCCGACAGACGGAATCCGTTGCCAGACCGCTCGGCCTTGAGCGCGACACGTTCCGGCCGGTGGCGCTGGCTTTCATCAATAGCGAGCGCGATCACCGCATCGCCTGCAGCAATGCGCGGCAGCCATTCATCAGCAACTGCCCCGCCAGCGGCCTTGAGCGCCGATGCTGCAGCCACTGCCGTGGTCAGAAACGGTGAGGGCGTAAGGTTGCGGCCGATTTCCTCGAGCACGATGCCCGCTTCGACATGGCCGAGGCCAAGGCCACCCTTGTCCTCGGGCACCAGAATGCCGGTGAAACCCATTTCGGCGAACTGTTTCCACAGGTCGCGCGAAAAACCGGTCGGATCATTGCTGTCGCGCAGCGAGCGGAGATGCGCGACCGGCCCGGCTTCGGCGATAAAGGGCGATGCGCTGTCCTTGAGCATCGCCTGATCGTCAGTGTGGTACATCGGCATGGATCAGGCTCCCGGCAGGTCGAGGATGCGTTTGGCGACGACGTTGAGCATCACCTCGCTGGTGCCACCCTCGATCGAATTGGCCTTGGTGCGCAGCCATGCGCGGGCCGAGGCACCCTGACGGGATTCCTCGCTCTCCCATTCCAGCCCATCCGAGCCGGAGCCAGACATCACCAGTTCAAAGCGGCGCTTGTTGAGCTCCGTCCCGGCATATTTCATCATGTTGGAAGAGGCCGGATGCGCCCGGCCGGTTTTCCACATGTCCATGAAGCGTTCGCCCATCGCGCGGAAAGCAAACACATCGACATCGAACTTGGCCATTTCCGCGCGCAGGATCGGATCATCGAGCTCGCCTGCGGCGTTGAGACCAAGCGACTTGGCATAAAGCGCGCCGGCCGAAACCATGTCCGCACCTGCGCCATTGGCGGAAATCATCTCGCGCTCATGGCCGAGCAGATATTTGGCGACATCCCAGCCGCGGTTGATTTCGCCCACATACTGGTCCTTCGGCACCTTCACATTGTCGAAGAAGGTTTCGCAGAACGGGCTGTTACCGCTGATCAGCAGGATCGGCTTGGTCGTAACGCCAGCGCTCTCCATATCGAACAGCATGAAGGTGATGCCCTGATACTTGTTCGACTTGTCGGTACGGACGAGACAGAAGATCCAGTCGGCCTTGTCGGCATAGCTGGTCCAGATCTTCTGGCCATTGACCACCCAATGGTCACCCTTGTCTTCGCCGAAGGTCTGCAGGGACACGAGGTCGCTGCCCGAACCCGGTTCCGAATAGCCCTGGCACCAGCGGATTTCGCCCCGCGCGATCTGGTTCAGATAGTGGCGCTTCTGTTCCTCGGTACCGAAGTGGAGCAGCGCCGGGCCAAGCATCCAGATGCCGAAGGATGAGAGCGGCGAACGCGCGTTGATGCGCGCCATTTCTTCGCGCAGCACTTTCGTTTCGGCAGCGGAAAGACCAGCGCCGCCATATTCTTTGGGCCAGTCGGGAACGGTGTACCCCTTGGCGACGCAGGCTTCGAACCACGCCTTCTGGGCGGGGGACTTGAACTCCGCCTTACGGCCGCCCCAATAGGTATCGTCCTCACTCTTCAGTGGCTCGCGCATCTCGGCGGGGCAATTCGCCTCCAGCCATGCGCGCGTTTCGCGGCGGAAGCTCTCCAGATTGTCGCTCATGCGGCCATGCTCCTATCGAGGTGTCGGCAATTGACGTTTACGTAAAGCGATTCGGCGCCGACGCGCAAGCGCCGAATAGAGCGCAGCGGATGCCGTAGCGGCAGCCCGGCAAGCTTGACGCGCGTGGCATTTCGAAAGCACAGTATGCCCAAAATAAGGGTCGCCAATCGGGCAGTCCACACAGGCCGAGTCGCATGACGGACCGGCAGCAGGAGAGAGTGATGCGCTTTGCTGGAAAAACGGCGGTCGTCACCGGCGCCGCCTCGGGTATCGGCCGCGCCACCGCACTCAGGCTGGCGCGCGAAGGCGCAAAGGTCGTGGCCGCGGATATCGATGTTGCCGGTGGCAATGATCTGGCCGCAACGTCGAACGGCACGATCCTGTTCAAGCGCACAGATGTCTGCGCGACCGCCGAAATCGCGGCGCTGATGGATTTCGCCGCCAGCCAGAACGGCGGGATCGACGTCGTGTTCAACAATGCGGGTGCCGGCGGTGCCAAGGAAGGCATCGACGAGATTGATGCCGACGGCTGGGACCGGACAATGGACCTTCTGTTGCGATCGGTTGCGATGGGCATCCGCTATGCCGTGCCGCACATGATCGGGCGCAAGGGCGCAGCCCTCGTCAACACCGCCAGCATCGCGGGGCTCGAGGCAGGCTATTCGCCCACCGCCTATGCCGTCGCGAAGGCGGCGGTAATCCAGCTGACCCGCGTCGGAGCGGCTGACCTTGCCAAGCATGGCATCCGCATGAACGCGGTGTGCCCCGGCTTCATCAAGACCAATATCTTCTCAAGCGCGCTCGACGTGCCGGAGGAAAAGCGGGCTATTGCCAATGCGGTGATCGCTCAAATTGCCCAGCAGGCGCAGCCAATTCCCGGCGGCGGCGACCCAGAGGATATTGCGGCGATGGTCTGCTTCCTCGCCAGTGAGGAAGCACGCTTCATCACCGGCCAGCACATGGTGGTCGATGGTGGCATTACCATCGGCCCCCGCCACAGCTGGGATCCGGACGCACCGCGTATGTTCGATGCGCTGCAGGCACTGGTCGACGGGGCAAGCGTTTGACCGATGCCGCCCAGGCGAAGGTGCCCTTCGGCACAAAGCTCGCCTTCGGGGCTGGCGCGATTGCCTATGGCGTCAAGGATAACGGCTTTGCCGTCTTCCTGCTGATCTTTTACAATCAGGTGATCGGCCTGTCTGCTGACCTTGTCGGCCTGGCGGTGATGGTCGCGCTCATCATCGATGCCTTCATTGATCCCGTGATCGGCCATCTGAGCGACCGGACGAACAGCCGGTGGGGCAGGCGCCACCCCTGGCTCTATGCATCGGTCATTCCTGTGGCCGCGTCATGGTTCCTGCTTTGGCATCCGCCGGAGTGGTCGGATACCGGGCTGCTTTTCTACCTGATCGGATCAGCCATCCTCGTGCGGTCCTTCATCGCGATGAACGAAGTGCCATCGATCGCGATGCTGCCGGAACTGACCCGCGACTATCATGAGCGTACCGATGTCATCCGTTACCGATTCCTGTTCGGATGGATGGGCGGCTTGCTGCTGCTCTGGCTCGCCTATGCGGTGTTCCTCACGCCGACGCCCGAACAGCCTGCCGGCTTGCTGCGCGAGGAAGGCTATCATGCCTATGCGCTGACCGGCGCGATCATGATGACGGTCTCGGTTCTCGTCGCCGCCCTCGGCACGCACAAGCGGCTCGCCAAGCGCCCCGAACGGCTTCCGCCGCGCCAGCCGTTGATGGCAGAGCTGCGCGCCATTTTCGGCACGCTGAACAACCGCGCCTTCCTCGTCCTGATGGGCGCCGGCATTTTTGCCTATGCCAATCAGGGCCTCAATTTCGCCACCAGCACCTACATGCAGACCTATGTCTGGGAATTTCCGGCATGGGCGTTCATGGTGTGGCCGGTGACGCTGCTCGTCGGCGTCATCTTCGCTTTCCTTGTCGCCCCGCCGGTTTCGCGCTGGCTGGGCAAGAAGCGGGCGGCAGCGGTGATGGCCGCGATTGCGGTGACGCTGGGGCTGCTGCCTTATGTCCTGCGCCTGATGGGTCTGTTCCCTGCCAATGGCGAACCGGAAACCATCCCCATCTTTCTTGCGCTGGTCACCGCGGCAACCGGTTTTGGCATCTGCCCGATGATCTTGGTCGGATCCATGCTCGCCGATGTGATCGAGGACAGCGAGATGAAGACCGGCCTTCGCGAGGAAGGCCTGTTCTTCGCAGGCAATTTGTTCATGCAGAAATGCGTCACCGGAATCGGGACCTTTGCCGCCGGCAGCCTCATCACCATGGTCGGTTTTCCGCAGAATGCGGTGCCAGGCCAGGTCGACGCCGAGGTCATTGACCGGCTGATGCTGGTCTTCACAATATTGACCGCGCTGTTCATCAGCGGCGCGGTGCTGACCTTCCTTCGCTTTCCGCTGGGGGAGGATGATCATCGCGAACGTGTGCGCCAACTTGCTGAGTCAGCAGCATCGCGTGCGCGTTCGGGGTAGCTTTGCGAAGCCCAAGCTGACACAGGCATGGGCAGGATTCTTGGAATAGAAATAGGGAGTGGGCAGTCATGGAATTCGATCTCAGCGACCGTCAGAAATATTGGCAGGGCCGCGTCCGCAACTTCATCGAAACACATGTCCGCCCAGCGGTCCCGACCTACAAGGCGCAGGACCGCGAGGGTGAGCGGTGGAAAGTCATTCCGGTCGTTGAGGAGCTGAAGGCGAAGGCCAAGGCCGAGGGCATCTGGAACCTGTTCATGCCGCCGCGCCAGTCGACCCATCACCATGTTGACGAGACATTCGAATTTGACGGCCCCGGTCTCACCAACCTCGAATATGCGCTATGCGCCGAGGAAATGGGCCGCATCGGATTTGCCTCCGAAGTGTTCAACTGTTCCGCACCGGACACCGGCAATATGGAGGTGTTCCACCGCTACGGCACGCGCGCGCAAAAGGACAAGTGGCTGAAGCCGCTGATGGAAGGCGAGATCCGCTCGGCCTTCCTGATGACCGAACCGGCCGTTGCATCGTCCGACGCGACCAACATCGAATGCCGTATCGAGCGCGATGGTGACGATTATGTCATCAACGGCCGCAAATGGTGGTCCAGCGGCGTTGGCGATCCGCGCTGCAAGGTCGCCATCGTCATGGGCAAGACCGATTTTTCGGCCAAGCGCCATGCCCAGCAGTCGATGGTGCTGGTGCCGATGGACACGCCGGGCGTGAAGATCCTGCGCCACCTGCCGGTCTTCGGCTATGATGATGCACCGCATGGCCACATGGAGGTCGAACTCAAGGACGTGCGCGTCAATGCCGAGGACGCAGTGCTGCTCGGCGAGGGCCGCGGCTTCGAGATTGCCCAGGGCCGCCTCGGGCCGGGCCGCATCCACCACTGCATGCGCACCATCGGCGCCGCCGAAGAAGCGCTGGAACGCATGACCCGCCGCCTGCTCAGCCGCGTCGCCTTCGGCAAGGTTCTGGCCGAGCACAGTGTCTGGGAAGAGCGTATCGCCCGCGCCCGCATCGACATCGAGATGACGCGCCTCCTCTGCCTCAAGGCGGCGGATATGATGGACAAGGCCGGCAACAAGATCGCGCAGAATGAAATTGCGATGATCAAGGTGCAGGCTCCGAACATGGCGCTGAAGATCATCGACGATGCCATTCAGGCCCATGGTGGCGGTGGCGTTTCGGAAGATTTTGGTCTTGCCAACATGTATGCGCACCAGCGCACGCTGCGGCTGGCCGATGGTCCGGACGAAGTCCATGCCCGCGCGATCGCTCGCAACGAATTCGGCAAGTACGGCGGCCGCGACGCTATCGCCGCCGCCAAGGAAAGCTTCAGCTCGGGCGACATGGGGGTCGCGCGCTGACCATACCGGTAGCCGTCACCCCGGGCTCGGCCCGGGGTCCAGCTTTCTCCCGTTCGGGCGCTCCGACTGGAAGAATGGAGGGACCCCGGATCAAGTCCGGGGTGACGATGATCTGAAGATTGAGAGACACGACCATGACCAAAGCCGCTATCCTCACCCAGCCCGGCCAGCCGCTCTCGATCGAGCAGGTGGTAGTCGACAAGCCGGGCCCGCACGAAGTGCTGATCCGCACGGTTGCCTGCGGCCTGTGCCACAGCGACCTCCATTTCATCGAAGGCGCCTATCCGCATCCCTTGCCCGCCATCCCCGGGCATGAAGCAGCCGGCATCGTCGAAGCGGTGGGGAGCGAGGTGCGCACAGTGAAGGTCGGCGATGCCGTCATTTCGTGCCTCTCGGCCTTCTGCGGTCATTGCGAATATTGCGTTTCGGGCCGGATGAGCCTGTGCATGGGTGGCGACACCCGCCGTGCAGCAGGCTCGGCCCCGCGCATCACTCGGCCGGATGGTAGCCCGGTCAACCAGATGCTCAACCTGTCGGCATTCAGCGAAATGATGCTGATCCATGAGCATGCCTGTGTCGCGGTGAACCCCGAAATGCCGCTCGATCGTGCGGCCGTGATCGGCTGCGCGGTGACGACGGGTGCTGGCACAATCTTCAATGCTTGCAAGCTGACTCCGGGCGAGACTGTGGCGGTGGTCGGCTGCGGCGGCGTTGGCCTTGCCACCATCAATGCCGCGAAGATCGCGGGCGCCGGCCGGATCATCGCTGCCGACCCCATGCCCGAAAAGCGCGAGCTGGCGATGAAGCTGGGCGCAACCGATACCATCGACGCGTTGGCCGACGGCGCGGCGGCGCAGATCGTCGAGATGACCAAGGGCGGCGTTGACCATGCCATCGAAGCAGTCGGCCGTCCTGCCTCTGCCGAACTCGCAGTCAAAGTGCTGCGCCGCGGCGGTACCGCCACCATTCTCGGCATGATGCCGCTTTCGGAGAAGGTCGGGCTCGGTGCCATGGACCTGCTGTCGGGCAAGAAACTGCAGGGCGCGATCATGGGCGGCAACCGCTTCCCGGTCGATATTCCGCGGCTTGTCGATTTCTACATGCGCGGCCTGCTCGATCTCGACTCGATCATCGCCGAACGCATTCCGCTCGAACAAATCAACGAGGGCTTCGACAAGATGAAGAGGGGCGACAGCGCGCGCAGCGTGATCGTGTTCGACCAATGAGTGATGCAGCCATCAACGCCGAACAGGCCTTTTCTGGCACGCGCGTGCCAGAAGGCGCAGACGTGCTCGACGCTGCAAAGCTCGAAGCCTGGATGGCAGCGAATGTCGCGGGCTTTGCGGGACCGATAGAGGTCCTCAAATTCGCAGGCGGCCAATCCAACCCCACCTATCGCATCAATGCAGCGAGCGGCAGCTATGTGCTGCGCCGCAAGCCCTTCGGCCCGCTGCTGCCCTCCGCCCATGCGGTCGACCGCGAATATAAGGTCATCGCCGGCCTGCACCCGACCGGCTTTCCGGTGGCGCGGCCATATGGCCTGTGCACCGACGACAGCGTGATCGGCAGCTGGTTCTATGTGATGGCGATGGTCGAAGGGCGGACGATCTGGGACGGATCAATGCCCGGCGCATCACCGGAAAGCCGGCGCGCGCATTATGACGCGATGGTCGATACCCTCGCCGCGCTTCACAAAGTCGATGTCGAGGCTGCGGGTCTTTCCGATTTCGGCAAGCCGGGCAATTATTTCGGCCGCCAGGTCGACCGCTGGACAAAGCAATACAAGCTCTCCGAAACCGAGCTGATGCCGGAGATGGAGCGGCTGATTGCCTGGCTGCCCGCGACGCTTCCGGAACAGACGCGCACCAGCGTGGTGCATGGCGACTATCGCATCGACAATATGATCTATGCGCCAGCGGAGCCGCGTGTGCTCGCGGTGCTGGACTGGGAGCTGTCGACGCTGGGTGATCCGCTTGCCGACTTCACCTATCTCGCGCTGGCCTGGGTAACCGAAAATGGCGGGCGGTCCGGCGTGATGGACCTCGACCGCAAAGCGCTCGGGATTCCGGAACTGGAAGAGGCAGTCGAACGCTATTGCGCCGCGACCGGCCGTGACAGCGTGCCCGACATGAACTGGTATTTCGCGTACAATTTCTTCCGCCTCGCCGGGATCATGCAGGGCATCAAGAAACGGGTGATCGACGGCACAGCATCATCCGCCCATGCCAAGGCCATGTCCGAACGCGTCGCCCCGCTCGCTGAGCGCGCCTGGGGCTTTGCGGTCAAGGCCGGGGCCGAGTGAACTAATCTGGAGAAGACGCATGGCTCTGCTCGAAGGCAAGGTAGCAATCATCACCGGCGCGGGATCGGGCATCGGCCGCGCCGCGGCGCATCGCTTCGCTGCCGAAGGCGCGAAACTGGTGCTGGGGGACAAGTCCGAGGCGGTGCATGATGTCGCGCGTGAGGTTATCGCGGCAGGCGGAAATGCCATCGCGTTCACCGTCGACGCCGGGGTCGAAGCGGACGTGGAAACGCTGGTCCGCAATGCGATGGACGTGCACGGCGGCCTCGATGTCGCCTTTGCCAATGCCGGGATCATCGGCGACATGGGCGGCATCTTCGATATCGATCCGGCGAAATGGGCGGAAACATTGCGCGTCAACCTGATCGGCCCGGCGCTGATGGTGAAGCATGCCGGCAAGGCCATGGTGGATCAGGGCCGTGGCGGCGCAATCGTCCTCACCGCCAGCGTCGCGGGGCTCAATTCCGGTGCCGGACCAGCTGCCTATTCGGCGTCAAAGGCCGGTGTCATCAACCTCGCCCGCGTCTCTGCGCAGCAGCTGACCTCGAGCGGCGTGCGCGTGAACGCGATCTGCCCGGGCCTGACCGAAACCGGCATGACCAAGCCGACCTTCGATTACGCCAAGGACAAGGGCGTCACGCACAAGATCGGCCAGCTCAACCCGCTGAAGCGCGCGGCCCAGCCGGAGGAGCTTGCCAATGTGGCGCTGTTCCTCGCTTCAGACCTTGCAAGCTACGTCAACGGACAGGCGATCGCAGTCGACGGCGGCCTCACATCCTCGCACCCCGTGACCCGCCAGCTTCTCGGACAAACGGCACACTGACATGAGCCAGACAATTGACGCACGCAGCCTCGGCTTCATCCCCGAGCGCCTCGAACGGCTGAATGCCTATATCCAGAGCCGCTACATCGACAGCGGCAAGCTGCCCTGCGCCGGCCTTCTGATCGGGCGGGGGGATGAGGTGGCACACCTGTGGACGTCGGGCGTCGCCGAGGACGCGATCTTCCGCATCGCCAGCATGACCAAGCCGATCACCTCGATCGCGCTGATGCAGCTGGTCGAACAGGGCCGTCTCGCCATTTCGGAACCGGTCGCCAAATATCTGCCCGAACTGAAGGATGTCGGCGTGTTCGTCGCCGGCGGCGGCAACATTCCGTTCGTCACCCGTCCGCCGGCAACGCCGATGCGGGTTATCGATCTGCTGCGCCACACCTCCGGCCTCACCTACAGTTTCCAGGAACGCTCGCCGGTGGACGCGGGCTATCGCAAATCTGGCCTCGAAAACTGGCAGAAAGTCGATGACGCGACTTTCCTTGCCGAACTGGCCAAACTGCCGCTCGAATTCGATCCGGGCACCTGCTGGAATTATTCGGTGGCGACCGACGTGCTCGGCATCCTTGTCTCGCGCCTCTCCGGTCAGTCGCTGGGAGATTATTTCGCCGAGCACATCTTCAAGCCGCTGGGCATGGAAGACACATTCTTCACCGTGCCGGCAGACAAGGCGCATCGCATCCCCGATTGCTACACCTTCGATCCGGTCAACCGGATGAAGCTGATCGACAAGGCCGGCGCGGACAGCGCTTGGGCAGGAAAGCATATCTTCCAGTCAGGCGGTGGCGGCCTTGCCTCGACCCTCGCCGACTATAACCGCTTCTGCCGTATGCTGCTCAATGGCGGCACGCTCGATGGCGCCACAATCATCGGCCGCAAGACGCTCGACCTGATGACCGCCAATCACCTGCCCGGCGGCGGGGATCTCACGCAGCACAGCAAGAGCCTGTTCAGCGAAGCGGAGATGGCGGGCATCGGTTTCGGCCTGGGCTTTGCCTGCAATGTCGATCCGGCCGCGACCATGCTCGCGGGTTCAGCCGGCGAATTCTACTGGGGTGGCATGTTCTCGACCGCCTTTCTCGTCGATCCGGAAGAAGATCTGACGATGGTGTTCATGACCCAGCTCAGCCCGTCCTCGACCTATCCGATCCGCAGGGAACTGCGCTCGATGATCTACGCGGCGCTCGCCGCCTGATATCGCCTCCTGCGCTTGCAGGAGCAGACAGCAAAGGAAATATCATGTCCGACACCCCCGTTTCCGTGACCATGGAACGCGATGGCGAAATTGCCGTCATCATCGTCAACAACCCGCCGGTGAACGCCCTGTCCTGGCATGTGCGTCAGGGTCTGCAGGATCATTTCACCGCCGCGATCGCGGACGAGAGCGTCAAGGCCATCGTGCTGCGTTGTGATGGCGCGACCTTCATTGCCGGTGCCGACATTACCGAATTCGGCAAGGCGCCGCAGGGCCCGGATTTCAACAGCGTGCTTCACATGATCGAAGCGGCACCGAAGCCGGTCGTCGCCGCGATCCATGGCACTGCGCTCGGTGGCGGTCTCGAAACCGCGCTGGTCTGTCATTATCGTGTCGCCGTTCCGTCGGCGAAGCTCGGCGTCCCGGAAGTAAAGCTCGGCCTGCTGCCGGGTGCGGGCGGAACCCAGCGCCTGCCCCGCATCGTCGGCGTGGAAATGGCCGCGCAGATGACCTCGCTCGGCGATCCCTTGTCGGCCAAAAAGGCGCTGGATGCCGGTCTGGTTGATGCGCTGGCGGGAGAGGACAGCCTCGCCGCCGATGCCATCGCCTTTGCACGCGAAGCCATCGCAAAGGGCCCGCGCCCCAGCCGTGAGCGCGCCGTATTCGGCGATGTTGGCGCCATCGAAGCGCTCAAGGCCGCCAATGCCAAGAAGTGGAAGGGCTTCGAGGCACCTTACGCCAACCTCGCCTGTGTCGAGGCGGCCACCCGTCTGCCGTTTGACGAAGGCATGACCTTCGAACGCACCGAATTCATGAAGCTGATGATGGGCAGCCAGTCCGCCGCCCAGCGCCACCTGTTTTTCGCCGAGCGTCAGGCCGCGAAGATCGACGGCCTGCCCAAGGACGTGCAGCTGCGCCCCGTCACCAAGGTCGGCGTTATCGGCGCCGGCACCATGGGCGGCGGCATCACCATGAATTTCCTCCAAAAGGGGATTCCGGTGACCATCGTCGAAATGGCCGAGGACGCCCTGAATCGCGGCGTCGGCGTCATTCGCAAGAATTACGAGGCAAGTGCCGCCAAGGGTCGCTTCACCGCCGAGCAGGTCGAGAAGATGATGGGCATCCTCAACCCCTCGCTCAGCCTCGACGACCTCGCCGACTGCGACCTGATCATCGAAGCCGTCTACGAGAATATGGACGTCAAAAAGGATCTGTTCGGCAAGCTTGACGCGATCGCCAAGCCCGGCGCGATCCTCGCCAGCAACACCAGCTATCTCGATGTCAACGAGATCGCCTCTGCGACCAAGCGCCCGGCCGACGTGCTCGGCATGCACTTCTTCTCGCCGGCCAATGTGATGAAGCTGCTTGAAGTGGTGCGCGGCGATGCAACCGCTCCCGATGTGCTGGCGACCGCGATGGCGATCGGCAAGACCATCGGCAAAGTCGCAGTCGTCGCCGGGGTCTGCCATGGCTTCATCGGCAACCGCATGCTCAGCCAGCGCCAGATTCCGGCAACGCAGCTCCTCATGGAAGGCGCGCTGCCCGACCAGGTCGATCAGGTGCATCTCGACTTCGGGATGCCGATGGGCCCGTTCCAGATGAGCGATCTCGCCGGGCTCGACATCGGCTGGCACCGCGATCCTTCGCGCGTCGAAACGCTGCGCGATGCCTTCTGCACCGCGGGGCGTTTCGGTCAGAAGAATGGCAAGGGCTTCTACGACTATGACGAGAAGCGCAACCGCAGCGTCAGCGCGGAGGCCAACGCGATCATCGAGGAATTCCGTTCGACGTCCAACCTCGCAAAGCGCGACATCACGACCGACGAAATCATCGAGCGCACGCTCTATCCGATGGTCAACGAAGGCGCGAAAATCCTCGCCGAAGGCAAGGCACAGCGCGCCAGCGATATCGATGTGGTGTGGATCTACGGCTATGGCTGGCCGGTCTATCGCGGCGGGCCGATGTTCTGGGCAAATCTGGAAGGCCTGCCCAAGATCGTCGCCGCGCTCGAAAAGCATGGCGTCGAAGTCGCACCGCTGCTCCGCGAAAAAGCGGAAAAGGGCGAACGTTTCTAAAAATGGATTGAAGGGGCGCCCCGGCGAAAGCCGGGGCTTCCCACCCTCAGGCTGACGGCGCTGCGCCCTCGATCCAGCCCCAGCGGCAAGGCCCCTGATATTCGCGGCGCGAGATACGGCGCGAGAGGGCGCATTCATCGACCGCCTGACCAAAGGCAGGGAAGACAATCCCGGTCCAGCCGTCAGCGCGTTCGCATACCAGATAATCGCCAGTCAGTTCGGCCTTTACCGGCCCGACGGTGGTTGACCAATGCACCGCTACCGTCGTTTCAGTGGTGGCGACGGTGCACCCGCCGCGCGGCGCATCACCGCCGACCATCACCACACGCGAAACGACCGGCTGGAGCTGGCCGTCCACGGTCTGGCCCTTGAACGCCGCATCACCCTTGGCGAGAGCGTCGGGATCAGGCTTGCCGCAGGCGACGAGCAGGAGTGCGGGAAGGGCGAGCGCCAGAGGCGCGGCACGGCGTGTTATCCAAGTCATGCCCCCATAGCTACAGCGCCCGTGCCCTCACACGCAAGTGCCGCGCGGCGCGAGGCAGAGTGGCGCTTTTTCCTTCCGTTTCCAGGGCGCATTCCCTATAGGCTACCCATGGAAAATATGGCTGACGAAACCCCCGAAAACATCCCTGCCCAAACCCCTGCCGCCAACGCTTATGGCGCGGAATCTATTAAGGTTCTCAAGGGTCTGGATGCCGTGCGCAAGCGCCCCGGCATGTATATCGGCGATACTGACGATGGCTCCGGCCTGCACCACATGGTGTTCGAGGTTTCGGACAATTCGATCGACGAGGCGCTCGCCGGCCATGCTGACCATGTGCTGATCACGCTCAACGCCGACGGCTCGGTCAGTGTCGAGGACAATGGCCGCGGCATTCCGGTGGACATGCACAAGGAAGAGGGCGTGTCTGCAGCCGAGGTCATCATGACCCAGCTGCATGCCGGCGGAAAGTTCGAGAACACGACCGAAGGCAATGCCTATAAGGTGTCGGGCGGCCTCCACGGCGTCGGCGTCTCGGTCGTCAACGCACTCTCCGAATGGCTCGAACTGACTGTCTGGAGAGACGGCAAGGAATATTGGATGCGCTTCCGCCACGGTGATGCGGAAGCCCCGCTCAAGACCGTGGGCGATGCCCCGCTGGTGGACGGGAGCCCGAAGCGCGGTACCCGCGTTACCTTCCTCGCATCGACCGAGACATTCAAAAATGTCACCGAGTTCGATTTCGACAAGCTTGAGCACCGCTACCGCGAGCTCGCCTTCCTCAATTCGGGTGTCCGCATCATCCTTGCCGATGCGCGGCATGAGGAAAGGAAAGAAGTCGATCTGTTCTACGAAGGCGGGATCGCGGCATTCGTGCGCTATCTCGATCGCAACAAGACAGCGCTGCTCCCCGATCCGGTGGCGATCAGCGCGGTGCGCGACGGCATCGGGATCGATGTCGCTCTCGAATGGAACGACAGCTATTACGAGAATGTTCTCGCCTTCACGAACAACATCCCCCAGCGCGATGGGGGCACGCACCTTGCGGCCTTCCGCGCGGCGCTCACGCGCACATTGAACGGCTATGCCGAACGCTCGGGCCTGCTCAAAAAGGAGAAGGTGAGCCTGTCAGGCGAGGATATGCGCGAAGGGCTGACCGCGATCGTCTCGGTCAAGCTGCCTGATCCCAAGTTCAGCTCGCAAACCAAGGACAAGCTGGTCAGCAGCGAGGTCCGCCAGCCGCTCGAAAGCCTGATGGCCGACAAGATGGACCAGTGGCTGGAGGAAAATCCCGCGCTCGCCCGCCAGGTCGTGCAAAAGGTGATCGACGCTGCCGCCGCACGTGAAGCGGCGAAAAAGGCGCGCGAGCTCACCCGGCGCAAGGGCGCGATGGATATCGCCAGCCTGCCCGGCAAGCTGCATGACTGCGCCGAGCGTGATCCGGCCAAGTCCGAACTGTTTCTGGTCGAAGGCGACAGCGCCGGCGGCTCCGCAAAGCAGGGGCGTGACAGCCATTATCAGGCGATCCTGCCGCTCAAGGGCAAGATCCTCAATGTCGAGCGCGCGCGGTTTGACCGGATCATCAGCTCCAAGGAAGTCGGCACGCTCATCCAGGCGCTCGGCACGGGCATCCGCGACGAGTTCAACCTCGAAAAGCTGCGCTATCACAAGATTGTGATCATGACCGACGCCGACGTTGACGGCGCGCACATCCGCACGCTGCTGCTCACCTTCTTCTATCGGCAGATGCCGCAGATCATCGAAGCGGGGCACCTCTACATTGCCCAGCCGCCGCTCTACAAAGTGACGCGCGGGCGCAGCGAGGTCTATCTCAAGGATGATGCCGCGCTTGATCAATATCTGGTCGATGCAGGCATCGGCGCCCTGCGTTTTGACAGCCCCGAAGGGGCGCGCAGCGGCGAGGATCTGCGCAGTCTGGTGGACCATGCCCGTCGCCTGCGCGCGCTGATGCGCTATGTTCCGCGCCGCTATGATGCGGCGCTGGTCGAAGCACTGGCACTCAATGGCGGTTTTGCTTCAGGATTGGATGCGTCCGGTCGCAGCGCCGCAGCTGCCCGCACCGCCAAATGGCTTGATGCCGCTGAAACCGCTTCGGGCGAAGACGGTCGCTGGACCATTGAAGTCACCGAAGATGGCGGCTTCCATGTTCAGCGTCGCTGGCGCGGCGTGACCGACCATCATGTTATCGAGCCCAGCTTTGCCGCGAGCGCCGAAGCGCGCAAACTGGCCGCTCTGATCGCCGAAGTGGGTGAAAGCTATGCGGCGCCCGGTCGCCTGCTCGCTATCGGTGCCACGGCCGCTCCGGAACCCGACGCCGAGGACGGTGACGACGCGGACGTTGCGCCAAAGGCCAGCACGCCGAAATCGGATACGGTCACCCGCCCGACCGAGCTGCTTGACGCGATCCTCGCTTTCGGGCGGCGCGGCATGGCAATCAGCCGTTACAAGGGTCTGGGCGAGATGAACGCCGAACAGCTGTGGGAAACCACGCTCGATCCATCCAACCGCTCGCTGCTTCAGGTCGAACTCGAAACCGCCGATGTGACGGACGAGGTGTTCAGCCGTCTGATGGGCGAAGAAGTCGAGCCGCGCCGCGAATTCATTCAGGAAAATGCGCTGAACGTCGCCAACCTCGACGTGTGACCGCGATGGAGGTGCGTGACGCGACGCCAAGCGATGCACCTGCCATCGCCGCGATCTATGCGCATCACGTGCTCCACAGCACAGCGACATTCGACACTGTGCCGCGCAGCGCAGAGGAGACTGCCGCCCGCATCGTCGCGATCAGCGAAGCGGGCCTGCCTTTCCTCGTTGCCGACATTGCCGGGGCTGTTGCCGGCTACGCCTATGCCACCCGCTTTCGGGATCGCGCTGCCTATGCCGCAACCTGCGAGGATTCGATCTACATCGATCCGGCACTCACCGGACGCGGCATCGGCACGATAGTGCTGGCAGAACTCGTCCACCGCTGCGAGCTGGCCGGCTATCGGCAGATGATCGCCGTGGTCGGGGGTGGAGAGCCGGCTTCCATCGCCTTGCACCGGCGCCTCGGATTCACCCACGCCGGCACCATGAAGAATGTGGGGCGCAAGTTCGGCCGCTGGCTCGATACTGTCTATATGCAGCGCGCTCTGGGCGACGGGGACGAGACGCCCCCGCCATCAGAGCAGCACGCAGACTAGGCCCACATCCGGGCCATTATCCCGTCCTTCTTCACATATTGGTGCCGCAGTGCCGCAGCGATGTGAAAGACAAGAAGGGCAATGGTTGCATAGGCCAGCAATTCGTGCCGCTCCGACATCAGTTGGCCAAACGCCTCCGACTGTTCGACCGGCAGCTTGGGCAGATTGAACAGCCCATAGATGCTGATTGTCCGGTCGCTGCTCGATACCATCAGCCAGCCCGATAGCGGCACCAGGATCATCATCACATAAAACGCCCAGTGCACTGCGCCGGCGCTCACCTTTTCCCATGTCGCAAAATGGGCAGGCCAGGCAGGCGGGCGGTGAGTGAGGCGCCACAGCAGACGGATGACTGCCAGCGTCAGGATCAGGAGCCCGCCCATGAAATGGCCGGGCATGATCATGCGCGGTGCAATGTCGTGGATGAGGCCACCGATCAGATTGCCGACGATAAGCACTGCCATCGTCCAGTGGAGGATACGGGCGACCTTGTTGTAGTGGGCGGATTCCATCTCTGGCTGCTCCCCTCTGCGACCCCGTCCGGGCCAAATCAGCGGGGATTAGGCCTCATTCCCCCGTCCAGCGCAAGCCCAGCCAGAATGAACGCGGTGCGCCGAGGTCAACCGATCCTGCTACATTGCGGGTCAACACTTTCTCATCAAACAGATTTTCCGCCCGCAGCACCAGCTGGAAACCGCCGCCCAGCGGAGTGCGCACAAGCGCGTCAACGGTGGTTGCGGCCGGAAGGACGTCGCTATTGCGGTCATCCTCATATTGCCGCCCGACATGGCGCAGCATTGCCTGAGCGAGCCAGCCGCCCCTCTCCCAGCCCACCGTCACGCCGCCTGCATGACGCGGAGACTGTGCCGGTTCGAGGCCGGCAAGCGGGGCGGCGGCGGGGTCTGTGCCGGCACGCACTTCAGCATCGCTGAACGCCCAGCCGGCCTCGACCCGCCAGGGGCCAGACAGCCAGCGCAGCTCGCCTTCGATGCCACGCGCTGCGATTGCCCCCACATTGCGGCGCTGGCGCAAATTGGTGCCGATGGTGACATTGGCAATGGCACGTTCCAGCCGGTTGTCGAACAGGGTGACGCCGAGTGAAAGACCATCCATCGGCTGCCATTCAGCGGCGGCTTCGATGCCTTCGATCCGTTCGGGTGCCAATGCGGCATTGGCGCGCGTCACCACCGGAAAGACAGTAAAGCCGCGATACAGTTCATTGAGCGTCGGCACGCGGAAACCGGTGTAGGCAGAGGCGCGCAACGATAGGCTTTCGTCAACCGCCCACGATGCCGCGCTTCGCAGCGATAAGGGCGTGCCGCTCTGCACGGAAAAGCGATCATCGAGGGCCACGCTGCCGTCTGCCCGCAGCTCTTGCCGGAATCCGCCTTCCTGCCGCCAATGGTCGATGCGCGCACCGCCAGTCAGCGCAAAGGGGCCTGACACCCAATCGCCCTCGACAAAGGCGCCGGCAATCAGCGACCGCCCGCCGGCCCGCCTGGTCAATGTGCGCGCGCCGCTTGCCGCCAGTGCATCCTCGATGGCGACCCCGTCCGCGCCGCGGACATCGGCTCCAAAGCGCAGCAGCTTCCCGGCGGTGGATGGGGGCCGAAGTTCGATCTTGCCGCCCCAGCCGGTGGTTGGCGTGTCGCGCTGGTCGAGCGTCGGGCGAAAGGTCGCGGCGCTCACCACCACGGTGGAAAAATCGCGCATCTGCAGCCAGCCGAGCGCCTCGGCCTGCCAGTCGCCGCGCCACAGCATCCTGAGCGAGGCATCGACACCCTCGGCGCTGCTGTCCGCTCCGGCAAAGCGCAGCGTCCGGTTATCGGCAAAGGCTGCGATGCGGGCAGACAATGTTCCCGCCTCGCCCAGAGGCGCGGCTGCGCTCAACACCGCGCGACTTGAGCGGTAGCGCGCCGGCACGCTCGCGGCGACGCGCTGGCCCTCCGGCGTCGTAAAGAAACCGTCGCCCGCCTCATGGCCCGCATCGATAGCGATGTGCCCAGCGCCCAGCGGCATGGCGATACCGACAGCGCCCTCGCGCGCGTCACGGCTGCCCAGCGTCAACGCTGCGGAGAGTGGCGCGCGCTCGCCGGGAGCGCGGGAGAACAGCTCTATGGTGCCGGCCACAGCCCCGGCGCCGAACGGCCCGACACCCGAACCGCGCGTGACCCGCGCACCGGCCAGCGCTTCGACCGGCAAGGCGGAGAAAGGGATGAAGCCGAAAAAGGCATCGGCCTGCGGCACGCCGTCCAGCAGCAGCAGGGTGCGCGATGTCGCATTGCCGCCAATCCCGCGCAGCGTGATACCCTGCGCGGAGGGGTTGGCAGAGCGGCTGTCCGACCGGCGGAATTGCTGGAAACCGGGAATGCGCGCGAGCGCTTCCTCCAGCCGCCCAGAGGCGGTGGCGCCGAGGGTGTCGCCATCAATGGTGTCGCCGCCATAGGCCCCTTGCGCCGGCGGCAGCGGCAGGCCTGTGACGACAATATCCTTGGCCTCGTCTGCGTCAGCCTCTTGGCCGAAGGCCGGCCCAGCGGACAAACAGGTAGCGACAGTGAAAAGTGTGACAGAGCGGGAGAGCATGTCATCGCCCTAGGGCGGGAGCGTGCCCGCGCCAAGCCGGTTTCCCTTTGTCTTTCACCTGTGGCAACGGGACACGCATGCATCAGCCCTCACCGCCTTCGCCGCCCGCCCATGCGGCCCTGCCCCAGCGGGAATTTGTTATAATGATGGCGCTGGTGATGGCTTTGAACGCCCTCGCCATCGATGCGATGCTGCCCGCGCTGCCCGCCATGGCCGCACAGCTTGGGGCACCCGATGCCAATGCGCAGCAACTGGTCATCAGTGTCTATTTCTTTGGGCTTGGTGCAGGCGCGCTGGTGCATGGGCCGCTCGCGGACCGTTTCGGTCGCCGGCGCGTCATCCTGTGGAGCATGGCAGGCTATTTCTGCGCAGCGCTTGCCTCCGGCCTTGCGCCGGACTGGACGCTGCTCCTCGTCATCCGCTTCATTCACGGCCTGTTTGGGGCGGCGATGGGCGTGGTTTCCACCGCCATCGTCCGGGACCGTACGCAGGGTGATGAAATGGCGCGGCTCCTGTCGATGATCTTCCTCATCTTCATGATTGTGCCGATCATCGCACCGACGATCGGTCAGGGCGTCTTGCTGGTCGCCGACTGGCGCTGGATCTTCCTGCTGCTCGCGGTGATGAGCATCATCATGGGCCTGTGGATCTATCGCCGCCTGCCCGAGACGCTGGCACCGGAAGATGTGCTCCCGTTCAAGCCGACGGTGATGGCAAAAAGCTGGGCCGCGGTCGCCACCCATCGCAGCGCCACCGCCTACATGCTGGGCAGCGCCATAGCGGTTGGCGCCAATTTCGGTTTCCTCAACAGCTCGCAGCAGATCATTGCCGGACATTTCGGGCGCGGGGACATCTTTCCATTGGCCTTCGCCTGTGTGGCGGGCGGCTTGGCGGTCGCCAATTACAGCAATTCCAAACTGGTCCTGCGGTTCGGCGCGCGCCGCGTGTCTCAGACGGCTTTGCTCAGCTTCATTCTGCTTTCGGTGGTGCAATGGTGGCTGGCGGGCAAGGGCGAGACGTTGCCGGTGTTCATCGCCATCGTCACACTCAACATGAGCATGGTCGGCTTCATCGCGGCCAATTTCTCCTCGATCGCGATGGAGCCTTTCGGCCATATCGCAGGGACGGCCTCCTCTTTTCAGAATGCGGTGCGCACCTTTGTCGCGGCCGGGCTCGGCGTCGTCATCGGTCAGGCCTATGACGGCAGCACCGTCCCGCTGGCGCAAGGCTATCTCTTTTGCGGGATACTCGCCCTGTTAGTCGTGCTGTGGGGCGAGCGCGGGCGGCTGTTCACCAGGCCGAACCCGCCGCGCCTCCCCATCCCCCGCGCCTGACAGCCAGCTGACAGGGCCGGCCAAAGGAAAGGGGCGGGAACCTCTCGGCCCCGCCCCTTCTGTCTTTCCGTTTGAGCCTGCGATCAGTTCTGGCTCTGATCGATCAACGGCGCATCGAGCGGTTCGGAAACGTCGCCCAGAACCGCCTCACCCTTCGCCAGCTTGGAATGGCGGCGGCCGTAGAAGGCATAAACCGCAACACCGATCGCGAAATAGGTGACGAGGATCACCATCGGCACCCAGTTGCCACGCTGCAGGCTGGTCCACTTGTCGACAAAGATCAGACCGATGATGCAGGTGCACAGCGCGATGCCGAGCAGCGGCAGGTACGGATAGAAAGGCACCCGGAACGGACGCACCAGATCGGGCTCGGTCTTGCGCAGGTAGAGCACCGACACGCAGACGATACCGAATGCCGCCGCCGTACCGAGCGAGACCAGCGCGCCCAGCAGGTTGAGCGGCAGCGTTGCTGCGGCAATGGCGATGATGATGCCGAGCAGGGTTGTGCCAGTGGCCGGCGTCATCGTCTTCGGGTTCACCTTGCCGAACACCGCGGGCACCAGCCCATCGCGCGACATCTGGTAGAAGACGCGGGTCTGCGCATAGCAGAGCGCGAGCATCACCGAAGACAGGCCCATGATCGCGCCGATCTTGATGAGGAAGGTGAGCAGGTTGAGTTCACCCGCCGGCACGAACGGCCAGGAGATGATCGCCCAGGCCGGGTTCATCGCGTCAATCGCCACTGCGATCGGCGCGTCGACGCCCAGATCCTTGTACGGCACCACGCCGGTCAGCACGGCGGCAACCAGCATGTAAATGAGCGTACAGATGAACAGCGACCCGAGGATGCCGATCGGCAGATCCTTCTGCGGATTCTTGGCTTCGCCCGCTGCGGTCGAGACCGCTTCGAAACCGACATAGGCGAAGAAGATGATGGTCGAGGCGTAAAGCACGCCCATCACGCCATAATGATTCCATGCGGTCCCGTCGTTCGGCGGGATGATCGGGCTCCAATTGTCGCCATTCACATAAGCGAGGCCGACGGCGATAAAGACCAGCAGAACGCCGACCTTCAGGACCACGGCGACATTGGTGAACTTTGCGGATTCGCTGACACCAATCACGAGCAGCGCGGTCACCGAAAGGATGCCGAGCGCACCGACCAGATTGAACTGGGGCAGGAATTGGGCCTGCAACGTTACCGTGTCATTGGCGCCCGCAACCTCCGCAACGGTAAAGGTCGCGCTGGTCAGATAAGCGGGTATTTGCAACCCGAAATCTGATAAGATTTCAACGATATAGCCCGTCCATCCTGCCGCCACGGTAGAAGCGGCAATGCCGTATTCAAGCAGCAACAGCCAGCCCATTGCCCAGGCGAAAACCTCGCCCAGCGTGCCATAGGCATAGGTATAGGCCGAACCCGACACCGGCATGGTCGAAGCCAGCTCTGCGTAGCACAGGCCGGCAACTGCGCAGACGAGGCCTGCGAGCACGAAGGACAGCATGACGCCCGGCCCGGCATAATTGGCCGCGGCATTGCCGGTCATCACGAAAATCCCGGCACCGATGATCGCACCGACGCCAAGACTGACAAGATTGGTGGCACTCAATGTGCGCTTCAACTCGCTGCGCTTGGCATCGGCCAAGATCAACGAGATCGGTTTCTTCATCAAAAGGCGCGACCCGCCCCCCGGATGTGTGGCCATTCTCCCGGCTCCATATCATTTTGAACTGGGAACGGTCTTAGGCAGCAGGCGGGCCTCGTGCAAGCAATCCGCTACGCTGTCTCTACAGTCGCTGCAGAGGGCCTTCGGCGCTACCGCGCCAGCATCGGCCCCAGCGGGCGGCCGGCGAAGATATGGACGTGGAGGTGCGGCACCTCCTGGTGACTGTCCGGCCCGATGTTGGCGAGCAGGCGATAGCCCGGCTCGACCATGCCGGCGGCACGTGCCACCTCTCCCACCGCACGAACGAAACCGGCAATCTCGGCCTCGCTGCCACGCGCTGAAAAATCGTCCCAGCTCACATAGGCGCCGGTTGGAATGACGAGAATGTGGGTCGGTGCCTGCGGATTGATGTCATGGAACGCGAGCGCATGCGCATCGCGATAAACCTCGCGGCACGGAATCTCGCCCCTCAGGATCCGGGCAAAGATGTTATTGTCATCATAAGGCAAGGTCGCATCAACCGGCATCGCTCACTCCGTTTCTGGCCCGCCGCCGCGCGCTGCCTTTTCTGCCAGGCCAGATGTACCGTGCCGACGCGCCAGTTCAGCCGCCACATCGTCGAGGCCAAGTCCGCGCAACTGCAGCAGCAGCGTCAGGTGGAACAGAAGGTCCGCTGCCTCGCCGACCAGCGCGTTGTCGCTTTCGCTCAAGGCGGCAATCACCGTCTCGACCGCTTCTTCGCCAACCTTTTGCGACACCTTCGGCAGGCCGGCCGCAGCGAGCTTGGCGACATAGCTGCTGCCCGCATCGCCTGCGGCGAGCCGGTCAGCAATCACCTGTTCGAGCGGGGCAAAACGGTCTTTCATCATTCAGCCTTGTCGGTCGGGTGCGGGGCGCAAGTCAACCGCCTGCACGCACCGGCAGGCCAGCCGCCGCCAGCGCGGCGTGCGCATCGCTGATGCTCGCTTCGCCGAAATGGAAGATGGAAGCGGCAAGCACCGCACTGGCGTGCCCCTCAATCACCCCCTCGACGAGATGGCTGAGCTGGCCCACGCCGCCCGAGGCAATGACCGGGACCGGCACCGCATCGGCAATCGCGCGGATCAGGTCGAGGTCATAGCCATTCTTGGTCCCGTCCCGGTCCATGGAGGTGACGAGCAGTTCGCCAGCCCCAAGCTCGACCAGCCGCAGCGCATGGCCCAGCGCATCGACGCCGGTCGGATTGCGTCCGCCATGGGTGAAAATCTCCCAGCGTCCATCGCCCGTGCGCCGCGCATCAATGCTGGCCACGACGCACTGGCTGCCGAAACGGGCGGCGATGTCCGCGACCAGCTCTGGCCGCGCCACTGCCGCGCTGTTGACCGCAACCTTGTCCGCCCCTGCAAGCAGCAAAGCACGCGCATCCTCCGCAGTGCGCACCCCGCCGCCAACCGTCAGCGGCATGAAACAAACCTCTGCCGTGCGCGCGACGACATCGACAATCGTCGCCCGCCCTTCATGGCTGGCCCCGATATCGAGGAAGCACAGCTCATCCGCACCCGCCGCGTCATAGGCGCGGGCGGCCTCCACCGGATCGCCCGCATCGCGCAGGTCGACGAAATTGACGCCCTTCACCACGCGCCCGTTCTGGACGTCGAGGCATGGGATGACGCGGATACGGACGCTCATGCGCGGCCCGCCGCAATCGCCTCGGCCAGATCGAGCCGGCCGTCATAGAGCGCGCGGCCGGTGATCACGCCTTCGATCCCGTCCGCGACATGCGGGCGCAGCGCGTGGATGTCCCCAATGTCCGCCACCCCGCCCGAGGCGATGACCGGAATCGACACCGCCTTGGCCAGCGCGACCGTCGCCTCGACATTGCAGCCTTTGAGAAGGCCGTCGCGCCCGACGTCAGTGAACAGCAGCGCGGCAACCCCCGCATCCTCGAACCGCCGGGCAAGGTCGGTCACGCTGACGTCGGAGACATCGGCCCAGCCCTCGGTCGCAACGAACCCGTCACGCGCATCGACACCGACCACGATCCGCCCGGGCAGGTCGCGCGCCGCCGCTTTCACGAAACCAGGGTCCTTGAGCGCCGCAGTGCCGATGATCACCCGATGGACACCGAGCGCGAGCCAGCGGTCAACTGCCGCCCTGTCGCGGATGCCGCCGCCGACTTGGACCTTGCCGGGAAAGGCGGCGATGATTGCTTCGACCGCCGGGCCATTGCGGCTGGCACCCGCAAACGCTCCGTCCAGATCAACAACATGGAGGTGGCTGGCACCTGCAGAGGCAAAGACGCGCGCCTGCGCGGCCGGATCATCGCCATAGACAGTGGCGCGCGCCATATCGCCCTCGGCCAGCCGCACGACTTCTCCGCCCTTGAGGTCGATGGCCGGAAAAATGGTCAGGGCGTCCATGCAAGGAACCTTTCCAGCAGCGCGATGCCATAGCGCTGGCTCTTTTCCGGATGGAATTGCACGCCCGCGATTGTCCCGCTGGCGATTGCTGCGACCAGCGGGCCGCCATGATCGGTCATCGCCAGCACATCTTCCTGTCGCGCAGCCTCGAAATGATAGCCGTGAAGGAAATAGGCTTCACCGGGCGTGACCAATGGATGATCCCGCACCGCCCGCACTTCATTCCAGCCCATGTGCGGCACCCGCACCGCGGGGTCGGCCGGCTCCAGCGGGCGGACTGCCCCGGCAATCCAGCCGAGGCCCGGGGTCACACCATGCTCATGACCTTGCTGGGCCAGCAGCTGCATGCCGACGCAGATGCCGAGGAAAGGCGCACCCTCACCCCGCACCCGCTGCTCCATCGCCGCCACCATGCCATCAATGGCAGAAAGGCTGTCCATGCAATGCCGGAACGCGCCGACGCCGGGCAGCACGATCCGGTCGGCGCGCGCCACGACATCGGGATCGGCGGTCACCGCAACATCGCGTGCGCCCGCAGCCGCCAGCGCATTGGCGACAGAGCGCAAATTGCCCGCGCCATAGTCAATGAGAGCCAGGGATGCGGTCATCGCCGAGCCATTACCCGCCGTCGGCGAGCGAACCCTTGCCCAATATGCCCTTGGTCGAGGGGACCGCGCCTGCCACCCTGGGATCGATCGCCACCGCCGCGCGCAGAGCGCGGGCCAGCGCCTTGAACAGGCTCTCGGCAATATGATGGTTATTCTCGCCGTAGAGTGTCTCGAGGTGGAGCGTGATGCCGGCGGTCTGCGCGAAGCTCGCGAACCAGTGACTGAACAGCTCGGTGTCCATCTCGCCCAGCCGTTCCTGGGTGAATCCCGACTTCCATACGAAATGCGGTCGGCCCGAAATATCGAGGGCACAGCGGCTTAGCGTCTCGTCCATCGGCGCATAGGCATGGCCATAGCGCACGATCCCGCGGCGGTCGCCGAGCGCGTCGGACACCGCTTGCCCGAGGGCCAGCGCCGAATCCTCGACCGTGTGATGCTGGTCGATATGAAGGTCGCCCTTCACGTCCATGCTGATGTCGATCAGCGAATGGCGCGACAGCTGTTCGACCATATGGTCAAGAAAGCCGATGCCGGTCGACACATTGTAAGTGCCGGTGCCGTCGAGATCGACGTTGATTCGGATACGCGTTTCGCGCGTGTCACGGGCGATGGTCGCGGTGCGGGGGGCGGGGGACTCGGCCATGCGCGCGCCATATCGGCCATGCCCCCCAATCGCAATCACGGCATTTAGACCCTTGACCCTGCCAGCCCGCGCCGCCACGAAACGCGCATGAGCGAAGACCAGCCTGCCGACAGCCTGATCCCCTATGACGAGATCGTGCAGGAAGCACTGCGCGCGGTGGTTGGCCGTGTGCTGGGGGAAATAGAGGCAGGCGGCGGCATGCTGCCCGGCCGCCACCATTTCTACATCACCTTCAAGACGCAGGCGCCGGGCGTCGATATCCCGTTGCACCTCGTCCAGCGATTCCCCGACGAAATGACCATCGTCCTCGAAAACCGGTTCTGGGATCTGAAAGTCCGGCCCGACGGTTTTTCCGTCGGCCTGTCTTTCAACCAGACGCCGAGCACGCTTTCGATTCCTTTTGCGGCAATCACCGCCTTCGTCGATCCGTCGGTCGAATTCGGGCTGCAATTCCAGGTCGACGCTGATGAAAGCGAACCGCCCGCGCATGATGCGGCGGAAAATGATCCGGTCATCATCGAAAGCGAAGACGGATCGAATGTCGTGACCGTCGATTTCGGCCGCAAGAAATAACGGCGGCGGCGCGGGGAGCCCCGCGCACGCTGTACGGAGGAACCATGCGACAGATTACCCACAGCCTCGCGCCGGGCGTTGCCCTGTCAGGCTCGCGCCTTTCGGACGTGTTCGATCCCAATGCAGGGACAGTGCAGGCACAGGTGACGCTCGGCGATGCCGCGCTGCTCGACCGTGCGGTTGCCGCCGCTGCCGCCGCCCAGCCCGCTTGGGCCGCCACCAATCCGCAGCGCCGCGCGCGGGTGATGTTCGAATTCAAGCGCCTCGTCGAAGCGAATATGGAGGAGCTCGCCCGCCTGCTCTCCTCCGAACATGGCAAGGTGATCGCCGATGCCAAGGGCGATATCCAGCGCGGGCTGGAAGTGATCGAATTCGCCTGTGGCATCCCGCATGCACTCAAGGGCGAATATACCCAAGGCGCCGGCCCCGGCATTGACGTCTATTCGATGCGCCAGCCGCTCGGCATCGGGGCTGGTATCACCCCGTTCAATTTCCCGGCGATGATCCCGCTGTGGATGTCCGGAATCGCGCTGGCGACGGGCAATGCCTTCATCCTCAAGCCCTCCGAACGCGATCCCAGCGTGCCCGTCCGCCTCGCCGAACTATTCCTTGAGGCGGGCCTTCCCGAAGGCGTGCTTCAGGTGGTTCAGGGCGACAAGGAAATGGTCGACGCGATCCTCGACCATCCCGGTATTTCCGCCGTCAGCTTCGTCGGATCATCCGACATCGCCCATTATGTCTATCGCCGCGGGGTCGAAGCCGGCAAGCGCGTGCAGGCCATGGGCGGCGCCAAGAACCACGGCATTGTCATGCCTGACGCCGATCTCGACCAGGTGGTCAATGACCTCACCGGCGCCGCTTTCGGTTCGGCTGGCGAACGCTGCATGGCGCTCCCCGTCGTCGTGCCGGTGACTGACAAAACCGCGAACGAACTGCGCGAGGCACTGGTCCCCGCCATCGCCAAGCTGCGCATCGGCGTCTCGACCGACGCGGACGCCCATTATGGCCCGGTGGTCAATGCCGCGCACAAGGCCCGCGTCGAAGGCTGGATCGCCAAGGGCGTCGAGGAAGGCGCCGAGCTCGTCGTCGATGGTCGCGGCTTCACGCTGCAGGGGCATGAACAGGGATTCTTCATCGGCCCCAGCCTGTTCGACCATGTCACCCCGGCGATGGAAAGCTATCGCGAGGAAATCTTCGGCCCCGTCCTCCAGATGGTGCGCGCCGCGAGCTTCGAGGAGGCGCTCGCCCTCCCCAGCCAGCACCAGTACGGCAACGGCGTCGCCATCTTCACCCGCAACGGCCATGCCGCGCGCGAATTCGCGCACCGCGTGAATGTCGGCATGGTCGGCATCAACGTGCCGATCCCGGTGCCGGTCGCCTATCACAGCTTCGGCGGGTGGAAGCGCAGCGCCTTTGGCGACATCAACCAGCATGGCATGGAAGGCGTCCGTTTCTGGACCAAGACCAAGACCATCACCCAGCGCTGGCCGGATGGCGGCGTGGGTGACGGCGCCAATGCCTTTGTCATCCCGACGATGGGGTAAGCGATGACCGGCCAGTTCGACCTTACCGAAGACCAGCTCGCCATCCAGGACATGGCGCGGAAGTTTACTGCGGACCGCATCACGCCCTTCGCGGGTGAGTGGGACGAGCGCAGCCATTATCCGGTCGATGTGTGGAAGGCAGCGGGCGAGCTTGGCTTCGGTGCCATCTATGTGTCGGAGGAGAGCGGCGGCATCGGCCTTGGCCGGCTGGAGGCCGCGCTGATCATGGAAGCGATGGCCTATGGCTGTCCCGCCACATCGGCCTACATCTCCATCCACAATATGGCCGCCTGGATGATCGATTGCTTCGGCGGCGTTGATCTCAAGGCACGTTATCTGCCCGACCTCGTCAGCATGGACCGCATCGCGAGCTATTGCCTCACCGAACCCGGGTCGGGCTCGGACGCCGCGGCGCTCAAGACGACGGCGCGTTTGGATGGCGACCATTATGTCATCAACGGCACCAAGCAGTTCATCTCCGGCGCGGGCGTGAATGACGTCTATGTCTGCATGGTGCGCACCGGTGATGGCGGCGCCAAGGGCATTTCCTGTCTGGTGATCGACAAGGATACGCCGGGCCTCTCCTTCGGCGCGCCGGAAAAGAAGCTCGGCTGGAACGCCAGCCCCACCGCGCAGGTGATCTTCGAGGATTGCCGCGTTCCCGTCTCCAACCGTGTCGGCGCGGAGGGCGAAGGCTTCCGCTTCGCCATGGCGGGGCTCGACGGCGGCCGGCTCAACATCGGCGCCTGCAGCCTCGGCGGCGCGCAGCGCTGCCTTGATGAGGCGGTGCGCTACACCAAGGAACGCCAGCAGTTCGGCCAGCCCGTGGCCGATTTCCAGAACACCCAGTTCATGCTCGCCGACATGGCGACCGATCTGGAGGCCGCGCGCGCCCTGCTCTATCTCGCCGCCGCCAAGGTGGAGGCAAACGCGCCGGACAAGTCGCGCTTTTCGGCGATGGCCAAGCGGCTCGCCACCGACAATGGATCGGCCATCGTCGACCGCGCGTTGCAGCTGCATGGCGGCTACGGCTATCTGCGCGACTATCCGATCGAGCGTTTCTGGCGTGACCTGCGTGTCCATTCGATCCTCGAAGGGACCAACCAGGTGATGCGCATGATCGTCGGGCGCGACCTGCTGCGCCAGTAAGCCTGAACAGGGAAAGGACGACTGCCATGGCCACGCGGGAGGAAAGCGACTCGCTGGGGCCAGTGTCAGTTCCCGCCGACGCCTATTGGGGCGCACAGACCCAGCGCAGCATCGCCAACTTCCCGTTCGGCGCGCGAGAGCGGATGCCGATTGAACTCGTCCACGCGCTCGCCATGGTCAAGCTCGCCGCAGCGCGGGTCAACCGCCGCCACGGCCTTGACCCTGCCATCGCCGATGCGATCGAGGCCGCGGCGCAAGCGGTGATCGACGGCCACCACGATGATCAGTTTCCGCTCGCCATCTGGCAGACCGGCAGCGGCACCCAGACCAACATGAACGTCAATGAGGTGATCGCAGGTATCGCCAACGAGGCGCTGACCGGCACGCGCGGCGGCAAGAGCCCGGTCCATCCCAACGACCATGTCAACATGAGCCAGTCGTCGAACGACAGCTTCCCCACGGCCATGCATGTGGCGGTGGCGATAGCTGTCAGCAGTCGATTGACCCCCGCGCTGGACAGGCTGCAGACTGCCTTGGCGACAAAGGCGGACGCATGGCGGGACATCGTCAAGGTCGGACGGACGCACCTGCAGGATGCAACCCCGCTCACGCTGGGGCAGGTGTTCTCGGCCTATGCCTATCAGATTGCGATGGCGCGGCTCGGCATTGAAACGTCGACAGAGGGCGGCATTCATGCGCTCGCGCAAGGGGGAACGGCGGTCGGAACGGGCCTCAACGCCCCTAAGGGCTTCGATACCGCCATGGCCTTGGAGCTTTCCGCAATCGCAGGCCTGTCGCTCAGACCAGCGGACAACAAGTTCGAGGCGCTTGCGACGCACGATGCGCTTGTCGAACTCTCCGGCCAGCTCAACACGCTCGCCGTTGCCCTGACCAAGATCGCCAATGACATCCGCCTGCTCGGCTCCGGCCCGCGCTCGGGCCTCGGCGAACTCATCCTGCCCGCCAACGAACCGGGCAGCTCGATCATGCCGGGCAAGGTCAACCCGACCCAGTGCGAGATGCTGACGATGGTTGCCGCGCAGGTGATAGGCAATCATGTCGCAGTGACCGTCGGCGGGATGCAGGGGCACCTTGAGCTAAACGTGTTCAAGCCGCTGATCGCGCACAATATTTTGCGCTCGGTCGATCTTCTCGCCACCGGCATGAACGGCTTTGCCGACCATTGTGTCGAAGGCTTGCAGGCGGACGAGAAACGCATCGCCGAACTGGTTGACCGGTCGCTGATGCTGGTGACGGCGCTCACGCCCGCGATTGGCTATGATGCCGCGGCCGCCATCGCCAAAAAGGCGCATGCGGAAGGCACCACGCTGCGCGAGGCCGCGCTCGCGCTCGGCACCATCGACGAAGCGACGTTCGACCGGCTGGTGCGGCCCGAGGCGATGCTCGGGCGATAAGTCTTCGCGCCCTCCTCGCTCCAACGCGGGATGGAGCCTGCGGCTCCCGTCCGGCCCCCTGTCGATGTCCTACAGCACGGCTTTTCGCTATGGTCGCGCCGCCGTCCGCATCAGGGCTTGCCGCAACGAATGCAGGCGTTGGAAAATGTGCGAATCCACTGTGAACTTGTGCAGATTTCTGCGGTTTTTTGACGATCGGGCAAACTCATGCCATCAGGCTCTAGCCTCTCGCCCAGCAACAGGAACTTGCCCGTGACAGCCCAATTCGACCGCCGCCAATTCGTCGCGCTGCTCGCCGCATCGAGCGCGCTCGCGGGCTATGCCACCACTGGAGCGGAAGCCGCGACCGGCACGGGCGAAGCGGCGCGCGCCAATGCGCTCTACGACCGGCTGTTCAATGCCTTCCTCGCCGCCAATCCAGAAACCGCGACCTCGCTCGGCCTCGACACAGGCGACCGTGCCGGCCTGCGCGCCCGCCTCGGCAGCAGCGCGCCGGCTGCGCGCTTTGGCTTCGCCAGTGACCTCGCGGCGGCCAAAGCCGAGATAGACGCGATCGACCTTTCCGCTCTGCCTGCACAAGCCCGCACCTCGCATGAGGTGCTCGCCTGGTTCGCCGCCCGCGCCGCGGAGATCGTCCGCGCACCCTATGGCGGGTTTGACAGCTACCCCATCCCTTACACGCTGACTCAGCTGACCGGCAGCTATCAGTCGGTCCCGGATTTCCTCGATTCAACGCACCCGCTCGCCAGCAGCGCCGATGCCGAAGCCTATCTGTCGCGCATGACCGATTTTGCCGCCAACATCGGCCATGAAGTCGAGCGCAGCCAGGCAGAAGCTGCGCAAGGCGTGATCCCGCCTGCGTTCGTGATCGCCAAGACCCTGTCGCAGACCCGCGCCGCGCGCGAGGATGCTGCGCGTGGTGCCGGGAGCGGCATGGCCACCGCACTTGACCGCAGGGCGCGTGCAGCTGGCGTGAATGGCGAATGGAACGCACGGGCAGGGCAAATTGCCGCGGGTCCGATCACGGCAGCGCTCGACCGCCAGATCGCCCATCTCGAAAGCCTCGCTCCGCGTGCCGGCAATGAAGCCGGCGTCTCGCAACTGCCCGGCGGTCTGGAATTCTACGCCACCTGCCTGCGCCAACACACGTCGACGACCCTGACGGCGGCTGAGGCCCATGCCCGCGGCCTCGAAGAAGTCGCCGATTATGAATCACGGCTCGAACCGCTGCTGCGCGCTCAGGGCCTGACCACAGGGAGCGTCGGCGCACGACTGACGGCTCTGGGCGAACGGCCCGACCAGTTGTTTGCCAATGACGATGCCGGCCGCGCTGCCCTGCTCGCCTATTCGAACGCGCTCAATGATGCGATGCGCCCGCTGATGCCGCGCGTCTTCAACCGGCCGCCGCCTACGCCGGTGGAAATCCGCCGTGTGCCCCCGGCAATCGAGGTTGGCGCACCGCGCGGCTATGCCCAGCGCGGCAGCCTCGACGGCAGCCGCCCCGGCGCTTTCTACATCAACCTGCGTGATACCAGCATCTGGCCGCGCTTCTCCCTGCCGACGCTCGTCTATCACGAAGGCATCCCGGGCCACGTCTTCCAGGGCGCGATCCTGCTCGAAGCGGGCGATATCCCGATACTCATGCGCTCGCTCGGCATTACCGCCTATGGCGAAGGCTGGGCGCTCTATGCCGAACAGCTGGCTGACGAACTTGGCGTCTATCAGGACGAACCGCTCGGCCACATCGGTTATCTGCAGGCCGCACTCTATCGGGCGGTGCGCGTCGTGGTCGATACGGGCATGCACGCGTTGGGCTGGAGCAAGGCACGCGCGCTCGCCTACATGATCGAAACCAGCGGCCTTCCGCCCTCTGCGGCGGAGAATGAGATCGACCGCTACATCGTCTGGCCGGGTCAGGCGACCAGCTACAAGATCGGGCATAGCGAGATCGTACGCGCCCGCACTGCGGCTCAGGCACGCATGGGTTCACGCTTCGACATCAAGGGTTTCCATGATGTCGTGCTGCGTCAGGGGCCGCAGCCGCTCGAACTTCTTGCCCGCAACATCGACAGTTGGAGTCGCAGCCCCGCTTGACGCAGCGCCATGCTGTACCGATCTTTGCTGGGCAAAGTGCGGGAACGGCCCGTGTAACTGCGCATTGAAGCGGAGAGAGACAGTGGCAAAGGGGCCGACAGACATGATCGGACGGTTGGTGGGTGCAGCGCTTGGCGGTGCGATCAGCAAGGAACAGCACAAAGATCCGGTCAAGGGCGCTATCATCGGTGCTGCGACCATGTTTGTTGCCCGCAAGCTGTTGCCGGCGCGCGTCGCGACGCTGGGTGCCGCTGTTGCTGCCGGCTATGTCACCCGCAAGCTTGCCCAACGCGCCGAACGGCGCAGCGATGGGCAGCGCTTGCTGCCTGCGCCGACCGCGCCTGCCGCAACGCCGCCGAAGGCCAGACGTCGCCCGCGCAAATCCTGATCGGACCCAAATCGCTGCTGATTGACGCGACCCTTTCGTCGTTGCAAGAGCGGCCATGGCCGACCGTCCCGCATCCGAGCATCCGGATCATTTCCGCCGCCGCGGCATATTGTTCGTTGTGTCCTCGCCCTCCGGCGCAGGCAAATCGACCATTTCGCGCAAGCTGCTTGCGGGCGATCCGGGCCTGACCATGTCCGTCTCAGCCACCACCCGTCCGATGCGTCCGGGCGAGGAGGATGGCCGCGACTATCATTTCGTTGATGTGCCGCGTTTCAAGGACATGGTGGCGAACCACGAGTTCCTCGAATGGGCGCACGTCTTCGGGCACCGCTACGGCACGCCCCGCGCACCTGTGGAGGCGGCGCTCGCATCGGGCCGCGACGTGCTGTTCGATATCGACTGGCAGGGCGCGCAACAGCTGTACCAGCGCGCTGGTGGCGATGTGGTGCGCGTGTTCATCTTCCCGCCTTCGCTGGCCGAACTCGAACGCCGCCTGCGCGCCCGCGGGACGGACAGCGAGGAAGTGATCGTCGGCCGCATGAACCGCGCCGCAGCGGAGATCAGCCACTGGGACGGCTATGACTATGTGCTGGTCAATGACGATGTCGAACGCTGCTATGCCGATGTGCAGAAAATCCTCGAGGCTGAACGGCTGAAGCGCAGCCGCCAGCAGGGCCTGATCGGCTACGTCCGCAAGCTGATGACCGAAAACAGCGACAGCTGATCAGGCTTGCGGCCCGGCAATGACACAGCGGCGCTGATATCAGCCGATGTGCAATCTCTACCGCCTCGACGTGCCTGCAAAGCAGATCGCGCAGACATTTGGCGCTGATCCGGGCGCTGACCCCTGGCCGGGCGATTATGTTGCGCCGGGCAAGCCCGCACCGGTCATCATCCGCGCTCGCGATGGCATGCGCCACATTGTCCCGCGCCTGTGGGGCGTGCCTCCGCCGCCAAAGGCCGCTGCCGATGGGGGACGACCGGTCACCAATGTCCGCAACCTTGCCAGTCCCTTCTGGATTGGCACGCTGCGCCACACCGAGTTTCGCTGCCTGGTTCCCGTCACCAGCTTCATGGAATGGGGTGGGGCCAAGGGCGCACGCACGCAGCATTGGTTCACCCTGCCCGCCGAGCCGCTGTTTGCCTTTGCGGGCATCTGGCGTGACAGCGAGGTGCCGAGCTTTGCCTTTCTGACCACCGATGCCAACCGGCTGGTCGGAGCGGTTCACCCAAAGGCGATGCCGGTCATCCTCCAGCCAGACGATCATGAGGCCTGGCTGACAGCGCCATGGCCTCAAGCGCAGGGGCTCGTTGCGCCTTATCCCTCACAATTGATGAGTATGGACGGCGCACCGCCGGGATCGCTGCCGCGCACGACAATCTTGTGATCGGCGCCCTCAGCGCGCGATCAGCAATTCCTCCAGCGCGGCGCGCAGCTCGCTGCGCAAGGGCCGTGCTTCATTGTCGGTGCGGCAAACCACCACCGTATCGCAGGTCGCTATGCACCGGCCGTTCTGGATCATCGCCTGCAAGATCGCCCAGCTCGACGTGCCGACCCGGCCAATGCCGCTGGCAATGGTCACGTCACCGGGGAAACGCCCTTCGGCGAGGTAGGTTATGGTCACTTCCGCGACCATCGTTCGCTCATTGCTGGGCCGCTCGCCCCACGGGCGCACGCGGCGGTTGAGCATCACGCGCGCGCTTTCGAAGAGCGCGGCAAAGGCCACATTGTTGAGGTGGCCGTTGATATCCATGTCCTGAAAGCGGGTCTGGAAAGACTCGCTGACAGGATAGCTGGCGGCATCGAGCCGCCAGCTGTCCGGTTTCGGCATGGCCTTAGCGCGGCGCCATGCGGATCGCGCCGTCGAGGCGCACGTCCTCGCCGTTGAAATAGCCATTCTCGATCATGGTCATGGCGAGATGGGCATATTCGGTCGGATCGCCGAGCCGCTTCGGGAAGGGCACAGATGCGGCGAGCGCATCCTTGACCGGCTGCGGCGCGGCGGCGAGCAGGGGCGTGTTGAAGATGCCCGGAAGGATGGTGTTGACGCGCACGCCTTCACCCGAAAGGTCGCGGGCGATGGGAAGGGTCATGCCGACAACGCCGGCCTTGGATGCCGAATAGGCGGCCTGGCCAATCTGTCCATCCTCTGCCGCGACCGATGCGGTGTTGATGATGACACCGCGGTCACCATCCTGCTGCGGGTCGAGCGTCAGCATGCCGGCCGCCGACTTGGCGAGGCAGCGGAAGGTACCGACGAGGTTGATCTGGATGATCCAGTTGAACGCATCGATCGGGAAATGCTTCACCGATCCGTCTTCCTTGCTGCGGCTCGCGGTCTTGATCGCATTGCCGGTGCCAGCGCAGTTGACGAGGATGCGTTCCTGCCCATGGGCTTCGCGCGCCTTGGCAAAGGCGGCATCGACCGATGCATCGTCCATGACGTTGCATTCGCAGAACACGCCGCCGATTTCGGCAGCCATCGCCTCACCCTTGTCAGCCTGAAGGTCGAAGATCGCGACCTTGACGCCCTTGGCGGCCAGCGCCCGCGCGGTGGCCGCGCCGAGGCCCGATGCGCCGCCGGTGACGACGGCAGAAACGGTGGAATCGAGTTTCATTGTCTTTCCCTTCCTTGCCCTCTCCCGTCAGCGGGAGTGGACCGATTGATCACAGGCGCTCGATGATCGTCACGTTGGCGACGCCGCCGCCTTCGCACATCGTCTGCAAACCATATTTGCCGCCGCGCGCCTTGAGCGCACCGAGCAGCGTCGCCATCAGCTTGGTGCCCGAAGCGCCGAGCGGGTGGCCGAGTGCGATCGCGCCGCCATGCACGTTGAGCTTCGACGGATCGGCCCCGGTGTGCTTGAGCCAGGCAAGCGGCACCGGCGCGAACGCCTCATTGACCTCGTAAAGGTCGATGTCGCTGATCTTCATTCCCGCACGCTGCAGCGCCCGGTCGGTCGCGAACAACGGCTCTTCCAGCATGATCACCGGATCGCCGGCGGTCACGGTGAGGTTGTGGATGCGCGCCACCGGCGTCAGGCCGTGCGTCTTCAGCGCCTCTTCCGAAACGATGAGGACCGCACTCGCGCCGTCACAAATCTGGCTGGAAGAAGCCGCAGTGATCGTGCCTTCGGGCGAGAGCAACTTTACGCCGGCAATCCCTTCGAGCGTTGCGTCAAAGCGGATGCCCTCGTCGATAGTGTGCATCACGACACCTTCAGGCGTCTCGACTTCGAGAGCGACAATCTCGTCCTCGAACAGGCCGGCTTCGGTTGCGGCCTTGGCCTTGTGGTGGCTCTCCAGGCTGAACTGATCGAGCATGTCCTTGGTGAAGCCATGCTTTTTCACGATCATCTCGGCGCCCATGAACTGGGACCATTGGATACCCGGATAGATGGCTTCGAGGCCCGGCGACTTATAGCTGCCGAGGCCTTCCTTCATGTGGAACATGACGGTCGAACCCATCGGCACGCGGGTCATGCTCTCGACACCGGCGGCAATCACCATGTCCTGCGTGCCCGACATCACAGCCTGCGCCGCGAACTGCATTGCCTGCTGGGAAGAACCGCACTGACGGTCGATGGTGACGGCAGGTACGCTCTCGCCGAGCGTCTTGGCCGCGAGCACGGCGTTGCGGCCGACCTGCAGGCCCTGCTGGCCGCCCTGCATCACGCATCCCATGACGACGTCGTCAATGGCCTTGCCGTCGACGCCCGAGCGGGTGACGAGCGCATCAAGCGTCGCCGCCGCCATGTCGACCGGGTGCCAACCGGCGAGCCGGCCGCCACGCTTGCCGCCTGCGGTGCGCACTGCATCCACGATATAGGCTGTGGGCATAATCTTGTTCCTTTGCGAATGGAGTGAGGCTGTCAGAGCTTGCGCCCGATCAGTTCCTTCATGATCTCGTTGGTGCCGCCGAAGATGCGGGTGACGCGTGCGCCGCGCCATGCGCGGGCGATGGGATATTCGTTCATGTATCCCGCGCCGCCATGCAGCTGGAGGCACTTGTCCATCACTTCCCACTGCAGCTCGGTGTGCCACAGCTTGGCAGCGGCGCCCTCTTCTGCGGTCAGTTCGCGCTTCAAATGCCGGGCCAGTGCCCAGTCGAGGTGCGCCCAGCCGACCTGCAGCTTGGTCTTGAGATCGGCGAGGACGAAACGGGTGTTCTGGAAATCGAGCACCGGCTTGCCGAACGCCTTGCGGTCACGCGTGAATTCGACCGTGTCGTCAAAGGCGCGCTGGGCCGATGCCTGTGCGGAAACGGCGATGGACAGACGCTCCTGCGGCAGTTCGCTCATCAGATAGATGAAGCCCTTGCCCTCTTCACCCAGGCAGTTGGTGATCGGCACGCGGACGTCGTTGAAGAACAGTTCCGAGGTATCGGCCTCATCCTGCCCGATCTTGTCGAGGTTGCGGCCGCGCTGGAAACCCTCGCGGTCGGCTTCGACGAGGACGATGGAAACGCCCTTCCAGGCAGGCTGCACTTCGGTGTCGGTCTTGACGCAGACCAGCACCAGATCGGCATTCTGGCCGTTGGTGATATAGGTCTTCGACCCGTTGATCACATAATGGTTGCCGTCCTTGCGGGCGGTGGTGCGGATACCCTGAAGATCGCTGCCGGTGCCCGGTTCGGTCATGGCGATGGCGGTCACCACCTCGCCCGAGACCATCTTCGGCAGCCAGTGGCGCTTCTGCTCCTCGCTCCCGTAGGAGACGAGATAGTTTACGACGATGTCGGACTGGAGCGAGAAGCCGGTGGTCACCCGGCCGTAATAGGCGCTCTCTTCGTCAACGATGGCATTGTAGCCGAAATCGAGGCCGAGCCCGCCATATTCCTCCGGCACAGTGGGGCACAGCATGCCCAGCTCACCGGCCTTGGGCCAGATCGCCTTGGGCACAATGCCATCATCGGCCCATTGGGCGGCATGGGGCGCGATTTCGCTTTCGAGGAACTGGCGCACCGTGCGGCGGAACGCCTCATGATCTTCGGTATAGGCTGTGCGCGGAATCACATCGAGCGACATGGCGATTCTCTCCGGTTAGGTGCTGTATTGGGCATGACCAAAGCTGACGTTTACGTTCGCGTCAAGTGGCTCGCCCTCGCTCCCGCTCGCAATCAGGACGGACTGTTCTTATAGCCGGGTCATGCCCGCTCTCGATCAGCTCACTGCTGAACCCGCCCTCTTCCTCGACACCCGATGCTCGCTCGGCGAAAGCCCGCGCTGGCACGATCGCGAACAGCGGCTCTACTGGGTCGATATCGACCGCAACATGATGCTGCGCTGGGATGCGGCGAGCGGCGCGATCGATCACCGCGGCTTCGATACGCCAGTCGCCTGCTTTGCCTTCCGCAAAACTGGCGGCTTCATCCTCGGCATGAAGGATGGTTGCGCCCTGCTCGATACATGGGACGGCAAACCCACCCCGTTCGGCGCGCAGCCGCTCGCCGAAAAGCCGCGCCACCGCATGAATGACGGGCGCACCGATCCGGCGGGGCGCTTCTGGGTGGGCAGCCTCAACGGCGCCAAGGATGTCGAGGATGCGACGCTCTACCGCATCGGCGCGGACGGTGATCTGCGTGCGATCGAAAGCGGCATGACCACCTGCAACGGCGCTGCATTCTCCATTGATGGCCGTCGCTTTGCCCACAGCGACACCCCGAGCCACCGCGTCCGGCTCTACGACTGCGACCCTGCAGCAGGTACGATCTCAAACAACCGCACCTTCCACCAGTTCGAGCGCGGCGTCGGCCCCGGCCTTGGCCGTCCCGATGGTGGCAGCTTTGACGAGGAAGGCTGCTACTGGGTCGCCCTGTTCGACGGCTGGCGCATTGTGCGCCTGTCGCCCGCAGGCGAACTGCTGGCGGACATCCGCCTGCCCATCCAGCGCCCGACGATGATCGCCTTTGGCGGCCCGGACCGCCGCACCGCCTTCGTCACCACCGCCACGACTGGCCTCGACGAAGCAACCCTTGCCGCGCAACCCCACGCCGGCGCCATCTTCGCCTTACGCGTCGAAGTTCCCGGTGTGCCGGAGCACGACTTCGCGGGCTGACAATTTGCCCGGCTGTCAGGCGGGTCAGATGATCCCTACCGCCTTGCCGGCGCGTTCGAAGCGACCGAGGATGTCCTCGACCTGCTCGGCAGTATGTTCGGCGCACAGCGAGCAGCGCAGCAGCGTCATTCCCGCCGGGGTTGCGGGCGGCCGGGCGAGGTTCACGTAAAGGCCGTTCTCCAGCAGCGCCTCCCACATCATCGCGCCCCGCTCGAGGTCGGGCATGACGACGGCGATGATCGCGCTCTGCGGCGTTTCAGTGCCGAGGGTGAAACCGAGCGCGCGCAAGCCGCCGTGCAGGCGGCGGCTATTTTCCCACAGATGGGCACGCTTGTTCGACCCATGCTGCAGCTTGCGGATAGAGGTGACAGAGCTAGCCATCACGCTCGGCGGCAGCGCCGCGGTGAAGACATAGGGCCGGCAGACAAGGCGCAGCACTTCGAACTTGGGGTGGTTGGAAACACAGAAACCGCCCACCGTGCCGACGCTCTTGGAGAAGGTGCCGATGATGAAATCGACATCGTCGATCACACCCTGCTCTTCGGCAACGCCGCGGCCATGCTCGCCGATGAAGCCCATCGAATGCGCCTCATCGACCAGCACCATCGCGCCGGCTTCCTTCGAGACGCGAACCATCTCTTTCAGGGGCGCAACGTCACCCAGCATCGAATAGACGCCTTCGAGCACGACCAGCTTGCCGGCATCGGCGGGCAGGCGCTTCAGCCGCTTTTCCAGCGCCTCGACATCATTATGCTTGAATGGCACCACCTCGGCATTGCCGAGCGCACAACCGTCCCAGATGCTGGCATGGCTGTCGATATCGAGGATGATGTAATCGCCCTTGCCGGCGAGCGTCGAAATGATGCCGAGGTTCGCCTGATATCCGGTCGAAAAGACCATCGCATGGTCCATCGCGTAGAATTCACGCAAAGCCTGTTCGACGGCGCGGTGATCGCGGAAGGTGCCGTTAAGAACGCGGCTGCCGGTCGTGCCTGCGCCGAATTCATCGAACGCCTGCTTGCCCGCGGCGATGACATCATCGTCGAAGGTCATGCCCATATAATTATATGTGCCGAGCAGGATCGTTTCACGCCCGTTGCAAATGGCGACGGTGGGCGATTTCACCTCCTCCATCACCAGATTGAACGGATCGGTCACGCCCGTTTCGAGCAGCGCGCGGCGCTGTTCGATGATGGGGTCGAACTTGGAAAAAAGATCGGTCATCTAAACTGTTGTCCCGTGTGCCGGCATAGGCCGAGGATGACCTATTCGGCCGTCAGCTTTGCTACCGCGTCGATCAGCTGGCCGACCGTTTCGATCTCGGCCTGCATGTTCATCGTGATGATGATGTCGAATTCATCCTCAATCGCGGCGACGAAATCCATGACGGTGAGGCTGTCCCATTCAAGGTCGCCGGCAAAGGTCGTCGCCTCAGACAGCGCGACACCCTTTTTGTTGAAGGGCTCGATCTGGGCAGTCACGGCCTCGGCAATAGTGGCACGATCGGTCATGATATTCATCCTGTTGCCTCGCGGGTGGAATAGCGCGGCGGTTAGGCAGCTATTGCGGCGATAATCGGGCCGCGCAAGCAGTGCTTGCCGCCACACTGGCAGCATGGCCATTTTTGCCGGCATCATGACCGCTGCGAACGGGAACCGACGATGGCCCAGCGCGTCAGGATCATGCCCTGGCTGAACTAGAGCCAGCCGGCCGAGCGATACCAGCGCGCCGTGGCGGCCAGCCCCTCATCCAGCGCAATTTGCGGTGTCCATAATGCCCGGTCCGGGGCCAGTGCCGGGCTCGCTGTCCAATCAGGATGCGCCATATAGGCGGCTCTGTCGGGCGTGAGCTTCGCCTTGGCACCGCGCACCAGCCGGTCACCCCGGGCAGCCAGCCGAAGCAACGGAGCGGGTGCGGACAGCGTAAGCACTTGCTGCCGGCCCACTGCCCGGCCGATCGCTTGCGCCAAATCGCGATGCGCGAGCGGTGCGCCATCGTCCGGCTCAAATGTCGCCTGCTTTGCCAGCGCCCCCGCCAGAGTGAGAAGCAAGCGTGCCAGATCATCCACATGGATGATGGAGGCATGGCCCGCTGGCGGCAGCAGCACAAAGCCGCGCTGCGCCATGCGGAACAGCTCCAGCATGTCGGAATCGCGCGGGCCATAGATGGCGGGTGGTCGCACAATGGCCCAGTCGAGACCCGAGCCACGAACCGCTTCCTCGGCCCCGGCCTTCGACCAGCCATAATTGCTCAGCGCCGGTTCCCGCGCGGCAAGGCTGCTGACATGGACAAAGCGCGTGGCGCCTGCCCGCGTTGCCGCATCGATCACGGCTTGCGTCCCGGCGATATTGGCTTCGGCAAACGCGTCCCGGGTCGGCACATTCACTGCACCTGCGATATGAATGACGGCTTCAGCGCCTTCGACCAGTTGGTCGAGCGCATCGGCATTGCCGAGGTCCCCGGCGACCCAGGAGACGCGCTCCCGTTCCGTCTGGGCACGCCGGGCAAGCGCGCGGACGCGGTGACCGTCGGCGAGCGCTGCATCGAGAAAAGCCTGTCCGACAAAGCCTGTCGCACCGGTGATCGCAAGCGTGCTCACAGCAGCACCAGATGGTCGCGATGCACCATGGCGCTGCGCGGCGCATAGCCGAGCGCGGCTTCCTGAGCATCGCGCGGTTGCCCGGCGATGCAACGAGCGTCAGCATCCGAATATTCGGCCAGCCCCCGGGCAATCACCCGCCCGTCCGGACCCGCGATATCAAGCACGTCGCCCCGCTCGAACCGTCCTTCAACCGCGGTAACGCCGGGGGCCAGCAAACTGGCGCCGCCCAGCAGCGCCCGCGCCGCACCGGCATCCACAACCAGCCGGCCGGCAGCGGTCAGGCCGCCCGCCAGCCAAGCCTTGCGCGCGCTGGCACCACGTTCGGCAATGAACAGGGTATGGCGATGATCGCCCGAAAGCGGCCGTTCGCTGCGCCCCGAAGCAATCACCAGACTGGCACCAGCACTGGCGGCAATGCGTGCAGCCGCAATCTTGGAAACCATGCCGCCCGATCCCATGCCGGAGGCAGAGCCGCCATCCGCCATCGCCTCGATCGCGGCATCGATGCGCTCGACACGGGCGATATGCTGCGCGCCTTCCTCGGCGGGGTTGCGATCATAGAGACCGTCAATGTCGGAGAGGAGGATGACGCCTGCGGCCCCCGCAGCCTGCGCGACCCGCGCGGCAAGCCGGTCATTGTCACCGAACCGGATTTCCTCTGTGGCGACGCTGTCATTTTCATTGAGGATCGGGACCACCCCGAGCGACAGCAGCCGGTCGAGCGTTGCCGAGGCGTTGAGATAACGCCGCCGGTCTTCCAGATCATCCAGCGTCACCAGCATCTGGGCCGCCGTCAGCCCCTCAGCCGCGAGCACTTCCGCCCAGATCTGGCTGAGCAATATCTGCCCGGTCGCGGCCGCAGCCTGTGCATCATCGAGGCTGGCGCGTCCGCCCTTGGGCAAACCGAGCCGCCGTGCACCGAGCGCAATCGCACCGGAGGAAACGACCGCCACCTGCTGACCCGCGCGGCACCGTAGGCCGATGTCGGCCGCGATTCCCGCCAGCCATTCCCGGCGCACACCCCCGTCAGCATCCACCAGCAGCGCAGAACCGATCTTGACGATCAGGCGCGGGGCAGAGGCGGGATCGAACAACATGGGCGGGCAACACCAATGCTCAGACCGGCGACCATTCGATGGCGTCCTCGCCCTCGTCGCCGTCATCGATGCTCTTCTTCTCGGGGCCAATCGCCTCCAGCAGGCGGTCGAGCGCCCAGTCGAGGCCGACGCCGCTCGCGCCCGACAGCGGGATGACGGGATGACCGCTGGCTTCTTCCAGCTCCGCCAAAAGCGCGGCGATCAGCTCATCGTCGAGCGTGTCGATCTTGTTCAAGGCCACAACGACTGGCTTGTCGGTGAGGCCCGCGCCATAGGCATCAAGCTCATCACGCACGATGCGGTAGCTGGTCGCGACATCCTCGTCATTGGCATCGACCAGATGGAGCAGCACGCGGCAGCGCTCGATATGGCCGAGGAAACGGTCGCCAATCCCCGCGCCCTCCGCCGCGCCCTCGATCAGGCCGGGAATGTCGGCAATCACGAACTCGCGGCCCTTGTGGCGCACGACGCCCAGCTGCGGCCGGGTGGTGGTAAAGGCATAAGCACCAACCTTCGCCTGCGCGTTGGTAACGGCGTTGATGAAGGTCGACTTGCCGGCATTGGGCAGGCCGACGAGGCCCGCGTCGGCCAGCAGTTTCAGCCGCAGCCAAACCCACATCTCCTCGCCCGGCCAGCCCATGCCATGCTGGCGCGGCGCGCGGTTGGTGCTCGATTTGAAACTGGCATTGCCGCGCCCGCCATCACCGCCGCGCAACAGGACGATGCGCTGGCCGACCTCGGTCAAGTCGGCGATCAGGCTGCGCTCCTCATCATCGGCCAGGATCTGGGTGCCGACGGGAACATGGATAACCTTGTCGTCGCCACCTGCCCCGGTCTTGTTGGCGCCGGAGCCGCCATGGCCGCGCTCGGCCTTGAAATGCTGGGTGTAGCGAAAATCGATCAGCGTGTTCAGGCCGGCCACCGCTTCGAAGATGATATCGCCGCCCTTGCCGCCGTTACCACCGTCGGGTCCGCCATATTCGACATATTTTTCGCGGCGGAAAGACACTGCGCCGACGCCGCCGGTACCCGAGCGGATGAAAATCTTGGCTTGATCGAGGAAATGCATCGCCGCGCCATAGGCGGAAGGCCGCGTAAAGGCGAGTCGCGTGCTGAAAGGCTCAATCGACGCCGTGGAAGCGCTGGATGCGGCCCGAGACCA
>ERZ1022756.28-NODE-28-length-61775-cov-27.027268_pt1 | contig 61775 bp, 57 predicted proteins | sample MGYA00520902_ERZ1022756 | MGnify/ENA primary metagenome ERZ1022756 (study PRJEB33162, sample SAMN09537601) | freshwater metagenome | isolation source: freshwater | place: Canada:Alberta | collected 2017-07 | study: EMG produced TPA metagenomics assembly of the...
GGCGCATTCGGTATCTTCGCTTCCACTCTCCACCGACAGAACGGCAGAATATTATTGGCATTAATTGTGCCAAAATATATTTGCAATCGCTTTTGTCGCTTGCGCCAGCGTCTGTTCGCCGCAAAATAAGGATGCATGAGCAACGTATCGCACAAAATGACATCACGCTCTGAGGCGCCACTGGCCGACGGCCGGCGCGAACGAAGCCGATCGAGCCGGAGCAAGATCGTCGCAGCGATGCTCGATCTGGTCGGTAAAGGCGACGTAGCCCCCAGTGCCGCGCGCGTTGCGGAGGTGGCTGGCGTGGGGCTCCGCTCCGTTTTCCGGCACTTTGACGATATGGATGAGCTTTACCGCGAAATGGGGGCGGTGATTGAGGCGCAGGTGATGCCCATCGTTCTCCAGCCACCAAATGGCGCGACCTGGAAGGAAAAGCTGTTCGACATCGCTGATCGCCGTGCGATGGTTTTCGAAACCATTCTGCCTTATCGGATTTCAGCCAATCTCAAACGCTTCCAGTCGCCCTATTTGATGCAGGGCTATCGCCGGATGTTGCGGCTCGAATCTGATACCACTGAGGCGCATTTGCCCGCGATGGTAAGGGCCGATGTGGCGGGTACCCATGGTCTCAATGTCATACTGAGTTTCCAGACATGGCGACTGTTACGGCATGACCAGGAACTGCCTTTTGACGACGCCAAGGCTGTCGTGCGGCGATTGCTGGGCGATGCTGTGGCCTGCATGCCGGAGGATTGATGCAACGCTTCGGGTTTGCTCTTGGTCTGATGCTGCTGTCTGGTTGCAGCGATGCATCCGCGCCACCCGGAGCAATGTGCACTGGCCTGTCAGACAGCAAAATGGTGTGGGTATCTGGCGGCAGTTTCGTCATGGGCGATGGTCCGCAATACGATGAGGAAGGGCCGCCGCAGACCGTTACGGTCCAGGGGTTCTGGATCGATACACATGAAGTGACCAACGCCGAATTTGCTGCCTTTGTTAAGGCGACGGGATACAAGACCATGGCGGAGCGCGATCCGCCCAAGCTGCCCAATGCGCCGCCAGAAATGCTGGTTCCGGGATCTGCTGTGTTCAACATCCCGTCGGACGCCGACCCTCGCTGGTGGCGCTGGGTGCCGGGGGCACAGTGGCGGCACCCTTCAGGGTTGAAGGAGAGCATCGTCGGGCGAGACAACGAACCCGTCGTCCAGATCGCCTATCAGGATGCAGAGGCCTATGCGCAATGGGTGGGCAAGGAATTGCCGAGTGAGGCGCAGTGGGAATATGCGGCGCGCGGCGGCGTAGCGGCTTTGCCGGAGCCGGTTGATGCGAACGGCCGGCCGCAAGCAAACTATTATCAAGGTGCCTTTCCGGTCAAAAATCTCAATACCGATGGCTATGTTGGGCGGGCGCCTGTGGGTTGTTTCAAACCGAACGGATTTGGTCTGTACGATATGATCGGTAACGTCTGGGAATGGACGAGCGCCAGCGGAGCGCGCGCCGACGCCAGCGAAGCGGTGAACATCATAAAGGGCGGATCTTACCTCTGCGCTGCCAATTATTGCGCGCGCTATCGTCCCGCCGCGCGTCAGTTTCAGGAACGCGGGCTAGGGACTGATCATATCGGGTTTCGGCTGGTTGATACGAAGAAGGCTGGCCCAGCTTCTTGACCGGGTATCGATAATATGACACCTTAAGTGCCAATTTTATTGATTTTAGGGGTCAGCCTTTGAAAGTCCTGCGCACACCCGATAGCGCCTTTGCTGCAATCCACGATTTTCCTTTTGCGCCAAACTATGTGGAGATTGCCGATCCCACGGACGGCACACCCTTGCGCGTGCATTATGTGGATGAAGGGCCGCGCGATGCGCCGGTCGTGCTGATGATGCATGGCGAGCCAAGCTGGAGCTACCTTTACCGCCATATGATCGGCCCGGTCGTCGCGGCAGGCTTTCGCGTTGTCGCGCCTGACCTGATTGGCTTCGGCAAATCGGACAAGCCAACGAAACAAACCGACTACAGCTATGCACGTCATGTTGAATGGATGCGTCAGTGGATCGAGGCGGTTGACCTGACCAATATGACGCTCGTCTGTCAGGATTGGGGGTCGCTGATCGGTCTGCGCCTTGTCGCGGAAATGCCCGATCGCTTTGCCGGCGTCGTTTTGTCCAATGGCGGCTTGCCCGAAGGCGGCCCGGCACCGCGCGCTTTTGCTATCTGGCGGGCCTTTTCCCAATGGAGCCCGTTCTTCCCTATCGGCAAAATCGTCAACGCTGGCGCAAAGCGGGCGCTCAGCGCCGCCGAGATTGCAGCTTATGACGCGCCGTTCCCAGATAGCAGTTATAAGGCCGGAGCGCGGATATTCCCCAGCTTCGTTCCGTTTGAGAATAATGTCGCGATCCCCGATCAGAAGCGCGCCTGGCAAGTGTTTGAGCAATGGGACAAGCCGTTCCTGTGCTGCTTCAGCGACGGCGATCCCGTCACGCGCGGCGGCGAAAAACGGTTCATCGGCCGTGTTCCCGGTACTGTGGGTCAGCCGCATTGCACGTTGAAGGGCGGTCACTTCATTCAGGAAAATGATCCGCAAGGCTTTGTCGACTGCATCCTAAAAGTGCTGTCGCCGACCTGATCCTGTCTCCACCGCAATTTCATGCCACCGCTCGCCGCCGTCTGCGCCGCCAGAACCAGACCGCCGTTGCCATCACCAACAGGGCACCCAGCGGCCACAGCTTGAGCAGTCGCGGTATCAACATCGTGCGAATTGCATTGGCGAAAATCTGGTCAGGCGCCGTATAACCTTCCGGCATCGGCAGCACTTTGTTTGCCTTGGCAAAGGCGGCATAATCCTCTTGCATCGCAACAAAACGGTCGGGATCAGAACCCGACAGATCCTTAGTCTCGCCGGGGTCGGCTGCGATGTTGTAAAGCTGCCAGCGGCCATCTCCGTAAGGCGGGAGGTTCTTGACTAGCTTGTAATCGCCTTTGAACAACACCGCATTGCCGGACAATTCATACCCCAAAGGCTTGTCTGGCGAATGGACGGAGGATGCAGCTCCTGTCAGCATAGGTGTCAGGTCCGCCCCAGTCATTGGCTCGACGCGGCGCCCGGAGAAACGGCCCTGCTGCGGCGTGACCCCGACAAGCTTCAGCAAAGTCAGCGGCATATCGGTGACGTGGGCAAAACCTGCGGCAACGCTGCCACCCTTGATCGCAGGGTTGCCCGGCCAAGCTATGATCATGGGAACACGCAAGCCACCTTCGCTCGCCGTAAACTTGTACCCACGCAGCGGCGAGACCGATGCGCTCGCAAACCCGGCCCCTTGTGCGGTCAGCGAACCCGGGCGTCCCTGTTGGGCGACGCTTTGATCATATTGCTGATTGGCGTTCCAGCGCGTGAAAGCGCCCATCGCCATTGGATCAGTAGCTTCGGCGCCATTGTCAGACAGAAACACGAAGATGGTGTTTTCATATTGGCCGATGGCTTTGAGATGCGCGACCAACCGGCCGACTTCCCGGTCCATCGCCGTGCCCATGCCAGCATAGGCGGCCATCGCACCCATACGCTGTCGCTGCTGCTGTGCCGACAATTTCGACCAGTCACCACTGGTGTCCATGGTTACCATCGCGACACCTTCGGGCATCACGCCTTTGGCGACGGCGGCGGCGCGGCGTTGGTTGCGCAGTGCAGTCCAGCCATCACGGTAGCGCGTAGCATAAGCTGCAATGTCAGCATCCTGTGCCTGCACGGGAATATGGTTGGCGATGAAATTGACGGATGCAAGAAAAGGCTTTCCGCTGCCCTTGTCGCCGTCGATATAGCTGATCATCCGGTCGACAATCAGCGTTGAGGAATAGAAGCGCTTGGGCAGTTTTGCTGGCTTTCCGTCTTCACTCCACTCGGTCTTGTCATAAATCAGCAGATTGGGTTTATCTTCAAAATTATCTGCGCCCGATTGCGCGAGAGCGAGCGCGTGATCATAGCCGCGGGCTGTCGGCAGGGTATCGGGCGTGTGCCCCAGATGCCATTTCCCCGTCAGATAGGTGCGGTAGCCACCAGCGCGTAGCTGGTCAGCAATGGTGACCACACGGTTGTTGAGTTGCGCTTCATAGCCGGGTTTGCCCAGATGTTCGGGCGGAATTGTCTCTGGCATATTGCCCAGTCCAGCGCGGTGGCTGATCACGCCCGTTTGCAGCATCGCCCGCGTTGGCGAACAGGACCCGGCCACATGGAAGTTCGAAAAACGCACACCCTTGGCGGCAAGCGCGTCGATATTGGGTGTCGCAATCTCCCCGCCGAAGGCCCCGACATCACTAAAGCCCCAATCATCGGCTAGGAGGATGACGATATTGGGGGCTTTCGCTGGCGCTGCCTGAACGCCAAGCGTTGTCGGGCCGAGCAATGTCAGCGCCGTCAGGCCTAGCAACGCCAGCGCCATCAGTGGGGCTGCTGGTCCTTTCAGGCGCATTGGCTCACCAAAGCGTCAGGGCAGCCCGTCTGCGCGAGGAGCGGATCAATGCACCCCCGCGCAGTTGCATCCAATGCGGCATAGCGCGCACGCATTTTCATCGAATAAGGTGAACCGAGCGCACCGTGGATTGTGTACATGGCGGCTTCCGTCCTACATTAATGTGTCTTGTGTGATGTCGCTTTTGCCCGCTTGAAGCGTGAAGATCATGCCGTCCTCACCCACCACAATCGGCCCGTCATAGCGCTTGGCCGCGTCGCCCAGAAATGCGGGGTAGAAGAATTTGGACGGGATGGAGGGGACGATATGGCTGAGCACCAGTTGCTTGACGCCCGCTTCCTTTGCGGTCTCGGCGGCTTCTTCGGGGCTGGCATGATAATTGAGGATATCGCGGGTGATCTGCGCCATATTCTTGACGCCCTTCTTCTCCAGTCCCGCGGTCATCATCTTGACCAGTTTTGGCTGCAGCGCTTCATGCACCAGCAGGTCGGCACCATTTGATGCGGCAATGAGTGATGCGGATTTCTTGGTATCGCCGCTGATCACGATGGAGCGGCCCTTATAGTCGAAGCGGTAGCCAACCGATGGCTCCACTGGGCCATGATCGACCCGGAATGCGGTGATTCTAAGTCCGTCTTCGTCCAGAACGACCACATTGTTGCTCTCGCCCGCTTGGGGAAGGGTAAAGGGCATGGCTATGCCGCCTGCGCCGTCTGGCTGGGCAATAGCGGCGCCATGGTGACCGGTGCGATAGCCATTATCAATGGTGTAGGCGGCGTTGAAGCCAGCGACGACCGCTTCTACGCCGGTTGGCCCATGGACGGGCAGCGGGCTGGTGTTCGTGCCGCTTACCCAGCGGTTCATCATCAATGGGCCCATGCCGTCAATATGGTCCGAATGGAAATGGGTGAGCAGCACGCCCCTGATCTTCCCGATAGGGATGCCCATCAGGTTGATGTTGCGCCCACCGCCCTCGCCAATATCAACGACGAAGATCTGCTTGCCCGCGATCACGACACTACATGGACCTGCACGGCCGGGGCTGGGGAGCGGCGACCCGGTTCCGCACAGCCCGATGTGGAGGCCATCAGGTAAAGCTGCAGTCGTATCGCGGCCGACGCGCTCCCCCACGGCGCGCTCGAACAGCGAGGCACCTATAGTCGCTTGCTCCGTTTTAGCCGCGATCCCCGCCATTAATGCCAGCGCGGTAACACCCAATGCCACCTTGGTGCGTGTGCGCATAACCATGCCTCCCTATTTGCCTTGTCATCCCGTTTGACGCAATCTAATGGCATGATCAATGCCATATTATCGCGAGAAGGACAGCGTCTGTGCATCCTTCGCCAACTTTTGGGGACAGAACACATGAAAAGAACAATGCAATTCCTGATTGGCTTCGTCGGTCTTGCGAATGTCGCTATTGGTTTGGGTTTCCTGTTCAATCCCGCGAAAATGGCAGCTGAATTTGCGCTCTCGCCGCTGGGGACGCAGGGCATGGCAACGATGCGTGCCGACTTCCCCGCCTTCTTCCTGACAGGGGCCGTCTTTTCGCTAATCGGTGCCTGGCGCGCAGACCGGACCCCCCTGATGGTGCCACTGACGCTTCTGACATTTGCGCTTCTCGGGCGTTTCGTGAGCATCGCGTTTGATGGCACTGCACCGACGACATTCCCTCCGATGATAGTTGAAGTAGTTATGATTGCGCTGCTTGGCCTTGCGTATCGCGCGTTTGGGAAGTCGACGCAGCCATAGGCGGCTAAACTATGGTCAGGAGGCGCGAACAAGTTGGCGCATCGACAGTCAGATTGAAGCGATCGCGATGAAGCCGAGGTAACAGACGTCGGTTTGCCCTGCCCATCCCTGCCTTACGGTAGATTCCAGGCGCCGACGTTTGCCGATCGCCGCTCCTGTCCGCAGCATTATCGACGCGGCAAAGGGAGCTAGCTCCAGCCATTTAAACCAAGTGTTGCATAATGATGACAGGGGGCTTGGATAGTTTCCCGACCAGGCACGGTACGGCCCCTGGAGCGTTGATAGTCTGAAGTGCTTAGGTACCTTTCCACCTGCCAGCAGGGGGAACGGCTTCGTGTTCTGCAACATTCACCGGAATGTGCAATGCGATCATGCCCGGCGCCGATTTTGACTATTCAGGGGAATATAATGCGTAAGATCAATCAGATCCTTCAATCAGGCTCATCGATTGGCACCGTTTCGGTGCTGCTTGCGGCAGGTATTGCTGCCGCTCCGGCGCACGCGTCCGACGATTCCGCGCCCGCCGTTGTCGCGGTGTCGCAGCAGGCCGCGGGCGAGGTTGTCGAGGACGTCGAAAACGACAGCGTGCTGATCGTGACCGGCACCCGCCGTTCCAACCGCACCGTTTCCGAAAGCGCGGTGCCGATCGATGTCATCACCGCTGAACAGATGCAGCAATCGGGCCTTACGGAAACCGCGCGCCTGCTGCGCGATCTGGTGCCTTCGCTGAACTTCCCGCAGCCTTCGATCACCGATGGCACCGATGCGATCCGCCCGGCAACCTTGCGCGGGCTGGGGCCGGACCAGACGCTGGTGCTGATCAACGGCAAGCGTCGCCACGGCGCGGCGCTGCTCAACCTCAACGGTTCGGTCGGGCGCGGCAGCACCGCGGTCGATCTCAACCAGATCCCCGCCTCCTCGATTGGCCGGGTCGAAGTGCTGCGCGACGGTGCAGCGGCGCAATATGGTTCCGACGCGATCGCCGGGGTGATCAACTTCCAGCTTAACGACGCGCGCAAGGGCGGACGGTTCTTCGTCAACTATGGCGGGTTCAATACCCGCGTCGAAGGCGTGCGCGAAGTTACCGGCGTGAACGCGGTGGCCGGCCAGGTGCCGACCTTGACGCCTGATGGCAACCTGCAGTTGATCGACAACGGCCGCGATCTGCGGGTGACGGACGGCGAAGTGCTGACCGTGTCGGGCAACATCGGTCTGCCGCTCGGGGCCGAGGGTTTCCTTAACATCACCGCCGAATATCGTGACCGCAACGACACGAACCGCACCGGCTTCGATCCGCGCCGCAACTATGCGCAGACCGGCGCGCTCGATGCGCGCGAACTGACGCTTGACCGCCGCTACCACCGCTATGGCGATCCGCGCACCGAAGATCTCAACATCGTCGTCAACATGGGCATGCCGCTGGATGACAATGTCGACTTCTACGCGTTCGGCAGCTTTGGCACCCGCGATGCGGAATCCGCCGGTTTCTATCGCCGTGCGGCCGATAACCGCAACGTCGTGTCGATCTATCCCGATGGCTTCCTGCCGCTGATCAACACCGACACGCAGGATTACGCGATCGTTGCCGGATTGGACGGCGACTTCGGCGGTTGGAACTGGGACCTGTCGATGTCCTATGGCGACAACCAGACCGAATTCTTCATCACCGACACGCTAAACGCATCGCTCGGCGGGGCCAGCCCGACCGAATTCGATGCCGGGGCAATCGCCTACAGCCAGCTGATGACCAACCTCGACATCAGCCGTGAGCTTGAGGTCAGCGGGATCGAGCAGATGACCCTGTCCTTCGGGGCCGAATGGCGGCGTGAGGAATATCAGCTCACCGCTGGCGAGCCTGACAGCTACCGCGCAGGACCGGTGCGGGTCGGGGCCAACAGCCCCTTCATCACCGGCACTGGCGCGACCGCCTTCGCCGCTCCGGGCGCACAGGTGTTCCCCGGGTTCCAGCCGGCGATCGGCGGGGTCGACGTGACCACCCCCAACAGCCGCGAAAACGTGTCGCTCTATGCCGAACTGGATACCGACATCACGTCGGGCTTCAACGTGCAGGTGGCGGGCCGGTTCGAAGATTACAGCGACTTCGGTTCGACCCTCAACGGCAAGGTGGCATCGCGCCTCGAACTGATTGACGGGCTGGCACTGCGCGGCGCGATCTCGACCGGCTTCCGCGCACCGTCGCTCCAGCAGCAGTTCTTCGCTGCGGCGGCCACCAACAACATTGGCGGCGTGCTGGTCGATGCGGTGACCTTGCCGGTCAACAACCCCGTGGCGATTGCGCTGGGGGCGGCCCCGCTGAAGGCGGAAAAGTCGTTCTCGTGGTCGGCAGGGGCGGTGTTTGACCTGCTCGACGGGTTCAACCTCACCTTCGATTACTACCAGATCGACATCGACGACCGGATCGTGCTGACCGACAACCTGTCGGCCAACCGCGATCTCGCGGGCGCGCCGACCGGCGCCAATCCGGGCCGTGGGATCGCGCAGATTCTCAACAATGCAGGGTTCACCAGCATTTCGGCGGCGCGGTTCTTCTTCAACGGTATCGACACCCGCACGCGCGGCTTCGATGCGATTGCGACCTATCGCACCACCATCGGCGATCTGGGCAATCTGTCGCTGATGGCCGGTTACAACCGCAACGATATCGACATCACCGGACGCCGCACGAACCCGGGCAACCTGGCGCAGGTGCCGGGGATCGACCTGTTCGGACGGCTTGAATCGCTGCGGATCGAACGCGGTCAGCCGCGTGACCGCATCAATCTCGGCGCGGACTGGGATTGGAACTGGTTGAGCGCGACGCTGCGCACCAACCGCTTTGGCGAGGTGTTCTCTGCTGGGGCCACGCCGATCAATGACGTGCTGCTTGAACCGCGCTGGATCACCGATCTCGAAATCCGCATGCGTCCCGAAGGCACCTTTGCCGATGGGCTGGAGTTCGCCATCGGCGCCAACAACCTGTTTGACCAGTATCCGACCGTCAACCCGGTCGGCCGGGTAACCGATCCCGTCACCGGTCAGCCGGGCAACCTGTCGGTCAACAATTACTTCCTGCCGTTCTCGTCCTTCTCGCCCTTCGGCTTCAACGGACGGTTCCTGTATGGCCGGGTGACCTTCGCCTTCTGACGGGCGGGCCTGACTGAACATTCGCGGGCGGCGCAGGGCGGCTTCGGCCATCCCGCGCCGCCCGTTTTGTTTGGCGGGCCTGTCAGCTGTCTGGGTTTTATGGAAGCTGCACCCGAGAGCCGAGCCTCCCCGAAACAATGCCGACTTCGGGCGGAATGCTGCGGCGGTTGGGATTGGGCCGGAAAACCAAAACGCTCCGCTTAGCCGAAGTAGCCCAACTGGCAGGCGCGGAAGACCGATTGGGCGCGGTTCACGGTGCCCAGGCTCTCGCAAGCCCGGCTCAGATGGTATCGCACTCCGGCATGGCTGCAACCCATGATGATCCCGATCTCGTAATCGGTCTTGCCCTGCGCCGCCCAATGCAGGCATTCGATCTGCCGGGCGGTCAGCATTGTCTCGGTCGGCAGGTGGCGAGGGTTGCGGTTGACTTTGGCATAGCCCGCCATGAAGCGTTGCACGAGCCGGGCGAGGGGATCGCTATGGCGGGCGAATTCGCGAGACAAATCGGTTTGAGCGGGGTCAAAGCTGGTAAAGATCGCTACGGAAGTTTGTCCGAACGGCATGTGAACCGGCACCACAATCGCCGATTTCATCGGGGCGCGCTTATCAAACTCTTCCAGCCCGATGGCGTCGAGATAGAGGTTCTCCCAAAGGGTATGAACGCCGCGACGGTTGAACCAGAAGGGCTGGCTTTCCACCCGACACGCCCGCAGCCAAGGGGGGCGGACGGCATCATCAATGGCAATCAACGGGGCAAGGTCAGCTGCGTCCCAGCCCAGAATCCTGCAGTTGATGGGCTGTCCATCGGCATCGACGGTCGGCTCCATCGTGGCCAGATCGTGCCACACCATCGCACGCAGGCCAAAGCCGCGCACCTCGCCCTCCAGCGCTGCGGCGGCATCCGCGATTTCGGCTCGGGTGCGGATGGTGACCGCATCGAGGATGTCGCGCGGTGCGATGTCCGGATTGAACTGGTAAAGTTCCGCGACATTGGGGGCCATTCCAAAACTCCTTGCACGAAGCCCGTCGTATGGCAGCTTTTCGCGGTCGATCTGCTGCGACAAGCGCATGGGCGCCGTCGCGCCTGCCATGGAGATGCTGAGCCTAGAGGAATTGAGTTGCGCATGCGGGCGCGGGCGTCCAATGTTAATTTGCAAATTTGCAAACAAAAAATTTGCAAACTGGAGCCGTCCAATGAGTGCCAGACACCGGATTTTTGCGGGCGAGCAACTGCGGGTGCTGCGCGAACGGCGCGGGTTGAAGCAAGTCGATCTCGCACGACTGTTGGCGATCAGCCCATCCTATCTCAGCCAGCTCGAGCATGATGATCGCCCGCTGACCCCGCGCCTGATCGAGCGGGTCGCGAGCCTGTTTCCGCTCGACTGGCAAGACTTTCCGGGCGACGACACCGAGCAGTTGTCGCTGATGCTACGCGAGGCGGCGGCCGATCCGATCTTCGATGCGCCGATTGGGCCCGACGCGATTGCCCGGCTGGCCGAACAGCAGCCCGCCTTTGCCCGGCGGTTTGTCGAACTGCACGAAGCGCTGCGCCGCGCGAACCAGCGGCTGGAGATGGTGGACGAGGCCTTGGCCGATGACACCGGCAGCGGATCGCGCTTGCCGTGGGAGGAAGTGCGCGACTGGTTCCACCTGTCCAACAATTACGTCGACCTGATCGACCGGGCGGCGGAAACACTGGCGGGCACGTTCGCCGGAGATGACGAAGTGCCGACCACAGCCATGCTGGAACGCCATTTGGGCCAGCAGCACGGGATTGCGGTTGAACTCAAACCGTCGGACACGCTGCGCAGTTTCGATGCGGCGCAAGGCGTGTTGCGGATTGCCTCGGATCAGCCAGCTGCCGGGGTCCGCTTCCAGATCGCCTATCATGTCGCAGCGATGACACTGGGCGATTCCATCCGGGCAATTTCCGATGCTGCCGAGCTGCGCAGCGAAGTTGCGCGCGAATTGTTGACTATTGGGCTCGCCAATTATGCCGCCGGGGCGGTATTGATGCCCTATGGCCATTTTCGCCGCTCGGCCCGGGCGTTCCGGCATGATGTTGATCGGCTGGCGCTGCTTTATCAAACGAGCTTCGAACAGACGTGCCACCGCCTGTCGACCTTGCAGCGCGATGGCGAGCGGGGCTTGCCGATCTTCTTCTGTCGGGTCGACATGGCCGGCAACATCACCAAGCGGCACAGCGCGACGCGGTTCCAGTTCGCGCGGTTTGGCGGCGCCTGTCCGCTGTGGATCGTGCACGAAGCCGCAGTGATCCCCGACCGCATTCTGGTGCAGCTGGCTGAAACCCCTGATGGCGTGCGCTATGTCTCTATTGCCAAGGGGCTGGTAAAGGCCTCGGGCCGGTTTGACCGCAACCCCCGCCGCTATGCTGTGGCGCTCGGGTGCGAGGTGCAGCACGCCAGCGAATTCATCTACGCCGACAATATTGACACCCTGTCGGCGCAGGCGGCGACACGGATCGGCGTTTCGTGCCGCATTTGCCCGCGTGGGGATTGCGATCAGCGCGCCTATCCTCCCAACGATCAAACCATCCAAGTCAATCTATTCCACCGCCGCGTGGTGCCCTATGAACTTGGCGGGTAGTCTTCCTATTTGGCGCGACGCCCTCGCTTGCGCTCCATCGGCCATCGCGTAAACTGCGATCATGGCGATGCTGCTTACAGAAGCGCAACTTTGCGAGGTGCGGGACCGGATACTCCGGATCGCCGAACAGCAGATCGCTTTGCATGGGGTCAATGCTGTCTCGCTGCGTTCAATCGCCAGCGCGATGGGCTGGACCGCCGCATCGCTCTATCGTTACTTTTCGAACAAGGCGCAGCTGCTTGATTACGTGCGGACGGCCGTGAACAACCGTTTTTCCGACGCAATCGAGGCGGCCTATGCCAGCAGCGACGATGTCTGGCAGCGTTCGCGCGCAATCGGCGATGCCTATATCGATTTCGCAATTCGCGAGCCTGCAGCCTATCAGCTGATGTTCGCCTATGAGGCAGAGGATTGCGATAAGACCAGCGAACTCAAACAGGCTGAACACCGCTCCAAACAGACGTTGACCCGTTATGTGCGCGATTTGGTCAACGATGGCGTGCTTGACGGGGACCCCGAGCTGATTGCGCACGCCTGGTGGGCCGCGATGCATGGCCTGATCGTGCTGCGCATGTCCGGCAAGCTCGAGGATTCCCCACCGTTTGACCTGCTGCGGCAGGCTGCCGCACGGATGATCATGCGCGGCGTGCGGACTGGGGGAGGCGCAGGTCCCCTTCAGACAACGGCCCCCAGTTACGGGGCGAGCATCATCCGATGAGCGCGCCTCCATCCACCAAGATATCGATGCCGGTTGTGTAGGCTGCCGCGTCGGACGCAAGATAGAGTGCCGCGCCCGCGATATCATCCGGCACACCAACCCGGCCCAGTGGAATCTGCCTGATTTCGCGTTCGACGGATTCGGGCTTGCTGGTCAGCACTTCGGTAGCGGGTGTCTCGATCAGGCCGGGGCTGATCGAATTGACGCGAATGCCATAGCGCGACCAGTCCCGGGCGAGCGACTTGGTCATGAACAGCAACGCGGCTTTGGATGTACCATAGGCGATCAATCCCGTGGTGGCTCGCAGGCGACCTACGCGGTGGCCGCCGATCGAGGCGATATTGATGATTGCCCCGCCGCCATGATCCTTCATGTGGCGTGCTTCCGCCCTGCAGCACCAGAAGGGTGCAGACAGAAACCCGTCAATCGAGCGCCGCCAGCCGTCCACGGCCCGATCATCGAACAGGCTGGACGCACCAGCGGGCTGCATGGCGTTGTTGACGGCAATGTGGAGGCCGCCGAAATCTTCGACGACACCTGCAACCAAGGCATCGACCCGTTCCGGGTCGCGAACGTCGCATTGATAGAACTTCGCCTTAACCCCCAGGGCTACAAGCTCGGCAACCGTCTGCGCTCCCGCCTCGATGTTGCGATTGCCGCACACCGCGACGTTGGCACCTGCCGCGGCATATCCAAGTGCAATGCCTTTGCCGATACCGCTTGTCCCGCCAGTGACCAATGCCACCCGCCCGCTCAGGTCAAAATTTGCCATCCGCTCCGCCTCTTGTAATGCCTGATACATCTGCTTGTTGTTGATGATCGTTGCAGTACTAAACACCGTTTGTTATCACTCTGTCAAACAGGAATGGGGGGCGAAGCGAACATGGCGCAGAGGCACACCACGATCATCGTTGAACGGCGCGGAGATTGTGACTGGGTCACGTTCAACCGGCCTGATGCGCTCAATGCGTTGTCGCTGGCGATGGTGAATGAGCTGAGCGAGTATTTCGGCGGCCTGTACAATGACCGTTCGGTCCGAGCGGTTGTGCTGCGCGGAGCTGGGCGGGCGTTTTGCGCCGGGCTGGATATCAGGGACCGGAGCGAGAGTGATCCGGCTGATGACCCCTTTGGCGGCGGGTTCGGTTTTCAGGGGCATCTGGCGGATGTCTATGTGAAGATGCGCCGATGCCCGCAGCCGATTATCGCGCTGGTTCATGGGGCGGCCTGCGGTGGCGGGATGGCTTTTGCGCTGGCATCCGACATCCGCATCGCGGGCGAAAGCGCGAAAATGAACGCCGCTTTCATCAAGATCGGCCTGTCATCCTGCGACATGGGCGTGAGCTATTTCCTTCCCCGGCTGGTGGGCGGATCGGTCGCTGCCGAACTGATGCTGACCGGGCGTTTCATCCATGCTCCTCGCGCTCTGGCGACGGGCCTTGTGAGCGAAGTGGTGCCCGATGATCAGCTGGAGGCTACCGCGCAAACCTATGTCGATGATCTGCTGGCGGCATCGCCCATGGGCCTGCGGATGACCAAGGAGGGGCTGAATCTGGCGATCGACGCCCCCAGCCTTGAAGCGGCGATGGCGATTGAAAACCGCAACCAGCTGATGACCGCCGCCAGCCCGAACTTTGCCGAAGGGATGGCCGCCTTCCTCGAAAAGCGCAGCCCGCAATACAGGCCTGACTGATATGGACGCCGCGATGACACACCCCCGCTACCCCCACGTTTTTGCGCCGCTCAAGCTTGGCAAGCAGATGGTCAAGAACCGCATCATCATGGGATCGATGCATTCGGGGTTGGAGGATGTGCCTGACGCCGCCGAGCGATTATCGGCCTATTTCGTGGAACGGGTGAAGGGCGGGGTCGGCATGATCATCACGGGCGGCATCACTCCGCACGCCAGCGGTGGGCGCGGTGCGAAGCTGAGCGAGCCTGAAGAAGTGCCGATGCACCGGGCGGTGACCGATGCTGTTCATGCCGCTGATCCCGAGGTGAAGATCTGCATGCAGATCCTCCATTCCGGCCCGATTGCCAATGTCGCGCAGCCAGTTGGGCCATCGCCGGTCAAGTCGCGCCTGTCCCCGCTCACCCCTCTGGAACTGGATGAGGCCGGGATCGAGGAACAGATTGCGGCCTTCGCCAACTGCGCTGCCTTGGCGCGCGAGGCGGGGTATGATGGGGTCGAGGTGATCGGATCAGCGGGCTATCTGATCTCCACCTTCCTGGTCGAAAAGACCAACCAGCGTACTGACCGCTGGGGCGGGTGCTGGGACAACCGCATGCGCTTTGCGGTCGAGGTGGTGCGCCGGGTGCGCGCGGCGATTGGTCCGGACATGATCCTGATTTTCCGGATTGCGGCGATGGACATGCTTGATGGGGGACTGGCGTGGGACGAGATCGTCAGCCTCGCCAAGGCGCTGGAGGCGGAAGGCGCGGATGTGATCAGCACGCACTTCTGCTGGCACGAAAGCCAGGTGCCGACCATCGCCACTATGGTGCCGCGCGCGGCCTTTGCCGGGGTGACCGGGCGGCTGCGCCAGCATCTTTCGATCCCGGTGATCACCAGCAACCGCATCAACATGCCCGATGTGGCCGAGGCGGTGCTGGCGCGCGGCGATGCTGATCTTGTTTCCATGGCGCGGCCGATGCTGGCCGATGCCGAACTGGTCAATAAGGCGCGGACAGGCCGCGAGGATGAGATCAACACCTGCATCGGGTGCAATCAGGCGTGCCTCGACCACACCTTCACCGGGCAGCTGGTGTCATGCCTGGTCAATGCGCGGGCCTGCCGCGAGACCGAGATCGCGATCCGTCCGGCAGATGCACCCCAACGCATTGCGGTGGTTGGCGCTGGGCCTGCGGGGCTGGCCTTCGCTACCATCGCTGCCGAACGCGGGCACAAGGTCACGCTGTTCGATGCGGCCGATGCCATCGGGGGCCAGTTCAACCTCGCCCGGCGTATTCCCGGCAAGGAGGAATTTGACGAGACATTGCGTTACTACGGGCGGATGATTGCGCTCCACGGTGTCGATCTGCGGCTGGGCACGCGGGTATCGGCGGATGAGCTTGCCGCGGGCGGATACGACCGGATCGTCGTCGCCACCGGCATCACCCCGCGCATGCCCCAGCTTGACGGGATCACCCATCCCAAGGCGGTCAGCTATGTCGATGTCATCACCGGCAAGGCTTCCGTCGGCGAAAAGGTGGCGATCATGGGGGCAGGCGGGATCGGGTTCGATGTCGCTGAACTGATCACCCATGCCGGCACCTCGGCAGCGCTCGATATTGATGTGTTTGCGAAGGAATGGGGCATCGACTTCAAGAACCACCCGCGCGGCGGGGTGACGGGGGTGGAGCCAGAGGTTGCCGCCAACGGGCGCGAGGTGTTCCTGCTCCAGCGCAAGGCCAGCGCGGTGGGCAAGGGTCTGGGCAAGACCACCGGCTGGACGCACCGCATCACTCTGCAACGGCGCGGAGTGCAGATGATCGCTGGGGTCGAGTATCAGCGGATCGACGACGATGGCCTGCACATCCTGATCGATGGCGAGCCGCGCACGCTGGCGGTGGACACTGTCATCGTCTGCGCCGGGCAGGAACCGGCGCGGGGGCTGTATGACGAGTTGCTGACAAAAGGGGCCAATGCCGATCTGATCGGCGGCGCTTATGAAGCGGCGGAACTGGATGCCAAGCGCGCAATCAAACAGGCGACGGAACTGGCTGTCGCCGTCTGATCCCGCGCCGCCCACGGGCGCTTTCCCATCCCTTGAAATCCGGTGCCCGAACGCGCCTGCGTGGTCTTGCAATCATCGCCCATATAGGTATTACCTAGTTATACGATTGGGATAGGAGAGATAGCATGGCCACCAAGTCTGATGACATCAAACAGAGCGAAGAATGGCAGAAGGCCGTCTCGTATGAGATCCTTGATGATGATATCGCGCGCCAAAAGCAGCTGATCGGCTTTGAAGAGCCGGGCAAGATGGCACAATATGTCCAGACGCTGAGCCACGATTCGATCCGTAACTGGTCCTACGGCTGCGGCGATGACAATCCGCTGTTCACCGATCCCAACTACGCAAAGCGCACGCGCTGGGGCGACACGATCGCGCCGGGCATGATGATCGGCCAGGTCGGCAAGCCGTTGCTGGGCGATCCGACTCCGGATGAAATCCGCGCACTGAAGAAAAGCCTGTTCCGCGGCATCCACGTGTTCGTTTCAGGCTCGGACTGGGAATTCTTCCGCGCGGTCTACCCTGGCGATACGATTTACACCTTCTCGGGCGAGGAAAGCTGCGAGGTCAAGCAATCCGAATTCGCCGGACGTTCGGTCATCAACGTGCGCCGTCACGTCAACATGAACCAGCGCGGCGATGTGGTGTCGGTCTACCGCGTGCTGAGCGTACTGACCGAACGCAAGACTGCCGCCAAGAAGGGCAAGTATTCCGCGATCGAACCCAAGGTCTGGACCGATGAGGAATTCCAGGCAATCGAAGAGGTCTACGCGGCCGAGCGCGTCCAGGGCGCAGCCAAGCGCTGGGCCGACGATGTGACGGTCGGATCGCCGCTCGGCCAGCAGGCGAAAGGCCCGCTGACTGTCACCGATGTGGTGTGCTTCCACGCGGGCGGATATGGCTTTGTCCCCTATGCTCCCACCGTGGGCCGCCGCGCGCACAAGAACCGCAAGCGCATCGCGCCGTTCTATGTGAAGAACGAATACGGCGTGCCCGACGTTGCACAGCGGCTGCACTGGGACCCGGTGTGGGCGCAGGCGATCGGCAATCCGATGGCCTATGATTACGGGGTGATGCGCGAAAACTATCTGTGGAGCTATCTCAACGATTGGGCCGGCGATGATGCGATCATCACCAAGGTCCATGATGAAATCCGCAAGTTCAACTATATGGGCGATGTCCAGATGGTCACCGGCGAGGTCGTGGCCAAGCGAACCGAGCATGGCAATGAACTGGTCGATGTGGTGGTGCGTTTCACCAACCAGCGCGGTGAGGAAACGGTGAAGTCGACCGCAACCATCGCCCTGCCAAGCAAGGCGCGCGCCCTGCCGCTTTACCCGCCGGTGCCAGAAGCTCTGGCCGAGAAAGCGGTCAAGATGATGGCGCGCCACCGCGAGCTGGGCGGCGACTGATGCCGATGGAAAACCGTTACCTCGGCAAAAGTGGGCTTGAGGTATCGGTTTTTGGCTTTGGCTGCATGACCTTTTCCGATGGCACGGGCCGGTTCGGAGCAACCGGCTCGACCAACGGGGACGAGGCTGCGCGCCAGATTGACCTTTGTCTGGATCACGGGGTCAATTTCTTCGATACCGCCGACACCTATGCCTCTGGTCGGTCAGAGGAAATCCTCGGACAGGCGCTGGGCCAGCGGCGCGGGCAGGTGGTGGTGGCGACCAAGGCGTTCCACCGTATGGGGCGCGGCGCGCATGATATCGGCCTGTCGCGCCGCCACCTGATCGAGGCCTGCGATGCTTCGTTGCGGCGGCTGGGGACGGACTGGATCGACCTTTATCAGGTTCACAGCTTTGACAGCCTGACCCCGGCCGAAGAGACGCTGGCTGCGCTCGATAATCTCGTTCGGTCTGGCAAGGTGCGGTATATCGGCTGTTCCAACTTTGCCGCATGGCAGCTGGCGCAGGCCTTGGGAATTTCCCAGCGCGAGGGGATCAGCGCCTACATCGGTCAGCAAATCCAGTATTCGCTGGTGGCGCGCACCGCCGAACAGGAATTGCTCGCCTGCGGATTGGCCATGGGGGTCGGTGCAATCATCTGGAGCCCGTTGGCGCAAGGGTTCCTGTCAGGCAAGTTCCGGGGGCAGGTGGAAGGCGAAACGCGGCTGGAACTGATGGGGGCGCTGGCCGCCTATGACAACCAGCGCTCCCGCGATGTGCTGAGTGCGATCGATGCGGTCGTCGAGGGTCGTGCGGGCGCGGTGACGCATAGCCAGGTTGCGCTTAATTGGGTTCGGTCGCGCGCCGGGGTGACATCGGTGCTGCTGGGTGCACGCTCGCAGGCGCAATTGCTCGACAATCTGGGCGCAGCGACGTGGACGTTGACGCACGAAGAAATCGAAGCGCTGGACCGCGCCAGCCAGACTGCGCTGCATTACCCGGTATCGATGCAATATGCCTACGGGCGCGAGCGGTATCGTTCACCCTTCACGCGTTATGATTGACGGCGGGCACACCTGTGCCCGCCGCATCATGCTTCAGGCTGCCGCATAACCTTCATCGAGGAATTCCTCGAGCGCGCGGTGGAAGTTCAGCACTGCCACTTCCTGCTTGGGATTGGGCCGGGCACCCTTGAAGCCGATCGACTTCATGCCCTTTTGCAACTCGGCGACATTGGCGAAATCCTGCATGAGGATCAGGCCCCAGAAGTCCTTGTCGCCATGATCCTGGCTCCATTCGTGCTCGACCTTGGGCGCTTCGCCTTCAGGATAGCGTTGCAGCGAATAGACATCGAAGATGCACTTGTCCGGATCATTGCCAAAGGGCCGCGCGCGATAACCCAGCAGTCCGGTGGCGCCCATCAGCATGATCTGGTTGGGGAACAGGTGCCAGTCGATTCCTGCTTCCTGCATCTGCTGCGGCGTAATGTCGGGCCACTTCAGACCCAGCGAAATCGCGTGCTCATAAATGAACTGGCCGAACTTCATCAGCACTTCCATATGCGATGCTTCAGGCGGTACTTCCTGAACCACCCGACGCGCAGCATGAACGGTTTGCACCGATGACCCGGCGTTGAGCGTTGCCGCCATGTCTTCCATGTAATCGCGGATGCCGGGACGGATGTCCTCCGTCGGCTGGCCGCCGGTCAAGCGGGCAGACCGCGATCCCATCGGCATCGCTTCCCAATAGCCGAAGTGGGCATGGCGGCCATGGGCATAGCTTTGCGTCCAATCGTCCATATAACGCAGCATCTGACTGTGCGTGGTCTGGACGTGGTAACCTTCGTTGAAAGCTTCCAGCGCGACCTTCCAGTTGCAATTGAGGATGGTCGATTTGCGCCAGTGGTAATTCATCCCGCCGATATCGAACGGATCGAGAAACGCCTTGGCGGGCGCCAGGTGATCTTCCAGGCTCTCGCAGTCCGGGTCCATGTTGATGTAAACCCAGCCGCTCCACCGTCCGACCTTGACCGGCATGAGGCTGAGGTCTTCATCGGTGAGGTCTTCGGCAGCCCATTCGTGGCGGTCAATGACGCGTGGATCGGTGCCGTCGATCTTCCAGTTCCAGCCGTGATAGCGGCAGAACAACCGCGCCGCATGGCCGCAGCCTTCGGTCAACGTGCGTCCGCGGTGAGGGCAGACATTGTGGAATGCCTTGATCTCGTCGGCGGCAGTGCGGATCACGATGATCGACTGATCGACGATTTCATAGGTGTAGAAATCGCCAACCTTGGGGATTTCCTCCTCACGGCAGGCCATCTGCCAGACCTTCTTCCACAAGCCATCGGCTTCGCGCTTGGCGAATTCGGCGCTGGTGTAATTGCTGGCCGGGATCACGGCATCCTTGCCGGTCCAGCTGTGCATGCCCGTGGGCGAATGAACGTTCATCATATGCTCCTGAAAGGTAACCGGGTGGGTGCGGTTCGCACGATCAGTGCGGCGGGCGCACCACCGATGCGCGATCCCCATCATAGGCGATGATCACGGACGAGCCGGGGCTGTAGAAATCGGTGATCGCCGATCCATTGAGCTTCTGGCCCATGGTGTTGCGCACATAGGTGCCCGGATCGATCGTCAGGCTGTGGACGGCGCCGCTGCGATCGCGCATCACCACACCGGTTTCGCTGATCTGTTCGACTGTACCTACAAGCGGGCACTTGTCGCCGCGCGCCATGACCCGGTGATCCATGGACAGGCGGAAGCGGTCCGACCGGTTGGCCAGGCCCGTATGCGGGGTCCACAGGTTCATCAGCAGCACGTCGCCCGCCTGATAGGTTGTGCGGCGCCAGCGATCGGCCGGGATCGCATCGAGCGGAATCGGAGCAAACGAGCCGCCTTCCATGGTCGGGTGAAAGCTGACCCGCTCTGCCGCCAATCCTTCGGCGAGCATGAGGCCGCCGGTATCGGCGTCAATCTCGGCCAGCGGAATCCAGCAGATGCGAAACGGGATGCCTGGGCTGAATGGCCCGTCCTGATGGATCGCATCGATCCGCGACTTGGTGGTGTCCTGCTGCGGCGGGGTGGCGCGATATTCGACAATCGGGACCCAGAACGGATCGTCCTGAAACAGCCGGGTGAAGAACGCGTTGATCGGCGCTTCGGCGACGAACTGCTCCCACGGGCGCTTGGCCGCGATCGGCTCCATTCGGAAAGGGTAGGTTTCCAGACTGCCGCCGTTGTAGCGCACGCTCTTGTCGGTGGGCGCATCGCCAACCGGATCGATCACGGCGTTGTTCTCAAGCTCGTCAATCCACAATTGGCGCAGCCGCGCGACAGCCCCTGTATCGAGCACGCCGCGAAAGAACCAATAGCCGTCATTTTCCCACGCCGCATTAAGCGCCGCCTTGTCATCCAGTAGGTGGTTGTGGGTCTTGAGTTCCTGCATCGGCGGCAAGTCGTCGGCCGCACGTTCCAGAGTCTGGCTCGCCATGATCGTCTTCCCTCTCTCTTCCCGATTTTCTGGTTCTGCTGCACCCTTCCCACAAGATCGGGGCCAGCCTGTCCGGGCTTGGCCCCAATCTACCAGTTGTGATGCTGCAGAAAAGCGGGTTGTGGTTTCCTTGCCTGCATCAATCCTGCGTGCCAGCACCGCTGCGGATGCCGAAACTGAGGGTTGAATGCTGTCACCTAGTTATATAATTCCGCCGCACCTGAGTCCAGCGCGGAATGGGACGGGCACATAAATTGACATAGCTTGGCACTGCGCAGGCGGGATGCCGGAAACCTTTGCGGGAGAAACCTTTTGCCATTGAAAACCAGAGTAACGGACATGCTCGGGATCGAACATCCGATCGTTCAGGGGGGCATGCAATGGGTGGGCCTGGCTGAAATGGCGGCCGCTGTGTCGAACGCAGGGGGGCTTGGCATTCTCACCGGGCTGACTCAGCCGACCCCGCAGGCGCTGTCCGCCGAGATCGAGCGCTGCCGCAGCATGACGGACAAGCCGTTTGGCGTGAACATGACGGTGTTTCCCACGATCAACCCGCCCGATTACCGCGCCTATGCGCAGGCGATCATCGATAGCGGGGTTACAATTGTCGAGACCGCCGGAACCCCGGCGGTGCGCGAATTGTGGGAAATGATGCAGCCCCGCGGTATCCGCATCCTGCACAAATGCACCGCTGTGCGTCACGCTTTGTCGGCTGAGCGCGCCGGGGTCGATATCATCTCGATTGATGGGTTTGAATGTGCCGGCCATCCCGGCGAGGATGACATTCCCGGCCTGGTGCTGATTCCGATTGCCGCGGAAAAGGTCCGTATTCCCTTGCTGGCCAGCGGCGGATTTGCCGATGGGCGCGGGCTGGCGGCGGCGCTGGCGCTGGGGGCTGAGGGGATCAACATGGGCACTCGCTTTACTGCCACGGTCGAAGCACCGATCCACCATAGCTTCAAGGAGGCGATGGTCGCCGCTGACGAACGCGGCACTGATCTGATCTTCCGCACCTATCGCAACACCGCGCGGGTCGCCCGCAACGCAATCTCGCAGCAGGTTGTCGCCGCCGAACGTGAAGGGCAGCCGTTCGAGGCCGTCGCGGATCTGGTCAAGGGGGTGCGCGGGCGCGAAGGGCTGGCGAGCGGCGATACTGATCACGGCATCTGGTCAGCCGGGATGGTGCAGGGGCTGATCCATGACATCCCGACCTGCGCGGATCTGATCACGCGGATTGTCGCTGATGCCGAAGCGATCATGCGCAACCGCTTTGCCGCGATGCTGACCGCCTGATTATGCGCTGGCGCTATCGGGGTCGGGCAGAATTGCCTCACCCCGATAGGCTGCGGCCACATCATCGGCGCGCTGGCGGATCACCTCGCGCTGGTTGATCGTGCCCTTGTCGGCGATTTCGTCCCCTTCAGGAGGAGCGGTGAGCAGGCGGAGCGCCGCCACCTGCCGCGATTGACCGCCGGCGATTGCGTTGGCCTTGGCCAGCATCGCGGCGCAGCGCGCGCGGATGCCGGGGTGCGTGATAAGAGCATCGGGCGCAAACGCCGCGCCGACCAACGTCTGCGCCTCGACAACCCGCAACCAGCCCAGCGCCCGCACGTCGCTCTGGCCTTCGCCTAGAATCACCGCGTCCATGAGTAAGGGGTCAAGCGCAGCGATCAGCGCCATCCGCAGGTTGCCGACATCGACCCAGGTGCCGGATTGCAGTTTGAAATTCTCGCTCAGCCGCCCGTCAAATGCGACGCCGCTCTCGGGCCGAGCCGGATCGATGAACCGCGCGGCATCGCCGGTGCAATAGAACCCCTCGTCATCGAAAGCCGCCGCGCTGGCTGCGCTGTCGGCGGCATAACCGGGGGTCACCGTCAGCCCCTTGACCCGGATTTCGAGAGTGTCCGCCACCGGCACCAATTTGACGATATTGCCCGCAAATGGCAGGCCGATCGGGCCCGCCTGCTCGATCGGCCAAGGTGTGGCAAAGGTGCCTTGTGTTTCGGTGGTGCCATATTTGGCGATAATCGGAATGGCCCGCCCGGTTGCCGCGACCGACAGCGCCTGCAGCCGCCGGAACACATCCTGCGACAGCCCCGCCGCCCCGAAGCTGAGATGCTTGAGCTGGCTGAAAAACCGATCGCGCAGCGCCGCATCAGCCTCCATCGCGCCGACAAGTTCGGCGTAGAATGAAGGCGTGGAGTTGAATTCCGACGGAGCAATCTCGCGCAGATTGCGGATCGATTCGCCAAATTGCCCCGGCACCGGGCGGCCATCATCAATATACAGGCACGCCCCGTCGTTCAGTACATCGGCCATCAGTGTGTTGCTGGCCCCGACATGGCTCCACGGCATCCACGACAGATAGGCGCGGGTGCCGAGCGGTTTGTCAGACGGGTAATACATCGCATCGTGTTGCGCCACGACGCCGGTGAGCATCCGCTGGGTCTGGATGACGCCCTTGGGCTTGCCGGTCGACCCTGAGGTGAAGATGATCTTGGCCTGCGTATCGGGAGTGATTGCAGCGAGCGACTGCGCCACGGCCTCGCCCGCAGGTGTCTCCAGAAGGTCGCCTAGCGATACGGTCTCCCCTTCCGGGGCGGCTTCATCGGTAATCGGGATAATCGTATGAACGCTGGCGATCGCGCGCATCGCGGGAAGAAACTGCTGCCAATCGTCGGCATAAACGATCTGCGGCTGGCACACCGCCGCCAGATGGAGCAGCCGGGCATAGCTGCCGCCCGCCGTGCTGTAATTGACCGACACCGGCGCATAGGGAATGCGGGCCATCTGTGCGGCAAGGCTGACCACCAGATGCTGCGCCGATGCGCCGGACAGAGCCATGATCGAACGGTGCGATTCGATCTTCATGTCGAGCAGCGCCTGCGCCAGATTACGGGCCTTGGTGACGATGTCTGCAAAGCTGTGTCGCTGCCATTCGCCGCGCGTGCCATCGCTCAGCAATTCGCGCCTTGCGATCAGCGGCGCATCGGGGATGCGGCTGGCCCGGTCGATGGCAAGGTGGGGGATCGATGGCCAAAGCGGCACGTCCGGATAACCGGGGGCCAGCAACCACGCACCGTCATCGCGGCGCGTGAACTGCGTGTTGTGCGCGCGGAACGGCAGCGGCCGATAATCCGGCGAAGGGCTGTAATCCGAACCCATTTTTACGATTCTCAGACCGCTTCGAGCAGCTTTTTCAGTTCCGGCTGGCTCGGCTTCATCGATGGCGTGCGGGGAAATTCGTCAAGCGCGAGCAATTTGGCAGGCACCTGATAGGCAGTCAGTTTTTCGCGCAGATAAAGCCGAAGCGCCGCCTCGGTCAGCGAATGGCCGCTGCGCACGCGGTAGCCTGCGGCAGGCACCTGTCCGAGCCGGTCATCAGGGAGAGCAACCACGCAGGCTTCCAGCACGTCCGGATGAGACTCCATCGCTTTGACCACGTCATCGGGAATGATCTTAAACCCGCCGCGAATGATCGCGTTGTCAGCCCGGCCCAAGATCCACAGGAACTGTTCAGCATCCATCCGCGCCAGGTCAGTCGTGCGCACCCAGCTTTTGCCGTCACCCAGATGCTTGGCGCGTAATTCGAGCAGGCCCTTTTCCCCAAAGGGCAGCGGCTCGCCGGTTTCGGGATCGACCACCCGGCCATCGATCCCGGGGTTCATCCGGCCGACACTTCCGCGCCGGTCGACAGCGTGTTTCTTGAAGTCTGACAGAGTCCAGCCCGCGACACCGCCGGCAAATTCGGTCGCGCCATAGTTTTGCAACACCGGCACGCCGTATAGCTCGTAGAATTGATCCGCGAGGCTTGGATCGAGCGGTGCAGTAGCGGTGCGGAACACCGCGAGGCTCGACAGTGCTTCACGCGGGACTTTGGCGTCGATGATCATGCGCAGGGCCGAAGGCGGCGCACCGACCACTTTGGGCCTGTGCCGTTGGATCGCGTCGACGAATTCCTCAACTCGGAAGCGGTCCAGCATGCAGGCCTTGCGCCCGGCCGACAGCGTGACGAACAGCCCGAAAATGCCGCCGATGTGCGAAAACGGCGTGTTGGCAATGGTGACTGAGCCGGAAAGCTTGGGCGGCGCGGCAATATCGCGCTTTTCGTAGACCGCAGCATCAAGCACCATCTTGGAGAAATTCTCGGCCGGCAGCGGGATGCGTTTGGGCGTGCCGGTGGTGCCGCTGGTCAGCATTTCGATGCCGACGCCTTTGGCATCCATATTGAAATCGGTGCCGGTCTTTTCGAAAAGCACGCGCACCGGGTTGGCCGGATCGCCCGTGACTTCGATGCACAAGGCGCCCGAAGCGCGCGCGGCTTCGCGGACTTCGGAACGTTGCCAATCGTCGGTCTGAGCGATGATCACCGGGGTCTTCAACGCCACGATGTCACCGACCAGCTTGGCTTCAGGTAAAGTGGGATTGAGCGTGACGACGCAGCGATCATTGATGATGATGCCGGTGATGACCGCCGCGATCTGCGGCGTGTTGCGCAGGATCCCGCCGATGCGGGTGCCGGGGCCGATTGCGTTTGCAGCCAGGATTGCCTCGATCCCGTCAATGATCGCCGTCAGCTCGCCCCAGCTGTGCCACTGCTTGTTGTATTCCAAGGCTGGCGCCGAAGGATCAATCGTCAGAACGGTACGGACGATTGAACTCAAACTTGTCATTTGCGCATTCCCCGTCGAGTCGGTAGCTTTAACGTCTAACCAATTTATATGAATCTGTTGACATAAAAGCAAGGTGCCAGACATTGGCACAAAAGGGAGATTAGTGATGGGCCAGTTTGCCGAAAAGGTCGTGGTGGTCACCGGCGCTGGGCGGGGCATTGGCCGCGATACCGCGTTGCTGATGGCGCGCGAAGGCGCGAGGGTTGTGGTCAATGATCTGGGCGGCGGCCCGCAAGGCGGCGGCGGTGACGCTGCGCTGGCGCAGCAAGTCGTCGATGAAATCATTGCTGCCGGCGGCGAGGCCGTGGCCGAAACCTCAAGCGTCGCTTCGATGGCGGGAGGCAAGGCCGTGGTCGAATGCGCGATGGATCATTTCGGGCGACTCGACTTTCTGATCAACAATGCCGGGATCATCCGCCCCAAGCGCGTCACCGAGATGAGCGAAGAGGATTTCGACACCGTGCTCGCGGTCAACCTCAAAGGCTATTTCGCCACCATCCGGGCGGGCGCGGAATATCTTAAGCGGCAAGGCGGAGCGATCGTCAATCTCAGTTCGCCTTCTGGCTTTGGCCATCTGGGAATGGCCAATTACAGTGCGGCCAAGGAAGGCGTGGTCGGCATGACGCGCTCGGTCGCGCGCGAACTGGGGGAATTCGGGGTGCGCTGCAATGTGGTGCGCCCGATGTCGCAGGCGACCAACATGGCGATCCCCGAGGTGATGGAAACCATCGTCTATCAGACCCAGACACTCGGCATTCCGCCCCTGTCCAACCAATGGCTGTTGACGCACGGACTCCAGACCGAAGCCCATTCGGTTGCGGCAGTGTTGGCGTGGCTGTGTTCGCCCCTGTCGGAGAATATCAACGGCCGCGAAGTGTTCATCTGCGGCGCGCAGATCGCCCTGATCCAGGAACCTGAATTGATCCGCAACCAGTTCATGGCGGGCGGATGGACATGGGAAGGCCTGTGCGATCCGGTGGTTACCGGGGCGCTGACATATGATGTCCGCAACCGTTATCGGGGCGCGTAACCTGCGCTGACGAGGCGCAAGGGCGCGCGCCGCATCCGGTCAGTTCGGGGCGTAACCGGGCGGCAGAATGTCCAGATTGATACCGACCCGCGCAGGGTCGACTGTCAGCGGCCGTTCGTAGGATGAATCCGACGGATCGCGCGCCACCACGCCGCTTTCGCGTAGCATCGCCATGAATTCGGGCGGCACCTTGGAAGCCTGCGGCACGCCGCCCCATTCGGACACACATTTGCGCGCCGCGATGCGCCATTCGCCGCCGCGCTTCTCCATCCGGTCTATATAGCGCCCGCCGCCAATCGCGAGGGTGAAATCCTGCGCGTCCATGCCCGCCATCATCCAGTAGGTTTCAGCATGGGCGGTATCGCCCTCAAGCTCGCACGAGTGATTGGTGATGATGTGCTGGTGAGTGGCCTGCGCATTGTTGTGGTAGCGATTGACCCAGTCCCAGAACGCCTCGCGCCCGCCGACGAAGAAGCCGTGATCGTCGATCGCATCGGGATGGTAGCACGACATCAGCAGGTCGCGGTCCATCCGGTCGACTCCGCGGCAGTAATTGGTCACCACCTCGCGGATCTTCTGGCGATCGTAAAGCTCTCGCACCATTGTTTCGAGATCGGGTTCCATGCTGCGTCGCTCCGCTGCTGTGTTCAGTTCGGGGCCTGGCCCAGCGCATGGCGCGCCGCGACCCAGCCGAAGATGAAGGCCGGTGAAATGCTCGCCCCGGCACCCGGATAGGTCCGCCCCATCACCGATGCGGTGGAATTGCCGGTGGCATAGAGCCCTTGCAGAACCGAACCATCTTCCTTCAGCACCCGCGCGAATTCGTCTGTCAGGATGCCGCCAAAGGTGCCGACATCGCCAGGATAGATCGCAACCGCATAATAGGGCGGCTTTTCAAACGCGCCCAGCCCGGGGTTGGGGCCGTGCGAGGGATCGGCAAAGATCAGGTCATAGGCTTTGGACCCGCGCCCGAAATCCTCGTCCACGCCTTTGCGCGCGAAGCCGTTGAAACGTTCGATGGTCGCCTTGAGGTTTTCAGGCGGCACATTGATTTGCGCAGCCAGACCTTCGATCGTGTCGGACGCCTTCATGTAGCCGGTGTCGAACCACGATTGCGGGGTCTTGCCCGCGTTGAAGCTCCACGGATAGCGCGCGCGGTGGCGGGATTCGATAATGGCCCATACCGGCACATCGCCATTGGCATAAAGCGCCTGCCCGTTCGCCATGTAGCTTTGGGCTTCGTTGGTATACCGCTTGCCCTTCTGATCGACCAGAATGCAATGCGGCTTGGGGATGTCGAGCACGTGGATATACCGCTCGCCAGAAGGCGGGGTCGAAGTGAGGATCCACACCGCGCCGTCCATGAAATCGAGCGCCGCGCCGTGCGCCTTGGCCATCGCGATCATCTCACCGGTATCGCCGGGGTTGGCATTGGTCCAGGCGACCGAAGAAGGCTGCGGCCCATATTCGGCGCGCATCGCAGCGTTGTGGGAAAAGCCGCCCGCATTGATCAGCACGCCTTCCCGCGCGGCGATCCGCCATGGCACGCCGTTCTTTTCGGTCACCACGCCTGTGATCCGGCCATTTTCCTCGATCAACCCGCTGACACCGGCATTGGTGCGGATATCGATATTCTGGCGCACCGCCATTTGCAGCATTCGGCCCTGGATGGCGGTGCCCGATCCGACCAGTTCCTGCCCCTTGAGCTTGGCCCCGATGATTCGCAGACCCAGCTTCAACGCGGCAATCTTCCCGGTAAGGGTGCGTTTCAGCAGCATCAGCTGGCGCCCTTCCACTCCGCGCACTGGCAAGGCCGACAGCCCCCGGCGCAGCTTGGCGGCCCACTCGGACGGGAGCTGCTTGAGATCGAAGGGCTCGACCGCCAGCGAGCGTCCTTCGGCAAGGCCGCCGGGCAGGTCGTCATGGTAATCCGACCACCCGTCGCAGCGAACGAACGGCATGCCCTTGCCTTCAAGGTAGTGGAACAGGTTGGGCCCTTGCTTTAGGAACATGTCCTTGCGCGCTCGCGATGTGGCCGGGCCAAGATCGCCTACGGCAGCGTCCAGATATTCGCGCGCCTTGGCGTCGCTGTCAGGGACCCCGTCTCGCGCTTGCAGCGGGTGATTGGGGATCCAGAACACCCCACCCGACATCGCGGTCGATCCGCCAATCTTGTCTGTCTTTTCGAGAATGATGGGCACGCGGCCTGCATCAGCCATCGCCAGCGCTGCAACAATCGAACCGCCCCCGCTGCCGACGATCACGAAATCTGCGCTTTCGTCCCAATCCGTCATCCCAACACCCCTCAATTTCGAGCCGGCAATTATCCGACATTATGATTATAAATCAGTTTGTTGAAGGCCTCTGAACGCTTTTCCCATAGCGGCGCTTCCAACAATTATCATCTAACTAGGTAATACGCATGAAGGCAAGCGTCGATAGACTCTTTGGATTGTTGCTCAAATCGGCATTTCTGGTCTATTACACCAGCCCTCGGGGAAGGAATATAACTTGTCTAACGGATTTGCAGCCATACCTGTCGGAAGCCGTAGTAATGCCGATGCTGTTCGGGTGCCCAAGACCGCTGAGTTGGTGGCGCGCCAGATACGCAATGCCGTGATCCGGGGTGAGTTGGCCGATGGCGATACTCTGCCCGCCGAAGCGCAGTTGATCGCCGAATTCGAGGTGTCGCGCCCGACCATTCGCGAAGCGGTGCGAATTCTCGAGTCCGAAGGGCTAGTGACCGTGGCGCGCGGCGCGCGCGGCGGCGCCAAGGTCAGTTCGCCCAGCTATGAAATGGTCGAGCGGGCGGCCGGGATCATCCTCCAGGCCCAGCGTGTCACAATCGGCGATTTGTATGAAATGCGTACGCTGATCGAGCCGCCCGCTGCGCGGCTCGTGGCAGAACGCAACAGCGAGGCGGCGGTGCCCGTCTTGCGATCCTTCATCGAGCAGGAAATGAGCAATATCTCGAACCGCATGGCCGTGACGCTGCTGATTGCTGAATTCCACCGTCTTTTGATGGAACTTTCGGGCAATCGCACGCTCAACATGTTCACACAGGCCCTGCGCGGGTTGGTGGATGCGCACTTGTCGCTTTCGACCCGCCGCTATCAGGTCGTCGATCCCGAGATGTCGGAAAAGCAAATGCGCTTTGGCTTGAAGTCCCATTCCCGCTTGGTCGACTTGATCGAGGCCAGAGATGGCGAAGCGGCCGAAATCCACTGGAAGCGGCACATGGTCGCGGCCGGCGAAGTCTGGCTGTCCCGCGTGGGGCACGACACCCCGGTCGAACTGCTCGACTGATCAGCTCACCAAACCTCTCGACAGGGGTCGGTTAATCCTATAGCGGATTTGACTGATTAAACGGTTTGTCGATAGGGAGTCAGTGGATGGCCAGCGCGCAATTTGTCGCAGATTCTGAAGTTTTGCTGGATGTCTATCGCCGCGCCGCACTGCTCAAGGCGAATGATGAGCGTGCGCGCAAGGTCATCCTGTCGGGCCAGATCGCGATGGTCTATTATTCCTATCGCGGGCAGGAAATCATCCCTTCGGTGATGGGCCATGTGCTGCGCGATGATGATACGCTGTGCACGATCTACCGCGGCATCCACGACATGCTGGGCAAGGGCTTTCCCTTGCGCGAATTGTGGGCGGAACTGGCGGGGCGCACCACCGGCTCGTGCAAGGGCAAGGGTGGGCCGATGCACCTGACCTACCCGGCCAAGGGCATCATGGTCACCACCGGCATTGTCGGATCGTCGGCCCCGATCGCCAATGGCCTTGCCTGGGCGACGCAGCTCGACAAGGCCGACCGGGTATCGGTTTGCACCTTTGGCGATGGCGCTTCCAATATCGGCGCCGTGCATGAAGCGATGAACCTTGCCTCGGTCTGGAAGTTGCCGACGATTTTCGTTTGCCAAAACAACCTATTTGCCGAACACACCACCTTTGAAAAGATGACCGGCGGGGGCGATATCTCCAAGCGCGCGGAAGGTTATGGCATGCCCGGCGTGCGGGTTGACGGCAATGATCCGGCGGCCATGTATTCCGCCTTTTCTGAAGCGGTTGCCCGCGCCCGGGCGGGTGAAGGGCCGACGCTGCTCGAATGCATGACCTTCCGTTTCTTCGGCCACAATTTCGGCGATGATGACAGCTACATTCCGCCGGCCCAGAAGGCAGCCGCGATGGCGGCGGATCCGGTGCCGCAGCTGCGCGCCCGGCTGATCGCTGACCGTATCGCCACTGAAGAAGAGCTCGCGGCGATGGAAGCCGATATCGAAGCGCAGATCGATGACGCGCTCGCCTTCGCGCTTGCCTCGCCTTGGCCTGAGCCTGATGCCCTGCGGTTCGATGTGTTCGAGCAGGAGATCGCAGCATGACCGCCGCTGCTGCCAAGGTGGCCAAGCCCACCGTCACCATCCTCGCCGCGATTTCCAAGGCCTATCATGACGCGATGGCCGAAGATCCCAAGGTTATCACGCTGGGCGAAGACCTCGCCGATCCTGAAGGCGGCGGCATCGCCAAGATCACCAAGGGGCTTTCCACTGCCTTTGGCGATGATCGTGTTCGATCAACCCCGATTTCCGAACAGGCGATCATGGGCGCGGCAATCGGCGCCAGCCTGGCCGGCTACAAGCCGGTGGCCGAGATCATGCTGATGAACTTCACCACCGTGGCGATGGACATGATCACCAATCACGCAGCCAAGCTGCGGTTCATGTCCGGCGGGCAGACCAGCGTGCCGATCGTGATCCGCACCATGACCGGGCTCGGCTTCGGATCGGGCGGGCAGCATTGCGATTATCTTGAAGCCTGGTTTGCGCATACTGCCGGGATCAAGGTGGTCACCGCATCGACCCCGGAAGACGCCTATGGCTTGCTGCGTTCGGCCATCGACGATCCCGATCCGGTGCTGTTCATAGAGAACCTGCCGACCTATTTTGCGCCGCTGGCGATGGAATTGCCCGATAGCAGCCACCGCGTGCCGCTGGGCAAGGCGGCGGTGCAGGTAGAGGGCAGCGATGTGACCATCGTCACCTATGGCCGCATGGCGCTGGAATCGCGGCAAGCGGCGGCCAAAGCGGCGGAACAGGGCGTGTCGGTCGAAGTGATCGATCTGCGCACCATCGCGCCGTGGGACAAGGACACTGTGCTGGCCTCGGCTGCGAAGACCGGGCGGGTTTTGATCGTTCACGAAGCCGTGAAACAGCACGGCGTCGGCGCGGAAATCGCGTCTGTCATCAACGAGGAATTGTTCGGTCAGCTCAAGCGGCCGGTCAAGCGACTGGGCGGCACCTATTGCCCGGTTCCCTATTCAAAACCGCTGGAATCCGCTTTTGCGCCGAATGCCGAGGGCATTCTGGCTGCGATCGTCGATCTGGCTCGCTAAGGAGGCCAAGCATGGCATTTGAAGTTACGATCCCGAAAATCGGCTTCTCGATGAACGAGGGCATTCTGAGCGAATGGTTCGCTGAAGATGGCAGCCAGGTGACCGAAGGCCAGCTGCTCTATTCGCTGGAAAGCGACAAATCCACCAACGAGGTGGAAAGCCCGGCGACAGGCACGCTCAAGATCATTGGCGAAGTGGGCGAAACCTATGAAGTGGGCGTGGTGATCGCTGAAATCGTCTGATCGCCGAGCGGGCGGCGGGCCTTTGCAGGCACCGCCCGCTTATACACCCAGCATGCCGAAGGTATCATGATCGATCATCGCCATCGCAAAGCGCGTGGCGGCGGCGGTGTTGTTTGCTTCGGTCTGAAAGCGTGAGCTGTTGAGCATCCAGATCAGCAATCCCCAGATCACATCGCGGCGATAGGCGGCCCAGGCCGCATCAAACCTCGGCGCGGCAATCCCGTGCAGTTCTAGACACGCCAGATAGTGCTGAAGGAGCGCGGCTTCCCAGCGACGCCGATCGACCAGATCAAGGCCCGCGATCAGGAAATAGCTAACATCGATCGACCACGCCCCGCGCCGCGGCTGCATGTCGAGAAAACCTGGCGTGCCGTCAGCGTCCTGATAGAGATTGCCCAGATGCATGTCCCCGTGGTTGATGACCATCGCCATGCCTTCGGCCTTGTGCGCCGCGGTCATGGCCAGATGGGCTGCACGGATGCGCGCGGGATCGAGCAGCAGCTTGGGCATAGCCGCCCCGCGCGGCGCGGTGGCAAAGCGCTGGAATGCCTCAGGGCTGGTTAGCAGCTGGAAATAATGCGCAACGCAGGCTTCGCTGGTGTCAGGCGCCCAACCAAACCGCGTGTCTAGATCCGGCGCGTTCCACCAGCGCGCATGGAATTCTGCCAGCCCGGACAGAAAGGCCTTCGCCAGATCGAAGGATATCGGTTCCTGCAGGGTCAGGAAGCGGACGTCGCGCAGGCACAGATCTTCGAGGATCACCAGCGCCTGTCCCTGATCGTCCATCGCTGCGCCGTAACAGCGCGGGGCATTGAGGCTGACCGTCGGTAACAGGTCGGCATAGGCGTGGTATTCGTTTACATGCATCGAAGCCATGGCGGTGCTGTGCGGTTCGAACCCTGCTTTCATCATCAGGCTTGTTGGAAAATCATTGCGGTTGGTCCGCACTGACAGGCGCACCTTCGTGCAGGCCCCATGCTGCACGTCAACGATCGACACCGCGTCCACAATCAGCCCCGGATTGTATCCGGCAAGGATGCCGCTGAGCCATTCCGGCGTAACCTGTGCAATGTCGGTTAGCACGAAGCGATCACCCATCAAACCGCACATGGATGTGTTCGGGCGCGCGCAGAATATGGCCGATCAGTTGCGGTGGGGGCATGTCCGGGTCGAGCCGCAGGTTCGGCAGGTGGTCGAGCAAGGCGTTCATCGCCCTTGTCATCTCCACCTTGGCCAGATGCTGGCCGATGCATACGTGCGGGCCGCTGGCAAAGGGCACCGCGCGATACTTGCGTTCGCGGAAGATATCGAAGCGGTCGGGATCGGCAAACTTGCGCGGATCGCGATTGGCCGAGGCCAGCACCAGATTGATAAGCGTGCCCTGGGCAATCGTGACGCCGTCGATCTCGGCATCCTGGCTGGCATAGCGCAAGGTCGAGGACACCGGGCCCTCCCACCGGAGCGCTTCGTCGATCGCCTGCGAAATCAGACTGCGGTCAGCGCGGACGGCTGCCAATTGATCGGGGTGTGTCAGCAACCCAGCCAACAGCGCGCTGGTGCCGCGATAGGTCGTGTCGCCCCCCGCGTTCATCAGCTGACGAAGGAATGAAATCAGCACGATGTCCGGCAATCGCTGGCCATCGGCCTCCACTGTGGCGAGGTGGCTGACCAGATCCTGTCCGGGATTTGCGCGGCGCTGCTCCAGCAGAGCGGCGAAGAAATCACCCAGTTTGCCGCTCGCCTCCTGTCCCTGCGGTGCGCCGATCGAGGATAGCAGTTGCGCAATCGCCAGCTTGTGGAACACCGGGGCCTGTTCGGGCTCCAGCTCCAGCTGGGCGTAGATCACCTGGAACGGATAGTGGTGAGTGAACTGTTCGACCAGCTCGGCTTTACCTGTGCCAATGAACTGGCCCATCAGCCCCTGCACCACCGGATCGACCACCGTCTCCCCCCATTTGTTGACGATCTGTGGGAGGAACGCCTTCTGGAAAATCCGCCGGTAGCGGCTGTGATCGGTGCCATCCATGACCGATACGGATTCACCAAAGGATCGCCCGAGGCTGGGCAGAAAAGCCGGGCGATTGGTGAAGATGTCGGGGCTCGTGAGCACATGCATCACGGCATCAAAGCCCAGCACCATCACCTGCGGAGTGCCCGCGTTCTGCACATCGGGGACATCGGTGAACTGCGAACGGTAACTGCCGGTAACGACGCTGCCTTGCTGCATCAACGCGTGAATGCGCGGATAGGGGTCGAGGCAATGACCGGTAGAGAGCTTTTCGACCATAAAGGGATCGAAGCTCGCATCATTCAGATCGATCAGTTTCGGCAGAGCATTCATGCGACCCACTCCCGGCCAAGTGCAGCAACAACGGATTTGGAAATTGGCAGGATCGGATCATCCTTGGGATCGCGGGCGTTGAACATGCGATTATGGCAGATCGCCACAGCGATGTTCTGTTCAGGGTCAGCCCAGCCGATTGATCCCCCTGCGCCCGGATGCCAGATTGCGCGGGGGTGGCTGACGCGGTGTCCGCCAAGCCAGTACCCGCCCACGCTGATCGGGATCGGCATGCCGAACATCACCGGATCAGGCTCATCACCATTGTCGCGCAAGGCAGAAAAGGCCGCGACACGTTCGGCTGACAGCAGTCGCACGCCGTCCAATTCACCGCCGCCAGCCAGCATCGCCCAGAACCGTGCTGCGTCGCGGGCGTTGAAGATACCGCCGACCCCGGCGATGCAGGCGCGCTGTACATCGGCGCGGCCGAACACGCGCGGGACCAGATCGACCGCATGCGGCATGGACTTGGCATAAAGCGTCGCCGCGGGCGGCGGCGGGTCATTGTCATTGCGGTTGGACATCACCGCCACCCGTTCTGCCACGCGATCAGGAATGCCGATCCACAGATCGCGCAGCCCCAGCGGCACGGCGATTTCGTCTTGCACAAAGGCGTTGAGATCGCGGCCCGCCGGATCGGCGCGGCGGACGATTTCGCCGATGATCCAGCCAAAGGTCATCGACTGGTAGAGCGTTTTTTCGCCCGGCGGGGCAAGCGGCTCCATCGCCGCAATGGCATTGGCCATCCATGCGCTGTCGCACATCAGTTCGGGCGTGACCCCTTCGGGCATCAGCGGCACCCCGGCGCGGTGGGTCAGCGCATGGCGCACGGTCGCCGCCGCCTTGCCGTTCTGCGCGAATTCAGGCCAGTAATCGGCAATCGGGGCGTCATAATCGACAAGGCCTTTTTCGACCTGAATGTGCAGCGCTGTTGCCGCCACCGCCTTGGTCACCGAATAGACGTTGTAGAGCGTATCGGCAGTGGCTGGTGTGCCGGTGGCTGGATCGGCCAAGCCATCCCACACATCGATGCATGGTACCCCGTCGCGATAGGCGACCACATGCACGGCTTCCTCTTGCCCGGCGGTGATCGCGGCCCGGATTGCGGCGCGTACGGGGCTATCGTCAATCATCGTCATCGTGTCACACCTTCCATGTCAGGTGCAGTTCCAGCACGCCGTTGACCGGGCCGGATTTCATCACCAGCGGCTTGTCCGCGTCAATTTCGAAATCGGGGATCAGCGGCAGCCATTCGTCCATGAAGACCATCAATTCGCGTCGGGCGAGCGATGCGCCGGGGCAGATATGCGGACCGGCCCCGAAGGCGGCGTGCTTGATCTGTGACGGCTTGCGACTGAAGTCGACCGCTGTCGGATCGGCATTCATGCGATCATCCAGGCCATGCAGGCACTTGGGCAATTGGATCATGTCGCCTTTGCGGAAGGTCAGGCCCTTGTAGGTGTAATCCTGCGTCAGCACGCGCGCCGTATTGGGTAGGCCAAAGCGGCGAATCAGCTCTTCAGTGGCGCGGGGTCGGATTCCGGGATGCTCGACCAATTGGCGGCGGTCATCCGGGTTGCGGGCCAGATGCAGAGCGATGAAACCAAGCTGCGAGGCGACCGTGTCCAGCCCGCCGAACAACAGCAGCGTCGCCATGCCGAACACTTCGTCCCGCGACGGCGGGCGCCCACCGATATCGCTGGTGATGACCATGCTGATCACGTCTTCGCCCGGCTGCTCGATCCGCGCATCAATATAGGGCGTCAGATAGTCGCGCATCTTGCCATGCACGTCCATCCGCTTGGCTAGATCAGGAGAGCGCACGGCCACTTCGGCCCATTCCAGCAGGAAATGGCGGTGTTCCAGCGGCAGGTCGACCATGCCGAGAAACACATTGATCGGCAGAACCTTGGCGAAATCCTCGATGAATTCGCACGCGCCGCGCGGGGCAATCTCCGCCACCAGCGCGCGCGCTGTATCGCGGGCGACGGCCTCCAATGCTCTGATCATGCGCGGCTGGAAGGCGGGCATGATGGCGCGGCGGAACGGCGTGTGGTGCGGCGGATCCAGTCCCAGGGGGAGCGAGTACTGGTCCATCTCGTTGCGCGGCAGGTTGAAGTTCTTGTGACTGAAATGTTCGTAATCGACCTGCATCGCTTCGATATCCTCGCCACGGGTGGCGATCCAATGCCCGCCATTATGCGGGGTCCAGACGATATCCGGCCCATCATGCAGCGTTGCCCAGGCCAGTTGGATGTCATCCTTGCCGAGCTGATCAAGCGCGAAGAAATCGAAGTCCACAACCAGATCGGCGGGCACATTCTCCGGAATCGAAGCCGATTGAACCTGCATTATCTCTCTCCCTATGCGGCATATCATGACAAAATATCAAAAAACGTCAATATGACTAAGGCGATGATTTGGCCGCACTGCCAAGCCGCGCCTTAGCACAATATCCGCTCAATCAGTTATAGGATTATCGCTTGACTTGGCCCCGCAACCGGTTTTGGGATGGCAAGGAAAAGCCGGTTTGAGGATGGTGCGATGGAATTGGGATTCGGCAGTGCGTATGATGCCTTCCGGCAGGAGGTGCGTGATTTCATCGTGGCCCATTGGCCCCCGGCCGATGGCGATGTGAAATCGTCCGCCCATGAACGCGCCTTCGTGATCGCGGCGATTGAACGCGGGTATATGCACCGCTCCATCCCCAAGGCCTATGGCGGGTCCGAGCAGCCATCCGACATCGTCAAGGCCGAGATCATCCGCGAGGAATTGACCAAGGCGCGCGCGCCTGCGGGCCGGATTCCCGGCAACGGGCTGGTGGTGCCGACTTTGCTGGAATGGGGCACCGAAGATCAGAAGCAGAAATGGATCGCACCGACGTTGCGCGGCGATATCGTCTGGGCTCAGGGCTTTTCCGAACCCAATGCCGGCTCCGACCTCGCTTCGCTGCGCACCCGCGCCGAACTTTCGCCCGACGGGTCGAAATGGATCATCAACGGCCAGAAGATCTGGACCAGCCATGCGCACAAGGCGACGCATATGTTCTGCCTGTTCCGGACAGAACCCGATGCGACCAAGCACGCCGGGATTTCCTATATCCTCGTCGACATCCGCCAGCCCGGCATCACCGTGCGCCCTCTGGTGCAGATGACCGGGCAGAAGGAATTCAGCGAGGTGTTCTTCGACAATGTCGAGGCGCCGGCCGACATGCTGGTGGGCGAACGCGGCAAGGGCTGGAATGTCACCCGCTCCACGCTCAAGCACGAACGGTCCGGCATCGCCACCATGACCTGGAGCCTGTCGATGTTCCGCGATCTGGTGAAGCTCGCCAAGGAAGTCGAGATCGAAGGCCAACCCGCAATCAAGCACCCGCGTATCCGCGAGGAGCTGGCCGCGATCGAAGGGCAGTTGCTCAGCCTGACCTATTCTACCTACCGCGCCACGTCGCATGATGTGCACGACCGCGAAATCGGATCGTTCCAGACCATGCCGAAAGTCTACATGACAGAGCTTGCGGGCCGCATTTCCAAACTGGCGCGCGACATCGTTGAAAATGACTTTATCGACATGGGCGGCGAGCGGCTGAAATGGATCGAACGCTTCATGATCTCGCTGTCGATGTCGATTGCCGGGGGCACATCGAACATTCAGCGCAACATCATCGCCGAACGCAGCCTTGGCCTGCCCCGTGACAAGACTCAGGAAGCCGCAGCATGAACTTTCTTCTGACTGAAGATCAGCTGGCGCTGGTCGATAGCGTGTCCAATCTGCTGCGCGACAAGTGCGATCCCTTGCAGGTGCACAAGGTGTTCAATGCCCAAGGCGATGCACAGTTCGACCGCGATCTTTGGCAGGCCCTGTGCGAGCTGGGCGTGCCCGCGATCATGGTGCCCGAAGCCTATGGCGGGCTGGGGCTTGGGATGGTTGATCTGGCAATCGTCGCCGAGGCGCTGGGCAAAGCGGTCGCTCCGGTGCCGCTGCTCGGCCATGCGCTGGCGGCGCTGGCGATCACGCTCGGCGGATCAGAGGATCAGAAAGCCCGGTGGCTCCCGCTTCTGGCAAGCGGCGAGGTGCTGGCCACCGTCGCGCTGTGCGAAGGCAAGGGCGGCTGGCTGCCCGAGGCGTGGACGCTGGCTGGCCCGAGCATGACCGGGGTAAAGACCCTTGTCCCCAATGCTGCCGAGGCGGATCTTATTGTAGTCGGCACGGCAGATGGGCTGGCGCTGGTGGAGAAAGGGGCAGCTTACACCTGCGCTCGCATCGGCAGCGCTGATCGCACGCGCCCGATTGATACCGTCACCTTCGATGGTGCAGCGGCGGAGCCGCTGGCGGATGGCGCAGCGGCCACCACCCGGCTTATCGATGCCGCGGCCGTGCTGATCGCCGCCGACAGCTTTGGCGGCGCGGATCACTGTGTCGCCATGTCGGTTGAATACGCCAAGATGCGCGAGCAATATGGCCAGCCCATCGCCGGGTTTCAGGGGCTGCGGTATCAGCTCGTCGCAATGGCGCTGGCAACCGAACCATCACGCGGACTTTACTGGTATGCCGCCCATGCATGGGATGCGATGCCGGACAAGGCATCGCACGCGGCATCGCAGGCCAAGGCGCATCTGGCCGATACCTATCTGCAGGTCACCCGCGATACCGTTGAAGCGCATGGCGGCATCGGTTTTACATGGGAGCATGACACGCACCTGTACATGAAGCGCGCAATGCTCAACTGGGCGTGGCTGGGATCACCGTCGCGCCACCGGCTGCGCGCGGCTGATTTGGCGGGCTGGTGACAGCACCCGAAGCCGCCGCTGTTTTGTATGCCGTGACGGACGGCGTGGCGGTGGTTACCCTCAACCGCCCGGAACGGCTCAACGCGTCCAATGCCGCGATGTCGGCGGCGCTGACCCGCGCTTTCACAGCGGCCGGGCATGATCCAGCGGTGCGGGTAATCCTGCTGCGCGGGGCCGGGCGGGGCTTTTGCGCCGGGGCCGATACCGAAGTGCTGACTGCGCTTTCGGCGGGTGATGGGGCTGGGGCGAGCAATGCCTCATCGGGCCTGCGCTATGATGGGCTGATGCATTTGCCAAAGCCGGTGATCGCCGCAATCCATGGCCCTTGCGCCGGGATCGGCCTGGCGATGGCCTGTGCTGCGGATATTCGGATAGCTGCAGATGATGCCTTCTTTCTTGCTCCCTTTGCAGGGTTGGGCCTGTCAGCTGAAGGTGGGCTGGCGTGGTCGCTGTCGCGGCTGATGGGGCTGGGCCATGCGACTGAAATGCTGCTGTCGGCCCGGCGCATCGGCGTGCAGGAGGCCTATACCAAGGGGCTGGTTTCGCAGGTGCTGCCCGCCGATGGGTTTGCCGATGCTGCGCTGGATTATGCCCGGAATGTGGCGGCCAATGCACCGTCCAGCTTTGCCTATATCAAACGCCAACTGGCCGAGGCAGATGGGCAGGCATTCGAGGAAGCACGCAATGTCGCAGCAGCGCTGGTGCCGGACACGCTGGCGCACCCTGATTTCCGCGAAGCGATGGCCGCACGGCGCGACAAACGGCCTGCGTGCTTTGCCCCGCTGACGGCAACCTTCGCTCCGCCGGTCAGCGATGAGGGTTAGTGTGCCGGGTGCTCTGCCTCGGGCAGGCGTTTGGGTAGCATCTGGCAGATCAGCAGGCTGATGCAGGCTGTCCCTGCGACATAAAGAAACGCGGTCTGATAGGCTGCAGCAGTGGGCAAGCCATGCCCGCCTGCGCCGCCGTGCCCGCCGCTCCCCCCGCCGCCAGCCAGCAAGGTGGCGATCGTCTGCGCGCCGATAGCCATTGCGGTGGAGCGGATCACCGCCGACATGCCGGTTGCCTCGCTAGTCCGGTCGGGCGGAGTGGCGTGGACGATCAGCACCGGCATGGTAACAATCACGATCCCCAGCCCGATCCCCTGCAAGATCATCAGCGCCAGGACAATTGCGGTATTGCTGTTGAAGAATGCCAGCATGGCAAAGGCACCCGCCATCATCGCGCAGCCCAGCCGGGCGACATTGCGGGGGCCGAACCGCTTGACCGCTCCCGCGACGAACGGCGTGGTCAGCCCGGCGAGGATATTCGCCGGTAACAACAGAAACCCCGCCATCGTCGCGCTCAGGCCCAGTCCTATCCCGCTAGCCAAGGGCTGCTGACCGAACAGGGCCATCAGATGCCCGCCTTGAAACACGCCGAGCGCGATGAACACCATAAGGATATTGGGCCAGGCAATTGCGGGCCGCGCCAGCAGCCGCACGTCAAGCAGCGGCTTGGCCACGGTCAGTTCGCGCCAGACCCAAGCCGTGCTGAACACCAACGCGCCCGCGAACCACACCAGCGACATGGAATCCAACAGGCCATGTCGTGCGCTATGGGTAATCCCCAGCAACAGGCTGATCACCGCCGGGATGAACAGCATACCTCCCAGCACATCCTCCAGCGTGCCCACGCTTGGCTTAATCGCGTCCTTGCCGATCAACAGCAGAACCACCAGAAACGCAAAGCCGCCAAGCCCGACCGATATCTTGAAGATCATCGTCCAGTCGGCATAATCGATGATCATCCCGCCGATGACGAGCCCCGATGCCGAGGCGATCGTGACCGATGACGATATCAGCCCGATCCCCAGCGGCACCCGGTCGATGCTCACCCGTTCGCGGATCATGCCGAAGCATAGCGGCACGATGGCGCCGGCAAAGCCTTGCAGCGTGCGCCCCAGGATCAGGAATTCCAGCTCGCGCGTCACGCTGCTGATTGCAGAACCAATGGTCGACAGCGCCAGCACCCACAGCAGGATATTGCGCCGCCCCAGCAGATCGCCCAGCCGCCCGAACAGGGCCGCGCCCGCTGCCGCAGACAGCATGAACGATGTAACCAGCCAGCCCGCCTGTGCCGTCCCGCCGAAATCGGCGACCAGAGAGCGCATCGCGGCATAGATCATCGTCAGTTCCAGCGCAGCGACCAGTTCTGCAATCATCAGCGGGATCACAAGGCGATAAAAATCACCGCGTTCCCCTGCCGTATCGGGCAATTCAGCCATCGCGCTCTCCTGTTGCACCTGCCGATCGTGGAGCGCCGGGTCGTGGTGCTGTGATGTTCTATCCCTTGGGCATGCCGAGAATTCTTTCGGCAATGATGTTGCGCATGATCTCGTTCGATCCGCCTGCAATGGTCCAGCCATAGCTGTTGAGGAAATCGTTCATCCGCAACCGGCTGCTGTGTCCGGTGCCGGGGATGGCGGGTTGCCATTTCTGGGTTTCCAGCCCTTCGGCGCGCAGCAGAAACTCGGTGTAGCGTTGCAGGAACGGGCCCCAAGTCAGTTTGATATAAGTCGGCAATGTCGGAGATGCCTTGTCCGGATGGGCCTCCAGTTCGATCAGCAATTTGCGGATCATCAGCCTGACGGTCTGAAGTTCGCCATACAGTGCGGCATATTCGCGCCGGAACTGGACATCGCGCATCCACGTATCGCGCGCCGCCGCGCCGTCGCATTCGAACGATCTGGCCAGCCGTTCAACCTCGCCGAAGATCAGTAACCCGCGTTCTGTCGACAGAGTCGATTGCGCGATGTTCCAGCCATTGCCTTCTGCACCGATCAGATTGGCCACGGGGATCTTGACATCGTCCATGAAGATTTCGGCAAAATGCGCCTCACCCGTGATCTGATTGATCGGGCGCACGGTGACACCGGGCGTTTTCATGTCGAGGATGAAATAGGAAATGCCGTCATGCTTGCGCTTGCCGTTGGGATCGGTGCGGGCCAGCAGCAGGCAGTAATCGGCATGGGCCGCGCCCGATGACCAGATCTTCTGGCCGTTAACGACATAGTGATCGCCATCAAGCCGGGCGCTGGTGCGCAGGGCGGCAAGGTCCGATCCCGCGCCCGGTTCGGAAAAGCCCTGACACCAGATGTCGGTGCCGTTGATGATGCCGGACAGGTACTTGTCCTTCTGTTCCTGCGTGCCGTGCTCGAACAAGGTGGCAGGCGTGTGGAACAGCGAGATGATGAACATCTCGACCTCGGGTGCATCAGCGCGCGAGAGTTCTTCATAGACCATGATCTGATAGGCAAACGGCAGGCCCGGTCCGCCCCATTCCTTGGGCCAGTGCGGGGTGCCAAGGCCCACCTTGCGGCGCGCTTCGAGCCATTTCACGATTTCGGTCTTGAGCGCTGATCCGCGCACCTTCTGCCATTCGCTGCGCCAGTTGGCGGGCATGTTTTCCGCCAGCCAATCGCGCAGTTCCTGCCGGAATGCGGCTTCATCGCCGACCTTGCCAATGATGTCGTAAGCCCGGGTCATCATGCAGCCTCCAGCATGTTGGCAATGCGATCAAGCACCGCGGTGCGGGTGCCGTGCAGCACCTCGTTCAGCTTGGCGCGTTTGAGATAGATGTGCGGCACATATTCCGACGTGAAGCCGACCCCGCCGTGCAACTGGATGCAATCGCGCGCCACTTCGGCCGCAATCCGGGTCACATGCTGCTTGGCAGTCAGCGCGGCGAGCAGGGCGCCGGGCGCATCGGCAGGCAGAGTGGCAGCATGTTCCACCAATCCGCGTGCCGATTCCAGGGCGGCCTTGTGGTCGGCCACTCGGTGTTTGAGCGCCTGAAACGATCCGATCACCCGACCAAATTGTTCGCGCGTGCCCATGTAGTCGATGGTGGCCGCCAGCACGGCATTGCCTCCGCCGAGCGAATCCGCTGCCAGAGCAATCGCGGCAACCCGCAGCAAGGCATCATCAAGACCCGGCCCGCAATCCCCGGTCAGGATCTGCGCATCCGCCAACGCCACATTGGCCAACGTAACCGTGCCGAGCGAGCGCGAGCTATCGGCGAGCCCGGTGGGCGTGATCGTCACGCCAGCCGCAGCCGCAGGCAATGCGATCCACACCGGCTGGCCCACCTGTGTCCCGCGCAGCAGCAGCAGGGTGGCGGCAGGGGCGTCGAGAATATCGGCCACCACGCCGTTCAGCGATGCGCCATCGGCGATGATCGTCGCGGCATCGGGGCTTGCGATGGCTGCGCGCACGCTGCCATCGGCCAGCCCGGGGATCAGCGCGTCACGCTGCTGCGGAGTGCCTGCTGCCGCGACCAGCGCGGTCGCCAGTGTGGTACCCAGCATCGGCAAGGGCGCAGCTGCCGCGCCCAGCGCTTCGTGCAATGCAGCGGCTGCTTCCATGCCGAGCCCGAGCCCGCCCTGTGCTTCGCTTGCGGTCAGCGCGGTCCAGCCAAGCGCGCCGGCTTGCGACCACAGTTCAGCCGCCAGCGGGGCGTGGCCCTTGGCATGGTCAACCGCCATTTCACGCGGCCATTCAGCGCTTAGAAACTCGTTGAAACTCTCGGCGAGCACGCCGATGTCGATGTCGTCGGACATGATTTTCGGTTTTCCTGTGGTTCAATTCTTACTGAAGCGGGGCGGGCGCTTTTCGAGGATCGCGCGCACGGCTTCGGGGTGATTGGGCGATTCCCACGAGACGGTTTCCAGCCGCAGCATTTCGTCCATATAGGCCTTGGCCTTGGCGAGAATGTCGAGGTTGAGGCACTGCTTGGTGGCCTGCACCGCTTCAGGCGATTTGGCGAGGAAGGCATCGGCCCAATGCTGCACCGCCGCATCAAGCCCATCGCGCGCGACCGCTTCGGTGACCAGCCCCTTGGCCTTGGCCTCAGCGCCGGATAGCGGCTGGCCTGACAGCAGGTGCCGCCGCGCTTCCACCAGACCCATCAGTTGCGGCCACATCAGCGCACCGCCATCGCCAGTCGCAAGGCCGACGCTGACATGCGAATCGCCGATCTTGGCATCATCGACAATGATCGTGATATCGCCGGCCAAAGCAATGCTCGCGCCCAGCCCCATGGCGTGGCCATTGATGCGGGAAATCACCGGCTTGGGGCATTCCAGCATCCCGATAATGATCGCCTTGGCTTCGGCCATGCCAATCTGCCAGCGATCCCGGTCGGGCCAGTTTTCGATCATGCGGTTGAGATCGCCGCCCGCGCAGAACGCCCTGTCACCCGCGCCAGTGAGGATGATCACGCGGACTTCGGGATCGGCCCCCGCCACCGCCCAAATCTGCCCGAGATCGGCGTGGGCCTCTGCCGTCATCGCATTGAGAGGCGGGTTGTCGAGCATCACGGTCAGAACGGTATTGTCGAGGCTAACCGTCAAGCCTGCAAACGCGGCGTACCGAGATGGCACCCTAATCCTCCTAATTGTTTATCTGATTATCTTGCATTGAACTGCGGCGCGGGGCAAGCCCTGATCTGCGCGTGCCGCAGCAATCTTAGCGCGTGGGCGCAGGCGGTTGCCGGACAATGGACCGGCCTTTAAATCGGTGGGCCAAGGCATGGGCATAGCGAGGGGATTAGCATGGAAAACCGGGTTACGCTTTACGCATTCAATTGCGGGTGGTTTCAATGCAAGCCGGGCTACTATGTCGAAGGTGACGAAGGCCCGCACATGCGTGCCCCGGTGCCGAGCTATCTGATCGACCACCCCAAGGGCCGCGCGCTGTTCGACACGGGCATGGGCGTGCGCTTCCGGCGCGAACAGAGCGATGCACTTCCAGCTGACAAGTTCGGGCTGGAATGGTTTGAAGGCATGGATATAGCCACCCGGCTGAAGGCGATCGATGTTGATCCCGCCAGCATCAACTGGATCATCAATTCGCACCTCCACATTGATCACTGCGGCGGCAATTCGCACTTGCCCAATGCGACCGTGGTTGTGCAGGCGACCGAGTTCGAGACTGCGCGCAATTCCGATCAGCCGCTGCTTTACGCCCCCGATGATTATGACACGGGCCAGCCGTTTAAGACCGTATCGGGCGAGCATGATCTGTTCGGCGATGGCACGGTGCGGATTATCCCGACCTATGGCCACACGCCGGGGCATCAGAGCGTGATCGTGAAGCTGCCTAGCGGCGATGTGCTGCTGGCGGGCGATTGCTGTTACACGCAGCGCAACCTTGACGTGATGGTGCTGCCCAAAGCGACCGCGAATATGGAGCAGGGCATGGAAACCTATCGCCGGCTCGATGGCTTGCGCAAGGGCGGCACGCATATCCTGTTCGGGCATGACGGCTTGCAGTGGCAATCCGTTACCGAAGGTGTGCCGCTGGTGCTTTAACGCTTGCCGAAGCCCTCAGCCACGCGGTCTTCCAGTTCGGCGCCGCGGCCGCGCGTATAGAACACCTCGTGCGCCAGGCCTGCAGCAAGCGGCAGATCGGCCTGCGCCAGGTAAAGCTCCTTGTAGGCGAGGGTCGAGTGGCGGCTTTGCCCGGCAATTGCGCGCGCCATTTCCATGGTGCGCGCTTCCAGATGATCGTCAGGCACGCATTGGTTGGCAAGTCCGATCCGTTCCGCCTCCCGCCCTGAAACCGGCAGCCCGGTAAAACTGATCTCGCGCGCCTTGAAGCTTCCGACCCGGCGCGGCAGGCGCTGGGTCATGCCCCACATCGGCACCATCGCAAATTTGCCATGGGTATCGGCAAAGCTGGCGCTTTCGGACGCAAGGATAATGTCGCCCGCCAGCGCTAGTTCCAGCCCGCCGGTGAAGCATCCGCCTTGCACCGCGACGATCACCGGCACCGGCAGATTGGCCAGCCGGGTGACAATATGCGGCTGATAGAATGGGCGCGGGAAAGCAACCCCGCGTTCCTTCAGGTCATTGCCCGCGCAGAACACCGGCCCAATGGCGCGCAGCACCACCACGCCGATGGCATCGCCCGCATGCTCGATCGTATCGAGGTGACCTTCAAGCTCCTGCCACAGCGCGAGGCTCAGCGCGTTGCGCTTGTCCGCGCGGTTCAGCGTCAGGATGGCGATGCCATCGGCGCACTCATAGGTCACTAATTGAGCCATTCGGGCCTCCCCGTGATCAACTGCCCTGCTGGGCTTTGCGGCGCCGTAGCCACCAGCCATATTGCGGCGGCATCAGCTTCCAGCCATTGGCCTCGTCATGTTCGGCCGCGATTTGCATGGGCCAATTGGGGTTCCAAAGCAACTCGCGCCCCAAGGCGATCAGATCTGCCCGGCCATCCTGCAGCGCGATTGCGGCCTGCTGTCCGGTGCGGATCAGCCCGACGCCCATGGTCGCCACACCGGCTTCGGCGCGGATGCATTCGGAGAAGGGTAGCTGAAACCCGGTGGTGCGCGCGACCAGATTGTTTTCAGCGGGCAGTTTGAACCCGCCTGACGAACAATCGATCACATCGATCCCGATCTTGCCCAGCTCCGTTGCAAAGGCGACCGAATCGTCCAACTGCCAGCCCACGCCGACCCCATCGACCGATGAGATGCGGACAAAGCAGGGAAGGTGATCGGGCCAGACCTCCCGCATCGCGGCGGCAATCCGCAGAGGCAGCTTCATGCGCCCGGCGCGGTCGCCGCCATACTCGTCGGTCCGCTGGTTGCCGAGCGGTGAGAGGAAGCTATGCATCAGATAGCCATGCGCGCAGTGCAGTTCGCACACGTCAAACCCGGCATCACGCGCGCGGATGAAGGCGGCGCGGTAATCTTCGACTACCTGGTCTATGGCGGCGGTGCTCATGGCCGCAGGAGTGGACCAGCCATCATCGAACGGGATCGCGCTGGGAGCGCAGATGTCCCACGGCCCTTCTCCGCGCGCGGCAATATCCGCAGCGCCCAGCGGGCCGCCGCCCTCCCACGGCCGCTGCGCGGATCCCTTGCGTCCCGAATGCGCAATCTGGATCGCAGACGCCGCACCAAGGCTGGCGATGAGCTGGGTGAGGCGCCGCAGCCCGGCGACATGTTCATCCTGCCAGATGCCGAGGCAGCCATGCGTGATCCGCGCTTGCAGATTGACCGAGCTTTGCTCGACAAACACCAGCCCCGCGCCGCCGGCTGCCAGCTTGCCGATGTGGTGGATATGCCAATCGGTGACGAACCCGCCCTCAGCCGAATAGGTCGCCATCGGGGAAACGACGATGCGGTTGCGCAAGCTAAGGTCACGGATGCGGTGCGGCTGGAACAGGACGTCCAGATCGGCGATGGCTTCGCTGTCTGTCATTCGGCGTCCTTCAGGGTCAGCGCGCCGCCCACCGGCATCGGTCCGGCCAGACCCACCACTGCGTGCGGCAGATAGGGGCTCTCCAGCCGCTTGACCTCGTCCGTGGTCAGATTGACCGCCACTGCGGCGATTGCGTCAGCAAGGTGGCCAGGCTTGGTCGCGCCGATGATAGGCGCGGTGATGCCCGGCTTGCCCAGCAGCCAGGCCGTGGCAATCTGCGCCCGCGGCAAGCCGCGTTCCTGCGCGATGGCGGATACGGCTTCGACAATCTGGCGATCATTTTCGGCTGTCGCGCGGTAGAGATAGGCGCTGAACATGTCCGTTTCCGACCGCGCCGTCTTTTCGTTCCAGTCGCGCGTCAGCATTCCGCGAGCCAGCGGGCTCCACGGCAGCACGCCCACGCCCTGATCGATGCAGAGCGGGATCATTTCGCGCTCTTCCTCACGATAGACCAGATTGACCTGCGGCTGCATCGATATGAACCGCGTCCAGCCATGGCGTTCGGCGGTGAACTGCGCCTTGGCAAACTGCCACGCGAACATGGAGGACGCCCCGATGTAGCGCGCCTTTCCGGCCTTCACGAGATCGTGCAGCGCCTCCATCGTCTCTTCGATCGGGACGTTGTAGTCCCAGCGATGGATCTGGAACAGGTCGACATAATCGGTGCCAAGCCGCGCCAGGCTGTCATCAATCGCCTGAAACAGCGCCTTGCGCGACAAGCCGCCGGTGTTGGGAGCACCGCGCCACGGGGCATAGGCCTTGGTCGCCAACACGATTTCATCGCGGTGGGCAAAATCAGCGAGCGCCCGGCCGACAAATTCTTCTGATGTGCCGGCCGAATACTCGTTGGCCGTGTCGAAGAAATTGATTCCTGCTTCCAGCGCCTGCCGGATGATGGCGCGGCTTTCCTGCTCGTCGATGGTCCATTCGTGCCGCCCGGCATCGGGGCGGCCAAAGCTCATGCAGCCAAGACAGATGCGTGAGACGACGAGCCCGGATGCGCCCAGATTGCTGTATTTCATCTGCCAGTTCCCTAATTGCGGTCGATGCTGATCACTGCTGCGGTGAAGCGCGAAATGCAGACCAGACGGCCTTGTTCATCGCTGATGCGGATCGACCAGATTTGCGTGGTGCGCCCGCGCGTTTCGGGGTGGGCGGTGGCAATCACCCAGCCTTCATGGACGGGGCGGACGTGGTTGGCATTGATCTCCATTCCCACGGCCGTGAAATGCTGCCTGTCGAGCGTGTGGGACGCGCCTAGCGATCCCAGCGTTTCGGCGAGCACCACTGATGCTCCGCCGTGCAGGCGGCCCCAGGGTTGGTGGGTGCGCGCGTCAACCGGCATGCGCCCGATCAACGCATGATCGGTCACCTCGATGACCTCGATGCCCAGAAACCCCTGCATACAATCCGCGCCAAGGCGGTTGAGCGCATCGGCTTCTGGACGGACACCTTGCCACCAGATTGAAGATGAGGAGGAGGTCACTCGGCCTCGCGCTTCAGTTCGGCGGCGACGGCGGCGATCACGCTGTTCACCTCATAGCGATCCTGATTGCGATCCCAAGGTGCTTGCGCAGCGTAAGCGGCCTGCATTTCCGCCAGCCGCCTTTCCGCTGCCTGGATGGTGTGCGAATGGGTGACAATGTAGAAATCGCCGCGCAAGGTGCCGTCCACCGCATCGCGCGCGGCCTCCTCTACCGGCATCCCGCGCGCCTGGATGCGGGCGCTCATTTCGGTGTTGCGTTGCACCGCAGGCAGGCCTTCCGGACGCTCGCCGCCGCCCAGCGCGGTGCCGACCAGACCGGGGCAGAAGATACTGACGCCGAGATTTTCCGGCGCTTCGGCGCGCAGGATCTCCGCAAGGCCCAGCACGGCGTGCTTGGAAGCGGTATAGACCCCAGCGCCTGCGTGCTGGAAGCCGAGCGAATGCTCTGACCCGGTAAAGCAGATCCGCCCGCCGCCCGGCTGGCCCTGCATCATGCGGGCAAAGACTGCGGTCGTGCTCCAGACCCCGCGGATATTCACGCCGAGAATCCAGTCGACCTCGGCTGGCGTAAGGCGGGTATAGCCGCCCGCCACGATCACGCCTGCATTGGCGAACAAGAGATCGCAGCCGCCCATGGTGGCGGCGACGTGTGCCGCCAGCGCTTCGACCTGCGCGTGGTCTGACACATCGCAGACATAAGAATCGCAGCCTTCGCCCAGCATGGCGAGCGTCTCGGCCAGTCCGGCCTGATTGACATCGCAGGCGATCACCCGCGCGCCGCGCGCGGCCAGATCCTGCGCGATGGCGCGGCCAATGCCTGATGCGGCGCCTGTGACAACCGCGCGGGAATTTGCAAGCTGCGAAGACATGATGATTATCCTGATTGTGGTCTCAGATCAGTGGTGATGCGGATGGTGATGCGGCAGCGTGGCGCGCAGTGGTGCGGCGATCGCTTCGACCAGCTCCGGAAGGGCGGTGCCGGCTCCAAGGCCGGCGGTAATCACCGGCAGAGCCAGTTTCACCTCGTGCGTGGGGCCAGGTAGGGCAAAAATGGTGGACCAGCCAAGCCGTGCAATCGCGATCCGCACCGCGTCTTTCACGTGCCGGCCGTGGCCGCGCGTGTACTGCGCCAGCACGGCAGTGGACAGCTGCGGGTCGAGCCGTTCGAGCGCTTCGACAGTGTGATCCTTATCCTCTGCCCCGACCCCGCCGGTGGTTATGATGACGCCGTAGCCTTCGCCGGAAAGGCGCGCGACCAGCCCCGCGATCTCGGCCTCGCTATCGCCTGCGATCCCGCCGAATTCGACTTCGAATCCGGCGCCTTCCATCTCTGAGCGGATAGCGGCGTAGTTGGTGTCTTCAATCTCGCCGGCCAACAGTTCGCTGCCGGTGCTGACCACCGCCACCCGCCGCGCGGCATAGGCCGTGATCTGGCCTTCCAGCTTGCGCGCATCGGCGAGATATCGGTCCACCTCCGCGCGCGGGGTGCCGATCACGCCAAGGATGCCTTCGGAATGGACCGTAGCATCCGGCGCGACGTCGATACCGGGAACCTTCGCCAGCGCGGCCAGCAATTCGCCTTGCTTGCCTGCGACATGTTCAAGCTCAACCCGCGGTGCCAAGATATCCAGCACCACCAAGCTTGGACGCACATCGGTGACAAACACCTTGTCACGCGGCAGCGACAGCACATCGGCGACCACGTCTGCCAGATCGGGCAGGTTGGCGTGATCGAGATCAATCCCGTGCAGCCAGACCTCAGTCTTTTCCAGCAGTTGGACCGATGTCATGCAGCCAATCCCCGCTGCCGCAGCCATTTGGGTAGATAGACCGTCTCCACCTGCTCACGCACGGCCGGGGCGCGTGCCAGCAGGTGCTCTGCCAGCTTACGGCTTACGCGGAATGCGCCGGGGGTGCGATCAAACACAATCACGTTTTCCGTCCCGCCATCGCGGCAAGCAGCCGCAACCGCTTCGTCGAGGGTCGGCCAGACCGGGGCCTTGGCGCGTTCGAAATGGTAGTTTGACGGATCGTTCAGCATCCAGCGATTGACGGTGTCGCCCACCACGTGGACCGGATAATTGTCCCACAGGAACGGCTGCGGCACGCCGCCTGCCATATAGTTGATGACAATGGCCTTGATCGCATTGTTCTTGCCCATCGTCAGCCCCGGCTCGGCGCTGTCATGACGTTCGGCTGCGAGCAGTGAGAGGTTGTCGAGGTCCATGAAATCGACGTCGGCACACAGCATGTTGTCGAATGCGATGCCGCCAGCATAGCAATAGACCCCGCAGCCATGATCATCGAACACGACCACGCAATCCTCGATCTCGCCGAGGATTTTGATCGCCATCCCGTAATTGCGCATGATCCCGGCGGCGAGACGGCGGTCGAGCGCCTTCAGGTCATTGTCAGCTTCAACGCTGGCGACACCTTCCGACGTGGTGTCGAGCACCATGGTGGCGACGTAACGATCCTGAATGAAGTCGCTTTCGAAAATGCAGCGCGACACGATCTGCCCGGTGCGCGGGCCGAACCCGAAATGATAGGCCGAGCGCGATTCCAGCCGGGCGTACGCCATTCCGAACGGCTTCATCAGGCGGTCGAGCATCCGGTGCAGGTAGCCTTCACGCATCTCGGTGACGTGGGTGTGGATGAAGTAGGGCGCGTCGAACAGCTTCTTGGTGACATACATGTCGCCCAGCTTGGTCTCGACCTTGGTTCCGGCGCCCATCTGCGGGCACTCCTCGACATCGCCGAACCGTTCCTTCAGCCGGTAGATCGTCACCCAGTCGGGGTTTTCGATGTGCCCCATGCTTTCGGCGATCCGCAGCCTCACCTTTGCGCCGCGCGTCTCGCGCACGTGAGCGGCGATCACTTCCAGCATGGTGACATAGGCTTCGCCGCACAATTGCAGGCCATGCGGGTTGGCGATCAGATTGACCATCCGGCCGGGCTGGATCTTTGACCAGTCCAGCGCTTCCGCCCGCGCCTGGGCCTGCCTGCGCACTTCATCAAGGCCGGTCGGCCCCAGCAGCGGGTCTTCCGACCATATCGTTGGCGGCAGATCGGGCATCAGTGCACGCACCGGCAGCGCGGTCATCTCGGGCAAATCGGCGGCGCGTTTGGCGACGACCTTGCCCGGTTCGCGCTTGTTCCACGTGCGGTGGAAGGCGGGCGGGCGCAGGGTGTCCATAAAGGGGGAAAGCAGAGCCATGATCAGCGCCTTTTCAGCTTCGCCATATCGCCGAATTCCTTGTCGAGCGGATATTCGGGAAAGGCATCGCGGATCGCATCGGGCAGGGTGCCGTCAGCCTGAACGTGCTGCCAAAGGGTGGCGGATTCGCCGTACCACTGAAACCCGTTCTTGGGATTGCGGGGTGCATCGCCGTGTCCTGCACAGGCCAGCAGATGCAGGATCGGTTGCATGCATAACTCGACGCAGCCGGTGCGCGCGCCGGTGGCGAGCGATACCGCTTCGGGCGAATGCGCGCCGGCAATAATCGCCGTCGCAATCTCGCCCGCCTTGGTATCGGTGCAGACGCAAATCTGCATGTTGCGGCCGTAACCGGCCTCGCGGCACAGCGCCTTGACGGCTTCTGCGTCCACTTCGGGCAGGGTAAAGCCAACCTCGAACGGCTGCTCCAGCTCAACCATTTCGATGGCGTCTTCAGGGCAGATTTCGACGCACGCCTGGGCGTTGTAACAGGCATCGGGCGCCAGAATGGCGATGTTGCGTCCAGGGCCGGGTTCATCCTCGCGCCGGGGCCGCATGCCAATGGCAACCGTGGGGCACACCTGTTCGCACAGGCGGCAGCCAGTGCATTTGTCGGTGATGATCTCCGCCACCATGCGAACGCGCTTGGGCAAGGCTTTCTCCCCTCGGGGGCGGGCTTAGCACCCGGCACCGCTGTGGCTGGCCAAATCGCCGCCATTCCTATTTACTGTCTGACAGTAAGTTTGTAGGATGGCCAAAGCAAGATAATTTGAGAGGGTGCATATGGCAGGCGTGGCCGCGATTTCGCGTACGCAAGAAGAGCGGACGGAAGCGGCCAAGCAGCGCCTGCGGGAGGCGGCACTGGCGGTTTTCGGGCAGGATGGTTACGAAGCCACCACCCTTTCGGCGATCAGTCTGAAGGCCGGGTTCAGCCGCACGCTGGCGCAGTATCACTATCCTGACAAAGCCGCGCTGGCGCTGGAATTGCTGGATGAGCGGATCAATCGCGACAACCACCTTGAATTGCTGGATTGCCCCGATGATGCCGGCGCCGCAGCGGCGTGGGATTGCCTAATCCGGCATCTGAATGCGGTCGCCGATTACTATGGCCGGCTGCACGGTTCCTGCGACATCAGCGTCACTGTGCGCGGCGAAATGGCGCTGCATTCGGCGGCACTGATGGGGTCGGACCCGGCCATGACGGCGCGGGTCCATGCGCTCACCGTGGATCTGATCGGCCGGATTGAGCGCTTGTTCGAAATCTGTCGCCAGAGCGGCTGGATTGCCGAAGCTTCGGATTCGCACGCGCTGGCGATTTTGCATGTCCATTCGATCTGGGGTCTGTCGCAGGCGCTGTTTGCCAACCCCAAAGGCATCCGTCCGGTGATGGCCGCTTTTGCGCAGATCGGCGTGTTGCTGGATGCCTTGCGCGTTCACAATCCATTGGGGGAGAGTGTTTGATATGGCGATAGTCAAGCTGTTGGCGGATTATGATCCCGAACCCTGCACCGGCTGCAAGCTGTGCGATATTGTGTGCCCCAGCGGCGCGATCCGGATGGAGGCGCGCAGACCCGTGATCGACGATGCGTTGTGCATCGGGTGCGGGCGCTGCGTGGACCGTTGCCCCGAAGACATCATGTGGATGGAAGAGCGTAACGAACCGCTGATCACCACGGTTCGCCCGGACGAGGTGGATCAGGAGGCAGTCGCTGCCTTGCTGATCAAGGCCGGGATCGATGCTTCGATGTCGGTCTGTGTCTGTACGCTGACCCCGGGTTCGGAAATCGCCGCCGCCGTGGTCAAGGGCGCGCAAACGCTGGAAGAGGTTTGCGCGATGACGGGGATGCGATCAGGCTGCGGCATCTATTGTGTGGCGCCCGCGTTGCGGTTGCTGGAGGCGGCGGGCCGCGACATGACCCTGCCGGGCCAGCACCGCTGGTATCCGACCACGCTCTCGCTTTATGATCTCTCGGATGAGGCCTGCGCCCGCTATCCCGATGCCTACATCGCCGAAGACCGCGAGGTTTTCGATCCCGAGCACAAATATGGCCCCCTGCCCAAGGAGATCGTGTGATGACTGCCCTTGCTGCGATCAAGCCCCCAGCGTTCATGCATTCCGATTATGGCCCGGCGCTGCGGCCGCATGTCTCGGAAACACTGGATTCGCTGGTCTCGGTCCCGCTCACGGATTTCTTCCCGAGTTTCGCCCCGCCGATTACTTCGGGCTATCCTGAAACGCTCGAAGCGGATTTGGAGCGGGTGCGCGCGGAGACCCGCAAATCGCTCGCGCTGGTCGACATGTCGAGCATTGCGGCGAGTGACAGCGTCAATATTCTGGCATCCGAACACGGTTTTGGCCTGATGGGCGGCTGGCCCTATGCCGAGATGATCAAGACCATCCGCGAAGTCGTGATGGAGCGCACCGGATGCCGCAAGATCCACCTTCGCCTCGCGATCTATCGCGGGTTTCGCGAAGCCGACGAAGTGGCTGAACATTTCGGTTTCAACGAAGCCTTCGAAGGCCGGGTGAAGGGCCTTGGCCCGTTCGATCAGGGGGTTGAGGTCGAAACCGCCATCGGCCCGATGTATCTGATCAAACGCGCCTTTGATGCGCCCAAGTTCATCCACGCCTATTATGATGATCCGCGTGAGATGTATTTCAACCGGCTGCTCTACAAATCATTCAAATCGTTCTGCATGTCCTATGCGCGGTATGAAACGCGGTCGGTCTATCATTCGATGTTCGGCAATCGCAGCGGCAGCGTGATCCCGCGCGCGCTGTTCGATTCCGATTTCATCCAGCAGCGTTACACTTTCAGTTCGGTGCTCTGCACTACGCCGATGGGGGTGGTGGGCGTCGATGCCACGACCGATCTCTATGCGATCGATCGCCGCATCACCAAAAGCCATCTGGAAACCTATGGCCGGATGCAGCGGCTGTTTGCCGAGATCAAGGATTGCGTGGCGATCTGGGATGGCGGGCGCTGGGGCTATTACCTGCATGGCGGCGGGCTGATTTTCGGCACCTTGCTGACCAATCATTCGGATGCATTCGATCTGGATCAGCCGGTGGTAGCAGGCTTCATGCAATCTCCCACCGCGCCGGTGAACTTCTCGCGCAACAAGAACCTGCGCGGGGTGGTGGTCAATCAGGCGTGGGTCGGCGCGGGCATACCTTATGTCACCATGCCCTTCACCACACCGATGTACATCGTCGGCGAAGAACAGGCACAGCTTTGGCGCGAAGATCCCACCAATCCCCTGCTGATGGACCGCGCCAAGGTGGTCGACAGCCTTGAGCAAGGCATCGCTATGGCGTGTGAGAAGGGGCAGACCGACAAGCTGATCGTGTTTGATGGCAGCTATGGCCACCTCACTTGCAATCAACCGCTGGCCGATCTGCTGAAAGAGCGCGCGCCTGCGGTCGACCGGCTGGTGGGCGAAGAGCTGCTGCCCAAGTGGCTGGCGCAGCGCGGCTTGAGTTGATCCGCAATGACCGGGCTTGATCTGCTGGCAAAGACCGAGTTGTGGGTCGAGGATATCGTGCTGAGCGATGTCGATCTCACCCAGCTGGCGATCTGCGCCGGGGGCGTGCTGGAACTGGGCGCGCAGGATATCTTCGTGACCGACGTGCGCGATGCACGGGTGGTTTTTGATGTCGTCTCGCCGACCGTCAGCCTTGATGCGATTGCGGGCAAGGAAGCCGAACTGCTCGCTGCCTTGGGTGCTTTTGCCGGGGTGCAACTGGGCAAACGTGCCTCGGTTCACAGTCACGGCGTGCTAGGCGTGATCGGTGCGCCTGCCGAGCAAGCGGCGGATATCGTCGCCAATGCCGCGCGGCTGGAGGCCAATCTTCAGGCCTATGTTGCTCGCTCGGTCGTGGTCCTGTCGACCGGCGGCGAAGTCGCCCGCGGCGAGATTGAAGACACCAATTTTGCCGCAGTCCAATCGGTGCTGGGGGGCGAGGGATACCTTGTCCATCACGCGGGCGTGGTCGATGATGACGAAGCATTGATCGCGGCGCGGATCGGGCATTTGCTGGGCGAAGGTTATGGCTTGCTTATCACCACGGGAGGGGTGGGGGCCGAGGACAAGGATCAGACCATTGAGGCGATGCAGCGGCTGGTCCCCGAGCTGTCGACCGCGATCCTTGCCCAATACACCGTCGGTCACGGTCGCCACGTTAAGCCGCATGTGCGGGTCGCCTGCGGGCGGGCGGGAGAGACTGTGCTGGTCGCGCTGCCCGGGCCAACCCGCGAGGTGATGGCCGCGCTGCCCGAACTCGTCAAGGCCATGGCGCAAGGGCTGCCCCCGGCCATGATCGCCGAGGCCGTTGCCACGCCGATCCGGGCGCTGTGGCAGGCGCATCGCATGGCACATGGGCATCACGCTGGGCAGGGGCATTCATGATATCGCTGGGATTGCTTGGGGTTCTGGGTGCAGGGCTGTTGATGGGCATATTGCATGCCTTTGATCCCGACCATGTGATGACCATGTCCTCGCTTGGCTCGCGCCCTGACGCGCGCGGCGCGACGGCGCGTTATGCCGTGTCGTGGGGGATAGGACATGGCGGCATTCTGACAATCGCCGCGCTTGCCCTGCTGTTGTTCGAAGTGCCTCTGCCCGAAACCCTGCCCGCAGGGGCGGAACGGTTTGTCGGAGTGATCTTGATCGCGGCTGGCGGCAGCCTTGCGCTGGCCTTGTGGCGGGGGCGAGCCGATGCGCCACCTGCGCCGGGGCTGAGAGCGAAGGCGCCGTTCCTGATCGGCATGGTGCATGGCACGGCAGGCAGCGCGGCGGTGTTCGCGCTCCTTCCGATCGGGTTGCTGTCGCCTGTGCTGGGGGTGATTTATGTGCTGGTCTTCTCGCTCGGTGTGCTGGGCGGCATGATCGGGTTCGGGCACGGGTTTGACCGCGCGCAGGCCTTCGTCCGCCGTCAGGCTCAGATGCTGGACAAGCCCTTGCGCGGGGGGGTGGCGGTGCTGGCGATCGGCATGGGAAGCTATTGGCTGGTGGGTGGCTGATGCAGCGCGTCGGGCTTTATGGCGGGTGCTTCAACCCGGTGCATCAGGGCCATTTGGCCGCTGCGCGCGGGGCGATGCGGGTGCTGGCGCTGGACCGTGTGGTGTTCATTCCCTCAGGCATCCCGCCGCTCAAGGGAGCCGAGGACCTCGCCCCAGGTGGGCATCGTCTCGCCATGCTGAGGGCCGCCCTTGCCGCCGAACCGGGAATGGAGGCAAGCGCGATAGAGATTGATCGGCAGGGGCCAAGCTTCACCGTCGATACGGCGACCGATCTGCGCGCGACCTTTCCGGCCGATACAGAGCTGTTCTTCCTGCTCGGCGATGATTGCATAGGCCGCCTGCCGCACTGGAAGGGTATTGACCGGCTGCACGCGATGCTGCGCTTTGCGATTTTGCCGCGCTGCGGCAATGGTGCGCGGAGCGATGATGATCGCCTGATCCGGCTCGACCTGCCCAAGGTTAGCGTATCTTCTACTCAGATCAGAGCCACGCTGGCGCGCGGGACGCGGCCTGCGGCCTCGCTGCTTCCACCTGCCGTGCTGCACTACGCTGAGCAGCATCAGATCTATGCTTCGGTGAGGGAGCAATCGCGTGTCTGATCTCGCTTCGCGCATCCACGATTGTCTTGATGCCCTTGGCCCTGTGGTGATTGCGTGCAGCGGTGGGATCGATTCCACGTTGCTGGCGGTGGTGGCGCATCGCCATGCGCCGGGCCGGGTGACGGTGGCGCATGCCATCAGCCCCGCCGTCCCGCCGGAAGCCACACAGCGGGTGCGCGCCATGGCAGAGCAGGAAGGCTGGGCTCTGTCAGTGGTGCAATCGGGCGAGTTTGCCGATGAAAACTACCTCTCCAATCCGGTAAACCGCTGCTATTTCTGCAAATCCAACCTCTACGACAGCCTGATGCAGATAGCCGCCGTGCATGATCACGGTACAGTGGTAAGCGGCGCCAATCTCGATGATCTGGGCGAGTATCGTCCCGGTCTCGATGCGGCGGCGGAACGCGGAGTGCGTCACCCGTGGATCGAAGCGCGTTTTGCCAAGACAGACATCCGGGCGTTGGCACGCGCGTTGGATTTGCCCTTTGCGGAGCTGCCGTCTTCGCCTTGCCTTGCCAGCCGCCTTTACACCGGCACCCGCGTTACCGCCGAGCGGCTGCGTGCAGTCCATGCCTGTGAAACCCTGATCCGGCAGCAGACCGGGCTTGATGTGGTGCGCTGCCGGGTGCGCGGAGACATGCTGATTGTCGAGGTGGCGGATGCCGCCCGCTACCTAGTCACTCCGCAATTGCTGGCCGAACTGCAATCGGTGGCTGCATCGCAGGAACCCGGTATCACCGCCGCCATTCTCGATGCCGAGGCCTATCGCCCCGGCCGGGCGTTTGTCGGCAACAAGGAGCGCGCGCAATGACCAGCGGGTTTGTGCATGATGAAGACCGTCTGTCCCGGCTGGGCATGCCCGAGGCCATCTTTTGCGAGGGCAAGGATGCTATCGCCCTCCATGCGATCATCACCGAACTCGCGGGAAAGCCAGGTGCTCCGGTACTGTTCACGCGGCTGACGCCTGAGCGCTATGTTCAGCTGGCTGAGATGGGTTGTCCCGCGCTGGATTATGATCCGCAGGGCTGGACAGCGACGCTCCACGGCAATTTGCCCACGCGTGCCGGATCGGTCGCGGTGGTGACGGCGGGGACATCCGATCTGCGTGTGGCGCTCGAAGCGCAGCGGACGCTCGCCTTTTCGGGGCTGGCGACCGAATTGATCGCAGACGTGGGCGTGGCGGGCATCCATCGGCTGCTGGCGCGGATCGATCATGTTCGCAGCTTTGATATTGTTGTCGTCGTCGCTGGCTGGGATGCCGCGCTGGCATCGGTGATGGGCGGGCTGACAGGCCAGCCGGTGATCGCTGTGCCCACCTCGACCGGATATGGCGTGGCAGCAGGCGGACACAGCGCGCTCCATTCGATGCTGACAAGCTGCGGGCAGGGGGTGCTGGTGACCAATATCGACAATGGTTTTGGTGCAGCCTGCGGGGCGATCCGGATGCTGGGCCTGATGGCGGGAAAAGCGGCGTGACACAGCAAGCGATCGTGTTGCGCACCCCGTCTGGTATCAGCGGTGACATGCTGCTGACGGGCCTTGCGCGGCTGGCCGCAGTCAGCAATGCGGAGCTTTCTGCCATTGTCGACAGCATCGGCGTACCAGCACTGCACGATTGCGTCACGATCGAGCCGCACCACGTTAACTGGATCACCGGGTGGCAGGCGCGCATCACTCTGCCGCACGAACACCATCACCGCACGCCGGTGGCGATTTACGACATCATCGACCGCAGCGCTCTGACCGAGGCTGCCAAGGCCTTAGCCCGCCGCGCGTTTGCGATCCTCGCCGAGGCAGAAGCCACCGTCCACGGGTGCAGCGTTGACGAGGTGCATTTTCACGAAGTCGGGGCGCTCGATTCGATCCTCGACACCTGTGTGGCCGCCGCGCTGTTCACCCGGATCGATCCGGCGGCGTTCCATTGCAGCCCGTTGCCGCTTTGTGACGGGATCATCCGGTGCGAGCACGGGCTGCTCGCCAGCCCGCCACCTGCGGTGCAGGAAATGCTCGGCGGTGTACCTGTCTATGGCGTCGATGCGCAGGGTGAGACGGTCACGCCAACCGCGCTGGCCTTTCTGAAGGCGGCAGGTGCTGTGTTCGGCAAATGGCCGCAATGCGAGGTGGTGACATCCGCCCGGGCCTATGGCGGCAAGGTGTTCGAGCGCCTGCCCAATGGCGCGAATTTCTTTCTGGTGACCACGTGAGCGCAAGCCCGCCCGGCGCGGCGGACATTACCGGGGCACTGCTGGGCGGCGCGACCGGGCGGTTCCGCGCGGTGGTGGAGGCGTGCGAGCCCGGCACGATTGCAGGCACGGGGTTCGTCGATCCGGCCAGCTCGCTCGGCGAAGGCGGCACGTGGCGGCTGCTCGTGGCCGAAGGCGATGTAGTCGCCGCAGGCCAGCCGCTGATTGAGCTGATCGGCTATGCCGCACGGCTGGGGATTGCCGAGGATCATGTGCTCGGCCCGCTCGGCTTTGCTTCGGGCATCGCAACGCGCGCTCGGCAGTTTCGCGCGGCAGCGCCTCCCGGGCTTTCGATTGCGTGTGGCGGGTGGAAGAAGCTGCCGCTCGCGCTCAAGCCGCTGCTTCGTGCGGGTCTTGCGGTATCGGGCATTCTGCCGCGGCTGGTTGATGGCGATTTCGTCTATGTCGGCAAGAATGCGGTGATCATGCTGGGCGGGGTCGATCAGGCCATTGCCGCCGGGCGTGCCGTTGGACACGGTCCAGTCGCGGTGCAGGTGAAATCGGTGGCAGAGGCGGTCTCTGCGGTCGGGAGCGGAGCTGGGATCATCATGGTCGACACCGCGGATCTGGCCGATCTTGCCGCCGTGCACGCTGAATTGAACCGCCTGGGTTTGCGTGATGGCGTGCGGCTGGCCTTTGGCGGCGGGGTTAGGTTGCAGGACCTCGGCCCCGCGGGCGCGGCGGGCGCGGATGCAGTTGATGTGGGCCGGGCGATCCTTGATGCGCCTTTGCTGGATTTGAGGATGCGGGTCTGCGCGGCCGACTCCGATTGAAATGAACAGGACGCTGAACCGATGAATCACCCCGCTATCGCACCCGGCAAACTTGCTGTGATCACCGGCGCTGCCGACGGTATCGGCCTTGCCGCCGCACATGCCTTCGCGCAGGCAGGCATGCGCGTGGTGATGAGTGACCACGACGCTGCCAAGCTGCAGGCCGCACGCGCTGCGGTGGGAGGAGATGCGATCGCCATTCCCGCTGATGTTTCCGACCGGGCATCGGTGCAGGCGCTGGCCGATCAGGTCCGTGCCCTCGGCACGCCGGTGGCGGTGCTGATGAACAATGCCGGGACCGGTCGCGGCGGCCATGCGTTGACCAATCCCGAAGGCTGGGACCGGGTGATCGCCACGAATTTGATGGGGCCGCTTTATGGTGTTCAGGCCTTTGTCCCCGGCATGATCGCCTCGGG
>ERZ1022756.30-NODE-30-length-60956-cov-11.988227_pt1 | contig 60956 bp, 63 predicted proteins | sample MGYA00520902_ERZ1022756 | MGnify/ENA primary metagenome ERZ1022756 (study PRJEB33162, sample SAMN09537601) | freshwater metagenome | isolation source: freshwater | place: Canada:Alberta | collected 2017-07 | study: EMG produced TPA metagenomics assembly of the...
CAGTAATGCGTTAAGCTAACTGATACTAATTGCCCGTTAGGCTTGATCCTATAACAAGCACATTTGTGCGAATATGTAGTGCCGTTTTTGATCGGTCACTCCCAATTGCTTACTCGAATTTGGTTGTTTGTTGAAAAACAAGCAACCTACCCTCTATGCCTGGCGACAATAGCGAGTTGGAACCACCCCTTCCCATCCCGAACAGGACCGTGAAACGACTCTACGCCGATGATAGTGCGGATTACCCGTGTGAAAGTAGGTAATTGCCAGGCACCTTTAAGAAACGCCCAGATCGACAAGATCTGGGCGTTTTGCTTTCTGTTTTGCTGCTCAGTTTTATGTGCAGAAGATTGACAAAAGTAGTTGATTTAAGTAATAATATGCGGTTCACGGGGAGGTGCCCGAGTGGCTAAAGGGGGCAGACTGTAAATCTGTTGGCTTACGCCTACGTTGGTTCGAATCCATCCCTCCCCACCAGTAGTTCGATGGTGTAGCAGTGTTTGAAAGAGTTTGTAGTTGTGGGTAAGTGAAGTGCCTGGCGGGTGTCGTATAACGGCTATTACCCTAGCCTTCCAAGCTAGAGACGAGGGTTCGACTCCCTCTACCCGCTCCAGTAGGTGTGGCATTAGTTTGCTCATGTGGCTCAGTGGTAGAGCACTCCCTTGGTAAGGGAGAGGTCGGCAGTTCGATCCTGCCCATGAGCACCAGAGTTTTGTATTCATTTTATTGAGGCTGAAAAATGGCAAAAGAGAAATTTGAGCGGACAAAACCGCACGTAAACGTAGGCACAATTGGTCACGTTGACCACGGTAAAACAACATTGACTGCAGCGATCGCTACAGTGTTGTCAGCGAAGTTTGGTGGCGAAGCAAAAGCATACGATCAGATTGATGCTGCCCCAGAAGAGAAGGCACGCGGTATTACGATCAATACAGCACACGTTGAGTACGAGACAGCAAACCGTCACTACGCACACGTTGACTGCCCAGGTCACGCTGACTACGTTAAGAACATGATCACTGGTGCTGCTCAGATGGACGGCGCTATTTTGGTGGTGTCTGCTGCAGACGGTCCTATGCCACAAACACGTGAGCACATCTTGTTGGCACGCCAGGTTGGTGTTCCATACATCATCGTGTTCATGAACAAGTGCGACATGGTTGATGATGCAGAATTGTTAGAGCTAGTAGAAATGGAAGTTCGTGAACTGTTGTCTAAGTACGACTTCCCAGGCGATGACACACCAATCGTTAAAGGTTCAGCAAAGTTGGCGCTTGAGGGCGACAAAGGTGCGTTGGGTGAAGAGGCCATCATGAAGTTGGCTGAAGCATTGGACACATACATTCCAACACCAGAGCGTGCAATTGATGGCGCGTTCTTGATGCCAGTTGAAGACGTGTTCTCTATTTCTGGTCGCGGTACAGTGGTGACTGGTCGTATCGAGCGCGGTATTGTTAAGGTTGGTGAAGAGATCGAGATCATCGGTATCAAGCCAACATTGAAGACAACCTGTACAGGCGTTGAGATGTTCCGTAAGTTGTTAGACCAAGGTCAAGCTGGTGACAACGTGGGTATCTTGTTGCGCGGTACAAAGCGTGAAGAAGTTGAGCGTGGTCAAGTATTGGCTAAGCCAGGTTCTATTACGCCACACACACACTTCACAGCTGAAGTGTATGTGTTGAGCAAAGACGAAGGTGGTCGTCACACACCATTCTTCAACAACTACCGTCCACAGTTCTACTTCCGTACAACGGACGTAACAGGCTCTATCGAATTGCCAAAAGACAAAGAGATGGTGATGCCTGGTGATAACGTGACAATTACAGTGAAGTTGATCGCTCCGATCGCGATGGAAGAAGGTCTCCGTTTTGCGATCCGTGAAGGTGGCCGTACTGTAGGCGCCGGTGTTGTTGCTAAAGTTTTAGAATAATGAACGTAAGGGGCGTAGCTCAATTGGCAGAGTGTCGGTCTCCAAAACCGAAGGTTGGGGGTTCGATGCCCTCCGCCCCTGCCACAGCAAACTGAAAAATATGGCACAAACATCTGTAGAACAAGAAAATAAAACCAGCTGGATGGCAATCCTGGCTGGTCTTATTGTTATTCTTTCTTTGGTCGCATATTACATGCTTGCCGGTCAAACTATTTGGGTTCGCTTAGCGGCGTTACTGGGTGGTTTTGCGGTGGCAATCATTGTTGCGGCAATCTCTTCAGATGGTAAGCGTTTCATCGCTTACGCAAAAGAATCAGTGGCTGAGGCTAAAAAAGTTGTGTGGCCAAGTCGTAAAGAAACAACGCAAATGACATTGATTGTTTTTGCATTTGTTGTTGTCATGGCTTTGTTCTTGTGGGCAGCTGACAAACTCATTGAGTGGTTAGTTTTCTCTGTATTCCTCGGTTGGAAGTGAGTAAAAGATGTCTGAACAAGCAATCATCAATCCACAATCCACAGGCAATATGCGTTGGTATGTGATTCACGCTTACTCTGGTATGGAGAAGAGTGTGCAAAAAGGTTTGACAGAGCGCATTGCGCGTTCTGGCATGGCGGACAAATTTGGAAAAATTTTGGTGCCGTCAGAAGAGGTTGTTGAGATCAAGAGTGGCCAAAAGGCTGTTTCTGAGCGTCGCTTCTTCCCGGGCTATGTTCTCATCGAAATGGAAATGACTGATGAGACTTGGCACTTGGTAAAAAATACACCAAAGGTAACTGGCTTTGTGGGTGGCGTTAGAAACAAGCCATCACCAATTTCACCTGCTGAAGTTCAAAAAATCATGGACCAAATGCAAGCTGGTGTTGATAAGCCAAAACCAAAAACATTATTTGAGGTGGGTGAAATGGTGCGCGTTAAAGAAGGCCCATTCACAGACTTTAATGGCAACGTTGAAGAAGTTAACTATGAGAAGTCTCGCTTGCGAGTTTCAGTAACGATCTTCGGTCGTGGCACACCTGTAGAGCTAGAGTTCGGTCAGGTGGAAAAGATGTAAAGATTTACAGACCTGTGCAAACAGGTTTGTATGAGGAGCTGAGTTAGGGTTGCCGCTCTAACAAGGCGTTTTACTCAACGGTGGTCTTTTTGAATTTAAAAGATGCACCATTATTGGAGTGTAAAAATGGCAAAGAAGATTATTGGCTTTATTAAGCTACAAATCCCAGCCGGTAAAGCGAATCCATCGCCACCAGTTGGTCCTGCGTTAGGTCAACGCGGTTTGAACATCATGGAATTCTGTAAAGCGTTCAATGCTCAAACACAAAGCATGGAACCAGGTTTACCAATCCCAGTAGTGATCACAGCTTTTGCAGACAAGAGCTTCACATTCGTGATGAAGACTCCTCCAGCAACAGTTTTGATTAAAAAAGCTGCTAAGTTGGAAAAAGGTTCTCCACGTCCACATACAGACAAGGTTGGCAAAATTACTCGCGCTCAAGCCGAGGAAATTGCTAAGGCAAAAATGCCTGACCTAACAGCAGCCGATATGGATGCAGCTGTTCGCACAATCGCTGGTAGCGCCCGCTCTATGGGTATCACTGTGGAAGGACTCTAATCATGGCTAAAGTTTCTAAACGCGTAGCTGCTTTTCAAGCAAAAGTAGACCGTAATAAGTTTTACCCTATTGATGAGGCTTTAAGCCTTGTTAAAGAATTTGCAACAGCTAAGTTCGATGAGTCTATCGACGTTGCTGTGCAACTTGGTATTGACGCTAAAAAATCTGACCAAGTTGTTCGTGGTTCAGTGGTTTTGCCTGAAGGTACTGGTAAGTCAGTGCGTGTGGCGGTTTTTGCTCAAGGTGAAAAAGCTGAACAAGCTAAAGCCGCTGGCGCAGAAATTGTTGGCATGGAAGATTTGGCTGACCAAATCAAAGGCGGCAAAATTGATTTTGATATTTTGATCGCATCTCCAGACGCAATGCGTATCGTTGGTACATTGGGTCAGATCTTGGGACCAAGAGGCTTGATGCCCAACCCTAAGGTTGGCACAGTGAGCCCAGACGTTGCTGGCGCAGTTAAAAACGCTAAAGCAGGTCAAGTTCAATTCCGTGTAGACAAAGCCGGTATCGTTCACGCAACAATCGGCCGTCGTTCATTTGAACCAGGCGCATTGAAAAACAACTTAGTAGCATTGTTGGACGCTTTAACAAAAGCAAAGCCAGCAGCTAGTAAGGGTATTTATTTGAGAAAAGTTGCCGTCAGCAGCACCATGGGTGCTGGTGTGCGCGTCGACCAAAACTCATTGGCTGCTTAATTAGCAGCTAACAAAAGAACTTTGGGTCAAGCAAGGGGCAACCTTTGCTTGAACATCAAAGACCGTTGGTGGGTTAGAGATAACTCTTAATACTAGAAATAGTGCCAGCGCAGATGGCGATCCTGAAAAGATTTCGCCTGTGTGCAACCCCTAACTGGCAACGGTTAGGTTAATAGGAGTTAAACAGTGCCTTTAAATATGGAAGACAAAAAGGCGGTCGTGGCTGAGGTAAGTGCAGAAGTTGCACAAGCTCAAACCATGGTGCTAGCTGAATACCGCGGTATTCCAGTGGGCGAACTGACTTCTCTACGAGCTCAAGCTCGTGCAAATGGTGTTTACCTTCGCGTTATGAAGAACACCTTGGCACGTCGCGCGGTTCAAGGAACGTCGTTCGAATCATTGGCCGGTGAAATGGCTGGTCCGCTTATTTACGGTATCTCCGCAGACCCAGTTGCGTCAGCAAAAGTTTTAAACGACTTTTCAAAGACGCAAGCAGCTTTAGTAATCAAAGCGGGTTCATATAACGGCAAGGTAATGGATGCAGCAGCTGTAAAAGCGTTGGCATCTATTCCAGGTCGCAATGAACTTATCGCAATGTTACTTGGCGTTATGCAAGCCCCAGTTTCTGGTATGGCTCGCGTATTGGCAGCGGTTGCAGAAAAGAAAGCTAAAGAAGCTGCGTAATAGCAGTCTCACTTTAATTAACTAAAGAAATTTGAATTAGGAGTTTTAAAAATGGCAGTTACTAAAGACGACATTCTAGAAGCCGTTGGCAATATGTCTGTAATGGACTTGAACGATCTAGTTAAAGCATTTGAAGAGAAGTTTGGTGTATCAGCAGCTGCAATGGCTGTTGCTGCTCCTGGTGCTGGTGGCGGTGCCGCTGCTGGTGCAGCTGAGCAAACAGAGTTCACAGTTGTGTTGGCTGAAGCCGGCGCAAACAAAGTGAGCGTGATTAAAGCTGTTCGCGAAATCACTGGTCTTGGCTTGAAAGAAGCTAAAGATTTAGTTGATGGCGCACCAAAGCCAGTTAAAGAAGGTGTTGATAAGGCATCTGCTGAAGACGCTAAGAAGAAGCTTGAAGAAGCTGGCGCTAAGGTCGAACTTAAGTAATTGGTTTGATAGGGCAGCGATGCTGCCCGGTTTGCTTAGAAGGCAAACCAGATATTAAAAAAGTTTGGTATCTGGTTTGCCTTCTGATACGACTGCAGAAGGCAAGTTTGGTCGGGTTGTGCACACGCACACCGTCAGCCATGATTGGTAGAGGCCAATCACCAAATCTCTGCTCAGTCGCTTAAATTCGGAGATGACATGGCTTATAGTTTCACCGAACGCAAGCGTATCCGTAAAAGCTTCGCTAAGCGCCCTAATAATCATCAAGTACCTTACTTGTTGACAACGCAACTTGAGTCTTATGCAAAATTCTTGCAAGAATCAAGAGGCCCTGCTGACCGTTTAAATGAAGGCTTGCAATCTGCATTCACTTCAATATTCCCTATCGTGTCGAACAATGGTTTCGCTCGCATGGAATTCGTTCAGTACAACCTTTCAACTCCACCGTTTGACGTTAAAGAGTGTCAACAACGTGGTTTGACATTCCACTCTGCCTTGCGCGCTAAAGTTCGCTTGATCATCAATGATCGCGAAGCGCCAACAAAAGTTAAAGAAGTGAAAGAGCAAGAAGTCTACATGGGTGAAATTCCTTTGATGACTGATACAGGCTCATTCGTTATTAACGGTACAGAGCGTGTGATTGTTTCTCAGTTGCACCGTTCGCCAGGCGTGTTCTTTGAACACGACAAAGGTAAGACTCACAGCTCAGGAAAATTATTGTTCTCAGCTCGCGTGATCCCTTACCGTGGCTCATGGTTAGATTTTGAATTTGATCCAAAAGATATTTTGTATTTCCGTATTGACCGTCGTCGTAAGATGCCTGTCACTATTTTGCTCAAAGCCATCGGTATGAACGATGAGCAAATTTTGGAAAACTTCTTCGGTTTCGATAATTTCAAACTACAAGCTGCTGGCGCACAAATGAATTTTGTTGCTGAGCGCTTAAAAGGTGAAGTTGCACGATTTGATATCACTGATAAAGCTGGCAATGTTGTTATTGCAAAAGATAAGCGTATCAATGCTAAAAACATTCGTGATCTTGAGGCAGCTAAAACAACAACGATCAATGTTCCTGATGATTATTTGGTTGGTCGCGTTGTTGCTAAAAACATCGTTGATGCTGATACAGGCGAAGTTCTTGCAACTGCTAACGAAGAAATCACAGAAACTCTTTTGGCTAACTTAAGAGAAGCTGGCGTTAAAGAGTTACAAACAATTTACACAAACGACCTAGATCAAGGTTCATTCATTTCGCAGACATTGCGCATTGATGAAACAGCTGATCAGATGGCCGCCCGCATCGCGATTTATCGCATGATGCGTCCTGGTGAGCCACCAACAGAAGATGCTGTTGAGGCTTTGTTCCAAAGATTGTTCTACAACGAAGATACCTATGATCTTTCACGTGTAGGCCGCATGAAAGTAAATAGTCGTTTAAATCGTCCAGTGATGGAAGGTTTGATGGTTCTTTCTAACGAAGACATCTTGGACACCATCAAGTTATTGGTTGACTTAAGAAACGGCAAAGGCGAAGTAGATGACATCGATCACTTAGGTAATCGTCGTGTACGTTGCGTTGGTGAATTGGCAGAAAATCAATTCCGTGCAGGTTTGTCTCGTGTAGAGCGTGCTGTGAAAGAGCGTTTGGGTCAGGCTGAAACAGAAAACTTGATGCCGCATGACTTGATCAACAGCAAGCCGATCTCTTCAGCAATTCGTGAGTTCTTTGGTTCTTCACAGTTGTCACAGTTTATGGATCAAACAAACCCATTGTCAGAAATCACGCACAAGCGTCGTATTTCAGCATTGGGCCCAGGTGGTTTGACACGTGAGCGCGCTGGTTTCGAAGTGCGTGACGTACACCCAACTCACTATGGTCGTGTTTGTCCAATTGAAACACCAGAGGGTCCAAACATTGGTTTGATCAACTCTTTGGCTTTGTTTGCTCGTTTGAATGAGCATGGTTTCTTAGAAACACCATACCGTAAAGTGGTTAATAGCAAGGTAACTGATCAAGTTGATTATTTGTCAGCGATTGAAGAAGCTAAATATGTGATTGCTCAGGCGAACGCATCAATTGATAAGTCAGGCAAGTTAACTGATGAGTTGGTTTCATCACGTGAAGCTGGCGAAACAATGATGGTCAGCCCAGAGCGCATTCAGTACATTGACGTGGCGCCAAGCCAGATCGTTTCTGCTGCTGCATCACTCGTTCCATTCTTAGAGCACGACGATGCTAACCGTGCCTTGATGGGTGCGAACATGCAACGTCAGGCGGTACCATGTTTGCGCGCAACGAAGCCATTGGTAGGTACTGGCTTAGAGCGCACAGTGGCCGTTGACTCAGGTACTGTCGTAATGGCAACTCGTGGTGGTAAGGTTGATTACGCTGATGCTAACCGTATCGTGATTCGTGTGAATGACGAAGAAACTGCGGCTGGCGAAGTGGGTGTTGATATTTACAACCTCATCAAGTACACACGTTCAAACCAAAACACCAACATCAATCAGCGCCCAATCGTTAAGGTTGGTGACATCGTTGATCGCGGCGACGTGATTGCTGATGGCGCATCAACTGATTTGGGTGAGTTGGCTTTGGGTCAAAACATGGTGGTTGCATTTATGCCATGGAACGGCTACAACTTCGAAGACTCAATTTTGATCTCTGAAAAAGTGGTTGCTGATGATCGCTACACATCAATTCACATTGAAGAATTGTCTGTGGTTGCTCGTGACACCAAGTTGGGCCCTGAAGAAATCACACGCGACATCTCAAACTTGGCTGAAACACAGTTGAGCCGTTTAGATGAAAGCGGTATTACTTATATTGGTGCTGAAGTTGAAGCGGGTGACGTATTGGTTGGTAAGGTAACGCCTAAGGGTGAAACACAGCTGACCCCAGAAGAAAAACTTTTGCGCGCCATTTTTGGCGAAAAAGCTTCTGACGTTAAAGACACTTCATTGCGCGTACCTTCAGGTATGACAGGTACAGTGATTGACGTCCAGGTGTTTACACGCGAGGGTATCGAGCGTGATGCACGCGCACAGTCAATCATTGATGAAGAGCTTAAGCGTTATCGCTTGGATTTAAATGACCAGTTGCGCATTGTTGAAGGTGACGCATTCAGTCGTTTAGAAAAACTATTGTTGAATAAAGTAGCCAATGGCGGACCTAAGAAGTTGGCAAAAGGCACAAAGATCGCTAAAGATTACTTAGCGGATCTTGAGAAATATCATTGGTTTGATATTCGCCCTGCCGATGAAGATGTTGCTGCTCAATTAGAGGCTATTAAAGAAGCTATTGAAGCTAAGCGCACACAGTTCGACCAAGACTTTGAAGAGAAGCGCAAGAAGTTAACTCAAGGTGATGAGTTGGCTCCAGGCGTGATCAAGATGGTCAAGGTTTACTTGGCAGTTAAGCGTCGCTTGCAGCCTGGTGACAAGATGGCTGGTCGTCACGGCAACAAGGGTGTGGTATCAAAGATCACCCCAGTAGAAGATATGCCTTACATGGCTGATGGCTCACCTGTTGATATCGTGTTGAATCCATTGGGCGTTCCATCACGTATGAACGTTGGACAGATTCTTGAGGTTCACTTAGGTTGGGCTGCGCTGGGTATTGGTAAGCGCATTCAAGAAATGCTAAAGGCTCAAGCTAAAGCAGAGCAATTACGCAAGTTCTTGAAGCAGCTATACAACGAAACTGGCCGCGTAGAAGACTTAGACAGCTTCACAGACGAGCAAATTTTTGAGTTAGCAAATAACTTGAGAGATGGTGCTCCATTTGCAACACCGGTCTTTGATGGTGCAACAGAGGGTGAAATTGCCAAGATGTTAGAAATGGCATACCCAGCAGAAGTTGCGAAGAATCTATCAATGACTCCTTCACGTCAACAAATCACTTTGTTTGACGGAAGAACAGGTGAAGCGTTTGAAAGATCTGTAACAGTTGGTGTGATGCACGTCTTGAAACTTCACCACTTGGTGGATGACAAGATGCACGCTCGTTCTACAGGCCCTTACTCATTAGTAACGCAGCAGCCATTGGGCGGTAAAGCTCAATTCGGTGGTCAGCGTTTCGGTGAGATGGAAGTTTGGGCTTTGGAAGCCTATGGCGCATCTTATGTGTTGCAGGAAATGCTCACAGTTAAGTCAGATGACGTTAACGGCAGAACCAAAGTTTACGAAAACATCGTCAAGGGTGAGCACAGCATTGATGCTGGCATGCCTGAGTCCTTTAACGTGCTGGTAAAAGAAATCCGCTCGTTAGGTATCGATATCGACATGGAGCGCAGCTAATATGAAAGCATTGCTAGATCTATTTAAGCAGACGCATGGCGAAGAGCAGTTTGACGCCATTAAGATTGGTTTGGCTTCACCAGAAAAGATCCGTTCTTGGTCTTTTGGTGAGGTTCGTAAACCAGAAACTATTAACTACCGTACTTTTAAGCCTGAGCGCGATGGTCTTTTCTGTGCCAAGATTTTTGGCCCAATCAAAGATTACGAGTGCTTATGCGGTAAGTACAAGCGCCTAAAGTATCGCGGTGTGATTTGCGAGAAGTGCGGCGTTGAAGTGACCTTGGCCAAAGTGCGTCGTGAGCGCATGGGCCATATTGAATTAGCAGCCCCTGTTGCACACATTTGGTTCTTGAAATCATTGCCATCTCGTTTAGGCATGGTTTTGGATATGACCTTGCGTGATATCGAGCGCGTTTTGTATTTCGAAGCATATGTGATTGTTGATCCAGGCTTAACGCCTGAAGGCGCAATGCGCCGTGGTCAGATCATGTCTGAGGACGAGTACTACGCCAAGCTAGAAGAGTTTGGTGACGGTGCGTTCACAGCCATCATGGGTGCTGAAGGCGTTCGTGAATTACTTCGCTCAATCGACATCGATCGTGAAGTTGAAGTATTGCGCGCTGATTTGAAAGCAACTGGCAGTGAAGCAAAAATTAAGAAGTTTGCTAAGCGTCTAAAAGTTCTTGAGGCATTCCAGCGCTCTGGCATCAAGCCTGACTGGATGATCTTGGAAGTGTTGCCAGTATTGCCACCTGAATTGCGCCCATTGGTGCCATTGGATGGCGGTCGTTTTGCAACATCAGACTTGAACGATTTGTATCGTCGCGTGATCAACCGTAACAACCGCTTGAAGCGTTTGTTAGAGTTGCGCGCACCAGAAATCATCGTGCGTAACGAAAAGCGCATGCTGCAAGAAGCAGTTGACTCACTATTGGATAACGGTCGTCGCGGTAAAGCAATGACTGGTGCCAATAAGCGTCCATTGAAGTCTTTGGCAGAGATGATCAAAGGTAAGGGTGGCCGCTTCCGTCAAAACTTGTTAGGTAAGCGTGTTGACTACTCTGGTCGTTCAGTGATCGTGGTTGGTCCAACATTGAAGTTACATCAGTGCGGTTTGCCAAAATTGATGGCCCTTGAACTATTCAAGCCATTCATTTTCAACAAGCTTGAAACATTGGGTATTGCTACAACAATCAAAGCTGCTAAGAAAGAAGTAGAAAACCAGACACCAATCGTTTGGGACATCTTAGAAGAAGTGATTCGTGAGCATCCAGTGATGTTGAACCGTGCGCCAACATTGCACCGCTTAGGTATCCAAGCGTTTGAGCCAATGTTGATCGAAGGTAAAGCTATTCAGTTGCACCCACTCGTTTGCGCGGCATTCAACGCCGACTTCGACGGTGACCAAATGGCGGTTCACGTTCCATTGTCTTTGGAAGCTCAGATGGAGGCTCGCACATTGATGTTGGCTTCAAACAACATCTTGTTCCCAGCCAACGGTGAACCTTCTATTGTCCCATCTCAAGATATCGTTTTGGGCTTGTACTACACAACACGCGAGGCTATCAATGCCAAGGGTGAGGGTATGACATTTGCCGATATCAGTGAAGTGATCCGTGCATACGAAAACAAACAAGTTGAGTTGGCTACACGCATTGCAGTTCGTATCACTGAATATGATTTGGTTGATAAGGCAGCAGAAGGCGACGCACGTTTTGCCAAGAAAGTGACTTTGCGTCACACAACAGTTGGTCGTGCGATGTTGTCAGAGATTTTGCCTAAGGGCATGTCATTCGACAGCATTAATAAAGCGCTGAAGAAGAAAGAAATTTCTCGCTTGATTAACTTGTCATTCCGTCGTTGTGGTTTAAGAGAAACGGTTATTTTTGCTGACAAACTATTGCAGTCTGGTTTCCGTTTAGCAACACGTGCTGGTATCTCAATTGCGATTGACGACATGTTGATTCCAGCTCAGAAAGAAACAATCATTGCAGAAGCCGCTGGCAAAGTTAAAGAGTATGACAAGCAATTTATGTCAGGCTTGGTAACTAACCAAGAGCGTTATAACAACGTGGTTGATATTTGGGGTGCTGCTGGTGATCAGGTCGGTAAGGCCATGATGGAGCAGTTGTCACAAGAAAACGTTGTTGATCGTCACGGCAAAACAGTTAAGCAAGAATCTTTCAATGCTATTTACATGATGGCTGACTCTGGTGCGCGAGGTTCTGCTGCTCAGATTCGTCAGCTAGCGGGTATGCGTGGTTTGATGGCTAAGCCAGATGGCTCAATCATTGAAACACCAATTACTGCTAACTTCCGTGAAGGTTTGAACGTTCTTCAGTACTTCATCTCAACACACGGCGCTCGTAAAGGTTTGGCTGACACTGCATTGAAGACAGCTAACTCAGGTTACTTGACACGTCGTTTGGTGGATGTGACTCAAGACTTGGTCGTGCTTGATGATGATTGCGGTACAACAAATGGCGTTTCTATGAAAGCCTTGGTTGAGGGTGGTGAGGTTATCGAACCGTTGAGCGATCGTATCTTGGGTCGCGTGTGTATCGGTGATGTTGTTAATCCAGACACACAAGAAACCATCATCGTTGATGGCACCATGTTGACAGAAGATGACGTTGAGTTAATTGACTCATTGGGCATTGATGAAGTCAAGGTTCGTACCCCATTGTCATGTGCAACACGTTTTGGTTTGTGCGCGAAGTGTTATGGCCGTGACTTAGGTCGTGGCACGATGGTGAACTCTGGTGAGGCAGTTGGTGTGATTGCTGCTCAATCAATTGGTGAGCCAGGCACACAGTTAACAATGCGTACATTCCACATCGGTGGTGCTGCGTCACGTGCTGCAGTTGCGAATAACGTTGAAGCAAAATCAAACGGTATTTTGCGATTCACGCCAACCATGCGTTTTGTAAAAAATGCTAAAGGTGAGCAGATTGTTATCTCTCGCTCAGGCGAAGCGTTGATCACGGATGACAACAGTCGTGAGCGTGAGCGTCACAAGATTCCATACGGCGCAACATTGACGCTTAAAGAAGGTGCCACCATCAAGGCGGGCGCAACTTTGGCAACTTGGGATCCGTTGACTCGTCCGATCATTACTGAGTACTCAGGCGTGGTTCGCTTTGAAAACGTTGAAGAGGGTGTAACAGTTGCTAAGCAGGTTGACGAAGTCACTGGCTTGTCTACTTTGGTGGTGATTGATGGTAAGCGTCGCAGTGCGGCATCAAAGGGTGTTCGCCCAATGATCCGCTTATACGATGCTGCTGGCGCTGAAGTTCTCATCGCTGGTACAGATCACCCAGTAACCATTGGTTTGCAAGTGGGCGCCTTGATCACTGTGAAAGACGGTCAAACAGTTCACGTTGGTGAAGTGTTGGCGCGTATTCCAATCGAAGCGCAAAAGACTCGCGACATCACGGGTGGTTTGCCACGTGTGGCAGAACTATTCGAAGCTCGTTCACCAAAAGATGCAGCGATCTTAGCGAAAGTAACAGGTACTGTTTCTTTCGGTAAAGAAACCAAAGGTAAGCAACGTCTGGTCATCACTGATATGGACGGCGAATCTCATGAGTTCTTGATCCCGAAAGAAAAACAAATCTTGGTTCACGATGGTCAAGTTGTGAACAAGGGTGAAATGATTGTTGAGGGCCCTGCTGATCCACACGACATCCTTCGCTTGAAGGGTATTGAAGAATTGGCAACCTACATCGTTGATGAAGTTCAGGACGTTTATCGTTTGCAAGGCGTGAAGATTAACGACAAGCACATTGAAGTGATTGTTCGTCAGATGTTACGCCGCGTTCAGATCACGGATGCAGCCGATACGAAATTCATCACCGGTGAACAAGTTGAAAGATCAGACATGTTGGATGAAAACGACCGCATGATTGCGGAAGGTAAGCGTCCAGCGTTGTATGACAACGTTCTATTGGGTATTACAAAAGCGTCATTGTCTACAGACAGCTTCATTTCTGCTGCTTCCTTCCAGGAAACAACCAGAGTTCTTACTGAAGCCGCCATCATGGGCAAAGTTGACACGCTTCGTGGCCTCAAAGAAAACGTCATTATTGGTCGCCTCATCCCTGCCGGTACCGGTTTGGCCTACCGTCGCGCACGTAAAGTACGCGAACAGTTGGACCGTGAACGCGCAGAAATGATCGCTGCTGAAGAGGCTAAATCTGAAGAAATCGTGGATTTAGAACCTACAGGAGAGGCTGAATAAGGCCAAAAAGGACAAAATAGACCTAAAAAGTCAGCTTTTGCCGTCTTGACGGCAGGAGCTGACCGGTCTAGAATGTCGAGTTCTTCGCAAACCGCAGAATTTTCTGCTTTGAAAGTAAGCTATGCCAACAATTAATCAATTACTCAGAAGTCCCCGTACTTCTGAGGTCGTAAAAAGTAAGAGCCCTGCGCTTGAGAACTGTCCTCAGCGCCGTGGCGTATGTACTCGCGTATATACAACTACTCCAAAAAAGCCTAACTCGGCTTTGCGTAAAGTAGCCAAGGTACGCTTGACCAATGGATTTGAAGTGATTTCCTACATCGGTGGTGAAGGCCACAATTTGCAGGAACACTCAGTGGTTCTTATCCGCGGTGGTCGTGTGAAAGACTTGCCAGGTGTGCGTTATCACATCGTGCGTGGTTCACTTGACTTGCAAGGCGTTAAAGACCGTAAGCAATCTCGCTCCAAGTATGGTGCGAAGCGCGCTAAGAAAGCTTAATCGCTTTTTTACGCAAGTAGCAAGCTCAATTGGAGCTTGCTAAGTAAGTGGTTACTTCGGATCAATTGTGATCTAGTTGAGTAGCTTTGAGGAATGGTCCTCTAACTGAATAAAATTAGGAGTTGTAATGCCGCGTCGTCGCGAAGTACCCAAGCGTGAAATTCTTCCGGATCCAAAATTTGGAAACGTTGAAGTTGCTAAATTCATGAACGTTTTGATGTTGGATGGTAAAAAATCCGTTGCAGAACGTATCGTTTATGGCGCTTTCGAGCACATCGAAAAGAAAGCCAATAAAGAACCCCTAGAAGTATTTTCAATCGCCATGGGCAACGTTAAGCCTGTGGTTGAGGTGAAGAGCCGTCGTGTTGGTGGTGCCAACTATCAGGTGCCAGTAGAAGTTCGTCCATCACGTCGTTTGGCTTTGGCTATGCGTTGGTTGCGTGAAGCAGCCAAGAAGCGTGGCGAAAAATCAATGGCTCAGCGTCTTGCTAATGAATTGATCGAGGCGTCTGAAGGACGTGGCGGTGCGATGAAGAAGCGTGATGAAGTTCACCGTATGGCAGAAGCTAACAAAGCTTTCTCTCATTTCCGTTTCTAACAGCTCAGAAAAGACGAGGATAAAGTGGCACGTAAAACCCCTATTGAGCGTTATCGTAATATTGGTATTTCTGCGCACATTGACGCAGGAAAAACGACAACAACAGAACGTATTTTGTTTTACACCGGCGTTAATCACAAGATTGGCGAAGTTCATGATGGCGCGGCCACCATGGACTGGATGGAGCAAGAGCAAGAGCGTGGTATCACCATTACTTCAGCGGCAACAACTGCCTTCTGGAAGGGTATGGCTGGTAACTACGCAGAGCACCGCGTTAACATCATTGATACACCAGGCCACGTAGACTTCACGATTGAAGTTGAGCGCTCAATGCGCGTGTTGGACGGTGCTTGTATGGTTTACTGTGCTGTGGGTGGTGTTCAGCCACAATCAGAAACAGTATGGCGTCAAGCAAATAAATACAAAGTTCCTCGTTTAGCGTTTGTGAACAAGATGGACCGTACTGGTGCCAACTTCTTCAAGGTTTACGATCAAATGCGCGCGCGTTTGAAGGCAAACCCAATCGCGATTCAAATTCCAATTGGTGCTGAAGAAAACTTCAAAGGCGTTGTTGATCTAGTAAAGATGAAAGCTATCTTCTGGGACGAAGCATCACAAGGCACTAAATTTACATACGAAGACATTCCTGCAGAATTACAAGCAAGTGCAGAAGAGTGGCGCGAGAAAATGGTTGAAGCAGCAGCTGAGTCATCAGAAGATTTGATGAACAAGTATTTGGGCGGCGAAGCTTTAACTGAAGAAGAAATTAAAAAAGCATTGCGTGTACGTACGATTGCCAGTGAAATTGTTCCAATGATGTGCGGTACTGCATTTAAGAACAAAGGTGTTCAAGCGATGTTGGATGCTGTGATCGATTACATGCCTTCACCAATCGACATTCCGCCTGTAACAGGCGAATTGGAAGACGGTACACAAGGTGAGCGTAGAGCTGCGGATGATGAGAAATTCTCAGCATTGGCATTCAAGATCATGACAGACCCATTCGTTGGTCAGCTAATTTTCTTCCGCGTTTATTCTGGTGTTGTTAAATCAGGTGACACCGTTTACAACCCGATCAAAGGTAAGAAAGAGCGTCTAGGTCGTATTCTTCAGATGCACGCTAACCAACGTGAAGAAATTAAAGAAGTTCATGCTGGCGATATCGCTGCTGCGGTTGGTTTGAAAGAAGCAACAACAGGTGAAACTCTTTGTGATCCAGACAGCGTGATTGTTTTGGAGCGCATGGTATTCCCAGAGCCAGTGATTTCTCAAGCGGTTGAGCCAAAAACAAAGGCTGACCAAGAGAAGATGGGCTTGGCATTGAATCGTTTAGCACAAGAAGATCCTTCATTCCGCGTTAAGACTGACGAAGAATCTGGCCAAACAATTATTTCCGGTATGGGCGAATTGCACTTGGAAATTTTGGTTGACCGCATGAAGCGTGAGTTTGGTGTTGAAGCAACAGTGGGTAAGCCACAGGTTGCATACCGCGAAACAATCCGCAAAGTTTGCGAAGAAGTTGAAGGCAAGTTTGTTAAGCAGTCTGGTGGTCGTGGTCAGTACGGTCACGTTGTGTTGAAGTTAGAGCCACAAGAGCCAGGCAAAGGTTTTGAGTTCGTTGACGCTATCAAGGGTGGTGTGGTTCCTCGTGAATACATCCCTGCGGTAGACAAAGGTATTCAAGAAACATTGAACAACGGTGTATTGGCTGGATATCCAGTGGTAGACATCAAAGCAACATTGTTCTTTGGTTCATACCATGATGTTGACTCAAATGAGAATGCTTTCAGAATGGCCGGTTCAATGGCGTTCAAAGAAGGTATGCGCAGAGCAAGCCCAGTGTTGTTGGAGCCAATGATGTCTGTAGAAGTAGAGACACCAGAAGACTTCATGGGTAACGTGATGGGTGACTTATCTTCACGTCGCGGAATTTTGCAGGGTATGGATGACATTCCTGGTGGTGGCAAGATTGTTCGCGCTGAAGTGCCTTTGGCTGAGATGTTTGGTTATTCAACAGGTTTACGTTCATTGACTCAAGGTCGTGCAACTTACACCATGGAATTCAAACATTATTCTGAGGCTCCAAAGAACGTGGCTGATGCAGTGATTGCTGCAAAGTCTAAGTAATTTTAATTAACAATTATTTGAATTAGAGGCTGAAAAATGGCAAAAGAGAAATTTGAGCGGACAAAACCGCACGTAAACGTAGGCACAATTGGTCACGTTGACCACGGTAAAACAACATTGACTGCAGCGATCGCTACAGTGTTGTCAGCGAAGTTTGGTGGCGAAGCAAAAGCATACGATCAGATTGATGCTGCCCCAGAAGAGAAGGCACGCGGTATTACGATCAATACAGCACACGTTGAGTACGAGACAGCAAACCGTCACTACGCACACGTTGACTGCCCAGGTCACGCTGACTACGTTAAGAACATGATCACTGGTGCTGCTCAGATGGACGGCGCTATTTTGGTGGTGTCTGCTGCAGACGGTCCTATGCCACAAACACGTGAGCACATCTTGTTGGCACGCCAGGTTGGTGTTCCATACATCATCGTGTTCATGAACAAGTGCGACATGGTTGATGATGCAGAATTGTTAGAGCTAGTAGAAATGGAAGTTCGTGAACTGTTGTCTAAGTACGACTTCCCAGGCGATGACACACCAATCGTTAAAGGTTCAGCAAAGTTGGCGCTTGAGGGCGACAAAGGTGCGTTGGGTGAAGAGGCCATCATGAAGTTGGCTGAAGCATTGGACACATACATTCCAACACCAGAGCGTGCAATTGATGGCGCGTTCTTGATGCCAGTTGAAGACGTGTTCTCTATTTCTGGTCGCGGTACAGTGGTGACTGGTCGTATCGAGCGCGGTATTGTTAAGGTTGGTGAAGAGATCGAGATCATCGGTATCAAGCCAACATTGAAGACAACCTGTACAGGCGTTGAGATGTTCCGTAAGTTGTTAGACCAAGGTCAAGCTGGTGACAACGTGGGTATCTTGTTGCGCGGTACAAAGCGTGAAGAAGTTGAGCGTGGTCAAGTATTGGCTAAGCCAGGTTCTATTACGCCACACACACACTTCACAGCTGAAGTGTATGTGTTGAGCAAAGACGAAGGTGGTCGTCACACACCATTCTTCAACAACTACCGTCCACAGTTCTACTTCCGTACAACGGACGTAACAGGCTCTATCGAATTGCCAAAAGACAAAGAGATGGTGATGCCTGGTGATAACGTGACAATTACAGTGAAGTTGATCGCTCCGATCGCGATGGAAGAAGGTCTCCGTTTTGCGATCCGTGAAGGTGGCCGTACTGTAGGCGCCGGTGTTGTTGCTAAAGTTTTAGAATAAATAGTTTTGCAGAAAACGGTGACGTGAATGTTGCACGTCACCGCGCTCTTTAGTTATATCGCGACAACATCGCACTGCTCTTTAGGATAAAAAATGCAAAATCAAAAAATTCGTATCAGATTAAAAGCTTTTGACTATCGTTTGATCGATCAGTCAGCTGCTGAAATCGTAGACACAGCCAAGCGCACTGGTGCTGTTGTTAAGGGTCCAGTACCTTTGCCAACACGTATTGAGCGTTTTGACATCCTACGTTCACCACACGTTAACAAGACTTCACGTGACCAATTAGAGATTCGCACGCATTTGCGCTTGATGGATATCGTTGATCCTACTGAAAAAACTGTTGATGCGTTGATGAAGTTGGATCTTCCGGCTGGCGTAGACGTAGAAATTAAGCTTCAGTAAGCAAAAAAGGCTATTGCAGGGCCCAAAAAAAGGCGCTACAATAGTCGGCTTTCCAGAAATATCTGGAAAAAGCAGTAAAAAAGCACTATTTATATAAATTTCCGCTGACCAATCGTAGTCGGCATTGGAGTAATGATATGAGCCTAGGCTTAATCGGCCGTAAGGTCGGCATGACCCGCCTCTTCACAGAAGAGGGTGATGCTGTGCCGGTCACAGTTATCGACGTAAGCGATAACCGCATTGCGCAAGTTAAAACCGAGGAAACTGATGGCTACACAGCTGTTCAGTTGGCATTTGGAACTCGCCGTGCTTCACGCGTTGTAAAACCTCAAGCTGGTCACTATGCAAAAGCTGGTGTTTTGGCAGGTAGCGCACTAAATGAATTCCGTATTGACGCAGCCAAAGCAGGTGAGCTTAAGGTTGGCGACATTATTGGTCTTGATACATTTGCCGTTGGTCAAAAAGTTGACGTGCAAGGTACCACGATTGGTAAGGGTTACGCCGGTACCATCAAGCGCTACCACTTCGCTTCAGGTCGTGCATCTCACGGTAACTCACGTTCACACAATGTTCCTGGCTCAATCGGTATGGCCCAGGACCCAGGTCGTGTTTTCCCAGGTAAGCGCATGACAGGTCACTTGGGTGACGTGACACGCACAGTTCAAAATCTTGAAGTTGCTCGTATCGATGCAGAACGCAAATTGCTCTTGATCAAAGGCGCAGTTCCAGGTTCTCGCGGCGGCAAAGTCATCATCACACCAGCAGTGAAAACTGCTGCTGCTAAATAAGGGGCCCGCACATGGAATTAAAGCTCCTACAAGCTGACGGAAAACTGGGCGCAGGCGTTAATGCTTCACCAGAAGTTTTCGAGCGTGAATATAACGAAGCATTGGTTCACCAGATCGTTGTTGCTTATCAAGCCAACGCTCGCAGCGGTAACCGTGCTCAAAAAGACCGTGAACAAGTTAAACATACAACGAAGAAGCCATGGCGCCAAAAAGGCACAGGCCGCGCTCGTGCTGGTATGTCATCTTCACCATTGTGGCGCGGGGGTGGTCGTATATTCCCTAACTCACCAGAAGAAAACTTCTCACAAAAAGTTAACAGAAAGATGTATCGCGCAGGTATGCGTTCAATCTTGTCTCAGTTGGCACGCGAAGGTCGTTTGAATATCGTTGAGAGTTTCTCAGTTGATGCTCCTAAGACTAAGTTGTTGGCTGAAAAAGTTAAAGCAATGGGCTTGGAGTCAGTATTGATCATCGCTGATAAGGTTGATGAGAACTTGTACTTGGCTTCTCGTAACTTGCATAAAGTTGGCGTAGTTGAAGTGCAGCACGCAGATCCACTTTCATTGATTCACTTCCAAAAAGTGTTGATCTTGAAGTCAGCTGTTGCTCAAATTGAGGAGATGCTCAAATGATCACAACACGTAAAAACGATCATCGCTTGATGCAAGTATTGGTTGGCCCAGTGATTTCTGAGAAAGCAACCATGGTTGCAGATAAGAATGAGCAAGTGGTTTTCCAAGTGATGCGCGATGCAAACAAATTAGAAATCAAAGCTGCTGTTGAATTGTTATTCAAAGTAGAGGTGGAGTCTGTTCAGGTGGTTAATCAAAAGGGTAAAGCAAAGCGCTTTGGCCGTTTTGAAGGTCGCCGCAATCACACCAAGAAGGCTTATGTTTGTTTGAAGCCTGGTCAAGAAATCAATTTTGAAGCGGAGGCAAATTAATCATGCCTTTAATGAAGACTAAACCGACTTCACCTGGACGTCGTTCCATGGTGAAAGTGGTGAATCCAGATTTGCACAAGGGTAAACCTTTTGCAGGTTTGTTAGAGCCACAACATCAAAAATCAGGTCGTAACAACAACGGTCATATCACTACACGCCATAAGGGCGGTGGTCATAAGCATCACTATCGTGTTGTTGACTTTAAGCGTAATGACAAAGATGGTATTCCAGCAAAGATTGAACGCTTGGAATACGATCCAAACCGCACTGCAAACTTAGCTTTGTTGCTATTTGCAGATGGTGAGCGCCGTTACATCATTGCTCCTAAAGGTGCAGTGGTTGGTCAGGCAATCATGAGCGGTTCAGAGGCTCCAATTAAAGTTGGTAACAACTTGCCATTGAGAAATATTCCTGTTGGTAGCACGATCCACTGCGTGGAAATGTTGCCAGGTAAAGGCGCTCAAATGGTTCGTACTGCTGGTGGTTCAGCAGTGCTTTTGGCTCGTGAAGGCGTTTACGGTCAAGTGCGTTTGCGCTCTGGCGAAGTACGTCGTGTACACATTGAATGTCGTGCAACGATTGGTGAAGTAGGCAATGAAGAACACAGCCTACGTCAAATCGGTAAAGCTGGTGCAAATCGCTGGCGCGGTATTCGTCCAACAGTTCGCGGTGTTGCAATGAACCCAGTCGATCACCCACATGGTGGTGGTGAAGGTCGTACAGGCGAAGGTCGTGTTCCAGTATCTCCATGGGGCACACCAACGAAGGGTTACAGAACACGTCGCAATAAGCGTACGACAAGCATGATTGCTCAACGTCGTCAAAAGCGCTAATAGAATAAGGAAATAGACATGACGCGCTCAGCTAAAAAAGGCCCATTCTGCGAAGTAACCCTTGTTAAAAAGGTTGAAACTGCAGTAGCCAACAAAGATAAGAAGCCCATCAAGACATGGTCACGCCGTTCGACCATTCTTCCAGACTTCATTGGTCTCACAATTGCCGTCCACAATGGTCGTCAGCATGTACCTGTGTACATCACTGAAAACATGGTTGGACATAAATTAGGTGAGTTTGCCCTAACGCGCACCTTCAAAGGTCACGCGGCAGATAAGAAAGCGAAGAAGTAAGAGGACGATGATGGAATCTAAAGCTATTCACCGCAGCGCCCGCATTTCAGCGCAAAAAACACGTTTGGTCGCAGACCAAATTCGTGGATTGCCAATTGCTCGCGCGCTAAACATTCTCACATTCAGCCCTAAAAAAGCTGCATTCATCATGAAGAAAGTAGTTGAATCTGCTATCGCTAACGCGGAGCACAATTCAGGCGCTGACATTGATGAGTTGAAAGTGAAGACAGTCACTGTTGACAAGGCCACATCGCTCAAGCGTTTTACTGCTCGTGCTAAGGGTCGCGGCAACAAGATTGAAAAACAAACTTGTCACATCACTGTGACTTTGAGCAACTAAGGAAGAGACATGGGTCAGAAAATACATCCAACCGGATTTCGTCTCTCGGTAAGCCGTAACTGGACTTCACGCTGGTACGCTAACAGCACCGACTTTGCAAAAATGTTGCAAGAAGACGTTGAAGTTCGCAGCTACCTTAAGAAGAAGTTGAAAAATGCATCAGTGAGCAAAGTGATCATCGAGCGTCCTGCAAAGAACGCAAAAATCACGATCTATAGCTCACGTCCAGGTGTTGTTATTGGCAAAAAAGGCGAAGACATCGAAGTGCTACGCAAAGAGTTGCAAAAGCGCATGGGTGTGCCGGTTCACGTCAATATCGAAGAAATTCGCAAGCCTGAAGTTGATGCTCAGTTAATCGCTGATTCAATCACACAACAGCTTGAAAAACGTATCATGTTCCGTCGCGCTATGAAGCGCGCAATGCAAAGCGCCATGCGCCTAGGCGCTCAAGGTATCAAGATCATGAGTGCTGGCCGTTTGAACGGTGCTGAAATTGCTCGAACAGAATGGTACCGCGAAGGTCGTGTACCTCTTCATACATTGAAGGCTGATATTGATTACGCAACTTCAGAAGCAGAAACCACATACGGCATCATTGGTGTGAAGGTTTGGGTTTACAAAGGTGACACATTGGGTCGCGTTGATGTAAACGCAGTTGCTCCTGCAGCACCTGAAGTAGATCAAGAGAAAAAGACTCGTCGTCCTAGCACACGTGCTCCACGTAAAGCTAAAGAAGACGGTGATAAGCCAGCAGCTGATGCTAAGCCAGCAGTAAAACGCGTGCGCAAAGTGACTAAGCCTGCTGAGAAGGCTGGAGAATAATTATGTTGCAACCAAAACGTCGTAAGTACCGTAAGGAACAAAAAGGCCGTAATACTGGTGTTGCCACACGTGGCAGCAGCGTAGCTTTCGGTGACTTTGGTTTGAAAGCAGTTGGTCGTGGTCGATTAACAGCTCGTCAAATTGAATCAGCGCGTCGCGCTATGACTCGTCACATTAAACGTGGCGGTCGTATTTGGATCCGCATTTTCCCAGACAAGCCAATTTCTCAGAAGCCTGCAGAAGTTCGTATGGGTAACGGTAAGGGTAACCCAGAGTACTACGTAGCTGAAATCCAACCAGGTAAAGTTTTATATGAGATGGATGGTGTTGACGAAGTATTGGCGCGCGAGGCTTTTAGACTTGCTGCTGCTAAGTTGCCAATTCAAACTACATTTGTTGTGCGCCAGCTTGGCGCCTAATTTGGACGGGACAAAATGAAAGCTTCCGATTTGAACGCCAAAGACGTTAAATCTTTAAACCAAGAGCTGTCTGAATTGCTCAAGGCCCAATTTAAATTGCGCATGCAAAAGGGTACTCAGCAACTTTCAGATACTAGCCAACTCGGCAAAGTAAAGCGCGATATCGCTCGTGTAAAAACTGTTATTGCCCAGAAAGCGAGCAAATAATGACTGAAACTACAAAAAAATCATTGCGCCGCACCTTGATCGGTCGCGTAGTGAGCGACAAAATGCAAAAAACTGTGACTGTATTGGTTGAGCGTCGTGTAAAGCACCCTTTGTATGGCAAATATGTTGCTAAATCAAAGAAATACCATGCTCACGATGAAACAAACCAGTACAAAGACGGTGATACGGTTGAGATTTCAGAATCAAAGCCAATTTCACGCAGCAAGTCATGGGTTGTAACAAGATTGGTTGAGGCAGCGAAAGCTGTTTAAAAACTAACAAAACAGGCTTGCAACGACTGTTCAAGCCTGTTATAGTAGAGGGCTTTCCGGCGAAGTATGCTGGGAAGTAATTGATTCAGAAGTATTAATCCGGGATTTTGGTCGAAAGATTGAGGTCCCTCAACGGAACCAAGACTGATTGCCTATGGCGCTCAAGTTGGGGATAAAAAGATGATTCAAACTGAAAGCAGACTAGAGGTTGCCGATAACACCGGTGCCCGCGAAGTATTGTGCATCAAGGTGCTCGGTGGTTCAAAACGCCGTTACGCCAGCATTGGTGACATTATTAAAGTGACGGTTAAAGACGCCGCTCCGCGTGGTCGTGTTAAAAAAGGCGATATTTATAACGCCGTGGTGGTTCGTACTGCCAAGGGTGTACGTCGTCCAGACGGTTCACTAATTAAATTTGATTCCAATGCGGCTGTTTTGCTTAACGCAAAACTAGAGCCTATTGGTACACGTATTTTCGGGCCAGTAACACGCGAATTGCGTACTGAACGCTTCATGAAAATCGTTTCTCTCGCGCCAGAAGTTATTTAAGGGGTCGATATGAACAAGATTCGTAAAGGCGATCAAGTAGTGGTTATTACTGGTCGTGACAAAGGAAAAAAAGGCACAGTGAGCGAAATCCTCGAGGGCAAACTACTCGTTGATGGCGTAAATGTGTACAAGAAAAACGTTAAACCAAATCCATCGACAGGTGCAACTGGTGGTGTAGTTGATAAAACTATGCCGATCCAAGCATCTAACGTTGCATTGGTTGACGCAAACGGCAAACCTTCACGCGTGGGCATCAAAGTTGCCGACGGCAAGAAGGTTCGCTACCTCAAGACAACTGGCGCTGTAATCGCTGCCTAAGACGAGGATAGATAAATATGTCAACACGTTTACAAAGCTTCTATAAAGAAAAAGTTGCAGCCGATTTGATGAAAAAATTCGGTTACAAATCTGTTATGGAAGTGCCGCGCATCACCAAGATCACATTGAACATGGGTTTGGGCGAAGCGGTGAATGATAAGAAAATCATTGAGCACGCAGTTGGCGATCTAACAAAGATCGCTGGACAAAAGCCTGTTGTAACCAAAGCGCGTAAAGCTATTGCGGGTTTCAAAATCCGTCAAGGCTATCCGATTGGCGCAATGGTGACTTTGCGTGGCCAAACAATGTACGAATTCCTTGATCGTTTTATTACAGTTGCATTGCCACGTGTGCGCGATTTCCGCGGTATCTCAGGTAAGGCATTTGACGGTCGCGGTAACTACAACATTGGTGTTAAAGAGCAGATCATTTTCCCGGAAATTGAGTACGACAAAATCGACTCACTACGCGGTTTAAATATCAGCATTACCACTACTGCTAAAACTGATGACGAAGCAAAAGCTTTGTTAGCAGCGTTTAAATTCCCATTCCGCAATTAAGAGGTCATCGTGGCTAAATTAGCATTGATTGAACGCGAAAAGAAGCGCACCAAGACTGTCGCAAAGTATGCTGCAAAGCGTGCAGAGTTAAAGGCGATTATTGATGACGTCTCTAAGAGCGAAGAAGAACGATATGAAGCTCGTTTGAAATTACAACAGCTTCCACGTAACGCAAGTCCAACTCGCCAGCGTAATCGCTGTGCATTAACTGGCCGTCCACGCGGCACGTTCCGCAAGTTCGGCTTGGCCCGTAGCAAAATCCGTGAGATCGCCTTCCGTGGCGAGATCCCTGGTGTAACCAAGGCCAGCTGGTAAGCGGCGAAAGATTAGGAGAACAGATGAGTATCAGCGATCCAATCGCCGACATGTTGACGAGAATCCGCAACGCGCAAGCGGTGCAGAAGCCTTTCGTCGCCATGCCTTCTTCAAAACTAAAAGTTGCAATCGCTAACGTTCTAAAAGACGAAGGCTATGTTGACAGCTTTGAAATTGCTGGAGAGACGGCTAAACCGGTATTAAAAATTAATTTGAAGTATTACGCAGGTCGTCCTGTGATTGAGCGCATCGAACGCGTTTCAACACCAGGTTTGCGTATTTACAAAGGTCGCCATGACATTCCGCAAGTGCTGAATGGTCTAGGTGTGGCAATTATTTCAACGCCACAAGGCGTGATGACTGATCGTAAAGCTCGTGCCAATGGCGTGGGTGGCGAAGTTATCTGCTACGTAGCTTAATAGGGAGGCTGATATGTCAAGAGTCGGTAAAAGTCCTATTGAGTTGCCAAAAGGCGCGGATGTGCAAATTGCTGCAAACCAAGTAACAGTTAAAGGCCCATTGGGTACGTTGTCACACACCTTGCACCCACTCGTTGGTTTGCAACAGAAGGATGGCGTTCTACAAGTCGTTTGTAACGATGAGTCAGCAGAATCAAATGCTTTATCAGGCACCACACGTGCATTGGTGAGCAACATGGTTAAAGGCGTAACAGCAGGTTTTGAGCGCAAGCTTAGCTTGGTGGGCGTTGGTTACCGTGCTTCTGTTCAGGGTAACGCATTGAAATTGCAATTAGGTTTCTCACATGATGTGATTCATGATTTGCCGCCAGGTGTTAAGGCAGAAACTCCATCACAAACTGAGATCGTTATTAAGGGTGCCAACAAGCAGCAAGTTGGCCAGGTAGCCGCAGAAGTTCGCGCATACCGTCCACCAGAGCCATACAAGGGCAAGGGTGTTCGTTATGTTGATGAAGTGGTTCGCCTCAAAGAAACCAAGAAGAAGTAATCGGGGTTAGATATGAACAAAAATGAAACACGAGTTCGCCGCGCACGCCAAACCCGCATCAGAATTGCGGAACAATTGGCTCACCGTTTGACGATTTATCGTTCGAACCAGCATATCGTTGCTCAGCTTTACAGCACAGATGGCACCACAGTTCTTGCTGCTGCTTCAACTATGGAAGCAGATATCAAAAAAGCATTGAACGGTAATGGTGGTAACAGTGCTGCAGCTCAGCATGTTGGCAAAACTATCGCTGAACGCGCTATCAAGGCAGGCGTTACAGAAGTAGCATTTGACCGTGCTGGTTTCCGTTACCATGGCCGCGTGAAAGCGTTGGCAGAGGCTGCGCGTGAAGCCGGCCTTAAGTTCTGATCGCGAAGGCTCAAGGAAATAATATGGCAAAGATGCAAAATAAAGTTCAATCTGAAGAGCGTGATGATGGTCTACGCGAAAAGATGATCGCTATCAACCGAGTGACCAAAGTTGTTAAAGGTGGTCGTATTCTCGGTTTTGCTGCACTAACAGTGGTTGGTGATGGCGATGGCGGCATCGGTATGGGTAAGGGCAAGTCAAAAGAAGTGCCTGTAGCTGTACAAAAAGCAATGGACGAAGCACGTCGCAAGATGTTCAAGGTTTCTTTACGCAGTGGCACATTGCAGCACACAGTTGTTGGACAGCATGGCGCGTCACGCGTTTTGATTTCTCCAGCTAAAGACGGTACTGGCGTTATCGCTGGTGGCCCAATGCGTGCAGTGTTTGATGTGATGGGCATTACTAACGTGGTTGCAAAATCACTTGGTTCAACCAATCCATACAACATGGTTCGTGCAACTTTGGATGGCTTACGCAAAATGAGCACTCCTTCAGAGATCGCTGCTAAGCGTGGTAAGTCTGTAGAGGAGATCCTAGGTTAATCGCCTGGAAGATAAATATGAGCACAGTAAAAATTCAATTGGTACGTAGCTTGATTGCTACACGTGAAGATCATCGCGCAACAGTACGTGGCTTAGGCTTGCGTCGCGTGAATTCTGTTTCTGAATTGCAAGACACGCCATCAGTTCGCGGCATGATTAACAAAGTGTCTTACTTGGTCAAAGTCATCAAGTAATACTTAGGGATAGATTATGGAACTCAATAAAATTAAACCAGCAGAAGGTTCTAAGCACGCTAAGCGTCGCGTTGGTCGCGGCATTGGTTCAGGTTTAGGAAAAACTGCAGGTCGTGGTCACAAGGGACAAAAGTCTCGTTCAGGTGGCTTCCACAAAGTTGGATTTGAAGGCGGTCAAATGCCTTTGTATCGTCGCTTACCAAAGCGTGGCTTTGTGTCATTAAGCAAACAATTTGATGGTCAAGTAACTTTGACTGATCTTCAAAAGCTTGGTTTGGCTGAGATTGACCTAGTGACTCTTAAAAAGAGTGGCTTGGTATCTGGCTTAACAAAGAGCGTAAAAATCATTAAAACTGGTGAGTTATCAATGGCAATCACAGTGCGTGGCATTTTAGCTACTGCAGGTGCTAAAGCTGCTGTTGAAGCTGCTGGTGGCAAATTTGTTGAAGCTGCTTAAGAGTTAATACTTCATGGCCATTGCATCTCCAACCCTCTCAAACTTGAAATCAGGAAGCAAGTTCGCCGACTTACGTCGTCGCTTGATTTTCTTGGTTTTGGCTTTGGTGGTTTTCCGCATTGGCGCGCATATTCCAGTTCCGGGTATTGACCCAGACCAGTTGGCTCAGTTATTTGATAGCCAAAGTGGTGGAATTCTTGGTATGTTCAACTTGTTCTCAGGTGGAGCGCTATCAAGATTCACAGTTTTTGCACTTGGAATCATGCCTTACATTTCTGCATCGATCATCATGCAGTTATTGACCATCGTTATTCCAACATTGGAAGCAATGAAAAAAGATGGTCAAGCAGGACAAAGAAAAATCACGCAGTACACACGCTATGCAACATTGGTCTTGGCAACTTTCCAAGCGCTTGGTATTGCGATTGCATTAGAAGCACAAGCAGGATTGGTGATTGACCCAGGCTTTACATTCCGCATGAACACAGTGATCACGCTTGTGACTGGCACGATGTTCTTGATGTGGTTGGGCGAACAAATCACTGAGCGTGGCTTGGGTAACGGTATTTCAATCATCATTTTTGGCGGTATTGCAGCTGGCTTGCCTGGTGCATTGGGTGGTTTATTTGAGTTGGTGAGAACTGGTTCAATGAGCGCGCTATCAGCCATTTTGATTGTTGTAATCGTTACTGCAGTAACCTATTTTGTGGTGTTTGTAGAGCGTGGCCAGCGACGTGTGTTGGTTAACTATGCCAAACGTCAAGTTGGTAACAAGGTTTATGGTGGTCAAGCCTCTCACTTGCCATTGAAGTTAAACATGGCGGGTGTTATTCCACCAATTTTTGCTTCATCCATTATTTTGTTCCCAGCAACAATTGCAGGTTGGTTCACTGCAGGTGAGACAACCAGTTCTGTGACTTTATTCATTAAAGATTTGGCGGCAACTTTGTCACCAGGACAGCCTGTATATATTTTGATGTACGCATTAGCCATTATTTTCTTCTGCTTCTTTTACACAGCAATGGTATTTAACAGCAGAGATACGGCAGACAACCTTAAGAAGAGTGGTGCTTTTGTTCCAGGAATTCGTCCAGGCGATCAGACCGCGCGTTACGTTGATAAGATTTTGACGCGCTTGACATTGATCGGTGCTGCTTACATGGTTTTAGTTTGTTTGTTGCCAGAGTTTTTGGTGTTGCGTTGGAATGTGCCGTTTTACTTCGGTGGAACATCACTTCTAATCATCGTTGTAGTAACAATGGACTTCATGGCCCAAGTTCAGTCATACATGATGCAGCAACAATATGATTCACTATTGAAGAAGGCTAACTTCAAAATGGGTAACTCGTAAGCTGTATGGCAAAAGATGATGTCATACAAATGGCTGGCGAGATTGTTGAAAACTTGCCTAATGCCATGTTTCGTGTGAAGTTAGAAAACGGACATGTGGTGTTGGGACATATCTCAGGAAAAATGCGTATGCACTATATCCGCATTCTTCCTGGCGACAAAGTGACGGTGGAGCTTACTCCATACGACTTGTCAAAAGCGCGAATTGTGTTCCGCGCGAAGTAGTAACTAATTGTATAGAAGAGGTTAATTATGAAAGTTTTGGCATCTGTTAAGTGTATCTGCCGCAACTGTAAGATCATTAAGCGCAAGCGCGTGGTTAGAGTTATCTGTTCATCAGATGCTCGTCACAAGCAGCGTCAAGGTTAATAAAGAAGCCGTCTCAAAAAAGAGGAACGTTACATGGCACGTATCGCAGGGGTAAACATCCCAAATCATCAACACACCGTTATTGGTCTAACGGCTATTTTTGGTATTGGCAATTCATTGGCTCGCAAGATTTGCGAAGCTTCTGGTGTTGCAATCGATAAAAAAGTTAAAGATCTAAACGATGCTGATTTAGAAAAACTTCGTGAAGAGGTAGGCAGGTTCACTGTTGAAGGTGACTTGCGTCGTGAAGTGACAATGAACATCAAGCGCCTAATGGACTTAGGTTGCTACCGTGGTCTGCGTCATCGCAAAGGCTTGCCAATGCGCGGTCAACGCACACGCACTAATGCTCGTACACGCAAAGGCCCTCGTAAGGCCGGTATTGCACTTAAGAAATAATTAGGAAGAGCTGACAATGGCAAAACCACAACAAAACAACGCGGCTCGCGCCCGTAAAAAAGTTAAAAAGAATATTGCTGACGGCATTGCGCACGTTCACGCATCATTCAATAACACTATCGTGACTATCACTGATCGCCAAGGCAATGCTTTGTCATGGGCAACATCAGGCGGTCAAGGTTTTAAAGGTTCTCGTAAATCTACACCGTTTGCCGCACAGGTAGCAGCTGAAGTTGCTGGCCGCGCAGCGATTGAGTGTGGTATCAAGAATTTAGCAGTTGAGATCAAGGGCCCAGGCCCAGGTCGCGAATCTGCTGTTCGTGCTTTGAATGCCCTTGGCATCAAAATCACGGAAATCCAGGACGTTACGCCAGTTCCACACAATGGCTGCCGTCCTCCAAAGCGTCGTCGTATCTAAATTTTTTAATCAAGCCCACCGTCCATTGCTTATAAAGAATGGACTCACCCTCAGTTTTTAACTGAAGGCAAAGAAAGGATGAATCGTGGCACGTTACATAGGCCCTAAAGCCAAACTATCACGTCGGGAAGGTACCGACTTATTCCTAAAGAGCACACGTCGCTCTTTATCAGACAAATGCAAGCTTGACACTAAGCCAGGTCAACATGGCCGCACATCTGGTGCGCGCACATCTGACTACGGTAATCAATTACGTGAAAAGCAAAAAGTTAAGCGTATTTACGGTGTATTGGAGCGTCAGTTCCGCCGTTATTTCGCTGAAGCTGAGCGTCGCAAAGGCAACACAGGTGAAAACTTGTTGATGTTGTTGGAGTCACGTTTAGACAACGTTGTATACCGTATGGGTTTTGGTTCAACACGCGCCGAAGCACGTCAATTGGTTTCTCACAAAGCAATTTTGTTGAATGGTAATGTTGCAAACATTCCTTCAATGCAAGTTCGTCCAGGTGACGTGATTGCCATTCGTGAAAAAGCAAAAAAACAAACTCGTATTCAAGAGTCTTTAGGTCTTGTTGCTCAGTCAGCTGATGTTAGCTGGGTTAACGTAGACGCTACTAAATTAGAAGGCACATTCAAGCAAGCCCCTGATCGTGAAGACATCGGTGGCGATATCAATGAAAGCTTGATCGTCGAACTTTACTCACGTTAATGTGTCGCCCTCTTAAGGAATAAAAATATGCAAAACACACTGCTGAAGCCGAAAATTATTTCCGTAGAAGCGCTTGCAGAAAACCAAGCGAAAGTAGTTATGGAACCGTTTGAACGCGGTTATGGCCATACCTTGGGTAATGCCTTGCGTCGTGTGCTTTTGTCGTCTATGGTAGGTTGTGCTCCAACAGAAGTCAGCATTGCTGGCGTTGTTCATGAGTATTCAACAATTGATGGCGTGCAAGAAGACGTTGTTAACCTATTATTGAACCTCAAAGGCATTGTTTTCAAACTAGAACAACGTGATGAAGTAACAATTCACTTGCGCAAAGAAGGTGCTGGCGTTGTTTTGGCAAAAGACATTGAGTTGCCTCACGATGTTGAAATCATCAACCCTGATCACGTGATTGCTCACTTATCTGCAAACGGTAAGTTAGACATGCAGATCAAGATTGAAAAAGGACGTGGCTATGTTCCAGGCAACGTTCGTAAATATCAAGATGAATCTTCAAAGACTATTGGCAGCATCGTTTTGGATGCGTCATTCAGTCCAGTTCGTCGTGTTAGCTATGCCGTTGAATCAGCTCGTGTTGAGCAACGCACAGACTTAGACCGCTTGGTAATGACAATTGAAACAAATGGTGTGTTAACGCCAGAAGAAGCAATTCGTCAATCAGCAAGCATCTTGGTTGATCAGTTAGTGGTATTTGCACAACTAGAGGGTACACAAGCTGCTGGCGACTTGGCTCCAAGCCGTTCACCTGCTGTTGATCCAATGTTGATGAGACCTGTTGATGATCTTGAGTTGACAGTGCGCTCTGCAAATTGCTTAAAAGCTGAAAACATTTACTACATCGGTGACCTCATTCAACGCACTGAGAACGAGTTGTTAAAGACTCCAAATCTTGGCCGCAAATCATTGAATGAAATTAAAGATGTCTTGGCCGCTCGCGGTCTGACCTTGGGCATGAAGCTAGATAACTGGCCTCCTGCAGGTCTTGAGAAATAATAGAAAGGAAGAGCCACCATGCGTCACGGAAACGGACTTCGTAAATTAAATCGTACATCCTCACATCGTTTAGCGATGTTGCGCAACATGTCTAATTCATTGTTGCAGCACGAGGTCATTAAAACAACTTTGCCAAAAGCTAAAGAATTGCGTCGTGTAGTTGAGCCGCTCATTACTTTAGGCAAAAAAGACAATTTGGCTAACCGCCGTTTAGCATTTGATCGTTTGCGCGATCGTGAAATGGTCACCAAACTCTTCACAGAGTTAGGCCCACGCTTTGCTACACGTCCAGGCGGCTATTTGCGTATTTTGAAGTTCGGCTTCCGCGTGGGTGACAATGCACCTATGGCTTTGGTTGAGCTTTTGGATCGCCCAGAAGTCACAGAAGCACCAGTAGCAGCAGAATAAAGCCTGTTGTTCAGAAAAAAAGCCTGGTTTTGCCAGGCTTTTTTGTTTGGAAGATAATAGTCTTATGGAATCAATGTACCTGATCATCACAACAGCCCCTAAGCACGATGATGCCAAGAAACTGGCCGATTTAGCCATAGAGAAAAATATGGCTGCCTGTGTCCAAATACAGGCTGAATGCATTTCAACCTATCGCTGGCAAGGTCAAATTGAAACTTCAACAGAGTACCCAGTTCATTTCAAAACAAATGAATCTAAAAGGCAAGCGCTGATGAGTCTGTTAAAGCAAAACCACCCTTATGATGTCCCTGAAATTATTTGTATCAAGCTAGATGATGTCGATTCAGATTATGCTGATTGGCTAAACACGCAGTTAAGTGGCAAAAATGATTAAAAAAATACTGATATCTTTTGCTTTAGCATTTGGTGCAATAACAGCGCAGGCGCAAAACTTTCTAGCGCCTGAGCAAGCCTTTCAGGTCAGCGCTGAGTATCAGTCTAATCAAGAAATTGTGTTGATTGCAAAACCAGCCAAGGGTTATTACATTTATCGTGAATCCATCAAGTTCAAGCTAATAAAAAATAATGATGAAGTAACGCTGGGTGTCCCACAGCTCCCACAAGGCAAGATCAAATTTGATGAAAACTTTGGCAAAGAATTAGAAACATACCCAAAAGATTTCAGCATCTTGCTACCCTTAATTAACAACAAAAATACTTCAGGGATGATTCTGAGTATGGAGTTACAGGGTTGTGCTGATAAGGGTGTTTGTTACCCGCCAATGGAGTTAAGGTTCACTCTGTCAGGTCTGCAGTCAGTTGTGAATGGTGTTTTATATGAAGAAGGCGCAGATGCTGAGTTAAATGCTCCGAAAAAATTAGGTTTAGCAGATTTATGGTCTGCCAGAGACGATGCTGGAATGTTAACCGGCATGTTGAAAAATATTTCCCCAATTATTTTGCTGGGTTCATTTTTTATCTTGGGCCTCGCCATGGCCTTAACGCCTTGCGTGTTACCGATGTTGCCAATCATGTCGAGTGTGATATTTGGCTCAAAAAATAATCAACATCGCGATATCTCAAAACTGAGGTCATCAGTGCTGGCTTTGTCTTATGTGCTGGGTATGGCAATCATGTACAGCGTTGCAGGGATGATCACAGCAGCGCTTGGTGCGAATATTCAGGTCTGGTTACAAAACCCTTGGGTATTGAGCATATTTGCATTGATGTTGTTGGCATTGGCAGCAAGCTTGTTTGGTTTTTATGAATTACGTTTACCTCAATCACTGCACAATAAAATTGATCGCATTGCTGGTAAGCAAGAGGGCGGCAGTGTGCTTGGTGCTTTCATGTTGGGTGCGATTTCAACGCTCATAGCAAGTCCATGTGTCACAGCACCCTTAGCTGGAGTGCTGGCATTTATCGCGCAAACTGGTTCGATTCCATTGGGCGGCATCTTATTGTTTGTGATGGCCTTGGGCATGGGCTTGCCGCTGATGCTTCTAGCGATTGGTGCCAAGGGCATCATTCCCAAAGCGGGCGCATGGATGACGGTTGTGCAAAAGATCTTTGGTGTGATGTTGGTAGCTCTTGCTGTTTGGGTTGCGTCTCCAATTTTCACAAGCTCCAAGACATCAAGTAATGAAACCATGCATCGACTTGAATCAGGCATTGTGTTTCAGAGAGTTTCTTCATTGGACCAACTTGAGCAGAAACTCAAAGATGCCCGATTAAAAGGGCAACCGGTTTTATTAGATTTCTATGCAGACTGGTGTGTGACTTGCAAGGAAATGGAATTGCTGACTTTCAGTGATGAGAAAGTTAAAGCAGCGCTGAATCCTTATCAGCTGATTCAAGTGGATGTAACCAAAAATACTATTGAGCACCAACGCATATTGAAACACTATGCTTTGTTTGGGCCGCCAGCCATTCTGTTTTTTGATACAAATGGCGAAGAAAAATTTTCTAGAAGAGTGATTGGGTTCATGAAAGCAGAGCGCTTTTTAGAGCGCCTGCAGTAATTCCCGATACTGGTTTAAATTATTTCTTTGCGTTAAGAAGTCTTGCGGCGTCTCTGGCAAAGTAAGTCAGAATGCCGTCTGCTCCAGCCCGCTTAAATGCCAGCAAAGATTCCATCATGACAGCTTCTTCATTGATCCAGCCATTTTGTCCTGCAGCTTTGATCATCGCGTATTCGCCACTCACCTGATAGGCAAAGGTTGGGTAGCCTAGCTCTTCTTTGACTCTTCTGACGATATCTAAATAAGGCATTCCTGGCTTGACCATCACCATGTCAGCACCTTCTTCAATATCAAGCGCCACTTCTCTGATGGCTTCATCAGAATTTGCAGGATCCATTTGATAGTTTTTCTTATCACTTTTACCTAAGTTGCCAGCAGAACCAACGGCATCTCTGAATGGGCCATAAAAAGCTGAAGCATATTTGGCTGAGTAAGCCATGATTTGAGTATGGATAAATCCATGAGCCTCAAGTGAGTCGCGAATCGCACCAATGCGACCATCCATCATGTCAGATGGGGCAACGATGTCGGCACCAGCTTGCGCATGAGTCAATGCTTGTTTGATCAGCGCGTCAACGGTTGGATCATTGAGCACGTAGCCATCTGCATCGATGATGCCGTCTTGGCCATGGCTGGTGTATGGGTCGAGAGCAATGTCAGTCATGATCCCAAGATTAGGAAACTGTTTTTTGAGTTCTTTGATTGCCTGTGGAATTAATCCATTGGGATTGAACGCTTCTTTGCCGTCTGGAGTCTTCAGCTCAGCCCTGATCACAGGAAATAAAGCCATCACTGGAATGCCAAGCTTGACACACTCTTCAGCAACTGACATTAATTTATCAAGAGATAAGCGACTAACACCGGGCATAGATGAAACTGTTTCTTCGCGGCCACTGCCTTCTAATAAGAAAACCGGGTAAATAAAATCATTGGCTGACAGTTGATTTTCTTGAACCAGGCGGCGTGACCAATCAGTTTTGCGTAATCGACGTGGACGATGAAATAGTTGCATATAAAACCTTATGTAGATAGTTGGGGTTTTAGATTTTTAGAAATCCGATTTTCATTGCTGGTGTGCGCAACAGAAGCCTCGATGCCCAACCAATTTGACACCATGGCGTCGGCCTCAACCAGACCAATTCTTTTGGTGCTGGAGAACAGCTGAACTGTGTACGGCCCGTGGGGGTTCAGTTCTTTTAGTTTTTCTTGTAGTTTTTTTAGGGCCAGGCGGCTCTCTGATTGGTTTAATTTATCGCATTTTGTTAGCAAAACGTGAATTGGGCGACCCGTTGGACTGAACCATTCAATCATTTGCTGGTCTAAATCTGTCATGCCCCGGCGAGAATCCATGATCAAAACCATGCCTTTAAGGTTCGGCCTGGTTTGTAAATAGCTTGAAAGCAGGTTGTTCCAATGACTTTTTGTTTTGAGGTCGACTTGGGCGTAGCCATAGCCTGGTAAATCCACTAAATTCGCTAAATTGGTCTTATCTTTCGTTAAAATACCGAAAAAGTTGATATGTTGTGTTCTTCCTGGCGTTTTACTGGCAAAAGCAAGGCGATTTTGCTGGCAAAGTACGTTAATCGCAGTCGACTTTCCAGCATTTGAGCGACCAGCAAAAGCTACCTCCGGGATCTCCCAAGTGGGCAAATCAACCAGGTGGTTAATGGTTACGAGAAATTGTGCTTGATGTAAGGTCGACATAGATGTTTAAGGGTTAGACCTATTGTAAAATCTAACGCTGTTAATTGGTTGTTTAGTTAAAAATAAAGATTGAAGAATCTTCGCATCATATACATATAGGTGAGAGCACAATGCGTCAAACATTTTCCGTCACATTTAAAACTTTAGTGATTGCCTTAGGCTTATCTTTGGTAAACCCTTCATTTGCTGCCGAACCCGCTGCGGCTCCTGCTGGTCCAGCAAAGGCTGACATTGCCAGAGGTGAGGCTTTATACAATGTAGGCGATGCTAAGCGTGGTCTTGCTGCCTGTATGGGCTGTCATGGAGCTAATGGTGTTAGCGGTGGCGGTAGCTACCCTAAATTAGCTGGTCAGCATGCTGCTTACACCGTGAAACAATTAAAAGATTACAAAGCTGGAAAAGATCGCCCTAATGCTGTCATGGCTGCTTTTGCTGGAATGATGACAGAGCAGGACATGATCGACGTTGCAGCTTACTTGGAAAAGCAAAAGCCTGGTTTGGGTACGGCTAAAAATAAAGCCAGCATTGAATTGGGTCAAAAGATTTACCGTGGCGGCATTGCTTCTAAGCAAGTGCCAGCATGCGCAGCTTGTCATGCACCTAATGGCGCCGGTATTCCATCGCAATACCCACGCCTGTCAGGTCAGTGGGCTGAGTACACAGAAGCCCAGTTAGTTGCCTACCGTCAAGGTGTGCGTAAGAACAGCGTGCAGATGACTGGAATTGCCTCTAGAATGTCAGATGCAGAAATCAAAGCTGTGTCTGATTACATCGCCGGCTTGCGTTAATTTATTCATTAAGTAGCTCTCATTAAGAAGGGCCCACGAACATTGTTTGTGGGCTTTTTATTTTTAAAAAGAAAGTTATGACGAACACGGTTCTTGCGGCATCTGATAGTCGTTTAAAAAGATTTAATCGAGCAAGCGTTGAGTTGCTGTCTTCGATGCGCTTTGCGATTGCTTTGCTGACCATCATTTCAATTGCCAGCATCATTGGAACGGTCATCAAGCAGGGCGAACCATACGCTAACTATGTGAACCAATTCGGCCCCTTCTGGGCAGAAATTTTCAATGGTCTAGGGTTATTTGCGGTTTATACGGCCTGGTGGTTCTTGCTGATTTTGGCATTCCTTGTGGTGTCAGTGTCATTCTGCGTGTTCCGCAATGCTCCAAAGATGTTGGCTGAAGTTCGTGCCTGGAAAGAGCATGTTCAAGAGGGTGGATTGAGAGCGCTTCATCATCATTTTGAATTTTCAACCGGTAATCTGTCTCATGATGCGGCAGCATCAAAAATTGCCAATCAATTGGCAAAAGAAGGTTACTCAGTTAAGACCTTGGTCTCTGAAGACAGTTCTAGGGTGATGGCTAAAAAAGGCGCTGCCAGCAAGTGGGGTTACATCTTCGCTCACAGTGCGATTGTTTTGATTTGTTTGGGCGGCTTGCTCGATGGTGACTTGTTCACGCGCGGGCAAATTTGGTTTGGAGGGAAAAGCATTCTTCCTGAGAGCACCCAAGGAATGTTGATCTCTGATATTCCTAAAGAACATAAGTTAAGTGAAGCCAATCCGAGTTATCGAGCAAATATTTTTGTGCCTGAGGGCGGTACGAGTGCCACCGCTTTATTGAGCTCAACAAGTGGCAGCATCATTCAAGAATTACCATTTTCAATTTCATTGAAAAAATTCCACGTCGAGTATTACAGCACTGGAATGCCAAAGTTATTCATGAGCGAAGTGCTCATCAAAGATTTGGATACAGGTAAAGAAACAGAAGCAAAAATCAAAGTGAATGAGCCAATGATTCATCGTGGCGTTGCCATTTATCAGTCAAGCTTTGAGGATGGTGGCTCTAAATTAAAGTTGCGCGCCTACCCAATGCAGGGTGCTGCAAATTCTGTGAAGTCAAGTTTTATCGTTAACGGAGACGTTGGTCAAAGCACCAAACTAAAGTCCAGTGACGGTACAAGATACACCTTAGAGTTCAGTGGCTTTCGACCAACCAATGTGGAAAACATATCCAATGCGTCTGGCCAAACTGATGTCAGAGGAGTTGCCACGCAGGAATCAGATGCGGGCTTGAAAAAGGTATTCAGTGATCGCTTGGGCTCTGCTGCCAAAACCAGTAAGCCAGTTGATTTAAAAAATGTGGGCCCATCTGTTCAATATAAGTTAAGAGATGAAGCAGGTCAGGCTCGCGAATACAGCAACTACATGCAGCCGCTGTTCATCGATGAGATGCCGATGTTCATGTTGGGTGTGAGACAAAGCTCCGCAGAAGAATTCAAATACTTGCGCGTGCCAGCAGATTCAAATTTGAGTTTGAATGAATGGCTGACCTTGAGAAGTCTGTTACAAGATCCAAGTGCGCGTCAACGTGCAGTTCAGCGATTCATTGCGACCGTCGCTCAGCAACAAAGTTTTGTTGGGGCGCCACAAATGCTGACTCAATTAAGAGAAAGTGCCACTAGATCTATTGAGTTATTTTCTGGGTCGACTGCTTTTGCTGTTGATCAAGCAAAAGAAGCTGGTATCAAGCCAGGTGGTTTTGCTGCCTTAGGCTCATTCATTGATAAAGCTGTTCCAGAAGCTGATCAACAAAAAGCCGCTGAGGTGGTGTTAAAGGTATTGAATGGTGTTATTTGGGAGCTTTGGCAAGAAGCCAGAGCTCAGCTCAAATTACCTCCTGCTAAAAATGATATGGAAAGTCAGCGCTTCATCCAGGCTGCCACATCTGCTTTATCAGACGTTAATTTTTATCCCGCTCCCTTGGTCTTCAAGCTGGACTCATTCGAAGAGGTGAAAGCCAGCGTCTTTCAGGTCACCAGATCCCCTGGCAAGAACATGGTTTATCTAGGTTGTTTACTATTGACCTTGGGTATTTTTGCAATGTTTTATTTGCCAGAGAGAAGAATCTGGGTCAGAAGTTTGGCTAATGGTAAGCAACTATTTGCGATGTCATCTTCAAGAAAAACATTGGATTTTGAAAAAGAGTTTGAAAAATATCAGAAAGATTTTCAATAATGGAAACTAAATACGTTAGTACGGTTCATGGTGGCTGGCTGCAAAACCTGAAACAAGGTTTCGTGAATATTTTTAAAAGCTTGCGCTTGATGGATTACTTATTCGCCTTGGCTTTATTAGCAGGCGCCATCTTCGCCGAAGCTCGTTTTTATAATTTCATGGATAGCTATGAACAAATAATTTTATTTTGTTCAGTTCCATCACTGGCCATTTTGGGTTGGGCATGGAAGCCGTTAAGAACCTTGATGATCGGTTCTACGATACTGACTTTCTTGGCAATCTATTTCTACCAAACACCAGAAGGTGGATCGCTTGCAAGAGCAGAGCAAGCTTTCTTTTTGAAGTACATGCTGTCTAGCCAGTCCGCCATTTTGTGGATGAGCGTGTTTTTCTCTTTCAGCACACTTTTCTATACCTTGAACTTGTTTTTCCGCTCGCAAAATATGGGCACAACAGGTTCCAAGTTTTGTTGGGCAGCTGTTTATATCGGTTTAACAGGCATGTTAGTGCGATGGTATGAGTCCTATTTAATGGGCGCTGATATTGGCCATATACCTATTTCTAATTTGTATGAAGTATTCATTCTCTTCTGTTTGGTAACGGCCCTATTCCATTTGTATTACGAAGCCAAGTATCAATCGTTGGTGCTTGGGTCATTTGTTTTATGGATCATTGCCGCAGCGGTTGCGTTTATTCTTTGGTACAGCGTCACGCGTGATGCACATCAAATTCAACCACTGGTTCCAGCTTTGCAAAGCTGGTGGATGAAAATACACGTGCCAGCAAACTTTATTGGTTATGGCACATTTGCCATTGCGGCGATGTTGGGTATTGCCTATTTGCTCAAGGCAAAAAATATCATGGCGGATCGCTTGCCAAGCCTAGAGTTGCTAGATGATGTGATGTACAAAGCAATTGCTGTTGGCTTTGCATTCTTTACGATTGCAACAATTCTTGGCGCCTTGTGGGCAGCAGAAGCTTGGGGTGGCTACTGGAGTTGGGATCCGAAAGAAACCTGGGCCCTGATTGTTTGGCTTAACTATGCAGCTTGGTTGCACATGCGTTTAATGAAGGGCTTAAGGGGCGTGGTCGCTGCTTGGTGGGCGATTGTGGGCCTTTTTGTCACGACCTTTGCGTTCATCGGTGTGAACATGTTCTTGTCAGGCTTGCACAGCTACGGATCACTTTAATTAGAAACCATTAAAGCTGAACGCTTTAATAGACGTGCCAAGTAGACCTCAATAGGGCTGCTTGGCATTTTTTAATTGGGCAATACTCTTTCGTTGGCAAAGAGGCTTTCAATTGATTCTCTTTCACGTATCAAATGAATCGTTGAGCCATCCACCATGACTTCAGCGGCCCTGCCTCGGGTATTGTAATTTGAGCTCATGGTGAAGCCATAGGCTCCGGCAGATAAAATTGCCAAATGATCACCAGGCTGAACATTCAGTTCACGATCTCTTCCAAGCCAGTCGCCTGATTCGCAAATAGGCCCTACGACATCACAAGTCATGTTTGGAGCGCTTGATTGCTTCACCGGAACGATCGAGTGATAAGCCTCATACATGGCTGGGCGCATTAAATCATTCATGGCAGCATCAACAATGCAGAAGTTCTTTGTTTCGCCGGGCTTTAGGTATTCAACGGTGGTTAACAAAAGACCTGCATTGCCAACCAAAGATCGACCTGGTTCAAATAGCACCTCAAGGTGGCCATAACCTTTCGCCTCAATATGATTGAGCAGGGTGTTGGCAAAGTCAGTGATCGCTGGAGGGGTGTCGTTGGCGTAATTAATACCCAATCCACCGCCAATATCCAAGTGATGAACATTGATACCGTTATCAGCGAGTGATTTGATCAAATCAAGCACTCGATCTAAAGCATCTAAATAAGGGCTGATTTCTGTAATTTGCGAACCAATATGGCAATCAATGCCAACAATTTTGCAATTGGCCATCGATGCCGCTTCGCGATAAGTGTTGATCACTTCATCGTAGGCAATACCAAATTTATTGCCTTTCAAGCCCGTTGAAATATAAGGATGTGTTTTAGGATCCACATCTGGATTAACGCGCAAGGAAATCGGCGCAATAACTCCCAAGCTAGCAGCAACTTCATTCAATCTTGAGAGCTCAGGGATTGATTCAAGGTTAAAGCATTTAACCCCAGCTTTTAGAGCAGCAATCATTTCGGAGCGGCTTTTGCCTACCCCAGAAAAAACAATTTTTTTAGCTTGGCCACCGGCGGCTAGAACGCGGGCTAGTTCGCCAGCGCTCACAATGTCAAATCCAGCCCCTAGGCGTGCAAAAACATTCAAAATAGCTAAATTGCTATTTGCTTTCATCGCATAGTGAACTTGTGCTCGACGCGCACCATTTTGTTTAAAGCAAGCCTTTTCATAAGCATTAAAAGCATCTGTCAGAGCTTTTCTGCTGTAAACATAAGTGGGGGTGCCAAATTCTTCAGCAATTTGGGTTAGCGGTACATTTTCAGCAAACCATTCTTGATTGCTGACTGAAAAGCCATTTAAGCTTGGGACGGAATTCATTTGGAAACTTTCGCAGGCGGCCACTGTTTGCCGGTGGGTTCTGCTTTTTCAGGTTGGGTCGGGGCCGGAGGTATGGTTGGTAGCGTAAGAGGGCCGCGTATCCCGCATCCTAAGAGGGATATTGCTACACAAACAAGCCAAGTCCTAGATACAATAAAACGCATATGATTAAGTATATAAATGATCTCTGACTATAGCATGGCCAATATAAAAATGATGAACAAAAACATAGAAACATTAACAGACGCTGGTTTTTACGCAATTGCTGAAAAAACATTGAAAGCCATTGAGATTTCTTTGGAAGAAGCTTTTCAGGAATCTGATTTAGATCTTGATATCTCACGGCAAGGTGGCAATGTCGTCAACATTCAATTTGAAGATAAGAGTGTGATTGTTGTGAACACGCAGTCCCCACTTCAAGAAATTTGGGTTGCAGCCAAAGAGGGCGGCTTTCACTATAAATGGTCGGGCACACTTTCTGAGCCTCTTTGGTTAGATACAAAGACGGGCGCTGAACTGTTCAGCGAATTAAGTCGACTTGCTAGTCAACAAGCTAAAACTAACTTGGTAGTTAAATTTCTTTAGAGAGTTAATCTAAAGTAGTTGTTCTGCCAAAGAATGGAACAAACGCAGGAATGGTCCAATCACCATCTTGTTGAACAACGCCAGCAGGAACTGGTCGCGTTGATTCAGGTACACCGTTAAGAGCTGTTTTCATATACCTGATCCACATTGGTAATGCTAAGCCGCCACCAGTCTCGCGATCGCCCAAGCTTTTGGGTTTATCAAAGCCCATCCATGCAACTGCGACCACATCTGAGTGATAACCTGCAAACCAAGCATCCATCGAATCGTTGGTTGTACCAGTTTTACCAGCAATATCAGATCTTCCTAGGGCGGATCTGGCTGAGGCAGCTGTTCCAGTTTTAGTCACTTCTTGAAGCAAGCTATCCATCACAAACGCTGTGCGCGCATCCAATGCTCGTAAATTAGGGTCACCAGCTTTTTGAGGCGTTGCTTCAAAAAGCACATTTCCCTTGGCATCAATCACTTTGCTGATCAAGTAAGGTTCAACGCGATAGCCACCGTTAGCAAAGACACCATAACCTGTAGCGATTTGAAGCGGGGTTACTGAGCCAGCTCCCAAGGCCATAGTCAAGTAGGGCGGATGTTTTTCTGCTTCAAAGCCGAAGCGTTGAATAAAATCCTGCGCGTAACGTGGCCCAATTTTTCTGATGACTCTCACGGATGCCAAGTTTTTAGATTTTGCTAGAGCAACCCGAATTTTCATTTGACCTTCAAACTTGCCGTCATAGTTTTTAGGGCTCCACATTTGACTGCCTGTTTCTAGTGCGCTGATAGAAAGCGGGGCATCATTCACGAGCGTGTTTGGCATGATGCCTTTTTCAAGAGCGGCGGCATAGATGAACGGTTTGAATGACGAACCTGGTTGACGCTGGGCTTGAGATACTCGATTGTATTTATTTCTGTTGAAATCAAAGCCACCAACCAGAGCTCGAATGCCGCCACTGTTCGTATCCAAAGACACAAACGCGGCTTCAACTCGAGGCATTTGTGCCAGAACCCAGCGACCCTCTGATGGCAATACCCGAATAATGGCGCCAGGTTTGATTTGTTGTTTTGGTTGAGCTTTATCCGATAGTGCAACAGTGCCAAGCTTTAGATCGTCGCCTTTAATCGTGACGGTGTCACCAGTGGCGATCACTGCTTGAATTTCTTTTGGGTTGACTGCAATCACCACGCCCGCCAACAAATCATCACTGCTTGGATGATCACTTAAGGCATTGTCAATGGCTCTTTGTCTGGCAGTTAAATCTTCGGGTAGTTTGATGTAGCCCTCGGGTCCTCTGTACTTGTTACGTAGCTCATAATCCATGATGCCTTTTCGAACGGCAGAGTAGGCGGCATCTTGTTCAGCCTTCTTGATGGTGGTGATAACCGTCATACCTTGTGTGTAGATGCCATCACCATATTCACTGATCAGTAACTGACGAACCATTTCGGTAGCAAAGTCAGCCTTGGTTGTGAACTCTCGACCAACCCCACGAATATGAAGAGTTTCGGTCATGGCAGATTGATATTGGCTTGGAGTGATCATTTTTAAATCACGCATTCTTTGCAAGATATATTCTTGACGAATTTTTGCGCGACGATAATTCACAACCGGGTTGTAAGCAGAAGGAGCTTTAGGTAAGCCAGCCAGCATGGCTGCTTCAGCAATTGAAATACGTTGAATATCTTTACCGAAATAAATCTGTGCGGCACTGCCAAATCCATAAGCCCTCTGCCCCAAATAAATTTGGTTCATATACAACTCAAGAATTTGTTCTTTTGATAGGTTGGATTCTATTTTCCAGGCTAACAAAACTTCATAAATTTTTCGGGTGAATGATTTTTCATTGGTTAAGAAAAAATTCCTGGCCACTTGCATGGTGATGGTTGATGCACCTTGCGCTAGTCTGCCTCGTAAATTGGCAAGGGTGGCTCTTAAGACGCCCCAGTAATCAACCCCACCATGTGTGTAAAAACGTTCATCTTCAATCGCAACAACCGCATTTTTAAGGTAACTTGGAATTTCTTCGATCGCAATGATATTTCTGCGCTCTTCACCAAACTCACCAATCAATGCATTGTCAGCTGTGTAAATGCGCAGAGGAACTTTAGGGTTGTAGTCGGTGATGGTGTCTAGATCGGGTAGATTGGGCTTAGCAACCACCAGCGCATAAACAATCACCAGGCCTAATAGGATAAGGCCAGCGCTTCCCAAGAAAATTCCCCAACGGATCAAATACTGCTGCCAATTGCGTTGTGGTTTTCTAGATTGGGCACCCCCGCCTAAGCGTGATGGTGGTCTTACGGGCTTGCGAGATTCACTCATGCCTTGATTATAGAGATAGCTTGAAAGTAGGGGTATGAAAAAAAGTCAGGGAAACCCTGACAGAAATTTCCGATTTTCCTGACAAGAAATCAGCATTTTGCTGATTTATGAAGATGTCTTCGATCTAGATAATCTTTGAATGATCAAACGCTCCTTCACTTCAGACTCTTATGACCAAGCTTTTTCTGAACAAGCGATAAAAACACCCTCATTTTCTCCGGAATTACTTAAAAAAATGAATGGTGAGCAAGTGCGAATCCTTTTCTCAAAACACAAGGTCTTGGCGCTGAGTTTTATCAATTTGATGGGGATGCTTGCCTTCCTAGTTTTTATGATGATCCAGCTTCAGAAGCTTCATCGGCAAATCGACGAGGGGCAAGGCAAGGTTTCCAAATTAGAAGCTTCAATCAAGGCCATTCAGGAATCCTTAGAGAGAGGCGCGGAGTCGTTATCACCCGTGCATGAATCAAAATTTGGCTCCCAGTCTCAAGCCCAGCATGAGTCTGATTTGTTGATCAATGATTGGAACATTCAATACTTGGGCTTGGTTCAAGCGGGACATTCATTCAAGGCCCTGCTGGAGGTTGACGAAGTCGCGGGCTTTTTTAGCAAAGGGCAAATGGTCGAGGGGCGTTGGCTGATCAAATCATTTGACCATTCTCAAATGATCTTGGAATCAATCAAGGGTCAGCAAAAAACCATTCCTTTGGAGAAATGAGATGAATAAAAGAAGATTTTGGCTAAAGCTATCTCTGATGATATTGATGATTCCTACTTTCAATGCCTCTGCTCAGGAGGGTTTTTCAGAAAAAACCATCACTCTTAAATTTTCATCAGTTGATCTTCGGCAGCTGCTGCAAATGTTGGCGGATATGAGGGGTTTGAATTTGATGATGAGCGATAAAGTATCTGGCAAAACCAGTATCAACATGAGAAATGCATCCTGGCAAACAACCTTTGATTCAGTCTTGGCCAGTAAATCTCTTGGGTCACGTTTTGATAAGGATGTTTTATGGGTTGCTCCTTATGAAGAGTTGGCCTTGTTTCATCAAAGACAAAAAGACCGTGAGCAGCAGCATCAAATGGGGCAAATGGGAGAGTTGCGACAAATCATGATTGAGGCAAGGATTGTTGAAGCTGAGAGAAGATTTGCGCAAAACTTGGGAGCAAAGCTGGCCTATCAACAACAACCCAACTTTAAATCAGGCCACCATCTTGGGGCATCAGGCTTAAGTGGCTTTGAGCCAGGCACCGCTGCTATCACTCTCTTAGGCAAGCAGGCAACCCAAGCCTTAAATATGGAACTTTCCGCTTTAGAGTCGAATGGCCTGGGAAATATTGTGTCTAACCCCAGGGTGCTGGCTGCTGAAAATACCCAGGCTTTGATAGAGCAGGGTACCGAGTTACCTTATCAGTCATCAGCGGGCCAAGGTGCCACCAAAGTTCAGTTCAGAAAAGCCAATCTTCGTTTGGAGGTGAAGCCTCGGATTCAGAAAAATCAGATGATTGTTTTGGATGTTGATATCAACAAAGACAGTGTTGGATTAAAAACAGAGCAAGGTTTTGCCATTGATACCAAGCATGTCAAAACACAGGTCTTGGTTGAAAGCGGCGGAACTGTGATTTTGGGAGGTATTTTTCAAGAAATGGAAAGAAAAGATGACGCCAAGGTCCCATTCTTGGGCTCAATTCCATTGATTGGCTTTCTTTTTAGGCAAGAGTCAAAGTTCAAAGATAAAACAGAATTGCTAATTTTTTTAACCCCAACCTTGGTTTCTAGTCAAAAGCCTCAGTAGAATCTCATGTATGAACAGTTTTCCAGAAAATATCTTTTTAGTGGGGGTGATGGGCGCCGGTAAAACGACCGTTGGCCGTCTCTTGGCTAAAAAATTAGGAAGACGATTTGTCGACTCTGATCATGAAATTGAAGCTCGTTGCGGTGTTCGCATTCCAACCATATTTGAAATGGAGGGTGAAGAAGGATTTCGCAAACGAGAGGCCCAGGTCATTGATGAGTTAACTCAAGAAAAGAATTTGGTTTTGGCAACGGGTGGTGGCGCTGTTTTATTGCCTGAAAATCGCCAACATTTACATCAAAGAGGTGTGGTTGTTTATCTTCGTGCAACACCTCATGAGCTCTGGTTAAGAACTCGAAATGACAAGGGCAGGCCATTGTTGAATAACGATGATCCTAGGGGCACCCTAGAAAAGCTTTTCGCGATTCGTGACCCCTTGTATAGAGAAACCGCCCATCATGTGGTTGATACTGGTAAGCCCAGCGTCACTCAGTTGGTGAACACACTAATGATGCAATTTGAATTATCAACATGAACACTCTTCAATTAGATTTAGGCGAGCGCAGTTACCCGATCCATATTGGATCTCAATTGCTTGGTCAAGCAGACTTATATAAGAAACATATCAAGGGCACTTTGACTGCAGTGGTCACGAATGAAACAGTGGCTCCTTTGTACGCCGATAAGGTCGTTAAAACCTTAGAGGGTATTGGTCAAAAAGTGAAACTCATTGTTTTGCCTGATGGCGAGGAATTTAAAACATGGGAAGTGCTGCAAAAGATTTTTGACGGCTTATTAGAAAACTCTGCTGACCGAAAGACCACGCTGGTTGCACTGGGTGGGGGCGTGATTGGTGATATGACAGGTTTTGCGGCTGCATGCTATATGCGCGGCATTAAATTCATTCAAGTACCCACCACCTTGTTATCTCAGGTTGATTCATCGGTAGGGGGTAAGACTGGCATCAACCATCCTTTGGGTAAAAACATGGTGGGTGCTTTTCATCAGCCACAAGCCGTGATTGCTGATTTAGATACTTTGAAGACCTTGCCGCCTGAAGAGTTGGCAGCCGGTTTGGCTGAAGTGATCAAACATGGCGCCATTGCTGATCCTGAATTTTTATCTTGGATTGAGAAAAACCAAGATGCATTGAATGAATGTGATCCGGCAGCGATGGAGCATGCCGTGCGTCGCTCATGTGAAATCAAATCTCAGGTCGTGGCTCAAGATGAAAAAGAAGGCGGCATTCGTGCCATCTTAAATTTTGGGCACACCTTTGGTCATGCAATTGAAGCCGGTATGGGTTACGGTTCTTGGTTGCACGGTCAAGCCGTTGGCTGCGGTATGGTCATGGCGGCTGATTTATCGGTTCGAGTGGGTTTGCTAGCTGAAGCAGATGCATCTCGCTTAAAGAAAATCATCCAAGCACTTCGCTTGCCAACTCAGCCACCTAAATTAGGCGTTGATCGTTTCATGGAATTGATGAGCGTCGATAAAAAAGCAGAAGGTGGTGAGGTTCGTTACATTTTGCTCAACGGCTTGGGGCAAGCAAAAATTCAAACGGTTGATGATGAGCTTGTGATTCAAACGCTGCTTGCCAATGGTGTTGCTTGATGACCTTGCTTGAGTGAGTTGTGATGAGCTTAGCTAGTTACGCAGCAAACCCCGCATCATCTTTAGGGCGCTTGCATCCAGAGCCAGCCGAACCAACACAATCGGGTAGAAATGCTTTTCAACGGGATCGAGACAGAATCATTCATTCAACCGCATTTCGTCGGCTTGAATACAAAACACAGGTTTTTTTAAATCATGAAGGCGATCACTTCAGGAACCGCTTAACCCATAGTTTGGAAGTTGCGCAGATTGGTCGTTCGGTTGCTAGGCGCTTAAATCTCAACGAAGACTTGGTAGAGGCAATTTCTCTCGCACATGATTTAGGTCACACACCTTTTGGGCATGCAGGGCAAGATGCGCTCAATGAGTGCATGAAAGAATACGGTGGCTTCGAGCACAATTTACAAAGTTTGTGGGTCGTTGATTTTTTAGAAGAACGTTATGCAGAGTGGGATGGCTTAAATCTTTCTTTTGAAACTCGCGAAGGTATCTTGAAGCATTGCTCCAGAAAAAATGCTGAAAAATTAGGTCCTCTTGGAAAAAGATTTCTTGAGGGACATCAACCCAGTTTAGAGGCGCAGCTGGCTAATTTTGCTGATGAAATCGCTTATAACAATCATGACATTGATGACGGCATTCGCTCAGGTTTATTGAACACCCATCAACTCTCGGAGGTTGCCCTGTGGCAAGAACAGCATGATCGAGTGAAGCACTCTTTCCCTGACTTGACTGGGCGCCGCTTGGTTTATGAGGTGATCAGACACATCATTCATGTGCTGGTAGATGATTTGGTCAAAGAAACTCAACGACGCCTAGCAGAGTTTGCGCCAAGCACCATTGATGATGTGCGCCATGGTTCACCCATGGTTGGCTTTTCACCTGGTATGCGTGAGCAAGCAAGTGAGATGAAAAAATTTCTTTTCAAAAACTTATATCGTCATCCTCAAGTTCAATCCGTCACAAGTGAAGCAGCAAACATGGTTAAAGTGTTATTTGCACACTATCAACAATCCCCACAACACTTGCCTGAGGGATTTAGATCCGAAGATGATTTGCAGCGGCGCATATCGCATTACATTGCTGGCATGACAGATCGTTTTGCAAATAAAGAATTTCATAAGCTGACGACTTAAATGGCCAGACTTCAAAGAGTTGTTCTTCCGGGTTATCCGCTGCACATGATGGTCAGAGGACATAACTCCCAGGACATCTTCACCTCTGATGAAGAAAAAAAATCTTATCTTGAGTGGCTCAAAGATGCGGCGCGAGAATATGAGTTGGCCATTCATGCCTATGCTTTGATGCCCAATCATGTGCATATTTTGGCCACGCCCAAAACAGTTGTAAGCGCCTCCAAAGTGATGCAGTCCATTGGGCGTCGTTACGCGCAATTGTTTAATGAGACACATGGTTCAAGCGGCACGGTGTGGGAGGGTAGGTTCAAATCATGCTTGATTGATCCTGACGCTTATTTTTTATTGGTTCAAAAATACATCGAACAAAATCCGGTGAGAACTGGATTGGCCCAGAAACCTGAAGAATGGACTTGGTCCAGTTATCGCCATCACGCCGGTTCTGAAACAATCCCTTGGATTGCCGACCATCCATCCTATTGGGCAATCGCCAATACCCCCTTTGAGCGCCAAATGGCTTGGCAAAAATCGGTCTTAGAGCCATTAAGCCTTGCTGAGGTTGAAAAAGTAAGTAAGCACTTAAGCTATGGGTGGCCAATGGCCAGTGAAGCCTTCCTAAAGCAGTTGGCACTTAAAACATCCAGACCTTTGCAGCCACGACTTGCTGGAAGGCCAAAAAAGTCCTAAGGATATGAGTTATGCCTTGATTTGGTGCATAAATTTCCTCATTTTAAATTAGTCTGTCCCCAATTTATTGATTCAAACAGTTACTTGATAAATAATTAGTGACAGACACCAATTATTTTTATTGCTTGCCCACGGGTAATCCCCTATAGTTGTCAAAAACCTCGTTATGTCGGGGACAAAGTCTTTAAAAAAGACATTCATTGTTATTTATCAAGGAATCATCTGTGACTACTACTCCTTCATTGCGCCCTGAAGCGCAAGGTCTTTATGACCCCGTCAATGAACATGACGCATGTGGCGTTGGTTTCGTTGCCCACATCAAAGGCCACAAGAGCCATGACATCGTTTCTCAAGGCTTAAAGATTCTTGAGAACATTGATCACCGTGGTGCGGTGGGCGCAGATCCGTTGATGGGTGACGGCGCTGGTATCTTGATTCAAATTCCAGATCAGTTCTACCGCGAAGAAATGGCCAAGCAAGGTGTGAATTTACCGCCAGCAGGTGAGTACGGTGTTGGTATGGTGTTCATGCCAAAAGAAAGTGCATCACGTTTGGCTTGCGAGCAAGAGTTAGAAAGAACTGTGCGCATTGAGGGTCAAGAAGTTCTCGGTTGGAGAGATGTGCCAGTTGATGCCAATATGCCAATGTCACCGACTGTTAGAAAAACAGAACCAGTGATTCGCCAAATTTTTATTGGCCGCGGTCGCGACATCATGACAACTGACGCTTTAGAGCGCAAGTTGTATGTCATCAGAAAAACAGGCAGTCACGCCATTCAAGCATTGCAGCTTCAACACGGCAAAGAATATTTTGTGACTTCTATGTCAGCCAGAACAGTGGTTTACAAAGGTCTTCTTTTGGCAAACCAAGTGGGCGCCTATTACGAAGATTTAAAAGATTCAAGAGTGGTGTCAGCGTTGGCCTTGGTGCATCAGCGCTTTTCAACAAACACATTCCCAGCATGGGAATTGGCTCACCCATACCGAATGATTGCTCACAACGGAGAAATCAATACAGTCAAAGGTAACGTTAACTGGATCAATGCACGAACAGGCGCGATCAGCTCGCCAGTGCTTGGCGATGATTTGCAAAAATTATGGCCATTGATTTACCCAGGTCAATCGGACACGGCCAGCTTTGATAACTGTTTAGAGTTGTTGGTGATGGCTGGTTACCCAATGGCACACGCCATGATGATGATGATTCCTGAGGCATGGGAACAACACACATTGATGGACGACAACCGTCGTGCCTTCTATGAATACCATGCGGCGATGATGGAGCCATGGGATGGTCCTGCAGCGATTGCCTTCACAGATGGCCGTCAGATTGGTGCTACCTTAGATCGTAACGGTCTGCGTCCAGCACGTTATTACGTGACAGATGATGACTTGGTCATCATGGCTTCAGAAGCAGGCGTATTAACTTTCCCAGAAAATAAAATCATCAAAAAATGGCGTTTACAGCCAGGCAAGATGTTCTTGATCGACATGGAACAAGGTCGCATCATTGATGACGTAGAGTTAAAAGATGCATTGGCAAAAGCCAAGCCATACAAGAGCTGGATTGAAGCAGTTCGTATCAAGCTTGATGAAATTGACGCAAGTGCAGCAGATCTTAAAGATGACGCAGAAAAAATTCGTCCAGCGGCTAGTCTGTTAGATCGTCAACAAGCCTTCGGTTACACACAAGAGGATTTGAAATTCTTGATGGCGCCAATGGCTTCATCAGGTGAGGAGGCGATTGGTTCAATGGGTAACGACAGCCCATTGGCAGTTCTTTCAAATAAGAACAAGCCCTTGTACAACTACTTCAAGCAGTTGTTTGCTCAGGTAACCAACCCACCAATCGATCCCATCCGTGAAAACATGGTGATGTCATTGGTTTCATTCGTGGGACCTAAGCCTAATTTGTTGGATACCAACAATATCAATCCACCGATGCGTTTGGAAGTGTCACAACCAATTTTGGATTTTGATGATATTGCGAAAGTTCGTCATATTGAGCACTACACAGGTGGCAAGTTCCGCTCATACGAATTAGATATTTGTTACCCATCCGCATGGGGCAAAGATGGTGTTGAAGCACGTCTTGCATCACTCTGCGCTGAAGCAGTGGATGCGGTTAAATCTGGATACAACATTTTGATCATCAGCGATCGTCAGGTGGCTGCCGATCACGTGGCGATTCCTGCCTTGTTGGCAACATCAGCGATTCATCAACATTTGGTTGATAAGGGCTTGCGCACAAGCACTGGTTTGGTGGTTGAAACTGGTAGCGCGCGTGAGACTCATCACTTTGCCTTGTTAGCTGGTTACGGAGCTGAAGCAGTTCATCCGTATTTGGCCATGGAAACTTTGGTCGATATGGCCAAAGGTTTGAAGGGTGATTTATCGGCTGAGAAGGTGGTTAAGAACTTCACCAAGGCTGTGGGTAAGGGCTTACAAAAAGTGATGTCTAAGATGGGCATCTCAACCTACATGTCTTATACCGGCGCGCAAATTTTTGAAGCCATCGGTTTGAACAAAGAGTTGATCGATAAATACTTCAAAGGTACTGCATCCAATGTGGGTGGTATTGGTATTTTTGAAGTTGCTGAAGAAGCATTGAAGATGCACAGCTTGGCATTTGGTAATGATCCAACCTTGACTAATATGTTGGATGCTGGTGGCGAGTACGCTTTCCGTATCCGTGGTGAAGACCACATGTGGACGCCAGACTCAATCGCTAAGTTGCAGCACTCAACACGTCAAGGCCCAGAAAAAGGTGGCTATCAAACGTATAAAGAGTACGCGAACATCATCAATGATCAAACCAAGCGTCATATGACATTGCGCGGTTTGTTTGAGTTCAAGATCGATCCTAATAAAGCGATTCCATTGGATGAGGTCGAGTCAGCAAAAGAAATCGTGAAACGCTTTGCAACAGGCGCGATGTCTTTGGGTTCTATTTCTACAGAGGCTCACGCAACCCTGGCCATTGCGATGAACCGCATTGGTGGTAAATCAAACACTGGTGAAGGTGGTGAAGATAACAAACGTTATCGCAATGAACTCAAAGGCATTGCCATCAAGAATGGTGAAACTTTGGCTAGCATCCTTGGCGATGATGTGATTGAAGCAAACATTCCATTGAGCGACGGCGACTCATTGCGCTCTAAGATCAAGCAAGTTGCTTCAGGACGTTTTGGCGTAACTGCTGAGTATTTAACTTCTGCTGATCAAATTCAGATCAAGATGGCTCAAGGTGCTAAGCCTGGTGAAGGCGGTCAGCTTCCTGGTAGTAAGGTATCAGATTACATTGGTAAATTGCGTTACTCAGTGCCGGGCGTTGGTTTGATTTCTCCTCCTCCACACCATGACATTTACTCAATTGAAGATTTGGCTCAATTGATTCATGATTTGAAAAACGTCAATAGCAAAGCTGACATCTCAGTGAAGTTGGTTTCTGAGGTGGGTGTTGGAACGGTTGCTGCAGGTGTTGCCAAGGCCAAAGCAGATCACGTTGTGATCGCTGGTCATGATGGCGGCACAGGTGCATCACCATTGTCATCCATCAAGCATGCTGGCAGCCCATGGGAATTAGGTCTTGCTGAAACACAACAAACCTTGGTGTTGAATGGTTTGCGCAGTCGTATTCGCGTGCAAGCAGACGGACAAATGAAAACTGGTCGTGACGTGGTGATTGGTGCTCTATTGGGCGCCGATGAATTTGGTTTTGCCACTGCACCATTGGTGGTTGAAGGTTGCATCATGATGCGCAAGTGTCATTTGAATACTTGCCCAGTTGGTGTGGCAACCCAAGACCCAGAATTGCGTAAGAAGTTTTCAGGTAAACCAGAGCACGTTGTGAATTTCTTCTTCTTCATCGCTGAAGAGGCTCGTGAAATCATGGCGCAGTTAGGTATCCGTAAATTTGACGATTTAATTGGTCACACAGAACTCTTGGATACGAAGAAGAGCATTGAGCACTGGAAAGCTCGCGGTTTGGATTTCTCAAAGATTTTCCAAGCGCCGAATGTCCCAGCAAGCGTGCCCAAGTTCCAAGTTGAAACTCAAGACCATGGTCTAACAACAGCGATGGATCATGCCTTGATTGAAAAATCAAAAGCCGCCTTAGAAAAAGGCGAGCGAGTTTCATTCATTCAACCAATCAAGAACGTGAACCGCACAGCTGGCGCGATGTTGTCTGGCGAAGTGGCCAAACGTTATGGTCACGAAGGTTTGCCTGATGACACGATCCATATTCAATTGAACGGCACTGCTGGTCAAAGTTTCGCAGCCTTCTTGGCCCATGGTGTGACCATGGACTTGGTGGGTGACGGCAATGACTACGTGGGCAAAGGTTTATCAGGTGGTCGAGTGATTGTTCGTGCACCGCACGAATTCCGTGGCGACACATCGCAAAACATCATCGTGGGTAACACAGTGCTTTACGGGGCAATCGCTGGTGAAGCTTTCTTCAACGGCGTGGCTGGTGAGCGTTTTGCAGTTCGTAACTCAGGCGCGATTGCAGTGGTTGAGGGTACAGGCGATCACGGTTGTGAATACATGACGGGCGGTACCGTTGTGGCTCTGGGTTTAACTGGCCGTAACTTTGCTGCAGGTATGAGCGGTGGCATTGCTTATGTTTACGATGAAGATGGTTTGTTTGCTAAACGCTGCAATACCAGCATGGCAACACTTGAGCCAGTTCTCAGTTCAGCAGACCAAGAAGCCAAGATGCCTAAACCGGAATGGCACGCCCCAGTGAATGTGAAAGAAGGTGGCGAGCGTTTAACGGATGAAGTCATTTTGAAGAATTTGATTGAACGTCATTTCAAACACACGGGTTCAGAGCGTGCAAAAGCAATTTTGGCTGACTGGGAAAAGTCACGTGCACGCTTTGTCAAAGTATTCCCAACTGAATACAAGCGCGCTTTGGGTGAACTTTGGGAGAAATCTCAAGGCAACAAACAAGCAGCTTCTGTTTAAGTGATGAATCAAGAGATAAAGGAATAAAGATGGGTAAGGTCACTGGATTTATGGAGTTTGAGCGCCTCAACGAGCATTATGAGGAGCCACAAAAACGCGTGAAGCATTACAAAGAGTTTGTGATGGCTTTGTCGGATGGTGAGGCAAAAACTCAGGGCGCACGTTGTATGGATTGCGGTATTCCGTTTTGCAATAGCGGTTGCCCAGTCAATAACATCATTCCTGATTTTAATGATTTGGTGTACCAGCAAGATTGGAAGAGTGCGATTGATGTTTTGCATTCAACCAATAACTTCCCTGAGTTCACTGGTCGCATCTGTCCAGCACCTTGTGAATCTGCTTGTACGCTCGGTATTAATGAAGCGCCTGTGGGCATCAAATCGATTGAGCACGCCATCATTGATAAAGCTTGGGCCAATGATTGGGTCAAGCCACTCATCGCCAAACAAAAAACTGGCAAGAAAATAGCCATCGTTGGATCAGGCCCTGCGGGCATGGCGGCTGCACAGCAGTTGGCGCGCGTTGGTCATGACGTCACGCTCTATGAAAAGAATGATCGTGTTGGTGGCTTGTTGCGCTATGGCATTCCTGACTTCAAGATGGAAAAGATGTTGATTGATCGTCGTGTCGAGCAGATGAAAGCCGAAGGCGTGAAATTTGAAACAGGCACTTTTGTTGGTAAAGACACTTTGGGTAAAGAAGTTAAGAATTATTCAAAGAAAGTGGTTTCTCCAGAGCAACTACAAAAAGACTTTGATGCTGTGGTGATCACAGGTGGTGCAGAGCAGCCACGTGATTTGCCAGTACCAGGTCGTGAGTTGTCAGGCATTCACTATGCATTGGAATTCTTGATTCCTCAGAACAAAGAAGTTGCTGGTGATAATAAAAATGAAATCCGTGCAGACGGTAAGCATGTGATCGTGATTGGTGGTGGTGACACAGGTTCAGATTGTGTGGGCACATCGAATCGTCATGGTGCAGCATCGATTTCTCAATTTGAATTGTTGCCTCAGCCACCTGAGCAAGAAAACAAGCCTTTGGTTTGGCCTTATTGGCCAACCAAATTGCGCACATCTTCATCACACGATGAAGGTTGTGAGCGTGATTGGTCGGTGGCTACCAAGCGTTTTGAAGGTAAAAACGGCAAGGTTGAAAAATTGATTGGTGTGCGTCTTGAGTGGAAAGACGGCAAGATGCAAGAAATTGCTGGCAGTGAATTTGAAATGAAAGCAGATTTGGTATTTTTGGCCATGGGCTTTGTGTCACCAGCTCAGCAAGTGTTGGATGCTTTTGGCGTTGAAAAAGATCCTCGCGGTAATGCCAAAGCCAGCACCGAAGGTGAAAAGGCTTATTACACCAACGTGCCTAAGATTTTTGCTGCCGGCGATATGCGTCGCGGTCAATCTTTGGTGGTTTGGGCTATTCGTGAAGGTCGTCAATGTGCAAGGGCTGTTGACGAGTTTTTGATGGGTAGCAGCGTTTTACCGCGTTAATTGATTCATCATCATCAGCTATTGATACACTGCCATCATGATTTCAACAAAAAACATGGTGGCAGTCTCTAAATGACAAATTCCACTGAATCAATTGTTTCTTTAAAAGGCGTCGATTTCTCATACGCGCCTGGGGAAAGAACCATCCTATCGGGCCTCAATATGGAGTTTCCGCGCGGCAAAGTGATTGCGGTGATGGGCGGCTCAGGTTGCGGTAAAACCACCGTCTTGCGTTTGATTGGTGGGCAAGTCACAGCTCAGCAGGGCGAAGTGATGTTTGAGGGCCAAAATGTTGGCTTGATGAATACCGAGCAATTGATGGCTGCACGCCGTCGTATGGGTATGTTGTTTCAGTTCGGTGCTTTATTCACTGACATGAGTGTTTTTGAAAATGTGGCCTTCCCTTTGCGTGAACACACCAAAGTGAGCGAATCAACTTTGCGCGATTTGGTGTTAATGAAACTCAATGCGGTTGGTTTGCGTGGTGCGCGTGATTTGATGCCATCGCAAATCTCAGGTGGTATGGCCAGACGCGTCGCTCTTGCCAGAGCCATTGCACTCGACCCTCCTTTGATCATGTACGACGAGCCATTCGCTGGCTTGGATCCGATTTCTTTGGGCATCACTGCGCGCTTGATTAAAAATATGAATCAAGCTTTAGGTGCCACCAGTATTTTGGTGACGCACGATATTCCAGAAACTTTTGAAATTGCAGATTATGTTTATTTCATTGCGAACGGAACGATTGCCGCTGAGGGCACTCCTCATGATTTAAAACTATCCACAGATCCATTTGTGAAGCAATTTGTTTCTGCTGATCCAGATGGTCCGGTGCCATTCCATTACCCAGGCAAAACATTGACTGAAGATTTTGGGGCTCAGGCATGAACAGCGTTTTAAATACATTGGGTCATTTGGGCGCCTTTGTGCGAGAACACCTTGTGGGGCTTGGTTATGCCTCAAGGATGTTTATCACCATCATGCGACGTTCAGTATTTTTGTTCAAGCGTCCACGCTTGGTCACTGATCAAGTTCACTTTCTTGGCAATTACTCTTTTGTGATCATTGCTGTCTCGGGTTTATTTGTTGGTTTTGTTTTGGGTTTGCAAGGTTATTACACCTTGAATCGTTATGGCTCTGAGCAAGCGCTGGGTTTATTGGTGGCTTTGTCATTGGTTCGTGAATTGGGCCCGGTTGTCACTGCGCTTTTATTTGCCGGTCGCGCTGGAACATCTTTGACTGCTGAAATCGGTCTCATGAAAGCGGGTGAGCAATTAAGCGCCATGGAAATGATGGCCGTGGATCCTTTGACAAGGGTCATTGCCCCAAGGCTTTGGGCTGGCATCATCGCCATGCCAATTTTGGCTGCTATTTTTAGTGCAGTTGGCATCATAGGTGGTTATTTAGTAGGTGTACCATTGATTGGTGTGGATGACGGCGCATTCTGGGCACAAATGCAAGCGGGCGTCGATGTGGTGAAAGACATTGGTAACGGCGTGATCAAGAGCATGGTCTTTGGTGTTGCTGTTACTTTTATTGCTTTGTATCAGGGTCATGAAGCCAAGCCAACGCCTGAGGGTGTTGCAAGAGCAACCACTCGCACAGTGGTGATTGCTTCCTTGGCAGTTTTGGCCCTGGATTTCCTTTTAACTGCAGTGATGTTCACAAGCTGATAAAGTCTTATAAATTTTGTAAATAATATGAAAAAACAATCATTAGATATCTGGGTCGGTTTATTTGTGGCGCTTGGCCTCTTGGCTTTGCTATTTTTGGCATTGAAAGCTGGAAATATGAGTGCTTTTACTTTTGAGCCAACCTACCAGGTAAGTGCGAAATTCGACAACATTGGCGGATTGAAGCCACGAGCTCCTGTGAAAAGTGCGGGTGTGGTGGTTGGCCGTGTTTCAGAAATTCGTTTTGATGACCAAAGTTATCAAGCCACTGTTTTCATGAATTTAGAAGAGCGTTATAAATTCCCGAAAGACAGTTCTGCCAAGATTTTGACCTCTGGTTTGTTGGGTGAGCAGTACATTGGTCTTGAGGCTGGTGGTGATGAGGCGATGATTGTGGGTGGCAGCAAGCTGACCCAAACACAATCAGCCATCGTTTTAGAAAACCTGATCAGTCAGTTTTTGTATAACAAAGCCTCTGATGGCGCGCCATCAGATAAAAAATAGAGAGCCTTCTAGCAGAGAAAGAAGATTGACGATTCAATATGTTGAACATAATCAATAAAACAATCATAAAAAAACTCTTGATGTTCGGCGTGATTTTGATGACGGGATGTGCTACCACTCAGCAAAGTGAGCGTGTTGCCAAGATTGATCCCTTTGAGCCGATGAATCGAGCCATTTTTTCTTTTAACGAAAAAGCTGATGAATATGTGATCAAGCCGGTTGCCGAGGCATATAAATTTGTTTTGCCTGAATTTGTGCGCACAGGTGTAACGAACTTCTTTGGCAATATCAATGATGTATTGATTGCAGCCAATAATTTATTACAAGGTAAACCTGGTAACGCCGCCAATGATATTGGTCGATTTTTAATCAACTCAACGATTGGTGTTTTGGGCTTATTTGATGTCGCCACTGATATGGGTTTGGATAAAAATCGAGAAGACTTTGGTCAGACTCTAGGTGTCTGGGGTGTGCCAGATGGCCCCTATGTTGTACTACCTTTCTTTGGCGCCAGCAATGTGCGCGACACCGCAGGTTTCGTGGTTGATATAGAAACCGACTTTATTCTGAATTCAAATAAGTTGAACAGAGATCAAAAAATCGGCTCTACAGTTTTAAGGGTGATTAATCTGCGCGCTAATTTACTAGATGCAGGGCAGTTGTTAGATGATGCTGCCTTTGATAAGTACAGTTTCTTGCGTGATGGCTATTTGCAGCGTCGTCGCAATCAAATTTACGACGGCAACCCCCCTCCACTGAAAGAGGAAGATTGAGCTTCTGAAATTGCCCCGCAATATCTATACAATTCAGGTATCTGTTTCACACCTGTTAATTAAGGCACTTTGACTAATCATGTACCCTATTTTTAATAAAACATTGGCAGCAATCGCATTGAGTTTGATCACTGCTACCACCTCTTTTGCTCAAGCGCAGCCAGCTACAGCCAGTGCCAATATGAGCACCCCTGACGGTTTGGTTAAGTTTGTGGTTGAAGATGTGATGAACACCATCAAATCTGACAAAGCTATTCAAAGTGGCGATTTGAGAAAAGTTAATGCCTTGGTGGATCAAAAAATATTGCCTTACAGTGATTTTCAAAAAACCACCCGTTTATCGATGGGTAGAAATTGGTCGAAAGCAACGCCTGCGCAGCAAGCCTTGATCACTCAAGAATTCAAAACATTGTTGATACGTATCTATGGCGGTGCATTGGCTCAAGTCAAAGACCAAAAAATTCAGTACAAACCATTCAGAGCCTCAGCAGATGACACTGATGTGATTGTTAGAACAGTGGTGGTTGGTAAGGGCGAGCCAATTCAGATTGACTATCGCCTTGAAAAAACAGGCAATGCTTGGCGTGTTTATGACATCAACATTTTAGGCGCTTGGTTGGTGGAGTCATACCGCAACCAGTTCAATGATCAGGTCAGCAAGGGTGGCATTGACGGCCTAATTCAGTTTTTACAACAAAGAAATAATTCTTTGGCCAACGCTAAATAATGACGACTGTTAGCTTCAAATTTCCTGCAAAGATTGACCATGCTAATGTTGAGAGCGTATTAGTCAGCGGACTTAACATGATGAAGACACTGGCGTCAGGAAGTTTGATGGTGATTGATTGTCAACACTTGCAGACCTTTGACTCGAGCGCTTTGAGCATTATTTTATCGATGAAGCGTCAGGCGCAAATTCAGTCAGTCAATGTTCAATTAGATGCCGTTCCTGAAAAACTAGCGAGCCTAGCAACGGTTTATGGTTTATCAGATGTTGTGCTGGCATGAGTGCAATTGAATTTAAAAATCTCAGTAAAAACTACGGCCCCTTACTAGCACTTAATGACATTAATTTAAGTATTGAAGAGGGTGAGTTTTTCGGATTGTTAGGCCCCAACGGGGCTGGCAAAACAACCCTCATTTCAATCTTGGCTGGTCTGTGTAAACCAAGTAACGGTCAAGTCAAGGTCATGGGGCATGATGTTCAAACCGACTTCCGTGCAGCCAGGCGTTTGTTGGGCATAGTTCCTCAAGAATTGGTGTTTGATCCATTTTTCAATGTTCGTGAGACTCTGAAATTTCAGTCCGGTTATTTTGGTATCAACAATAACGATGCGTGGATTGATGAAATCATGCATCACTTGGGCCTCACTGATAAAGCTGATAAAAATATGCGAGCTCTCTCAGGTGGCATGAAGCGCCGAGTGTTGGTCGCTCAAGCTCTGGTGCATCGCCCGCCCGTGATTGTTTTGGATGAGCCAACAGCCGGTGTGGATGTTGAGTTGCGTCAATCGTTATGGAAAT